>Ga0182743_1000318_pt1 | contig 66867 bp, 59 predicted proteins | sample eDN3rd30CKraftOP_FD_128522 | JGI IMG/M metagenome (GOLD analysis project Ga0182743, IMG submission 128522) | Enriched Organic Plus compost microbial communities from Emeryville, California, USA - eDNA 3rd pass 30_C Kraft OP (version 2) (version 2) ... | reverse complement strand
GCCGTCGAGCAGGGCGATATAGGGCTTGGGATAGTGCTTGATGCAGGCGTTCAGCCTGTATTCCTCGCCATAGAAGGCAAGGAATTCAGGCTCCTTCGCCCGGCCCCAGTCATGCAGCTTGCGGATGTCGCCGCCGGCGCAGAAGGCCTTGTCGCCGGCACCGCGGATGATGATCCGCTCGACGGCCGGATCGTCGGCCCAGGCCAGCAGCTGCGGATGGATGGCCCGCACCATGGTGAGCGACAGCGCATTCAGCGCCTTCGGGCGATTGAGGGTGATGATGCCGGCGCGGCCGCGGACTTCAAACAGGACTTCGGCTTCTTCGCTCACGGGTTCACCCCTTCAGGATCTTGCGGGAGATGACGACGCGCATGATCTCGTTCGTGCCCTCGAGGATCTGGTGCACACGAACATCGCGCAGATAACGCTCGATGCCGAAGTCGCGAAGATAGCCATAGCCGCCGTGGAGCTGCATGGCCTCGTTGACCACGGCGAAGCCGACATCGGTCGCCTTGCGCTTGGCCATGGCGGCAAACATGGTGGCATCGGGATGCTTCTCGGTGACCATGATGGCTGCCTTGTGCACCAGCAGGCGGGCCGCCTCCAGTTCGGTCGCCATGTCGGCGACGCGGAACTGCAGGGCCTGGAAGTCGGCGAGCGGTCTGCCAAACTGCTTGCGCTCGTTGAGATAAGTCACTGTCTTCTCGAGACAATGCTGCGCCGCACCGAGCGAGCAGGCGCCGATGTTCAGGCGTCCACCGTCAAGGCCCGACATGGCGATGGCGAAGCCCTGACCCTCGGCGCCGATCAGGGCATCCGCCGGCACCTCGGCATCATCGAACAGGACCGCCGCGGTGGGCTGGCTGTGCCAGCCGAGCTTCTTCTCCTGGGCGCCGAATGACAGGCCCGGCGTGTCCTTGTCGATGGCAAGGCAGGAGATGCCAGAGGGGCCATCGCCGCCGGTGCGGACCATGGTCACATAGAGGTCGGAGGCCCCGCCCCCCGAGATGAAGGCCTTGCCGCCGGTCACCCGATAGCTGCTGTTACCCTGCTTGACGGCGCGGGTGCGGAGGGAGGCCGCGTCCGACCCGGAGCTCGGCTCGGTGAGGCAGTAGCTCGCCACTTTCTCCATAGTGACGAGCTGCGGCAGCAGACGCTGGCGCTGTTCCTCGGTACCGTACTGGTCGATCATCCAGGCGGCCATGTTGTGGATCGAGATGAAGGCCGCAGTCGAGGGGCAGGCCTTGGCCAGCTCCTCGAAAATGATCGCCGCATCGAGACGGGTGAGGCCGGAGCCGCCGACATCCTCGCGGACATAGAGCCCGCCGAAGCCGAGCTCCGCGGCTTTCATGAGAACGTCGCGCGGAAAGATGTGCTTCTCATCCCATTCATTCGCATATGGAGCCAGATGCTCGGCAGCGAAACTCGCTGCGACATCGCGGAAGGCACGTTGTTCCTCACTGAGCTCGAAATCCATCGCCACCGTCCCTGCCTGTGTTCTTCTGTGGCCGCGAGGTGTCCCTAAGCGGCATGCACTCAAGGGTGCAGGGATAAAAGCGCTGGTCGTGCCGGTCAAGCATGCGTAAACTTGGGGCCGATCCGCATACTGGGAGGGACCCTCGCTGAGCCGCTCGTTGACGTCTGCACTGGGTGTAATCGGTGCTGCCTATCTCGTGTCTCATCATCTGGCCCCAGTGCAGCCAGCCCATGCGGAAGCCCCCGAAATTGCCCGGCCGGCCAAGTCAAAAACCGGCACCGGTGGCAGTCCCCTGTCGATCATCAACGAGCTGGCGCGCAACCGCCGCATCGCTCCCCAGGCGCGATCGCGGGCGGTTCCTGCAACGCCGTCAATGACCAAGGCGAAGAGCGAGCCATCGAGGAAAGCCAACCAGCCGGAAAAAGCATCAGCGCCCCCCCTGCCGCGCCCCAAGCCGCATGTTCCGGCATCGCCCGAGCGGACCGAGGGGGGCAGCCGGATTGCCGATTCAACCGGCGCCGATTCCACCCGCACCATCCCGCGGCCTATGGCCAAACCCGACCTGATCACCGTGGTCTCCGAGAACGCTACGACGGCGGAACACGGACCGGCTGAGGAAATGGCCGCAGCCCCGGTGGCGCAGACTGGCCCCGCAACTGTCGAGGCGCTCCCGCCGGCTGCCGGAGCCGGAGAGGCGGCCGCTACGCCTTCCGCGCCCGCTGATGTCGCCGCAAGGGGAAAGCCCGCCTCCCCCGCCGCCTCGCCTGCCGCGGCGCCGCTGGCGGTGGGGCCGACGGATGGAGCGATGGTCGTCGCGCAGACTGCGTCCAATCTGGCGCGCAAGTCAGACCCGATCCGGCCGCTGGCAGTACCGGTTGATTCTGCCGGTCGCGTCTCCGCCGCCCTGCTTGCTCCCGTGCCTTCACCGGACGTGCAGGCACTGAGCGACGAGGCAAAGCCGTCATCGACAGGGGCCGGGCTGCCGCCGCTTCCCGTGCCAAAGCCAAGGGCTACCGCCAGGCCCGAGGGCCCGCTCAAGGTCGCTTCGCTTACCCGCGTGCCCCTGCCGCGGATGAAGCCGCAGCCCCTCCCCGGCAGCAGCTCGCTCGTACCGAAGCCCGACATGCCGAACGAATCGCGCGGCAGCGGCGGCCGGTCTGGCGGCTGGCCGGCGGACCAGGTGACCAGCGCCCAGCGGGCATGCCAGGAAACCCTGTCGAAGCTCGACATCCGGTACCGCGCCATCGGGCCGATCGGGGCGCCGGGCGGATGCGGCGCGCCCTATTCGATCGAGGTCACCCACATCGCCGGTGTCGTCCTCAAGCCCGCCGCCACCATGAACTGCAAGATGGCGGCCGCCATGCATCAGTGGATTGTCTCGAGCGTACAACCAGCAGCGGCGAAGCTTCTGGGGGAGCCGGTCACCGGCATCGGGAATGCGAGTTCCTATGTCTGCCGCAGGCGGTATGGGGCGAGCACGGGCAAGATGAGCGAGCATGCCTATGCGGGGGCCTTCGATGTCGGCGTGTTCTTCGTCGCCTCCGGACGCAATGTCGGCGTGATGACGCCCAGCGCCCTGATCAAGGCAGGACTCACCACCAGAGGGCCGGCTGCCTTTCTCGACCAGGTGCGGGGAGATGCCTGCAAGCATTTCTCCACCGTTCTCGGCCCCGGTTACAATGCCGCCCATGCAACCCATTTCCATTTCGACCTGGGGCGCAACGGCCGCTACCTGATCTGCAAGTGATCGTGACAAAATGTTCCGTGCGACATCGAATTAGTCGACGTCTAAACTGCGATCGCATAATTTAGCGCGCGAATTACCCAAGGCGATCAGGGAGCACCCCATGTTGGGTCGAAAGACAAGCCCGGCGTCACTGCGCGAGGCGCGGACGACCGTGGCACCCGAACCCGCGGAAATGCTGCAGTCCGGTTACCCAAGCATCCGCATGCGACGCAATCGCAAGGCTCCCTGGGCGCGTCGCCTGGTCCGCGAGAATACTCTGACGGCTGACGATCTCATCTGGCCGATCTTCGTGGCCGATGGCCACGACCGGGAAGAGCCGGTGCCGTCCATGCCGGGCGTCAACCGGCTCACCATCGACCGGGCAGTGCGCGCCGCCGAGAAGGCCGCGAGCCTCGAGATCCCGGTGATCGCGCTGTTCCCCTATACGGATCCTGCCCTGCGCACGGCCGATGGCCGCGAGGGGCTCAATCCGGACAATCTGGTGTGCAAGGCGGTCAGGGCGATCAAGCGCGAGGTGCCCGAGATCGGCATTCTCTGCGATGTGGCGCTCGATCCCTATACCAGCCACGGCCATGACGGCCTGGTGGATGGTTACGAGATCCTCAATGACGAGACGGTCGAGGTGCTGGTGCAGCAGGCGTTGGTGCAGGCGGATGCCGGCTGTGACATCATCGCGCCCTCCGACATGATGGACGGCCGGATTGGCGCCATTCGCCTCGCGCTCGAGGCTGCCGGCCACAGGAACGTGCAGATCATGGCCTATGCGGCCAAATATGCCTCCGGCTATTATGGCCCCTTCCGCGACGCCGTGGGTTCGACCACCGCGCTCAAGGGCGACAAGCGGACCTATCAGATGGACCCGGCCAATTCCGACGAGGCCATCCGCGAGGTGGCCCTCGACCTGGATGAGGGCGCCGACATGGTCATGGTCAAGCCAGGCATGCCCTATCTCGACATCGTGCACCGGGTGAAGAACACCTTCGGGGTGCCGACCTTTGCCTATCAGGTGTCCGGCGAATATGCGATGCTGAAGGGCGCCTGCGACAATGGCTGGCTCGATCCGGACAAGGTGATCACCGAAACGCTGATGGCATTCAAGCGGGCCGGTGCCGATGGCATCCTCACCTATTTTGCCGTGGACGTCGCCCAGCGGCTGAAGGAAGGCCGGTTCTTCTGAGCCGACGCCGGGCACCCCGCCCGGCTACCCCTCAATCGATCATGCCCTATCGGGCGCCGGATCATTGAGCATCCGGCGCCCTTTTTATGTCGAGAACTGCATTTGCGCGGGATGCCCCGCCTCGATCAGCGCTGCAGCAGCGCCATCAGGCTGGAGGTGTCCCAGCGATTTCCGCCCATCTTCTGGACCTGGGAATAGAACTGGTCGACCAGCGCGGTCAGCGGCAGGTGCGCGCCGGTGCGGCGGGCCTCATCCAGGCAGATGGCGAGATCCTTGCGCATCCAGTCGACCGCGAAGCCAAATTCGTATTCGCCGGCGATCATGGTCTTGTAGCGGTTCTCCATCTGCCAAGACTGGGCCGCGCCCTTGGCCAGAACCGGCACCACCTTCTCCATGTCGAGGCCAGCCTTGAGGCCAAACTGCAGTGCCTCGGCCAGACCCTGGACAACGCCGGCGATGCAGATCTGATTGACCATCTTGGCAAGTTGGCCTGAGCCCGAGGGGCCAATCAGGCGCTGCATGCGGGCGAAATTGGCAATCAGCGGCTCGGCACGAGCGTAATCAGCCTCGTCGCCGCCGACCATCACCGTGAGCTGGCCATTCTCGGCGCCCGCCTGGCCGCCGGAAACCGGCGCATCGAGGAAGCCGATTCCCTTTTCCTTGCCGATCGCATAGAGCTCGCGGGCAACATCGGCAGATGCGGTGGTGTGATCCACAAACAGGCTGCCGGGCTTCATCGTCGTGAATGCCCCGTCCGGGCCAGTCACCACCGAACGTAGGTCATCGTCATTGCCGACGCAGGCGAAGACGAAATCGGCGCCCTCGGCCGCCGCCGCAGGCGTTGCAGCCATGGCACCGCCATGCTGCGCCACCCAGCGCTCGGCCTTGGACGTCGTGCGGTTGTAGACGGTTACCTCGCAGCCACCCTTGGCGAGATAGCCCGCCATCGGATACCCCATCACGCCCAGCCCGAGCCATGCCACCTTCGTTGCCATACGTCTCACTCCTGTACCATTGCAGCCATGGATCCCGATTCGGCTGCCTCAATGTCGGCAGGCATGTTAAAGGAAGCGCCGCCGACCGGTCACGTCAGGTTTGGAGAATGCGATGTCCGTCACCGTGGAAGATGTACTGCAGGCCAACGAGATCATGGACGGGGCGATCGTGCGCACCCCGCTGCTGGCATCGCTCAACCTGTCGCAGATGACCGGGGCCGAGGTCTTCGTGAAGCTCGAGAACCTCCAGGTCACCAATTCCTTCAAGGATCGGGGCGCGCTGGTGAAGCTTGCGAGCCTCAGTGCCGACGAGCGGGCGCGCGGCGTGATCGCCATGTCGGCCGGCAACCATGCCCAAGCGGTTGCCTATCACGCCCGCAGGCTCGGCATCCCAGCGACCATCGTGATGCCTGAGACCACACCCTTCACCAAAGTCGAGCGTACCAAGGCCCATGGGGCGGAGATCGTGCTCGCGGGCGAAACCCTAGCCGAGACCCAGCTCACCATGGAGCGGCTGATCGAGGAGCGGAAACTGGTCCTGGTACATCCTTATGACGATGACAGGATCATCGCCGGCCAGGGCACGGTGGCGGTCGAGATGCTCAAGGAACAGCCCGACCTCGATGTGCTGATCGTGCCCGTCGGCGGCGGCGGCCTCATTTCCGGCATGGCCATCGCGGCGCGCGCCATCCGCCCCGGCATCCGGATCATCGGCGTCGAGACGGAGCTTTATCCCTCCATGTATGCCGCCCTGCGGGGCGAAGAAATGCGCTGCGGCGGCGCCACCCTGGCGGAAGGCATAGCGGTCAAGAATGTGGGCAAGGCCACACTGGCCTATTGTCGCGACCTGGTGGACGAAGTGCGGCTGGTGAGCGAGACCGGCATAGAGCAGGCGATCAACGCCTTCGTGCTGCACCATCGGGTCGTTGCGGAAGGCGCGGGTGCTGCGGGACTTGCGGCCCTGCTTGCCGATCGCCATGCCTTTGCCGGCAAGAAGGTCGGCCTTGTGCTCAGCGGCGGCAATATCGACCCACGGATGCTTGCCTCGCTGATCTATCGCGAGCTCAAGCGCGAGCGGCGGATCGTCTCGCTTCGGATCGAGATCGATGACCGCCCCGGCGTGCTCGGCACAATTGCCGGCCTCATCGGCCGCAACGGCGCCAATATCCTCGAGGTCTGGCACCGGCGCATGTTCCTCGACGTGCCAGCCAAGCGCGCCGACCTTGAGGTGATGATCGAGACCAGGGATTCGGCCCATGCCGAGCAGGTGGTGCGCGCGATCCAGGCCGAAGGCTTCGTCACCGAGGTGCTGGATGTGCCTCGCAAGGGCGTGTCGCAGGAACATGGCGACGGATAGACCCGGGCGATGCCCGCACGGCTAGAATTTCCGTGCAGCGTTTCACGATGCGGATCTCACTCCCATGGCGACAAATGGAGGCTATGCTATATTTTTATCGAGGATGGTGCTCGTAGCCAGCGCCCTCCCGTTTAGACGCGCCTACTAAACGGAGCCAATTTCGCGGTGTATGAAGCTCGCAACTTTCCGCAGTTCTACATAACGGCGTCATCGCCCTGCCCTTATCTCGCCGGGCGGATGGAGCGGAAGGTGTTCACCCATCTCATCGGCGAGGACGCCGCCCGTCTCAATGACGCCCTCAGCCAGGGCGGCTTCCGCCGCAGCCAGAACATCGCCTATCGCCCGGCCTGCGAGCGGTGCAATTCCTGTGTATCGGTACGCATCGTCGTCAACGACTTCAAGCCGTCGCGGAGCTTCCGGCGGGTGCTGAACCAGAACCGGCACCTGATTGCCCGGGAAGTCGAGTCGCGGGCGACCTCCGAGCAGTATTCGCTGTTCCGCACCTATATCGACGGGCGGCACCAGGATGGCGGCATGGCCGATATGACCGTGCTCGACTATGCCGCGATGGTGGAAGACAGTTTCGTCAATACACGGCTGATCGAATACCGCCTGCCGCCGGCCGTTCCGCTCGCCGGGCCCGATCATCGCAGGGGCCAGCTGGTCGCCGTCGCCCTCACGGACTACATGAATGACGGGCTGTCGATGATCTACAGCTTTTACGACCTGGACTACATGTCCAGCAGTCTCGGCACCTACATGATCCTCGACCATATCGAGCGGGCTCGGTCGCTGGGCCTGCCTTATGTCTATCTTGGCTACTGGGTGCCGGGCTCGTCCAAGATGGCCTACAAGGAGCGGTTCAAGCCGCAGGAACGGCTCACCGCCGAGGGCTGGCGTCGGGTCGGCTGAGGCCATATACCGCCGGCGTTGCCGCCGGTGGTTCATTGTTGCACAACAGTGCTGCTGTGAAGCAGCGCTTCTCTCATGAAAAGCGCTTCTGCCCCCGTCGCACCTTGGGCTAAACCATTGCGGTGGGCCATTTCGCCCGCATAGTCACAGGCGCACATCCGGGCATGGCCTCCCTTTCCCTACCAGTGGTCGATCACAAGCGCGGCCTCATCATCACCGGCATCGGCGGGCTGATGATGACCTTCGATGCCCCGCTGCTGCGGCTTGCGGAGGTGGATGTCCATACCGCCACCTTCTGGCGCGGACTGTGCGTGTTCATCGCCATGACCGGCTTCTGGGCGATCATGCGCTTCGTGAAGCGCGATCCCATGCCGCTGGTGAATGGCTTCGACGGCTGGGTGGTGGCCTGCATGCATTGCTGCGCCAACCTGCTGTTCATGCTCGCGCTGTTCAATACAACGGTCGCCAATGTGGTGTTCATTCTGGCGCTCAATCCGCTGTTTGCGGCGCTGTTCTCGCTGGTCTGGCTCAGGGAAAGGATCAGTACCGCCACCTGGCTCGCCATTGCCTCGGGCATTGTCGGCGTTGCCATCATCGTCAGCGACGGCGTCGAAACCGGCAGCCTGTTCGGCGACCTGATGGCGCTGCTCTGTGTGATGGTCATCGGGCTCGGGCTCACCTTCGTCCGGCGCAGCGGCAAGAACCTGTCGCTTGCCCCCGGGGTCGGGGCGCTCATGGCGGCGCTGGCCGTGCTACCCTTCGCCACGACAGTTGCGGCGCCGTTCGACAAGCTGATCTTTGTCGCCGCGAACGGGCTGATCGTAATGCCGATCGCCTCGGCCTTTCTGGTCGCAGGTCCGCGCTATCTCACTGCCGCCGAGGTCGCCATGTTCTTCCTGCTCGAAACAGTGCTGGCGCCGATCTGGGTCTGGCTGCTCATGGATGAGGTGCCGAGCGTGCAGTCTCTGGTGGGGGGCGCAATCATCCTCGCCACACTCGGCGGCCATGCCATCTACCGCCTGAGCCAGGCCCATGGCGAGCGACATCCGGTCACCTCCTGAGCGGAACCTTCCGGTTTCCCGAAGCCCCTTGATGAGGCGAGGCAATCTCCCCTGCCACCGCCCCCCGATTGTCAGGCGAAGCGATTGGTGCGCGGGAAGCCCTTGGGGGGAATGCGTCCGGCCTGGGCACGGGCGCCGAGCCAGTCGCGCAGCTCGGTCACCGTCCAGATCCGACCGGAACTGTCGGTCCAGGTCAGGCCATCCTGCAGACGGAAGGTCTTCACGTCAGACAGCCCGCCGTCGCGGTAGTTCTGCAGCTTCACGCCGCGGCCCCGGCTCATCTCCGTCATTTCCGACAGCGGGAAAACCAGAAGCTTCCGGTTCTCGCCGATGACCGCCACATGATCATCCTCGGGCCCTATGAAGGCACAACGCAACGCCTCCACGGGAGCAGTCACGTTCAGCACCTGCTTGCCCTTGCGAGTATTGGCGACAACATCATCCTCGGAGATCATGAAGCCACGGCCGTCGGTTGCCGCCAGCAGAAGCTTGCGGCCCGGCTTGTGGACGAAAAGGGAGACGACCTCGTCGGTCGTATCAAGGTCGCAGATCAGGCGCACCGGCTCACCATGGCCACGGCCGCCCGGCAGCTTGTCGGCGCCTATGGTGAAGAACTTGCCGGAGGACGAGAACAGCATGATCTTGTCCGTGGTCTCGGCATGGAACCAGAACTGGACCTTGTCACCTTCCTTGAAGGAGAGGCTCGAGGCATCGGCAAGATGCCCCTTGAGCGCACGGATCCAGCCCTTCTGCGACAGGACTACGGTGACCGGCTCGCGCTCGATCAGCGCCTGGTCGAGATCGACATCAACCACAGGCATTTCCGCGAAGGTCGTCCGCCGTGCCCCGAGCGGCGTATTCTTGCCAAACCTGGTGCGGATCTCGCGGACCTCGGCGGCAATCGTCTTCCACTGCTCGTCCTCTGAGGCCATCAGCGCCTCGAGCTGGTCGCGCTCGGCCGACAGGCTTTCGTGCTCCCGGCGGATCTCCATTTCCTCAAGCTTGCGCAGCGAGCGCAGGCGCATATTGAGGATCGCCTCGGCCTGGTTGTCGGTAAGCTCAAACGCCTTCATCAGCTCGGGCTTGGGCTCGTCCTCCTCGCGGATGATGCGGATCACCTCGTCGAGATTGAGATAGGCGATGAGATAGCCCTCAAGCAGTTCGAGGCGCTTGGCGATCTGACCGAGGCGGTAGGTGGTGCGGCGCACCAGCACCTGCTTGCGGTGATCAAGCCACTGCTGAAGGGCTTCCGGCAGGGAGAGCACCCGGGGAATGCGGCCGGCAGCGAGGACGTTCATGTTGAGCGAGATGCGCGTCTCAAGCTCGGTCAGCCGGAACATCTGCTCCATCAGCACCGTCGGATCGACCGTGCGGCTGCGCGGCTCGAGCACCAGGCGCACGTCCTCCGCAGACTCGTCGCGCACATCGACCAGCAGCGGCAGCTTGCGGCTGTTGATCAGCTCAGCGATCTTCTCGACCAGGCGGCTCTTTGGCACCTGATAGGGCATTTCAGTGATGACGATCTGCCAGGTGCCGTGCTTGAGCTCCTCCACCTCCCATCTGGCACGCACGCGGAAGGCGCCTCTTCCGGTAAGATAGGCCTGACGGATCGTCGCCACATCATCAACGATGATGCCGCCGGTGGGGAAATCCGGGCCCGGCACCAGCTCGACGATCTTGTCGATGCTGGCATTAGGGTGCTTGATCAGATAGAGCGCCGCATCGCACAGCTCATGGGCGTTGTGCGGCGGGATGGACGTCGCCATGCCCACCGCAATGCCGGTCGAGCCATTGGCGAGCAGATTGGGGAAGGCACCGGGGAGGACGACCGGCTCCTTGTCCTCGCCGTCATAGGTATCGCGGAAATCGACGGTGTCCTCGTCAAGGCCATCCAGCAGGGCCTTGGCCACTTCCGTGAGGCGGGATTCGGTATAGCGCATGGCCGCCGCGCTATCGCCGTCGATATTGCCGAAATTGCCCTGGCCATCGACCAGCGGATAGCGAACAGCGAAATCCTGGGCGAGCCGCACGAGCGCATCATACACCGACTGGTCGCCGTGGGGGTGATAGCGGCCGATCACATCGCCCACCACGCGGGCGCATTTCTTGAAACCCGAGCCAGGGTCCAGCTTCAGCTGGCGCATGGCGTAGAGCAGCCGGCGATGAACCGGCTTCAGACCGTCGCGCACATCAGGCAGGGCCCGGTGCATGATGGTGGACAGGGCATAGGCCAGATAGCGCTGCTCAAGTGCTTCGCGCAGGGCGATGGGCTCAATGCCATCAGGATGGGCGGGCGGACTGAGGTCGCTCATTGGTCACCGTGCTCGTGGAGTTGCCCAGTCATAGCAAATGCGCCGCCGGGATGCACCCCCTGCCCCATTACAGGCGATGCACCGTCACGCGGCAGAGCGGCTTCTTTCCCCAGACCATATTGACGGAGCGACGGACGTTCTGGGCGATCACCTGTTCGAACGTGTCGGTCTGGCGGCGCTTCTGCTTGGGACGGGCAGCTAGAGCCATGTCCACGGCATCGCGAATGACATCGGCCATGTCCTCGCCATCTTCGGTGAGGACTGGAATGCCCTCGAACACGATCTCGGGATCACCCCTCAGCCGGCCAGCCTCATCGAGGACGAGAGAGACAAAGACGATGCCGGCGAAGGACATCTTCCGACGGATGCGGACAGGCCCCGCCTCAGAGGGCACGATGATCTCCCCATCAAGATGCAGCCTGCCGCAGGGCGCCTCTCCTATTATCCGCGGCTCATCCGGCGCGAGCCGCATGATCTGTCCGTTGCGCACGATCTCGGCCCGGGGAATGCCCTGGGACAAAGCGAGGATCTTGTGCTCGAGCAGATGACGCATCTCGCCATGCATGGGAATGAGCAGGCGCGGCTTAAGCCAGTCATACATCTGCACGAGCTCACCGCGGCGCGGGTGACCGGTCACATGCACCAGCGTCTCGTCCGCGGTGATCACCTGCACGCCGCGCTCGGCGAGATGGTTTTCGATGCTGATCACCGCCTTCTCGTTGCCGGGGATCGTTTTGGAGGAGAAAATGACAAGGTCGCCAGCCTCGAGCGAAATCGTCGGGTGGGTATCGTCGGCAATCCGCGCAAGCGCGGCGCGCGGCTCGCCCTGGCTGCCGGTGCAGAGACAGACCACCTTGTCAGGGGGCAGATAACCGAAGGCCTCGTCGCTCAGCACCGGGGGAAGATCATTGAGATAGCCCGCCTCACGCGCCGCGGTGATCGCGGAATGCATGGCGCGGCCGGCAATGATCAGCTGACGTCCCGCCCGTTCGGCGGCGCGGGCAATGGTCTCGACGCGGCCGACATGGGAGGCGAAAGTCGTCACCACCACCCGCCGGCGCGCCGTCATGATGAGCTCAGTCAGGCTCTCGGCCACAGCCTGTTCGGTGGGCGAATTGCCCTCGCGCAGCACGTTGGTCGAGTCACACAAAAGGACGTCACAGCCCTCCGCGCCAATTTCCCGGAAGCGCCTTTCATCGATGCGCGGCCCGAAGGTCGGGGCATCGTCGATCTTCCAATCGCCGGAATGGACGATCGTGCCAAGCGCCGTGCGGATCGCCAGGGCATTGGGCTCGGGGATCGAGTGATTGACGGTGATCAGCTCCACATTGAACGGCCCAAGGTCAAGACGCGCACCGGGAGGCACCACACGCAGATCGACCTGCTCGTGGATCTGGCGCTCGTGCAACCGCGCCTTGAGCAGCGCGGCGGTGAAGGGCGTTGCATAGATCGGCACACGCAGGCTCGGCCAGAGATAGCCGATGGCGCCGAAATGGTCCTCGTGGGCGTGGGTGAGCACGATGCCTAGAAGTCTGTCACCCAGGCTTGCGGCAAAGGATACATCGGGCAGCACGACATCGACGCCCGGCTCGTTCTGTTCGCCGAACTTCACGCCGAGATCGACCATGATCCAGTAGCGATCCGCCGCGGGGCCAATCCCGTAGAGATAGACATTCATGCCGATCTCGCCGGCACCGCCCAGCGGCAGGAAAACGAGTTCAGGCTCAGTCAGTCCCCGCCTGGTTCGCCCCGTCTTCATATGGCGCTATCCTTCCCGAACCAGTCCATCACCTGAAAAAGACATCGCCTGCGAGTATCTTCCGCAGCGATCCATCTGCAAGACGCAACGCCAGTGCACCATCGGCATCGAGCGCCTCGAATATTCCCGCAAACTCCCTGTCCGCCTGACGCACGACAACCGGCCCGCCAATGCCCTGGGCCCGCGCGCACCATGCCTCGCGAATGACCGCGAAATTGCGCCCCATGTCCCACCGGTCAAACCAGTCGGCAAAGGCCGAGGCGAGCAGGTCCAGAAACGCACGAGGGCTAATCCTGGCTCCATGAGCGGAAAGGCAGGTTGCCGAATAGCGGGCGGCAACCTCCGGGGCATGGACCAGGTTGACGCCGATCCCAGCCGCGATTGCCAGCTCCCCCGCTTCGAGGGCCTGCGACTCGAGCAGGATGCCCGAGGTCTTGGCGCCGGACACCAGCAGGTCATTGGGCCATTTGAGCCGAAGGTGGGACGCGGCAGCCTCCCCCAGAACCTGCTCTGCGGCATCATAAAGGGCAATCGCCGCGACGAAGCTCAAATTGGCGACCTGAGGCGTGTCGGCCGGAACGGTCAGCAGCAGCGTTCCGTAGAAATTGCCCGCCTCAGACAGCCAGGGCCGCCCATGGCGGCCCCGTCCTCCGGTCTGGCGATCAGCCAAGATCCACAATGGCCCCCGTTCGCCGCCCGCGGCCAGGCGCAGGGCCTCGGCATTGGTCGAGTCGACACTGTCCAGATGGACCAGGCGGAATGTTCCCGGCATCGGGACGGTGCGCGCCCCGTTCATCAGAACAGGGACGCGGCTGCTGCCTCGGCTGCGTCAAGCACCGGACGGGCAAAGACGATGAAGCCGAGGATGAAGACGCCGGCAATGGCCATCACCACCTTCACTTCGCCCGAAGGCTCCTGGAACTTCTCGGCCGGCTCGTCGAAATACATGACCTTGACGATGCGCAGATAGTAGTAGGCGCCGATCACGCTGGTGATCACGCCGATCACAGCCAGGGTCACCAGACCCGACTTGATGGCGGCGGCGAAGACGAAGAACTTGGCAAAGAAGCCTGCCAGTGGCGGAATGCCCGCCATGGAGAACATCATGGCCGCCATGAGGAAGGCAAGGCCGCGGTTCTGGCGGGCGAGGCCTGCCAGATCGGAGATGTTCTCGACCGTCTCGCCTCCCCGGCGCATGGACAGGATCACCGCGAAGGTGCCAAGCGTCATGAACAGGTAGATGGTCATGTAGACGATCAGGCCGCGCACACCTTCAGGACCACCGGCGGCCAGACCGATGACCGCATAGCCCATGTTGCCAATTGAGGAATAGGCCATCAGACGCTTGATGTTGGTCTGCCCGATGGCCCCGAGCGAACCGACGACCATGGACAGGATCGACAGGAAGACGATGATCTGCTGCCAGTCGGCGCTGATGGCCGGGAACGGCACCTCCAGTACACGGATGAAGACGGCAACGGCGGCAACCTTCGGGGCCGAGGCGAAGAAGGCGGTCACCGGGGTCGGTGCGCCCTGATAGACATCCGGCGTCCACATGTGGAAGGGCACGAGCGATGTCTTGAAGGCGAAGCCCGCGATGACGAAGCAAAGGCCGATCAGCAGGCCGATCGAGCGGGCGGAATGGCCCTCCTGAGCGAGCGTGCCCACAACGTCGCGGATACCGTCAAAGGCGATGGTGCCGGTGAAGCCGTAGATCAGCGAGCACCCATAGAGCAGCATGCCGGAAGACAGGGCGCCAAGCACGAAATACTTGAGGCCCGCTTCCGCCGAACGCGCGCTGTCCCGATTGAAGGCAGCCAGCACATAGAGCGAGAGGCTCATCATCTCGAGGCCGAGATAGACCGCAATGAGATCGTTGGCCGAGATCAGCACCATCATGCCCAGGGTTGCCAGCAGCATCACCACCGGGAACTCGAAGCGCATCATGCCGCCGGTCTTCAGCACCTGTACCGAGAGCAGGATGCAAGCGGCAGAGGCGAAGATCGACAGCACCTTCATGAAGGTGGCGAAGGCATCGTTCACGTAGCTGCCGCCGAAGGCCTCGACGCTGGCCTCGGGAGTGGACCAGATGGTCAGCACGCCCACCACCGCGAGCAGCACGATCGCCAGAGACGAGGTGAGCTCGACCGGCTCTCCCTTGCGGAAGACGCCGATCATCAGCAGCGCCATCGCGCCCAGGGCGAGAACGATTTCGGGCAAGACCGCCAGGATGTCCGCAGATGCGATTGCGTATGCCATGGGGACGTCGTGCTCCGTTACTGCGCTACGGCGATCGCCGACTGCTTAACCAGCGCCAGCGAGGCTTGATAGTTGTGGATCAGATTGTCGACGGAAGCGGCGAACACATCCATCAGCGGGGTGGGATAGACGCCGAAGAGCACCGTCAGGACGACCAGCGGGGCAATGGTGACGATCTCGCGCATGCTCATGTCGCTGATCGACTTGAGGCTCTCCTTCTCAAGCGGGCCGAAGACCACCCGACGATAGAGCCACAGGGCATAGGGCGCCGAGAGGATCAGGCCGAGACAGGCGAAGAAGGCCACCCAGGTGTTCACCTGGAACGCACCGGACAGCGTAAGGAACTCGCCCACAAAGCCGGAGGTGCCCGGCAAGCCGACATTGGCCATCGTGAACAGCATGAACACGAAGGCATAGATCGGCATGCGATTCACCAGACCGCCATAGGCGGCGATCTCACGGGTGTGCATGCGGTCGTAGATGACGCCGACGCAGAGGAAGAGCGCGCCCGATACAAGACCATGGCTCACCATCTGGAACAGGCCGCCCTGCACGCCCTGCTGGGTCATGGTGAAGATGCCCATGGTCACGAAGCCCATATGGGCGACGGAGGAATAGGCGATCAGCTTCTTCATGTCCTGCTGCACAAGGGCAACCAGCGAGGTGTAGACGATCGCCACCACGGACAGCACGAAGACCAGGGGCGCAAACATCTCGCTCGCCACCGGGAACATCGGGATCGAGAAGCGCAGGAATCCGTAGCCGCCCATCTTCAGCATGATCGCCGCCAGGATGACCGAACCGGCAGTGGGCGCCTCGACGTGGGCGTCAGGGAGCCAGGTGTGGACAGGCCACATGGGCATCTTCACGGCGAAGGACGCGAAGAAGGCCAGCCACAGCCAGGTCTGCAGGCGCGGATCGAAGCCGTGCTTCAGCAGGGTGACGATGTCGGTTGTGCCGGCGTCCCAGTACATGGCCATAATGGCCAGCAGCATGAGGACCGAGCCGAGCAGCGTGTAGAGGAAGAACTTGAAGCTAGCATAGACCCGGCGTGGACCTCCCCAGATGCCGATGATGAGGAACATCGGGATCAGGCCGGCCTCGAAGAAGACGTAGAACAGCACCAGATCAAGCGCGCAGAACACACCGATCATCATGGTCTCGAGGACCAGGAAGGCGATCATGTATTCCTTGACGCGATTGGTCACGTGCCAGCTCGCCAGGATACAGGCCGGCATGAGGAAGGTAGAGAGGATGACGAACAGCATCGAGATGCCGTCGACACCCATCCGGTAGGTGATCGAACCTCCCAGCCAGCGGGCCTCTTCCACGAACTGGAAGTCGGCCGTGCTGTTGTCGAAGTTCACCCAGATCAGCAAGGAGACGACGAAGGTGATGACCGTCGTCCAAAGCGCCACGAAACGTGCAGACCGCTGGGCCTGCTCATCGTCGCCGCGGATGACCAGAAGGAACAGCGCGCCGACCAGGGGCAGGAAGGTAACAACAGAGAGAATGTGCGGGATTTCCATTGGTCTTCAAGCTCCCGCATACATCAGCCAGCTGACGAGAGCGGCAATGCCGATCAGCATGGCAAATGCGTAGTGGTAGAGATAACCGGTCTGCAACTTGATCACTCCGCGCGTTGCGTCCAGCACGCGTGCCGACACACCATCCGGGCCAAAGCCGTCGATCAGCCAACCGTCACCGCGCTTCCAGAAGAGCCTGCCGAGGGCCAGGGCGCCACGGACGAAGATGAAGTTGTAGATCTCGTCGAAGTACCACTTGTTCAGCAGGAACAGGTACAGCGGCTGATGACGCTCGGCGAGACGCTTCGGCGCCTCCGGATTGATGATGTAGAAGTACAGGGCCACCAGGAAGCCGAGGACCATCATGACCGTCGGCGAGATCACCACCCAGAAGGGCGCATGGTGCATCTCCTCCAGGATCTTGTTCTCGGCGCTGGTGAAGATCGCCTGCCCCCAGAACTGCGCCTGGTCATGGCCGATAAAGTACGGGGCGAAGACAAAGCCTGCCGCAATCGAGCCAACCGCCAGCACATAAAGCGGGATCAGCATCACGTTCGGGGACTCATGGGCGTGATGCAGCACCTCCTTGGAGGCCCGGGTGCGGCCGTGGAAGGTCATGAACATCAGGCGCCAGGAGTAGAACGAGGTCAGCGCGGCTGCCAGCACGGTCATGATGAAGGCATAGGTGCCAATCCCGGTGCCGGCGGCATAGGTCGCCTCAATGATGGCGTCCTTCGAATAGTAGCCGGCGGTGATGATCGGAAAGCCGGTCAGCGCCAGGGTGCCGACGAGCATCATGGCCCAGGTGATCTTCATGTAGGGGAAGAGCCCACCCATCTTCCGCATGTCCTGCTCGTCGCTCATGCCGTGAATGACCGAGCCCGAACCCAGGAACAGCAGCGCCTTGAAGAAGGCATGGGTGAAGAGGTGGAACACGCCCACGCCATAGGCACCGACGCCGAGAGCGGCAAACATGTAGCCGAGCTGCGAGCAGGTCGAGTAGGCAATCACGCGCTTGATGTCGTTCTGCACGAGGCCGATCGTCGCTGCGAAGAAGCAGGTGGTGGCCCCGATGAAGGTGACGATCCACAGCGCCGCATCGGAGTGCTCGAAGACCGGCGACATGCGGGCGACCAGGAAGACGCCGGCGGTCACCATGGTGGCGGCGTGAATGAGCGCCGAGACCGGGGTCGGGCCTTCCATGGCGTCAGGAAGCCAGGTGTGCAGCAGGAACTGCGCCGACTTGCCCATGGCGCCCATGAAGAGCAGCAGCGAGATCACCGTGACGGCATTGGCCTCGAGCCACAGGAACTTCATGCTCTCGCCGGCCTTGTCGCTGGCGGCGGCGAAGATCGTGTCGAAGTTGATCGAGCCGAAGATCACGAAGGTGGCGAAGATGCCGAGGGCGAAGCCGAAGTCGCCGACGCGATTGACGATGAAGGCCTTCATGGCGGCGGCATTGGCGCTGTCGCGCTGATACCAGAAGCCGATGAGCAGGTAGGAGGCCAGGCCCACGCCTTCCCAGCCGAAGAACAGCTGGAGCAGGTTGTCCGACGTCACCAGCATCAGCATGGCAAAGGTGAAGAAGGACAGGTAGGAGAAGAACCGGGTCGGATGAGGATCGTGCGCCATGTACCCGATGGAGTAGACGTGCACGACGGTCGAAACGGTCGTGACCACGCAGAGCATCACCACGGTGAGCGTGTCGATGCGCAACGCCCAGTCGGCAACCAAGCTGCCGGAATGGATCCAAGTCAGAACCTGGACCTTGTCGGTCGCGTGGTTGAGACCGACATCGATGAAAGCAGTCCAGGACAGCACTGCGCAGACGAGTAGCAGGCTCGAGGTAATCACCTGCGAGGCCCGGACGCCGATGAAGCGTCCGCCGAAGCCTGCAATGAGGGAGCCGATGAGCGGCAGGAAGACGATCAGGGTATACATGGCGCGCCCATCAGCCTTTCATCAGATTGACGTCTTCGACGTCGATCGAGCCACGGTTGCGGAAGTGCACGACCAGGATCGCGAGACCGATGGCGGTCTCCGCGGCAGCCACGGTCAGCACGAGCAGCGCAAACACCTGCCCGACGAGATCGCCGAGGAATGAAGAGAAGGCCACAAGGTTCAGGTTGACCGACAGCAGAAGCAATTCGATCGACATGAGGATGACGATCACGTTCTTTCGGTTCAGGAAAATGCCGAACACACCGATGGTGAACAGGATCGCTGCGACGACGAGATAATGAGTGAGAGCGATCTCCATCTCAGATCCCCTGCCCCGGCTTGACCTTACGGATCTCAATGGCGGTCGCCGGGCTGCGACCGACCTGTTCCGCAATCGATTGACGCTTCACGTTGGGCTTGTGCCGCAGGGTCAGCACGATCGCACCGATCATCGCGACCAGCAGGATCAAGCCCGCCGCCTGGAAGAAGTACACATAGCGGGTGTAGAGCAGATGCCCGAGCGCCTCGGTATTGGTGACCGCCGTCAGCTCCGGCGTCGGCGAGACGCGCAGGCCGACAGCCTCAGGCGAGATCGCCCAGGTGCCCAGCACCATGCCCAGCTCGACCAGCAGGATGAGGCCGATGACCATGCCAATCGGGACATACTGCAACACGCCCTGCCGCAGCGCGGCAAAGTCGATGTCGAGCATCATCACGACGAAGAGGAAGAGAACCGCGACTGCGCCCACATAGACGACCACCAGGATCATCGCCAGGAACTCCGCGCCGAGCAGCAGGAACAGACCTGCGCCGTTGAAGAAGGCGAGGATCAGAAACAGCACGGAGTGGACGGGATTGCGCGCGGCGATCACCATCACCGCCGACCCAATGGCCAGAGCGGAAAAGATATAGAAGAATAGCGCGGCTACCGCCATGATATCAGGTCCCGATCAGACATAATTCCCCCGATGCGCCCTTACCGATACGGCGCATCCAGCGCGATGTTCCGCGCCAGCTCACGCTCCCAACGGTCACCGTTCGCGAGGAGCCGCTCCTTGGTGTAGAGCAGCTCTTCACGCGTTTCGGTCGCGAATTCATAATTCGGCCCCTCGACAATCGCATCAACCGGGCAGGCCTCCTGGCAGAAGCCGCAATAGATGCACTTCACCATGTCGATGTCGTAGCGGGTCGTGCGGCGGGTGCCGTCATTGCGACGGGGCCCAGCCTCGATGGTGATGGCCTGCGCCGGGCAGATCGCTTCGCACAGCTTGCAGGCGATGCAGCGCTCCTCGCCGTTGGGATAGCGGCGCAGGGCATGCTCACCACGGAAGCGCGGCGACAGGCGTCCCTTCTCGAAGGGATAATTGATCGTCGGCTTCGGCTTGAAGAAATAGCGCATGGCCAAAAAGAACGCCGAAACGAACTCGGTGAGGAAGATCGAGCGGGCTGTTTGCGTCAAGTTCATTGTCTTCACTCGAATTCTTGTCGTCCATCAGGCCGCTACTGTCCGGCACTGACCATGCTACCCAACCAAAAACCAACTATCGGCATCACGATCAGGCCCAGCAGCTTGACCAGTGACACCAGCACGTTCGGATCAATCCGACGCCGCGCCCTCATCTTTCCCGCCTCGTACCGCCATCGCAGCCGGGGATAAACCAGCTGATTGACAGCGGCCAAGGCGAGCACGCCGAAAAACAGGAAGGCCAGGGCAAAGGTGAAACTGTGAACCGTCACCACCATGGCCGTCCCCTGCCCTCCTTACGGTGCCCAGCCAAATGCGACCAGGACTCCCGCAACCAGCACCACATAGAACAGCGACATAGGCAGGAACACCTTCCAGCCGAGACGCATCAGCTGGTCGTAGCGATAGCGCGGGACCATCGCCTTGACCATGGCAAAGAGGAAGAAGAACAGGCAAATCTTGAGGGTAAACCAGATGACCCCGGGCACCCAGGTGAAGGGCGCGAAATCGAACGGGGGCAGCCAGCCGCCGAGGAACATGATCGTCATCAGCGCGCACATCAGCACGATGGAGACATATTCACCCAGCATGAAGAGCAGGAACGGCGTGGACGAATATTCCACCATGAAGCCGGCAACGAGTTCCGACTCGGCCTCCGCCAGATCGAAGGGCGGACGGTTCGTCTCCGCCAGAGCCGACACAAAGAACACGCCGAACATCGGCAGCAGCGGCAGCCAGTACCAGTTGAGGAAGGACAGCCACGGCACACCGAGCCAGGTGGCGAGACCGGTCTGCTGCGACTGGACGATCTGGCTCAGATTGAGCGATCCGGCGCAAAGCAGAACGGTGACGATCACGAAGCCGATCGAGACCTCATAGGACACCATCTGGGCTGCGGCGCGCAGGGCGCTCAGGAACGGATATTTCGAATTCGAGGCCCAGCCGCCCATGATCACGCCATAGACCCCGAGGGATGAGATGGCGAAAATGAACAGGACGCCCACATTGATGTCAGCAATCACCCAGCCGTCGGCCACCGGCACGATGGCCCAGGCCGTCAGCGCCAGGAAGCAGGTGATCAGCGGCGCGATGAAGAAGACGACCTTGTTGGCGCCGGCCGGAACGATCACTTCCTTGAAGACGTATTTCAGCAGGTCCGCAAAGGACTGGAGCAGACCCCAGGGACCAACCACATTGGGCCCCTTGCGCAACTGCACCGCCGCCCAGATCTTGCGATCGGCATAAAGCAGATAGGCGATGAAGACCAGGAGGCAGACCAGCAGCGCGAGGCTCTGGAGTGCGATGATCAGGACGGGCAGGCCGTATGTGTAGAGAAAGTCGCCCATTGTCTTATTCCGCCGCCACGAGCCGCTCGGCTCCCATGCGAAGTGCGCTGCAGTCCGCCATTACCTTGGAAGCCCGCGCGATCGGGTTGCTCAGATAGAAATCGGTGATCCGGCTGGTGAAAGCCGCCGCCTCGAGCTTGCCGCCGAGACGGGCGATGTCGTCGAGCCCGGCCGGGTCGGCGGGCAGAACCACCCCGTGTTCGGCCAGATGAGGCGAGACCGCATAGATCTTCGCCCGCAGCTCATCGAGGCTGTCATAGTCAAGCTTCTGACCGACGATTTCCGACAGGGCACGCAGGATGGCCCAGTCCTCGCGGGCATCCCCGGGAGGGAAGCTGGCGCGGTTGGCAATCTGCGGACGGCCCTCGGTGTTGACGTAAAGGCCCGACTTCTCGGTATAGGCGGCGCCCGGCAGGATCACGTCGGCGCGGTGGGCGCCCCGGTCACCATGGGTGCCAATATACACGACGAAAGCCTCACCGAGACGCTGGGTGTCGATCTCGTCGGCGCCAAGCAGGAACAGCAGGTCAAGGGCGCCAGTGGCGGCCGCCTCGATCATGTTCGATGTTGCAAGTCCGCCCTCAGCCGGCAGGCAGCCAATGTCGATGCCACCGACGCGGGAGGCCGCGTCATGCAGCACGCAGAAGCCGTTGCGCTCGTCGTTTACCACGCCGAGATCCTGGGCAAGCTTGGCAGCAGCCGACAGGACCGCCAGCCCGTCAGCCCGGGCGGTAGCGGCGGCACCGACAATGATCAGGGGCTTCTTCGCGTCCTTCAGCACCTTGGCAAAGTCGTTCTCGCCGCGGACCAGAGCGCCAAGGGCATCGGCACCGGCACCCAGCCACTCGTATTTGTAAGTCAGGTCAGCGCGCTCGCCGATGACCGCGATCTTCGCCTTGTTCTGGCGCCAGGTCTTGCGGATGCGCGCATTGAGCACCGCCGCCTCGAGACGCGGATTGGTGCCGACCAGCAGAATCGCATCTGCCTCGTCGATGGCGGCGATGGTCGCGTTGAAGACATAGCCGGCGCGACCGCCGACATCACCGAGCCGGGAGCCGTCCTGACGGCAGTCGACATTCTTTACGCCCAAGCGATGCATCAGATCCTTGAGGGCATAGAGCTCCTCGACTGCAGCGAGGTCGCCGGCAATGGCGCCAATGCGCTCAGGGTTGGTCGCTTTCACCTTCTCGGCGACACGGCCAAAAGCCTCCGCCCAGCTTGCCGGGCGCAGCTTGCCATTGTCACGAACATAGGGGCGATCGAGGCGCTGGGTGCGCAGGCCGTCCCAGATGAAGCGGCTCTTGTCGGAAATCCACTCCTCGTTAATGTCGTCATTGGTGCGCGGAAGGATGCGTAGCACCTCGCGGCCACGGCAGTCGACGCGGATGGCGGATCCGAGCGCATCCATAACGTCGATCGACTCTGTCTTGCGCAGTTCCCATGGCCGGGCCTTGAAGGCATAGGGCTTGGAGGTCAGCGCACCGACGGGGCAGAGGTCGATCACGTTGCCCTGGAGTTCAGAGGACATGGCGTGCTCGAGATAGGTGGTGATCTCCATGTCCTCGCCACGACCGATGGCCCCGAGCTCCTCGCAACCGGTCACTTCGGTGATGAAGCGCACGCAGCGGGTGCAGTGGATGCACCGGGTCATGATCGTCTTGACCAGCGGGCCGATATACTTGTTCTCGACCGCGCGCTTGTTCTCATGGAAGCGGCTCTGGTCGACGCCATAGGCCATGGACTGGTCCTGCAGGTCGCATTCGCCACCCTGGTCGCAGATCGGGCAATCGAGCGGGTGATTGATGAGCAGGAACTCCATCACCCCTTCCCGCGCCTTCTTGACGATGGGCGACTTGGTTAGGACTTCCGGCGGCTCGCCATTGGGACCGGGACGCAGGTCATTGACCGACAGGGCGCAGGAGGCCTGCGGCTTCGGCATGCCCTTCACTTCCACGAGGCACATCCGGCAGTTGCCGGCGATCGACAGGCGGTCGTGATAGCAGAAGCGCGGGATTTCGGCCCCGGCCAGCTCACAGGCCTGGAGAACGGTCAGGCCGTTCTCGACCTCAATTTCCTTCGAATCGACGATCAGCTTCGGCATGTTCGTTTCCCAATCCTACTCGGCCGCCACCAGCGCCGGCTCGGGCGCGGGATTTGCGCTGTACTCGTCGATGCGGCGCTCGATCTCGTGGCGGAAGTGCCGGATCAGACCCTGGACGGGCCAAGCCGCGGCATCACCCAGAGCACAGATCGTGTGACCCTCAATCTGGGTCGTCACGTCGAGCAGCTGATCGATCTCGCGCTTGTGAGCCTGACCGCGCGCCATGCGCTCGAGCACGCGCCACATCCAGCCGGTGCCCTCGCGGCACGGCGTGCACTGACCGCAGCTCTCGTGCTTGAAGAAGTAGGAAATGCGCGCAATGGCGCGGACGATGTCGGTGGACTTGTCCATCACCAGGATGCCGGCGGTGCCGAAGCTCGACTTCACCGCGCGGGTGCCGTCGAAATCCATGATGAGATCCTCGCAGTCCTTGGCCGGGATCACCGGACAGGAAGCACCGCCCGGGATGATGGCAAGGAGATTGTCCCAGCCGCCGCGGACACCGCCACCATATTTCTCGATGAGCTCGCGGAAGGGAATGCTCATGGCCTCCTCAACCACGCAGGGCGTGTTCACGTGACCGGAGATGCCATAGAGCTTGGTGCCGACATTGTTCGGACGGCCAAAGCTGGAGAACCAGGCCGGACCGCGACGTAGGATCGTGCCGGAGACGGCAATGGATTCCACGTTGTTGACAGTGGTCGGCGCGCCATAAAGACCAACATTGGCGGGGAAAGGCGGCTTGAGGCGGGGCATGCCCTTCTTGCCCTCAAGGCTTTCCAGCATCGCGGTTTCTTCGCCGCAGATATAGGCGCCGGCCCCGTGATGGACGACAATGTCGAAGTCCCAGCCGTGCTTGTTGTTCTTGCCGATCAGGCGGGCCTCATAGGCCTCGTCAACCGCCCGCTGCAGGGCCTCGCGCTCGCGGATGAACTCGCCGCGCACATAGATGAAGGCCTTGTGAGCACGCATGGCAAAGCCGGCGATCAGGCAGCCCTCGACCAGCAGATGCGGGTCATGACGCAGGATCTCGCGGTCCTTGCAGGTGCCAGGCTCTGATTCGTCAGCGTTGACGACCAGGTAATGGGGGCGCTCGCCCACCTGCTTGGGCATGAAGGACCATTTCAGACCGGTGGGGAAGCCCGCACCGCCACGGCCACGGAGACCCGAGGCCTTGATCTGCTCGATGATCCAGTCCTGTCCCTTTTCGAGGAAGCCCTTGGTGCCGTCCCAAGCGCCACGCATCATGGCGGCCTTCAGGCCGGGGCTCTCGAACCCGTACAGGTTGGTGAAGATGCGGTCCTTGTCAGCCAGCATGTGACCCGATCCTCATTCCTTGCCTGCGTTGTCGCGCTGGGGCGCAGCACCGGCCGGCGTCTTGGCGCCGGCGGGAACATCCGCCACCGGCGCGATGGCCTCGTCGATCTTCGGACCGCCAGCACCACGCGGCTCGCCTTCAGGGGCGCGTTCGCCAGTGGCAACGGATGCAGGCCGGCCCTTCTCGATGGGTTCCTGGTCGTCGGCCGTGTAGCCGCCCTGGGCGCGCCACATGTCGCGGTGCTTGCCGTTGTAAAGATCCGGATCGGTGAGCGCCGTACGTGCCCCCAGGGGGGCTGCGTTATGGCGACCATTCTGCGGACCGGGCTTCGGCGTACGGCCGGCGCGGAACTCGTTCAGGACGCGGGTGAAGCTCTCGGCGTCCAGATCCTCGTAATAGTCGGCATTGATCTGGACCATCGGCGCATTGGTGCAGGCGCCGAGGCATTCCACTTCAAGCCACGAGAACATGCCATCCTTGCTGACCTGTCCCTGCTCGCCAATCTCGCGGCGGCAGACAGCCTTCAGGTCATCGGCACCACGCAGCCAGCACGGGGTCGTGCCGCAAAGCTGAATGTAGTACTTACCCACCGGGGACAGGTTGAACATCGTGTAGAAGGTCGCGATCTCCAGAACCCGGATATAGGCCATGGAGAGCATTTCCGCGACGTAGCGGATCGCCGGTTCCGGCAGCCAGCCGCCGGATTGCTCCTGGGCCCGCCACAGCAACGGAATAACCGCCGATGCCTGCCGGCCCTCGGGATATTTCGCGATGGTCTTCTTCGCCCAGTCCAGATTTTCCGCCGTGAAAGCGAAGCTGTCCGGCTGAACGGGATCTAGTCGTCTCACCGCCATGGGTCAGCGACCTCCCCTTTGCTTGTTCATACCAATCGTCACCGGTCCACCTCGCCAAACACGATATCCAGAGACCCCAGGATCGCCGAAACGTCGGCAAGCAGGTGGCCCCGGCTCATGAAATCCATGCCCTGCAGATGGGCAAATCCAGGCGCCCGGATCTTGCAGCGGTAGGGCTTGTTGGACCCGTCGGACACGAGATAGACGCCAAACTCGCCCTTGGGCGCCTCGACGGCGGCATAGACCTCACCGGCAGGGACGCGATAGCCCTCGGTATAGAGCTTGAAATGGTGAATCAGCGCTTCCATGGAGCGCTTCATCTCGCCGCGCTTCGGCGGGACGACCTTGCGGTTGTCGGAGGAGACCGGACCCGCCCCCTGGGGCGAGCGCAGGCGCTCAAGGCACTGCTTCATGATCTTCACCGATTCCCGCATTTCCTGCATGCGGATCAGGTAGCGATCATAGCAGTCGCCGTTCTTGCCGACCGGAATGTCGAAGTCGAGGGAGGCGTAGCATTCGTAAGGCTGCGCCTTGCGGAGATCCCAGGCAGCGCCGGAGCCGCGCACCATGACGCCGGAGAAGCCCCAGGCGAAGGCATCCTCGAGGGAGACGACGCCGATATCGACGTTGCGCTGCTTGAAGATGCGGTTGTCCGTGAGCAGGCCCTCGAGGTCATCGAGCACCTTGGGATGGGTCTCGCAGAAGTCCCAGATATCGTCGAGCAGCGCGGGCGGCAGGTCCTGGTGGACACCGCCAGGACGGAAATAGGCCGCATGCATACGAGCGCCGGAGGCGCGCTCGTAGAACAGCATCAGCTTCTCGCGTTCCTCGAAGCCCCATACCGGCGGCGTCAGGGCGCCGACGTCCATGGCCTGAGTGGTCACGTTCAAAAGGTGCGACAGCAGACGGCCGATCTCACAGTAAAGGACGCGGATCAGCTGGCCGCGGATCGGCACCTCAAGGCCGAGAAGGCGCTCGGTGGCCAGGGCAAAGGCATGCTCCTGGTTCATTGGCGCCACATAATCCAGACGGTCGAAATAGGGAACCGCCTGGGTATAGGTCTTGTACTCGATCAGCTTCTCGGTGCCGCGATGGAGCAGGCCGATATGGGGGTCAACCCGTTCGACGACCTCACCGTCCAGCTCGAGAACCATGCGCAGAACGCCGTGGGCCGCGGGGTGCTGAGGCCCGAAATTGATCGTGAAATTGCGGAGATCGTGCTCGGCCATGATCAGTTCGATGCCTTTGCCTTCTCGTCACCCGGCAGCAGATAATCCGCGCCTTCCCACGGGCTGGTGAACTCAAAGTTGCGGAATTCCTGCTGCAGCTTGACCGGCTCGTAGACCACGCGCTTCTGGGTCTCATCGTAGCGCAGCTCGACGAAACCGGTCAGCGGGAAGTCCTTGCGGAGCGGATGACCCTCAAAACCGTAATCGGTCAACAGACGGCGCAAGTCCGGGTGGCCCTGGAACAGAACGCCGTAGAAGTCGTAGGTCTCCCGCTCGAACCAGTTGGCGGCCGGGAAGAGCTCGACCACGCTCGGCACAGGCGTATCCTCGTCGGTTTCCACCTTCACCCGGATGCGGGCGTTCTGGTACGGGCTCAGCAGGTGATAGACGACGTCGAAACGGCGTGCGCGGCCCGGATAGTCCGCGCCGCAGATATCAATCAGCACCACAAAGCGAAGGCGCGGCTCGTCGCGCAGCACCTTGAGGACGCGCACGAGGCTTTCGGCCTCCACGATCAGCGTCAGTTCGCCATAGGCCAGGCGGGCCTCGACGATGTCGCTGCCGACAAGGCCCGTCACCACATCGCGGATGTCCGCGAGCGTATCGTCGGGATTGTTGGATGCGTCAGCCATTTATGCCGTCTCTCCTAGCGCTCGATGGTGCCCGTGCGGCGGATTTTCCGCTGCAGCTGGAGAATTCCATAGAGCAAGGCCTCTGCGGTCGGCGGACAGCCGGGGACATAGATGTCCACCGGGACGATCCGGTCGCAGCCGCGCACCACGGAATAGGAATAGTGATAATAGCCCCCGCCATTGGCGCAGGAGCCCATGGAGATCACGTAGCGCGGCTCCGGCATCTGGTCATAGACCTTGCGAAGCGCAGGCGCCATCTTGTTGCAGAGGGTGCCGGCCACGATCATCACGTCAGACTGACGCGGAGAACCGCGCGGGGCAAAGCCGAAGCGCTCACAGTCATAGCGCGGCATGGCGACCTGCATCATCTCGACCGCGCAGCAGGCCAGCCCGAAGGTCATCCAGTGCAGCGAGCCGGTGCGGGCCCAGTTGATCAGATCCTGGGAAGCCGTGACCAGGAAGCCACGATCGGCCAGCTCATTGGAGATGTTGGTGAAGAACGGATCCGCAGCCTCGGTGCCCGCCCCCGCCGTCGCGCGTGTCGAACCAAGGCCCTCGGCCATAGACTGGTTGATCAATCCCATTCCAGGGCTCCTTTGCGCCACTCGTAGACAAAGCCAATGGTCAGCACGCCAAGGAACACCATCATCGACCAGAAGGCGGGAATGCCAGTATCCCCAAGGGTAATGGACCAGGGGAACAGGAAGGCCACTTCGAGGTCGAAGATGATGAAGAGGATGGCGACGAGATAGAAGCGCACATCAAATTTCATACGGGCGTCATCGAAAGGCTCGAAGCCGCACTCGTAGGGCGAGACCTTCTCAGGGTCCGGCTTGCGGATCGCAATGATGAAGGCTGACAACATCAGCGCTAGCCCGATCACCAGGCACAAGGCCATGAAGATCACGATAGGCAGATAATCTGAAAGGAGGTCGAGCATCTGCACCAAACCCTGTCGATCCCTTGTCCCGCCACCCGGCGGATCTGCAGCCGTCCTAGCGCAGCGATCCAAGGGACGCAAGCCCGAGTACTGCCGCGCCTCAGCAGCACCACCCACGTGCGTCGGGACATGACGCCTGTCCGGCAACGCGTTCGCAGGCCGCTTTCGGCGGTTGTATTTTACCTAGCCCGTAGCGCGCGAGATTGGAAGGGTTTCAAAGTGGCAGATAGATAATATCCACTTAGGAGGGGCGAAAAAGCTATTGCGCGCTCCAGTTTCTGAGGCCGGAACTGCCCGACGCGCTACGCTCCCGGACCTCCTTCGCCTCCAGCAGAGCGGACTGACAACGCTTGCTCACCAGCTTGCGATTCTTCAGCAGGCATTCAAGCGCCTTCATCCCCTCGCCTGTGGGAGGCACCTTGCCGCAGAAGCGCACATAGTCCTGGCTACAGCCACGAGTAACCAGGACGCGCACATCCTCCTCGGCGGCCGCAGCGGATGCAACAGCCACGAGGGCGCCAAGGGCAATTGCGGCAGACCTGATCATCGCGTTCCTCCCGGTTCAGGCCAGAGCCGCAGCCGCGCCTCAGACAGCCCAAGGATCAGGGCCGGGCTGGCCACCGTCCTGATCAGCGACAGTTTGCCAGATCAGGCGCGCGGAACAAGAGGGGGATCTGCCCGTTGTTCTGGAACAAGGAGGCTCAGGATGTACAGGATCGAGACAAGGGACGATGTGGAGAGCCGGCGCTTCTGGATTATCGAGGCGGCTGGCCTCGCCACGGTGGTGCTCACAGCCTGCGGCGCCATCCTTCTCGCACTTGGATAGTCACAGGCGACCGCCGCCAAGCGGCTGCGTGATGGCCGGGTTCGGCCCAGCGCCAAAAATGTCGATGTTCAGGGAAAGGAAATGGCGGGAGTGACGGGACTCGAACCCGCGGCCTCCGGCGTGACAGGCCGGCGCTCTAACCAACTGAGCTACACCCCCGCAAAGCGGGATGCCCAAGCTAGGGGCAAATGCGTCGTTTATGAGAATGGCGGGAGTGACGGGACTCGAACCCGCGGCCTCCGGCGTGACAGGCCGGCGCTCTAACCAACTGAGCTACACCCCCGTCTCATCCGACGCCCCCGATCGACTTGCGTCATCGAGGTGCGCCCATGTAGGCGATTGGGGCGCTTCAAGTCAAGCAGCGATCCACAGAGAAAAACCGATATTCCGGGGATAAGTCGCAGAGGCCCCAAAGCGCCAGGAGATCCCGCGCCAATGGAGACCACCGCCTCTCCTCAACCAACGCCAGGGCTGCAGCTTTAACAGCCCGCGACAAGCCGCCTGCAGCGCTCCGGCCAAGACTGAACGGTGAGGATCATATCCCTCGGCCCTTGCCGATTCTGCTGCGGGGAGTGCCGCCAAGGCGTGTCGCGGTCCGTCTTCACCCTTCCCCTGGTCCGATGGTGGTTGAGAGATTCGGGACGATATTCGGCGAAGGAGTCATCAGCTCTCCCCTCCCCTACAGACGTGCTCGAGATCTACCTGCACAGATGCAAGCCGACCGAGGGGGCGCAGTCACGGATGCGGTTGAGATGCGCCTCAGCGGGTCACTCGCGCGGCACCCAACTGGGAGAGATCGCGATCGCCGCCCCTTGGCAGCAGGTGCCGCAGGCGGTCGGGAGATAGCAGGGATGCCGTCTCCGCCCGTCGGACTGGTTCTTGATGGGATTGCGCCCTGTGGCGCGGAAGGAAAAGATTGGTGGGCGGTGAGAGACTCGAACTCCCGACATCCTCGGTGTAAACGAGGCGCTCTACCAACTGAGCTAACCGCCCGGACCGGGCACCGAGCCCTATCCGTGAATTCGATGCGTCCGGTTGTCGTTCTGACAATCCACCCGCAGGGCTCCCGGGTTACCCCAAGATGCCCTACGGCGCTTCATGCAAGGAGGCTCGACGCATAAGCCATTCGCAGCTGGATGACCAGCCCTTTAAGAACTCAGTTCACAGCATCCTTGAATGCCTTGCCGGCCTTGAACTTCGGGGCCTTCGAGGCAGGGATCTTGATGGTCTCACCAGTGCGCGGGTTGCGGCCCTCGGTGGCGGCGCGAGTGGCGACCGAGAACGTGCCAAAGCCGACCAGACGGACTTCGTCGTTCTTGGCGAGAGCGCCGATAATGGCGTTCAGGGTAGCTTCGACAGCCTGGCTGGCGTCGTTCTTGGACAGATTGGCGTCTTTGGCTACCTGGGCGATCAGCTCGTTCTTGTTCACTGAAAGATCCTCTCTTGCTGGGAAACGTCATCCGGCTATGACAACCGGCAGCGGCAGGATGGTCGTGCGAAAACCCGCAGAAACGCAACAATTTTCGCGAGCGCCGCGGCTTCTATCATATAAATCAGATACTTACAGGGGGAAAAACAGCCAGCTTGATTGTTTTCCACGCCGAAAGCGCCGATTTCCGCCAGATTCTCGAATCAATCGGGCCCCTCGCAGAATGACTGCAAGGGGCCCGCTTTCTCGTCAATGGGCGCGGATGGCCGACTTGGCTTCGGCTGCCGCGGCGGCGCGAGCGGCCTCCTCCAGGCTGGCGGCCTCCTCGTCCCATTCGATGGGCTCGGGCTGCCGTGTCAGGGCGTGCTGGAGCACCTGCTCGATGCGCGAGACCGGAACGATCTCGAGGCTGCCCTTCACCTTGTCCGGGATCTCAGCGAGATCCTTGGCGTTGTCTTCCGGGATGAGCACCTTCTTGATGCCGCCACGGTGAGCGGCCAGCAGCTTCTCCTTGAGGCCGCCGATAGGCAGGACACGACCGCGCAGAGTGATCTCCCCGGTCATGGCCACGTCACGATGGACGGGGATGCCAGTGATCACCGAGACGATCGCCGTCACCATGGCGATGCCAGCGGAGGGACCATCCTTCGGCGTTGCGCCTTCGGGCACGTGGACGTGGATGTCCCGCTTCTCGAAGAGCGGCGGCTTGACGCCGAAGTCGATGGCCCGCGAGCGAACATAAGAACTCGCAGCAGAGATCGATTCCTTCATCACGTCACGCAGATTGCCGGTCACGGTCATCTTGCCCTTGCCCGGCATCATCAGCGCCTCGATGGTGAGGAGCTCGCCGCCGACCTCGGTCCAGGCCAGGCCAGTCACGACACCCACCTGGTCCTCCTGCTCGGCCTCGCCGAAGCGGTACTTCGGCACGCCCAGATAGTCTTCCAGGTTCTTGGCAGTGACCTTCACCTTGCGCTTCTTGGTGGTGAGGATCTCCTTCACCGCCTTGCGGGCGATGGTCGAGATCTCGCGCTCCAGATTACGCACGCCCGCCTCGCGAGTGTAAAGGCGGATGATGTTGGTCAGGGCGTCGTCGCTGATCTCGAGCTCCTTGTCAGCCAGACCATGGCTGCGGAAGGTGCGCGGGATCAGGTGCCGGTGACAGATCTCCAGCTTCTCGTCCTCGGTATAGCCGGCGATGCGAATGATCGCCATGCGGTCCATGAGGGGCCCCGGGATGTTGAGCGTGTTGGCGGTGGTCACGAACATCACATCAGACAGGTCGTATTCGACCTCCAGATAGTGATCCATGAAGGTGCCATTCTGCTCTGGGTCCAGGACCTCGAGAAGCGCGGATGCCGGATCGCCCCGGAAGTCCATGCCCATCTTGTCGATCTCATCGAGCAGGAAGAGCGGGTTGGACTTCTTGGCCTTGCGCATCGACTGAATGACCTTGCCGGGCATCGAGCCTATATAGGTACGCCGGTGGCCGCGGATCTCGGCCTCGTCACGCACGCCGCCCAGGGAGAGGCGCACGAACTCGCGGCCCGTTGCCTTGGCGATGGACTGGCCGAGCGAGGTCTTGCCGACGCCGGGCGGGCCAACGAGGCAGAGGATCGGGCCCTTCAGCTTGTTGGTACGCTGCTGGACGGCCAGATACTCGACGATGCGCTCCTTGACCTTGTCGAGGCCATAATGATCCTCGTCCAGGATCTTCTGGGCCGCCGTCAGATCCTTCTTGATGCGGCTGCGATTCTGCCACGGAATGCCGAGCAGCCAGTCCAGATAGTTGCGCACGACGGTCGCCTCGGCGGACATCGGGCTCATCTGGCGCAGCTTCTTCAGCTCGGCCTCGGCCTTCTCACGCGCCTCCTTCGAGAGCTTTGTCTTCTTGATGCGCTCCTCGAGCTCGGCAAGCTCGTCGCGGTCATCGCCGTCACCCAGCTCCTTCTGAATGGCCTTCATCTGCTCATTCAGGTAGTACTCGCGCTGGGTCTTCTCCATCTGGCGCTTGACGCGGCTGCGGATGCGCTTCTCGACCTGGAGGACGGAGATTTCCCCTTCCATGAGGCCGTATACGCGCTCCAGGCGCTCGGAGACCGAAACGATCTCCAGCAGCTGCTGCTTCTCAGCCAGCTTGATGGCGAGATGGGCAGCGACGGTATCGGCAAGCTTCGAGTAGTCTTCCAGCTGGCTGACCGTGGAGATGACCTCCGGCGGAACCTTCTTGTTCAGCTTCACATAGGCTTCGAACTGGCTGACCACGGAGCGGGCCAGTGCTTCGGTCTCGCGGGGGTCGCCCTCGACCTCATCCAGAGGTTCGGCCAGGGCCTCGTGATATTCCTCACGGCCAGTGTAGCTGTGGATGCGGGCCCGTTCGCCACCCTCGACCAAAACCTTCACCGTGCCGTCGGGCAGCTTGAGCAGCTGCAGGACAGAGGCAATTGTCCCGATCTCGTAGATGGCATCCGGCGCCGGGTCGTCGTCGGTCGCGTTCTTCTGCGCCACAAGCAGGATCCGCTTGTCTTCGCGCATAACCTCTTCCAGCGCCCGGATGGACTTCTCCCGGCCCACGAACAGCGGAACGATCATATGCGGAAAGACGACGATGTCGCGCAGGGGCAGGACGGCAAACCGTTCTTCCCTGCCGGTGAGGGTCTTGGTGTCGTTGTCACTCATCGGACAAAGTCCTTTCCTTGCTAGCAGGCGCCGTGCCAGCCTGTCGGACCCCCCGAGGGCATCCGATTGGCGGCCTTCGCGAAAACAGGGACATTGGTCGCTGTTCGCCATACCTCGATCCAACGGATCCGGAGCATGGCATCATCATAGGCACGATTCGCGTGGTGAGCAGCCCATTGTGGTCGTCGATTAAGTGGCCACGGGAGTTATCCCCGTCAAGATCCCGGGCAAAAATCTCGCAGTTTGGGGAGCGACTTGCCGCATGGCAAAACGGCGCCGCCACACTTCCGCGTGGCCGCGCCGCTCGCCTCATCACGTTCCTGATCACCTGATCAGGCCGAGCTGTTCATCTCCTCGCTGCGGTCGGTATAGATCAGCAGCGGCTTGGCCTCACCCTCGATCACGTCCTTGGAGATCACAACCTCCTCAACGCCATCCAGGCTCGGCAGATCGAACATGGTATCCAGCAGGATCTGCTCGAGGATCGACCGGAGACCGCGGGCGCCAGTCTTGCGCTCGATGGCCTTGCGGGCCACGCCGCGCAGCGCTTCCTCGGCGAAGGTCAGCTTCACGTCCTCCATCTCGAAGAGGCGCTGGTACTGCTTGACCAGAGCGTTCTTCGGGTCAGACAGGATCTTCACCAGGGCTTCTTCGTCGAGATCGTCGAGGGTCGCGATCACCGGCAGACGTCCGATGAACTCGGGAATCAGGCCGAACTTCAGCAGATCCTCCGGCTCAACCTCGCGCAGAATCTCACCGGTGCGACGATCCTCGGGCGACTTGACGTCGGCGCTGAAGCCGATGCCCGTGCCCTTACCGCGGGAGGAGATGATCTTCTCGAGGCCGGCAAAGGCGCCGCCGCAGATGAAGAGAATGTTGGTCGTGTCAACCTGCAGGAATTCCTGCTGAGGATGCTTGCGGCCGCCCTGCGGCGGCACGGAGGCCACCGTGCCTTCCATGATCTTCAGCAAGGCCTGCTGCACGCCCTCGCCCGACACGTCGCGGGTGATGGACGGATTGTCGGACTTGCGGCTGATCTTGTCGACCTCGTCGATATAGACGATGCCGCGCTGGGCGCGCTCGACATTGTAGTCGGCGGCCTGCAGGAGCTTCAGGATGATGTTCTCGACATCCTCGCCCACATAGCCGGCTTCGGTCAGCGTCGTGGCGTCCGCCATGGTGAACGGCACATCGAGGATACGGGCCAGCGTCTGCGCGAGCAGCGTCTTGCCGCAGCCGGTGGGGCCGATCAGCAGGATGTTGGACTTCGCCAGCTCGACATCGGTGTTCTTGGAAGCGTGGCTTAGGCGCTTGTAGTGGTTGTGGACGGCGACCGACAGGACGCGCTTGGCGTGCACCTGGCCGATGACATAATCGTCCAGAACCTTGCAGATTTCCTGCGGCGTGGGTACGCCGTCGCGCGACTTCACGAGCGAACTCTTGTTCTCCTCGCGGATGATGTCCATGCAAAGCTCGACGCACTCATCACAGATGAACACGGTCGGCCCGGCAATGAGCTTGCGCACCTCATGCTGGCTCTTCCCGCAGAAAGAGCAGTAGAGAGTGTTCTTCGAGTCGCTCCGGTTACGATCGCTCATAAGCTTTCCCTGATCGCGTTCGCAAACCACGCCACCGACCGCGTCGGCGCAAAGGTCTGCTGAACATCATAGTCGGCCGATCGCTCGGCCGGTAGATCGGCGCCTGACTGTCCCCGGGAAAGACGCCACCTCGTGACTTACGGCCCTCAACCCCCGGTATCTCACCATGGTATGGGCTGCCTGATCAACAATTGATTAATCAGCGCAGGCCTCCACCCACGGCGCGCCCAATCCCCCTGCACAATCCGTTGTTCCGAAGGATAAGACGGCGCAGTCCTAGGTTAGCGCGCCAGATCACTTCTCGGTTGCGACATCCGGACGCTTGTGGATCACTTTATCGATAAGGCCAAATTCAAGGGCCGCCTCGGCGGTCATGAAGTTGTCACGATCGAGAGCCCGTTCAATGGCCTCGATCGGCTGCCCGGTGTGATCAGCATAGATCTGGTTCAGGCGACGACGGAGTTCAAGGATCTCGCGGGCGTGAAGCTCGATGTCCGAGGCCTGGCCCTGGAAACCGCCGGACGGCTGGTGGACCATGATCCGGGCATGACGCAGGGCAAAGCGCATGTCCTTCTCGCCAGCACAAAGCAGCAGCGAGCCCATGGAGGCCGCCTGGCCAATGCAGGTGGTGGAGACAGCCGGCCGGATGAACTGCATGGTGTCGTAGATCGCCAGTCCCGATGTCACAACGCCGCCGGGCGAGTTGATGTACATCGAGATTTCCTTCTTCGGATTTTCCGACTCCAGGAAGAGCAACTGCGCCGTGATGAGCGTCGCCATGTGATCTTCGATGGGGCCCGTCACGAAGATGATGCGTTCCTTCAGCAGCCGCGAATAAATGTCATAGGCACGCTCGCCGCGATTGGTCTGCTCGACCACCATGGGAACGAGCGTGTTCATGAAAACGTCGTGCGGATCGCGCATGGAACCGTCTGCCTCGTGAGGTTTGGGGGAAACGCAATGCCCCGGTGGACCCCGGAGCACTTCGCCATTCCAGCCTAATATGGTCCAACCATCCCCATTCGCAAGCCACTGGCCGGCGATCAGGGACGGTCCTGTCTTCTGCTGATAAGTGCTTCGCCAGCACCGCGCAAGGCATTGTTTGCATCAAGCAGAACCACCCGCGCATGCCGGGCATACGCGGGTGGTTGAAAAGTCCAGACTGTCAGATGCCGATTACTCGGCGTCAGAAGCCTCGTCCGCCTTCTTGGCCTTCTTGGGAGCGGCCTTCTTCTTGGCGGGCTTCGCCTCGGCCTCTTCGGCGCCATGATCATGCTCGTGGGCATGATCATGGCTGTGGGCGTGGTCGTGGTCGTGCGAGTGGCTGTGATCGTGGGAATGGTCGTGCGAATGCTCATGGCTGTGGTCATGAGCATGACCTTCCTCATCATCAGCGAAGAGCTCGTCGCGGGACACCTTCTTCTCGGTGACCTTGGCGAGGCCGACGATGTGGTCGACAACCTTCTGCTCGAAGATCGGGCCGCGCAGCTCAATCATGGCCTGCGGATTGTTGCGGTAGAATTCAAAGACCTGCCGCTCCTGCCCCGGGAACTGACGGGCGCGGTTGATGAGGGCGCCCTGCATCTCCTGGTCGGTGATCGTAACCTGGGCTTCCTCGCCAACCCGGCCCAGCAGCAGGCCGAGGCGCACGCGACGCTCGGCAATGCGGCGATATTCGGCGCGAGCCTCCTCCTCGGTGGTGCCCTCGTCCGCGAAGGTCTTGCCTTCGCGCTCCATCTCGGCGGTCAGGGCGCGCCAGATCTGCTCGAACTCGCCCTCAACCAGACGTTCGGGCAGCACGAAGTCATAGCGCTCGTCCAAGCGATCGAGCAGCTGACGCTTCAGCTTGTTGCGGGAGACCTGTTCATATTCGCTGGCGATCTGCTCGCGAATGCGCTCACGCAGGGCGTCAGCGCTCTCGAGACCGAACTTCTTGGCGAAGTCATCGTTGAGGACGAATTCCTTAGGAGCTGCGATTTCCTTGATGGTCACGTCGAAGGTCGCAGGCTTGCCGGCTAGGCTGGCGACGCCGTAGTCCTCGGGGAAGGTCACGTGGACAGTGGTGGTCTCGCCAGCCTTCAGGCCGATGAGCTGGTCCTCGAAGCCGGGGATGAAGGACTCCGAGCCGAGCACCAGACGGGCGTCGGTGCCAGTGCCCCCCTCGAAAGCAACGCCGTCGATCTTGCCCACAAAGTCGATGGTGACCTGGTCGCCGGAGGCGGAAATCGCGCCCTCCTCACGGGGTTCGAAATCCTGGTAGTGGCGGGCCATGTTGGCGATCGCCTCGTCGACGCTCGCATCCTCGACGTCCGCCACTTCCTTCTCAAGCTCGATGGTCGAGAAATCACCCACCTCGAAAGCGGGGACGACTTCGTAGGTCATGGTGAAGCTGAGGTCGCCCGCGCCGTCGATGATCTTCTCGATCTCGTCCTGAGCCTCCGGCAGCACGACCTGCGGCTGATAGGCGGGCTTCTCGTCGCGGTCGGAAACGGCCTTCTGGCTCGATTCGTCAACGGCCTTCTGGACCACCTCCGCCATCAGCGAGCGGCCATAGAGACGCTTCAGGTGTGCCAGCGGGACCTTGCCCGGGCGGAAGCCGCGAACGCGGACCTGATCCTTGATTTCGTTGAGTTTCGCAGCAAGCTGGCTGGCCAGCTCTTCGGCGCCCACAACAACCTTCAGCTCACGCTTCAGGCCCTCATTCAGGGTCTCGGTCACCTGCACGTCGCAAATCCTTGTCTAGCATGGCTTCCCCGTACTTTGCGCACGGTGGGCCCGTCATAAAGCTGTTATCGTTCAGAATGCAACACCGCTCGATGCCATGTGCTGGTGCGGGCGGAGGGACTTGAACCCCCACGGGCGAAGCCCACGAGGACCTAAACCTCGCGTGTCTGCCAATTCCACCACGCCCGCAATCGCGCAAGGCGTCGGGTCGGCTGCATAAGTCGGTTGCCTCTATAGCACAAGGACTTTTCCACGCGCCAGAGCGTAAACGCGGAGAAATCATCCATAAAGACAATCAAAGCCCCGCCCTGCCCGACCAGCCGACACACGATGCGCATTCGCAGCCCTCTATAGCACGGGGAAAATGGCAGGGCTTTTATAGCACGGGGAAAATGGCAGGGCTTTCCGAAAATGCACGGGGGATGAGCTCTGGAATGTCCTCGGCGATCAGCCCGCGGCCGCCCTGGCAAGCAGCCTCGCCGTGGAGCCATACGGCCATGCAGGCAGCCTCGAAGGCAGGCACCCCCTGGGCAAGGAAGGCCAGCACGATGCCGGCCAGAACGTCGCCGCTGCCGGCGGTGGCGAGGGTCGGCGGGGCATTGTGATTGATCGCCGCCCTGCCGTCAGGGGATGCGATCACGGTATCTGCCCCTTTCAGTATCACGACGGCACCGGACCGGGCAGAGGCCCGTCTCGTGGCTTCGTGTTTTGCTACAGAATTTCGGTCGATATCATTAAAAAGACGCGAGAATTCTCCATCATGAGGCGTCATGACGACCGGTCGGTCAGGTTGCCTGCCGATCGCATCGAACAGCGCCTCGGGATGTGAGGCAAATGTGGTGAGCGCATCGGCATCGAGTACGGTTGCCGCCCCGCTGGCAAGGCATTGCGCCACCTTCTCTCTGGTCTGTGGCCCGAGGCCTGCCGCCGGGCCGATCAGCACCGCATTGTGGCGGCAATCAGCAAGGATTTCGGCCACTTCCGCGGCATCGTCTGCCGGTGCGAGCATCACGGCGGTCAGATGATGAGCGATCACATCAAGCGCAGCACGCTCCGCGGCTACGGTGACGAGACCCGCCCCAGCCCGCAGGGCGGCGCGCGCGGCAAGCCGGGCAGCGCCAGTATGCCAGCGGTCGCCAGCGCAGACCACGGCATGGCCGCGACGATACTTATGGCCGTCAGGTGCAAGCGGCGGCACACGAGCGCGCCAGAGGTCAGGATCATTGGCAAATGTCAAAGGCCTGATTCGCTCAAGCACTGCTTCCGGGATCCCGATATCAGCGAGATGAACGCGTCCGCAGTACTGCCGCCCCGGATGGAGCAGATGGCCTGGCTTCAGCCGGAAGAAAGTCACCGTGTCACGGGCCCGAACGGCCGTGCCGCAGATCCTGCCTGACTGGCCATCGATACCGGAGGGAACATCAACGGATACAACAGGTAATCCAGAGTTGTTCACCTGATCAATCAAAGCAGCCAGAACGCCATCAACCGGCCGAGCAAGGCCTGCGCCAAGCAATGCATCGATGACGATGTCCGCCGCAGAGAGAAGGGCGCCGGGATCAACCGCCTCCGGCCCCGACAGCTCGCAAACGGGCCCCAGCCATTTCGATGCCGCATCTGCCGCATCACCTGACAGCCGATCCGGCGCACCCCAGAGGCCAACCACGACCTCGTGGCCCGAGGCCCGGAGGCTTGACGCCGCAACGAAGCCATCGCCGCCGTTGTTTCCCGGGCCGCAAAGAACAAGGACGCGGCGGCAGTAGGGGTGCTCGCGCCGGACGCAGTCGGCGACCGCCTCGCCTGCCCGGCGCATGAGGTCTACCCCGGAAATTCCTCCGGCCATAGCCAGGCGGTCCGCCTCATACATTTCAGCCGGTGTCAGCAGCATCGTTTCCTGCAGGCTCATTCCGTTCCCTCCACGGCATCTCATACACTTGGCCGGCAAGCTGCCCAAAGGATCGCCATCTGCACATTTTTTGTTCATTTGCCGAATATTGCGCCAGCAGGTTTTCTGGGCGACAATAAACGATCTTTCTGTAACACATTGATTTTTCAGAAGATTTCTAAAACCTCAAAAGTTGGCACGATCAATGCATCCTTTCGGGCATGGATCGCAGCGGCAGTCTGGCAGTCAGATCCGCCGCTGATGGAGACGAAATCCTGAGACGGACAAGGACGGGGCGTATGAAAAAAATTGAGGCGATCATAAAGCCGTTCAAGCTCGATGAGGTCAAGGAAGCGCTCCAAGAGGTCGGGCTGCAGGGTATCACCGTCACGGAAGCCAAGGGCTTCGGACGGCAGAAGGGCCACACCGAGCTTTATCGCGGCGCGGAATATGTCGTGGACTTCCTGCCGAAGGTGAAGATCGAAGTGGTGCTTCCCGACGAACTCGTCGAGAAGGCCGTGGAAGCCATCCAGAATGCCGCCAAGACCGGCCGCATCGGCGACGGCAAGATCTTCATCACCAATGTCGAGGAAGCCATCCGCATCCGCACCGGCGAGACCGGCACCGACGCACTCTGATCAACAACAGATCTGCCTGGCAACGCGACCAGGCAGGCAACCTACCAACTCGTTTTACTTACGACCATCAAAAGGGGTTTTTTCCAATGACCGAGCAGACGCCCGCGTCAATCCTTGAGCTGATCAAGGACAAGGACATCAAGTATGTCGACCTGCGCTTCACCGATCCCAAGGGCAAGCTGCAGCACGTCACGATGGATGTCGGCATTGTCGATGAAGACATGTTCGCCGAAGGCGTGGCTTTCGACGGCTCCTCGATCGTCGGTTGGCGGGCGATCAACGAGTCCGACATGCTGCTGATGCCCGATCTGTCCGCCGTCCATGTCGACCCGTTCTATGCGCAGGCCACCCTCGGCGTGTTCTGCGACGTTCTCGTCCCCACCACGGGCGAGGCCTATTCCCGCGATCCGCGCACCACGGCGAAGAATGCCGAGGCGTTCCTGAAGTCCACCGGCATCGGCGACACCGTCCTGGTCGGCCCGGAAGCCGAATTCTTCATCTTCGACGACGTCCGCTTCAGCGCCGACACCTATCAGTCGGGCTTCGCGGTCGACTCGTCGGAACTGCCGTCGAACACCAACACGGCCTATGAGGCCGGCAACATGGGTCACCGCCCCCGCATCAAGGGCGGCTACTTCCCGGTCAACCCGATCGACAGCTGCCAGGACATCCGCTCGGAGATGGTCTCCGTCCTGTCCGGCATGGGCGTGAAGACCGAGAAGCACCACCACGAGGTGGCCGCTGCCCAGCATGAGCTCGGCATCTTCCGCGACACGCTGACCAAGATCGCGGACAACATGCAGCTCTACAAGTATGTCGTCCACAACGTGGCCCATGCCTATGGCAAGACCGCCACGTTCATGCCGAAGCCGGTCTTCGGCGACAATGGCTCGGGCATGCACGTGCACATGTCGATCTGGAAGGACGGCAAGCCGCTCTTTGCCGGCAACCAGTATGCCGACCTGTCGCTCGAGTGCCTGTACTTCATCGGCGGCATCATCAAGCACGCCAAGGCCCTTAACGCCTTCACCAACCCGACCACCAACTCCTACAAGCGTCTGGTGCCGGGCTATGAGGCTCCGGTGCTGCTGGCCTATTCGTCGAGCAACCGCTCGGCGTCCTGCCGCATCCCGCACACCTCCTCGCCGAAGGCCAAGCGCCTCGAGGTCCGCTTCCCGGATCCGTCGGCCAACCCCTATCTGTGCTTCGCCTCCCTGCTGATGGCCGGCATCGATGGCATCCTGAACAAGATCCATCCGGGCGACCCGATGGACAAGGACCTCTACGACCTGCCGCCAGCCGAGCTCAAGGAAATCCCGCACGTCTCGGCAAGCCTGGCCGAGGCCCTCGACTCGCTCGAGCAGGACTATGCCTTCCTCACCCGGGGCGGCGTGTTCAGCGAGGACCAGATCGAAGCCTACATCAAGATCCGTCGCGCCGAGCAGGAGCGGTTCCAGATGGCACCGCACCCGATCGAGTACGACATGTACTATTCGGTCTGATCGTCCGACGTCGGTCGATATCGTACCATCACGGCAAGGGCGGGGATTTCCCCGCCTTTGTTGCTTCTTGGGATACTGCTGCCGGAGCAGCGGCGGGCCGCAAGGCGCCCATCCGGCCAGGTGCCTCCGGAGGCCGCCCGGTTACGAGGGCTGTTAGCCCCACATCGCGCGTATTGATCCCCGCGCCCAGGGAAGCGTCAGGTCAGGCGATGGCGGAACATCCAGCCGGCAATGGGCAGGGAGACGACCGATATGGCCATGAGAGCCAGCATGTCCGGCAGAAGAACGTCCATGCCCGCATTCTCGAGATAGACGCCGCGGGCGATCTTGATGGCGTAATAGAGGGGATTGGCCCCGGTCACGTAAAAGAGCAGACGGGGCATGTTCTCGACGGGTGCCGCAAGCCCCGACAGGATCATGAAGGGCATCAGCACCACGAAGGTCATGATCATCGCCTGCTGCATGTTGGCGGCGATCGACGACAGAAGCAGACCTATGCCAATGGCGGCCGACAGAAACAGGACCAGGCCGAGATAGAGCACGGCAAGAGAACCGGCAAAGGGAATGCGGAACCAGTAGAGCGCCACCAGCAGGATCAGCGTCGACTGCACCATGCCGATTAGCATGGAGGGGATGGCCTTGCCGATCATGATCTCGGTGGGACTGAATGGAGCAACCAGAAGCTGGTCAAGGGTTCCCTCCTCCCGCTCCCGCGCTACCGACATGGCGGTCAGCATCATGGTCATCAGCATGGTGATGGTGCCGATGAGCGACGGAACCATGTACCAGCGGGTCTCGAGATTGGGATTGTACCAGGAGCGCGTTTCAAGCTGCACTGACTGGTCAGGAAGGCCGTGGCTCTTCCGCCATTCCTCGCCAAAAGCCGCGACGATGCTGGCGAGATAGCCCTGGGCGATGCCGGCGGTGTTGGAATTGCGCCCGTCGACGATGACCTGCACGGCCACCGGCGCGCCCGCCACAAGCCGGCGCTCGAAGTCCTGCGGGATGACCACAATCGCCAGCGCCCGGCGATCGTCAATATAGGTGGCCGCCTGCGCCGTCTGCGGCACGGTCGCGACGCGGGTGAAGGTGCCCGAGCCGTCGAGCCGCGCCGAAAGCGCCAAAGAGGCAGCACTGCGGTCGAGATCGACCAGGGCGTAGGGCACGTTGTTCAGGTCGTAGCTTGCGGCATAGCCGAAGAGCAGACACTGCAATATCGGCGGCAGCACCAGCACGACCCGGCTACGCGGATCCTTCAGGATCACCAGCAGTTCCTTGCAGATCAAAGCCCATATGCGCAGGAGCGATGCGATCATCGGTCACCCGATCCGCTTGCGTGTCAGCCGCACGGAAAGCCCCATGAGCAGGATCGCCATGACGGCCAGAACGGCGGCATTGGGCAGGATCACGCTCCAGACATTGCCCGCAAGAAACAGGGTCTGGAGCACGGCCACGAAATAGCGCGCGGGAACCAGATAGGTCACGATCTGGATCGCCCAGGGAATGCTGCGGATGTCAAACATGAAGCCCGAGAGCATCAGGGCCGGCAGGAAGGTGACCATCATGCAGATCTGGCTGGCGAGGAACTGGCTGCGGGTTGCCGAGGAGATCACCAGGCCGATGCACAGAGCGACCAGCAGATAGAGCGCAGACACCAGGCTCAGCACCAGCAGCGAGCCCCGAAGTGGCACGCCGAACAGCACAAGGGCACCGACGGTCGAGAGGGCAAGGCCGATCATGCCGAGGATGAAATAGGGCACCGTCTTGCCAAGCAGTACCTCGATCGGCCGGACCGGCGTCACGAACAGCGCCTCGAAGGTGCCACGCTCCCATTCCCTCGCCACCACCAGGGCGGTCAGCAGGGCGCCGATCAGGGTCATGATCAACACGATCAGGCCGGGCACGAGGAAATGGGTACTGACATTAGCCTCGTTGAACCACATGCGATTCTCGATGGTAACGCCCCCGGGGGCAAGCATCCGACCGCGGGCGGCTTCCCGTGCCTGCCAGGCACCAAGCGCCCCTTGCGCATAGGCCTGGGTCATGCGGGCAGTATTCGCATCAACGCCATGGGTAATGACCTGGATTTCGGCGTTGCCCTCTTCGAGGCGGCGGGTGAAATCCCAGGGAATGCGCACGATCGCGTTAACCTTGCGGTCGAGCAGCAGGCGCTCGGCCTCGGCCATGGTCTTCACCCGGCGCGAGCGGAAATAGTCGGACAGCTCGAAGCCCGAGGCCGCCCCCTGCGCGTTCTCGGAGCCATCCTCCACCACCAGGGCAACCGGCACATTCTTCAGATCGAGATTGAGCCCATAGCCGAACAACAGAAGCAGCATCAACGGCATCACCACGCCAACCGCTATGCTGCTTGAATCGCGCATGACCTGCCATGTCTCCTTGCGGATCAGCGCGAGGATTCGACGCAGGGCTCCATGACCATGAGCGGCGGCTGAGGCATCGCGTCCGCTCATGGGATGCTCCTTTCGTGCCGCGCCTCCTCCACGATGGCGATGAAGGCATCCTCCATGGTGGGTCTTCTGTCATTCTCGGGCCGCGCGCGGCTGCGGATTTCCGACGGCGTCCCTTCGGCAAGCTTCCGGCCAGCATCAAGGATGACGAGGCGGTCGCAATATTCCGCTTCTTCCATGAAATGAGTCGTCACGATGACGGTCACGCCCTGCTCGGACAAAGCAGTGATACGGCACCAGAATTCCCGCCGGGCAAGCGGGTCGGCGCCACTCGTTGGCTCATCCAGGAAGAGGATGTCGGGCTCATGCAGGAGGGCCGTCGCCATGGCGAGGCGCTGGCGGAAGCCCCCGGGAAGCAGGCCGCTGGAGAGGGTCGAGAACGGGCCGAGCTCGAACTGCTCCTTGGCCCAGTCGATCCGCTCCCGCTTGCGGCTGCCGCGCAAACCGTAGGCGCTGGCGAAGAAGTCGAGGTTCTCGTCCACGCTGAGCTGGCTGTAGAGGGAGAATTTCTGCGCCACATAGCCGAGGCGCTGGCGGGCCTCGGCGCGGGCCCTGCGCAGATCGGCCCCGGCCACATTGAGGGCTCCACCGCTCGCAGGCAAGAGGCCGCACAGCATGCGGAAGGTGGTGCTCTTCCCTGCCCCATTGGGACCAAGCAGGCCATAGATCTCGCCGCGACAGACCTTGAAGCTCACATGGTCGACTGCCACGAAGTCGCCGAAGGTGCGCACGAGGTCGCGCACCTCGACGGCGATGGCTTCCGACGCGCCATTGCGCGGGGCGGTGTCGAAGCGCATGCCGCCGGTTGATGCCGCCGCTGCCGCCGCATCGTGGAGGATGACCATGAAACCGTCCTCGAAACGGGGCGCCAGCGGCTCGAGGGGTATGGTCGTGCCATTGAGCGCAGCAGGTGACGGGTCATCCGCCTGTTCCTTCACCACCCGGACGCGGCCCGCCTCGGGCACGGCATCAGTGATATCGGGCAGAGCATAAAGCCGAGCCTGAAGGGAACGCGCAGGCATGCCCGGGGAAGGCGCAGCGAGATAGGTGCGGCCCTTCGCCCGGGCAGTCACATCCGATGGCGCCCCCTGGGCCAGCACCCTGCCCTGATGCATGACCACCGCATGGTCGCAGCGCTCGGCTTCATCGAGATAGGCGGTGCTCACCACAACCGTCAGCCCGTCCTTGCGCACCAGCTCCAGGACGATCTCCCACAATTCCCGCCGCGACAGGGGATCAACGCCCACGGTCGGCTCGTCCAGCAGCAGCAGCGCCGGCGCCCGCACCAGCGTGCAGGCCAGCCCCAGCTTCTGCTTCATGCCTCCTGACAGCTTGCCAGCAAGGCGGGCACGGAACGGCCCAAGATCAGTCATGTCCATGAGGCGACGATAAGTGATGCGACGCTGCTCCTGGCACACGCCATGCAGATCGGCATAGAGATCCAGATTTTCCTGAACGCTCAGATCTTCATAGAGGCCGAATTTCTGCGGCATGTAGCCGATGACCTCCTGCACGGCCTGAGCCGCCCGGGGCATGCGCATGCCCAGCACATCAAGCTCGCCGCCGTCGGGCTCCATCAGGCCGCAGATGAGACGCAGGAGTGTCGTCTTGCCAGCGCCGTCCGGCCCCACCAGGGCGGTGAGCGAGCCCCGGCTGACAGTGAGGGAAATGTCATCGAGTGCCGTGACGACCTCCCCTGTCTCGCGCCGGAAGCTTTTCCTCAGGCTGCGTCCGATGACCGGCAGGGGCAGGCCGTCGATCACTTGTCCGGTCCCGTCTGCGGCGCGTCCGCCGAACGTCCGGTATCCGCCATATCCTCGATGGGGCGGACGGTTGCCGGCATGCCAAGCCTAAGCAGGTCATCCGGATCCCGGGCGAAAACCCGGACCTCGTAGACGAGATTGGGGCGCAGCTCTTCGGTCTGCACCGTCTTGGGGGTAAACTCGGCAACGGGCGAGATGAAGCCGATCCAGCCTTCGATCGCCCTCCCTGGAAAGCTGTCGACGAAGATCTCCGCCTTCATGCCAGGCTTAACGCGCCCGAGCTGGCTTTCCGATACAAAGGCCCGCACCCATTTCGGGTCGGTGACCGCCAGTGAGAAGACGGGCCGCGTGGGGGATGCCATTTCACCCGGCTCCAAGAGGCGGGAACGGATAATGGCATCTGTCGGCGCGCGCAGCTCGGCATCGGCCAGTTCCTGGCGCAGCAGATCAAGCTGGCTCCGGGCGGCGCGCAGCTGAGCCTCGGCCTGGGCGACTTCCTCGATGCGGGGGCCCGCAACCAGCAGGTCCAGAGTCTTCTGCAACATGGCAACCTTGGCCTCCGCGACCTCGGCGGCGGCCTGCGCATTCTCCATGGCCTGCTCGGCCACCGCGCCGCGCCTGCCGAGATTGGTCATCCGCTCGCGGGTGCGCTGGGCATTGGCCATCTCGGCACGGGCCGCATCAAGATTGGCGCGTGCCTGGGCAATCTCCTCGGGGCGGCTACCGTGATGCAGCCGGTCGACCACCGCCTGCTGGCTGGCCACTTGGGCTTCCGCCTGAGCGACCAATGGCTCAAGTCTACCAGTGTCGAGCCGCGCGAGCACCTGGCCGGCCCGGACCCGATCCCCTTCCTCGACCAGGACTTCCGCGATGCGCTGGCTGCCATTGAAGGCGAGCGTGACCTGACGCAGATCAACATTGCCATAGAGCACGAGCCCGTCCGGCTGTCCGTTGCGGTCGAGATACCACCAGCCCGCACCAGCGATGGCAGCGAGGAGGACGAGAATGAGGAAAATGCGTCGGATCATGGCCGCCTGGTTCCGGAAAGAGACGGGAGGCGGCATGACAGGTAGTCATGTCGGTGGTATAAGTCAAATCGCAATTTAAAGTTTGGATTGAAAGTCTGCACGGAACTGTCCGCCCGATCCTGAAGGGGCTCGCATGGGAAAGGCATCCGCAACCCGCGGAAGGCGCGAGGATGGCGCCAATACCAGGGCACAAATCCTGGAGGCGGCGGGCCGCCTGTTCGCCGAGAAGGGCTTCGACCGGACCACTGCCAAGGAGATCGCCCACAGCGCCGGTGTGAACGCGGCAGCGGTGAACTATCACTATGGTGGCATCGAGGGCCTATACCAGGAGGTGCTGGTCGAGGCTCATCGGCGCTTCGTGAGCCTGAATGCCATCGACTCGACGGTGGCTGGGGTGGGCGATCCGCGCGAAAAACTGCGCCGGCTGATCGAACTCGTGGTCCAGAAAGCCCTCAGCACTCAGCACGCGTCGTCTTGGGCGGTGCGGGTTTTGTCCCGCGAATTCCTGTCGCCTACGCCCCATAGCGAGCCCTTGCGGCGACAGGAAATCGGGCCCAAGAACTCGATCGCCCTCGGGCTGATCGCCGATCTGCTTGGCGTGCCAAGGGAAGACCCGGCGGTTGCCCGCACCTGCTTCACCATCGCCGCTCCGTTCGTCATGCTGCTCGTCGCCGACCGGCAGCTGATCACCTCGATCTTCCCGTCCATGGCCGTCGATACCGATGCCGATGCCCGGGCCATTGCTGACCACATGGCAGAATTCGCCCTTGCCGGCATAGACCGTATTGCCCGGGAGCGGTCGGGGTACAGAGACTGATTGGCCTGGACGCCAGGAGTCAGCCGCTCCCTCAGAACCATTCGTCCTGCATGGTCAGGGTCGTATCATCGAGGCTGCGGAGCAGGTCGTGCCAGTGAGCGGTGCGGGGCAGTTCCCACGCATAGAAATAGCGGCAGGCCTGGAGCTTGCCGGCGACAAACGGATCGCCCTCGTCAAGGTCGGCAGCCGCTAGCGCCTGCATGAGCCACATCCAGGCTATCACCGTGTGGCCCGCTGCTTCGAGATAGACCGCAGCATTGGCGAGGCGCCGGTCGGGATCGGGCTCGGCAAGCAACGTGGCCGTGGTCTCCTCCAGGGCATCCACGGCATCGAGCAGATCGCTGCCCCATTCGCTGAGATCGGCCATCGAATGATCGAGCGCCCCGGCGGCGGTTGCCCTGATCTCCTCGCACAGCGCGCGGAAGGCCGCCCCCTCCTCCATCGCCGCCTTGCGCCCCAAAAGGTCGAGAGCCTGGATGCCGTTGGTGCCCTCGTGGATCGGGTTCAGGCGGTTGTCGCGATAGTACTGCTCGACATCGAATTCGCGAGTGTAGCCATAGCCGCCATGGATCTGGATAGCGAGATCGTTGGCGGCGAGGCAGTATTGCGACGGCCAGGCCTTGGCGATGGGTGTCAGGATATCCAGCAGAAGAAGGGCGCGCCTGCGCGCTGCATCATCCGGCGCGGTTGCGAGCTCGTCCACCTGCCGGGCGCAATAGAGAATGAGGGCGAGCGAGCCCTCCACCCAGGCCTTCTGGGCGAGCAGCATGCGGCGAACATCGGCATGTTCGATGATGGCAACCGGCGGATTGGCCGGATCCTTGTCCGACGAGCGGCGGCCCTGCCTTCTGGTGCGGGCATAATCGAGGCTTGCCAAATAGCCGGCATAGCCGAGCATGGTTGCGCCCCGCCCGATGGCAATGCGCGCCTCGTTCATCATGTGGAACATACAGGCCAGGCCGCGATTGCGCTCGCCCACCAGGGTGCCGATACAGGGGCCGCCTTCCCCAAAATTCAGCACGCAATTGGTGGTGCCGCGATAGCCCATCTTGTGGTTGAGGCCGGCCAAAGCAATGTTGTTGTCCTCGGCCAGGGTGCCGTCGGGCCTAAGCCTGCGCTTGGGAACCAGGAAGAGCGATATGCCCCGGGCGCCTGCCGGCGCTCCCTTGATGCGGGCCAGTACCAGATGGACGATGTTCTCGGCGAGCTCGTGGTCGCCGGCCGAAATCCACATCTTGGAGCCGGTGATGTGATAGGTGCCGTCAGGCTGCGGCTCGGCGGTTGTGGTGATATCGGCGAGCGACGAGCCGGCCTGGGTCTCGGACAGGCACATGGTGCCAAGGAAGCGCCCCTCGAGCAACGGCCCGAGATACAGCCGCTTCTGCTCCTCCGTGCCATAGACCCGCAGCAGGTTGGCATTGCCGATGGTGAGCATCGTATAGGCGGCGGTTGCCACATTGGCGGCATCGAAGACGGCGTAACAGGCCTGGGCCACCGTCATGGGCAGCTGCATGCCGCCAAGCTCCGCATCGAAACCGGCGGCAATCAGGCCCGCATCGGCAAAGGCGCGGATGGCCCGTCCCACTTCCTGGATCATGCGCACACGACCGTTCTCGAAGCGCGGCTCGTTGCTGTCGGAGAGCTTGTTGTGCGGCCGGTAATATTCCGCGGCAAGGTCGGCTGACAGATCAAGGGCGGCGGCGAAGGTTTCGCGGGAGTGGTCCGCAAAACGGGCGCGCCTGGTGAGGCTTTCGACGTTCAGGACATCATGGAGGAGAAAGTCGATATCGCGGCGCGAGATGAACTGTGCCGAAGGATGCATCGGGCGTTTCCGTCGTTGACCTGTCAGGGCGGCGCCTGTTGCCTGCGCCGAAGGTCATAGTACACATGTGCAGGCCGCTGGGGAGGCCGATTGTCAGACAATCCGCCTCCAGCAACGGCCCGTTCCGCGGTTTTCCGCAAATGGGGCGGGCTTGGCCTTCCCCGTTGACGCTGCGCAGCAAGCGCCGCTCAGTACACGGCACGGCCGCCGGAAATGTCAAATATGGCACCGGTCGAGAAGGAACATTCCTCCGAGCACAGCCAACAGACCATGGCCGCCACCTCGTCAACCTCGAGGAAGCGCCCCATGGGGATGCGGCTGAGCATGAAGTCGATATGCTGCTGGGTCATCTGACTGAAGAGCTCGGTCTTCGCCGCCGCCGGTGTCACGCAATTGACCAAGACGTTGCTGGTGGCCAGCTCCTTGGCGAGCGACTTGGTGAGCCCGATGAGGCCGGCCTTCGAGGCGGAATAATGGGAGGCGTTGGGGTTGCCCTCCTTGCCGGCGATGGAAGCGATGTTGACGATGCGGCCCCAGCCATTGTCGATCAGCCGCGGCACCACCGCCCGGCACATGAGATAGGGGGCAATGAGATTGACTTCGATCACCCGGCGCCAGACGTCCGGATCGAGCTCCCAGGTCCGGCCATTGCCCCCGGTAATGCCGGCATTGTTGACCAGAATGTCGAGGCGTTCATGGGCGGCCAGTGTTGCAGCAAGCGCCTGACCGATGGCGTGTGCATCAGTCAGTTCGACCGCCTGGATGGTGACCGTTCCGAGTCCCGAGAGCGTGCCCCTCGCCTGCTCCAACCGCTCGGCATCGACATCCCACAGGGACACCGCCGCGCCCGAGCGAAGCAGCCGTTCGGCGACCGCATAGCCGATGCCACGGGCCCCGCCGGTCACGATCGCCACCCTCCGCTCAAGATCAATCCTGGTCCTGCTCATTTCCGTCCCTCGATTGCGGCAAGCAGCGAAACCTTGCCGTTCAATATGACACGGAGCATGGCGGCGGCCGCTTCCTCGCCATCCCCGCCATTGATGGCATCGAAGATCACCGCGTGCTGGCGCAGGTCGTCCTCGATGCGATTGTCGTGCTCGTTGAGCGCCTGCTGCTGGATGCGGAAGCTCTCATGGAGAAAATCCGCCACCAGATGGGCGAAGCGGGCCAGCAGGCTGTTCTTGGAGGCGGCCAGCACTGCCATGTGAAATTCCACATCCGCGCGGGCATAGGCGGTCAGGTCATGGATGGCGGCAGCCATCGCATTATGGGCCTGCTGTATCCGACGGAGATCCTCGATGCTGGCGCGGGTGGCGGCATAGCGGGCGGCCGCCGGCTCGATGATCTGCCTGAGCTCGATCAGGTCGCGCAGAATGGCATCGCCCTGGGTGCGATCATCACCGCCCCCCAAATGCCAGGCAAGCACGTCGCTGTCGAACATGTTCCAGAGGTCACGCGGACGCACCCGGGTACCCACCCGCTGACGCATCTCGATCAGCCCCTTGGCGGCAAGCACCTTAAGCGCCTCGCGCAGGGACGGGCGGCTCGCCTGGAATTCGGCCATGAGGTCGGGCTCACGCGGCAGAAGCTCGCCGGGGGCAAAGCGCCCCGAGACGATGGCGCTGCCCAGGGCGTCGATCACCCTGCCCTGAAGGCCGCTCAGACGGTAGCCGGACGGCCGTGCGACGCGGCGGCCCGGTGGGTCATCGGTGCGATCGGGCCCGTCGCCCGGGTCAGATAACCGGCGTCTGGTAGAGGATCTGTCCACGTACCCTGATCTCCGTTTCAACCAGATAGGGCCTGCAGGCGGCGAGATCGACGTCGATGCCAAGGCCAGGGCGGTCCGGCAGCCAGATCTCGCCATTGGCATCCGGCAGCAGGTGATTGGCGGTCATGTCGATGCAGAGCTGCCGTGGGGCTGCCGGATACTCGCAGATGCGATGATCGGCCAGACCAGCAAAGGGCTGGAGAGAGGCCGAGAGGGCAAGGTGCGATGTGAAGGTGTGATTCACATAGGTCACGCCCTTGGCCACAGCATAGTCGGCAACCCGCCGGGCGGGGCCGATGCCGCCGATGCGGCCGCAGTCGATCTGGATGAAACCGATGCCGCCGTAGTCGATGAGATGGCGGGCCATGTTGAAATTGTGCGCAGCCTCGCCACCGGCAAGTCTCACCTTGCTGCTGCGCCGGGCCAGCGCCGCATAAGCCTCGAAGGCCCCGGCTAGGAAGGGTTCCTCAAGCCAGACGGCGCCCGCCTCCTCAAGGGCGGGCAAGCGGGCGGCCGCCGTCTCCACATCCTCAACCCAGATCTGGCCGACATCGACCAGAAGCGATGCGTCGGGTCCAAGCCCCTCGCGGGCGGCCATCAGATGATCGATATCCGTCCTGATATCGCCAGAACCAAATCCGGCCCAACCGAATTTCGCCGCCCGGAAGCCGCGGCCCACCGCCTCGCGGGCCCTGGCGAGCGTTTCCTGCGGTTCAGCACCGAACAACAACGAGGCGTAGGGGGTCTTCGGGAAGCTGCGGGGATAGCCGATCAGGCGCCACACGGGCTCGCCCCGGCGCTTGCCGAGCAGATCCCAGAGGGCCATCTCGATACCCGACCAGGTGTGGGCCGCTTGCAGCAGATCCATGCTGTAGCGCTCAACCTTCGCCGCCAGCCGGACGATGTCCTCGGGGCAATCTATGGTCTCCCCCAACACGGAGGCGGAGACCGGCTGGCAGATGCCATGGGACATGGGGGTGACGAAGGCAGCGATGGAGGTCAGGGGCGAGGCCTCGCATTCCCCGAAGCCCTCATGCTCCCCCGCCCTGACCCGCACCACCAGCGCATCCTGGCTGCCATCGGCATCGTCCGTCACGACCGGCATCGCCAGATAGAAGAAATCGACCACCTCAATCCTCATGAACCATCCCCAAACCACCCCTGCCGCAAGGCCTTCCGGCGGATGCCACAGCTTTCAGCAGCCGTTCCGCCCATTTCGCAAGTTCCAATAATCGTACTTTTTACGTCCTTGTCTTGACTACTCTTTATAGGCTGGACATGACTTTCGCAAGAAGTCATACTTTTTAACCATTACGAGCCGGGAGCCACCGGCCAACTGGCAGAGGAGGAGGACATGCTTAAGTCAATCTTGGCAGCTGTCGTGGTCACGGTCGCTACCGCGACCGCGGGTATCGCTCAGGAGTTCAAGTTCGAGGCGCCGCCACTCTTCGACAATTGCGGTGACGGTTCGCTGGCCAAGGCTCAGAACGAGGGGATCACCCTGGGCATTTCGCCCTCGCCGCCCTACTCCTCGCTCAATCCCAGCAACAACAAGGCCGAGGGTCTCGATGTCGAGATCATCGAGGCGGCCCTCAACTGGGCCGGCATCGACAAGATCAAATATGAGGTCATGCCCTTCGGCCAGCTGGTGCCGGCGATGCTGGCAGACCGCATCGATGTGGTCGCCTCCAACATCCACGTGACCCCCGACCGCCTGAAGGCCGTCTCCTTCACCGGCCCCGCCTGGTGGTATGGCCCGGCCATCGTGGTGGCCAAGGGCAATCCCGGCGGGATCACCTCCTTCGACAGCCTGAAGGGCAAGAAGGTGGGCGCGATTGCCGGTTCGGCGGCAGATGAATATCTGCGCAAGATCGGCGTCGATGTCACCGCCTTCCAGACCGATGCGGAGGAATTCTCGGCCATCAGCTCCGGACGCGTGGACGCGATCCTCGAGGACGACGTGAAGGTCATCGAGTACATCAAGGCCAATTCGTCCGCGCCGATCGAGATCGTCGAGAATGTCGAGATCCCGGACGAGCTGATCTTCGAATATGGCTACGGCTATGCCCGCTATGCGCTGCGCAAGGCCGACTGCTCGCTGCGCTCGGCGCTCACCCAGGGGCTTGCGGAAGTGCGCGGCAACGGACAGGTGAGCCATATCCTCAAGAAGTACGGGCTTAACAACCGCAACCTGTTCTTCTTCCCGCTCTGACACCCTCTCGCCGTAGCCGCCGCATCTCACGACGGCTGCGGCAGACCCGAGTTATCAGGGAGGCGCCGGCCGCCTCCCTTGCGTTCACGACGCGGGTGCTCATGACCTTCTTCGACTTCTCGGTTGCGCGCGATTACGGCACGGTCTTCCTGCAGGGACTGGCGATGACCACCTTCCTTACGGTGGTGGTCATCATCCTCGCCGGCCTCATCGCCATCCCCATTGCCCTCGCGCGGATGTCCCACAATCCGCTGATCCGCATCCCGGCCGACTTCTTCGTCGAGTTCATCCGGGCAACGCCGCTGATCCTGCAGCTCATCTACATCTATTACGTGCTGCCCTCGGTCGGCATCAGGCTTGAGCCGATCACGGCCGCCATCATCGGCCTTACCATCAACTATTCAGCCTATATGAGCGAGGTCTACCGCTCGGGCATCCAGGCGATCCCGCACAGCCAGTACGAGGCGGCGCGCAGCCTGGGCCTCAAGCCCGTGATCGTCTTCACCAAAATCATCTTCCCGCAGGCCTTCCGCATCGTCGTGCCGGCGCTCGGCAACTACCTGATCGCCCTGTTCAAGGACACGGCGCTGGCCTCGGTGGTTACCGTGCAGGAACTCATGTTCTCCGGCCAGATCATCGCGGCGCGGAACTATCAGTACTTCACCGTCTATACCATCACCGCCATCCTTTATTTCTCCGTGGGCTATCCCGCGGCACTTCTGGTGCGGCGGCTCGAGCGCTGGTCGCAGCGGGGATGGGCGAGCAAGGACAAGTAGGAGCAGCAGACCATGGCCCATAACCTCTCCCTGACCAAGGTTACCATCCGCGACATCGTCGTCGTGCCGCTGCTGGGCGAAAGCCCGAAAGGCGGCTGGTCAGCCGAGATCAAGCCGGAGGACTCGATCCATGCCCTGATCGCCGTCCATACCGAGGAGGGCATCACCGGCCATGGCAGCGTCTTCACCGATGGGCGGCTGGTCCAGGCCGCCGTCGCGGTGCTCGAACCATTCTGGCGGGACGAAAATGCGCTGGAGCCAGAACGGGTCACGGAAAAGATGCATCAGAACACCTTCTGGATGGGTCGCGGCGGCAGTCTCACCCATGCCATCAGCGGCATCGACATCGCCCTGTGGGACATTGTCGGCAAGGCGCTGGGCCAACCGGTCGGGCGGCTGCTGGGCGGCACCTATCGTACGCGGGTCAAGCCCTATTGCTCGCTGCTCATGGAGGAGCCCGAGCGGATGAAGGAGGTAATCCTCGCCCACCGGGCGCGGGGATTCCAGGCCTACAAGATCGGCTGGGGCCCGTTCGGCCGGCGGAATGATCCGCGGCTGGACGAGGCTATCGTGCGCGCGGCACGGGAGGCGGCGGGTGATCAGGCGCAGCTGTTCGTGGATGCTGGCGCGAGCGATGCCCATTGGCCGCAGGGGCTCAAATGGGCGCTCAATACCGCGGAAATGCTGAAGGACTATCAGGTGGGCTGGTTCGAGGAGGCACTCAGGCCGGACGCCATCGATGACTACTGCACCCTCAGGCGGGCAAGCCCGGTGCCGATCGCCGGCGGCGAAGTGCTCACGAGGCGGCAGACCTTCCTGCCCTGGCTTGCCCGTAGGGCTCTCGACATCGTGCAGCCCGACGTGACCAAGGTCGGCGGCATCAGCGAACAGCGGCGCATCGCCTGGATGGCTGACGAGTTCGGGGTCAAATATGTCGGGCACGGCTGGAACACGGCGCTCGGCCTTGCCGCCGACCTGCAGCTTGCCGCCGCCATGCCGCACTGCGATCTCGTCGAGTTCATCGGAGGGAGCCCCTATCTCGACGGCATCGTGGCGGAACCGTTCAAGGTGGATGAGGAGGGTTATCTCACCATTCCGCAGAAGCCCGGCCTCGGCATCGAACTCGATCCGGAAGCCGTCGCCCGCTATTCTGTCGACTGCAGCGGCCTGTTCTTCCCGCGCTAGGAACCGCCGTGCTCACCGGGGCGCGCATGGTATCCTCTGGACATTCCGGGCAGGATAAGCCGCCTGACTGCTCAAGTACAAGAAAACACCCGCAGGGAGCGCCTACGGGTGCCTTGATTGTCGATCTTCATGCTTCCGCAGACTTCGTACCGGCCGATCCGGAGCGCGGCCTGGAATTGCGCCAGTCCTGCCGAGCCGGCCCGCTCAGTCGAGCTTTGCTGGGGTCAGTGCCACGCTCTCGCCGCAGCCACAGGCCGAAGTCTGGTTCGGATTGTTGAAGACAAAGCCGGAGGACAGAAGCGAGGTCTGGTAGTCCATCTCGGTGCCCAGCAGGAACAGGAGCGCACCGGGCTCGATGAAGATACGCGCGCCCTTGTCCTCGACGAGCTCGTCACCGGGCTTCATTTCAGTGGCATATTCGAGCGTATATTCCATGCCTGCGCAGCCGCCCTTCTTCACCCCGACACGCAGGCCGAGGATCGGATTGTCGGCGCGGGCCGCGAGCTCCCGCAGACGCGCTGCCGCCGCATCGGTCAGGGTCATGGCTTTCGGACGTGCCCGAAGCCTGGATTTGGTGGGAGACTGGGTCGTGCTCATGCACCGGTCCTGCAAGTGTCTGTCGCCTGCTTGATATATAGTATCCCGCGGGCCGCCCGCCAAAAGGCGCCCCGACGACACGCGTTACCAATAATTGAGGGCCACACGGGCCTCGTCCGACATGCGGCTCTGATCCCAGGGCGGGTCGAAGACCAGATTGACCTTCGTGCCCGACACGCCCGCTACGGCATTCACCGCATTCTCCACCCAGCCCGGCATGTCACCGGCCACCGGGCAGCCCGGCGCGGTCAGCGTCATGTCGATGGTGACGACGCGGTCATCGTCGATGTCGACGCGATAGATCAGGCCCAGTTCGTAGATGTCGACCGGGATCTCCGGATCGAACACCGTCTTCAGCGCCGCGATGATGTCATCGGTGATGCGGCTCAGCTCTTCGGCCGGGATGGCACTGCTGGTGCCATCATTGCCGGTCTGGGCTTCGGTGACGAGATCAGTCATGAGCCTATCCTCAAGCGAAAATACGGGCGGCCTGCTCGAGCGCTGCGGCGAGCCGGTCAACCTCCTCGCGGGTATTATACATGGCGAAGGACGCGCGGCAGGTGGAGGTCTGACCGAAGCGGGAGAGCAACGGCTGGGCGCAGTGAGTGCCGGCGCGAACCGCCACGCCCTGGCGGTCGATCACGGTCGCCACGTCATGGGCATGGGCATCCCCCAGGGCAAAGGAAATGATCGCTCCCTTGCCCGGCGCAGTGCCGAAGATCCTGAGGCTATTGATCGCCTTGAGGCGCTCGGTTGCATAGTCGAGCAGCATGGCCTCGTGGGCGGCAATGCGCTCACGACCAATCGAGGTCATGTAGTCCAGCGCTACGCCAAGGCCGATGGCCTGGACGATGGCCGGCGTCCCGGCCTCGAAGCGATGGGGCGGCGGAGCATAGGTCACCATGTCGGTGGTGACATCCTGGATCATCTCGCCGCCGCCCTGATAGGGCGGCATGGCCTTGAGCAGCTCGGCCTTGCCATAAAGCACGCCGATTCCGGAAGGACCGTAGGTCTTGTGGCCGGTGAAGACGAAGAAGTCGCAGTCGAGATCCTGCACATCGACCACGCTGTGCACGGCGCTCTGACTGCCATCGACCAGAACCGGGACGCCGCGCTCATGCGCCAGACGGATGATCTCCTTCATCGGCGTGATGGTGCCGAGGGCGTTCGACATGTGGGTCATCGCCACCATCTTCACCTTCGGGCTTTCCAAAAGGCGGCGATATTCCTCGATGATCAGGCTGCCATCATCGGCGACCGGCACCCACTTCAGCACGGCACCCCGGCGCTCACGATGGAAGTGCCAGGGGACGATGTTGGAGTGGTGCTCGAGCAGCGAAAGAATGATCTCATCGCCCTCGCCGATCACCATGCCGCCATAGGACTGGGCCACGAGATTGATGGCCTCGGTGGCGTTGCGGGTAAAGACGAGATTGTCAACCGAAGGCGCGTTCAGGAAGCGGCGGACGCTTTCGCGCGCATTCTCGAAGGCCTGGGTGGACGCATTGGACAGGAAATGCAGGCCGCGATGGACATTGGCATATTCCTGCTCATAGGCGTGGTTGATCGCCTCGATCACCGCCCGCGGCTTCTGAGCCGAGGCGGCGTTGTCGAGATAGGTCAAGGGCTTGCCATAAACCTCGCGGGCGAGGATCGGAAAGTCGCGCCGGATCGCCTCCACGTCATAGGTGGATGACGGAATGGTCCCGGATCGCTCGATGCCCGCAAGTTCAGCCATCTGCCCTGTCTCCGTGATTGATCAGCCAACCCTCGGCCATAACCGACAGCCGTTCCCGCAGATCATCGTCAACAACCGCTTCAAAGGCCTCCGCGGCAAAGGCCGCCACCAGCAGCGCCATGGCCTGGTCCTTCGGAATGCCACGCGCCATCAGATAGAAGACCAGGTTCTCGTCGATCTGCCCCGCTGTTGCACCATGGCCGCAGGCGACATCGTCAGCATAGATCTCGAGTTCCGGCTTGGCATCGAATTCCGCCGTCTCGGACAGGAGAAGGCCATGGCTCTGCTGCTTGGCATCGGTCTTCTGGGCATATTTCTCGACGATCAGCTTGCCCTGGAACACGCCACGGGCCTGATGGTCAAGCACAGCCTTGAAGAGCTCGCGGCTGGAGCATTCCGGCACGGCATGGTTGACAACCAGGGTAGTGTCGCAGTGCTGCCGGCCGGCGAGCAGGTAAGTGCCGCCGATGCTGGCCTGGGCATGCTGACCGTTGAAGCGCGCGAAAATCTGGTTGCGGGACAGGCCGGCGCCGACGGTGGCAGCAAACTCGTTAAGTGTCGCCTCGGCCTGGAGCTCGACATGAACGTTCGACAGGTGAATTGCCTTGCGGCCGTCCTGCTGGACCTTGACGCGATTGAACACGGCGCCCTCGCCCACCCGGACCTCGGTCACCGCGTTGGCGACGTGATCACCCTCAACGCCGAGATGAGTCTCGACAAGGGTCAAGCTTGCGCCCTTCTCCAGCACGATGACATTGCGCAGCGTGGTCAGGTGGACAGACGGATCGGTCACCACCGACACGATCTCGACCGGGCGCTCGACCTTGGCATTCTCGGCAAGATGAATGGCGGCGCCATCGGACAGGAAGGCGGCATTCATCGCGGCGATGGGGTCGGCCTCGGGGCCGTAGAGCCTGCCAAGGGTCCGCTCAACCCAGTCAGGTACATCAGCGCCGAAGCCCGCGAGCGTTGCGAAGGTGAAGCCCTCTGCCGACGGAACAGCCGAGCGCGTGGGATCGAAGCGGCCATCAACGAAGACGAGCCGGAAGGTCTCAAGCCCGGCAAAGGGGGCGCGGGCGAGCAGCTCGTCGACCAAGCCCGACGGGGCCACTGCCGGAGCCACCAGCGGCAGATAAGCCTGGGTCAGGGCACGCCGCAGGTCGGTCCACTTCCATTCCTCAATACGACGATGCGGCAGGCCGACCGCAGCGAAGCTCGAATACCCGGCGGCGCGCTGCCTGTCGAGCCAGGGACTCAGGGCGACCGCTTCGCGGAAAGACGGGTAGGCATCCAGCAATGCCTGCTCGGCTCTTGTATGCTGTAGGGCGACGTTCATCGTCGTTCCTGTTCCTTGAATTCAGATCCAGTTCCTGGGCAGGCGCGTGGCCTGTCCGCTCAGGCTGCGTCCTGCTGATACTCGGCATAGCCGCTCTTCTCGAGCTCCAGCGCCAGCTCCTTGCCACCGGAGCGAACGATGCGTCCAGCCGAGAGCACATGGACGAAATCCGGCACGATATAGTCGAGCAGTCGCTGATAATGGGTGATGACCAGCATCGAGCGCTCGGGGCCGCGCAGGGCATTCACGCCTTCCGCCACCAGACGGAGAGCGTCAATGTCGAGGCCGGAATCGGTCTCGTCCAGCACGCAGAGATAGGGCGCGAGCACCGCCATCTGCAGGATCTCGGCGCGCTTCTTCTCGCCGCCGGAAAAGCCGACATTGACCGGACGCTTGAGCATCTCCTGGGAGACGTTGAGTTCCTCGGCCTTGCTGCGGACCAGACGGAGGAAATCCGGGGTCGAGAGCTCGGCCTCGCCGCGCAGCTTGCGCTGGGCGTTAAGCGAGGTCTTCAGCAGCTGCATCATCGGCACGCCGGGAATCTCGATCGGATACTGAAAAGCGAGGAACACGCCGGCAGCGGCGCGCTCGTAGGGCTCCATCTCCAGCAGGTTCCGGCCGCGGAAGATGATCTCACCCTCGGTCACCTCGTATTCCGGCTTGCCGGCGAGAACATAGGACAGGGTAGACTTGCCGGAGCCGTTCGGCCCCATGATGGCATGGACTTCACCAGCATTGATGGTCAGGTCGATGCCCCTGAGGATCTCCCGATCCTCGATGGTCACGTGCAGGTTCTTGATCTCAAGCATTCTCTGTTCGCTTTCGAAATTCGGCAAATTGACTGGCACCGGTACGAGGATCAGCCAACGCTGCCCTCAAGGCTGATGCCGATCAGTTTCTGGGTCTCGGCCATGAATTCCATGGGCAGCTGCTGCAGCACGTCCCGGACGAAACCGTTGACGATGAGCGCTACCGCCTCTTCCTGGCTCAGGCCGCGCTGCATGACGTAGAACATCTGGTCGTCCGAGATCTTCGAGGTGGTGGCCTCGTGCTCGAACTTGGCAGAGGAGTTCTTCGCCTCGATATAGGGCACCGTATGGGCGCCGCACTGGTCACCGATCAGCAGCGAGTCGCACTGAGTAAAGTTGCGGGCATTGGTCGCCTTCGGGTGAGCCGACACAAGTCCGCGATAGGTATTGTCGGAAAAGCCCGCGGCAATGCCCTTGGAGATGATGCGGCTCGAGGTGTTGCGGCCGAGATGGATCATCTTGGTGCCGCTGTCCACCTGCTGGCGACCGTTGGAGATGGCGATGGAATAGAACTCGCCACGGGAATTGTCGCCGCGCAGGATGCAGCTCGGATATTTCCAGGTGATCGCCGAACCGGTCTCGACCTGGGTCCAGGAGATCTTGGAATTGTTGCCGCGGCAGTCACCACGCTTGGTGACGAAATTGTAGACGCCGCCACGGCCCTCGGAATCGCCCGGGTACCAGTTCTGCACCGTTGAATACTTGATCTCGGCATCATCCAGCGCGATCAGCTCGACCACCGCCGCATGGAGCTGGTTCTCGTCGCGGCTCGGCGCGGTGCAGCCCTCGAGATAGGAAACGTAGGAACCGCGGTCGGCGATGATCAGGGTGCGCTCGAACTGGCCGGTCTGGCGCTCGTTGATGCGGAAATAGGTGGAGAGCTCCATCGGGCAGCGCACGCCCGGCGGCACGTAGACGAAGGAGCCATCGGTGAAGACCGCCGAATTGAGCGCCGCATAGTAGTTGTCGGACTGGGGGACCACCGAGCCGAGATATTTCTTCACCAGCTCGGGATGCTCACGCATGGCCTCGGAGATCGAGCAGAAGATCACGCCGGCCTTCGCCAGTTCCTCCTTGAAGGTGGTCACCACCGAGACGCTGTCAAAGACCGCGTCAACGGCAACGCGCGCGCCCTCGACGCCAGCCAGCACTTCCTGCTCGCGCAAGGGAATGCCCAGCTTCTCATAGGTCTTCAGCAGTTCCGGATCGACCTCGTCCAGGCTCTTGGGACCCGAGCCCTGCTTCTTGGGCGCGGCATAGTAATAAAGATCCTGGAAGTCGATCTTGGGATAATGCACCCGCGACCAGGTCGGCTCCTCCATGGTGAGCCAGCGCCGATAGCTGTCGAGACGCCATTCGAGCATCCAGGCGGGCTCGCCCTTCTTCTCGGAGATGAAGCGGATGATGTCCTCGTTCAGGCCCTTGGGAGCCTTCTCCATCTCGATCTCGGTCGTGAAACCGTATTTGTACTTGTCCACATCAATGGCGCGGACCGCTTCGATCGTCTCGAGATCTGCCATCTCTTCTTCCTCGTTCAAAATCCGTTGCGGCCTGCCCTCAGGCGGCGCGCCGTGCACGCTTGCGTTCGATGATGGTCGCCAGGCTGCCCAGCAGCCGGTCCATGTCGTGTTCGGTCGTCGTCCAGCCGAGGCTCACGCGGATCGCGCCGGCGGCGAGATCGGCGTCAACGCCCATGGCCTCAAGTACATGGGAGCGGGCCACCTTGCCTGAGGAGCAAGCCGAGCCCGAGCTCACCGCGATGCCCTCGAGATCGAGCGAGATCACCAGCAGCTGCGCCGTGAGATCGGGAAGGGCAAAGCAGCTGGTATTGCCAAGCCGTTCGGCGCCCTGCCCGAAAACCACCGCGCCGGGCGCAATCTCCGTCAAGCGCTGCTCAAAGCGATCGCGCAATGCGCCAAGGCGGGCGCGCTCGCCAATGAGCTGGGTCTGGGCTGCCCTTGCGGCTGCGCCCATGCCGGCAATGCCTGAAAGGTTCTCGGTGCCCGCCCGGCGGCGCTGTTCCTGACCGCCGCCCAGCATTTGAGCTGCAAGGTCCAGATGAGGCGCGGTAACGAGCGCGCCGATCCCTGCCGGCGCGCCAAGCTTGTGGCCGCTCAGGGCCATTGAATCGATGTCGAGCAGCGGCCAGGCCAGGGGCAGTCGCCCGGCGGCCTGGATTGCATCCACATGGACGAGCGCGCCATGCTCGCGGGCAAGGGCGCTGATGCGATCGAGCGGCTGGATGACGCCGGTCTCGTTGTTGGCCGCCATGACGGCGACCAGTGCGCGACCCGGCTCAGCCAGCGCCGCGGACAGCTGATCGAGGTCGATGACGCCCTGATCCGTAACGCCCACCACCGAAAGCGGCAGGCCGCGCGCCCGGGCCGGCTCCATAACACTCGGATGCTCAATGGCCGAGATGATGATCCGCTCCACCGGCGCACCCAAGATCACGGCATTATTGGCTTCGGTGCCACCGCTGGTGAAGGTGACCATGTCGGACCGGGCGCCGATGAGCGCTGCAACGCTCGCGCGCGCATCCTCGATGACACCGCGGGCCCAGCGGCCTTCAGCATGGACCGAAGAGCCGTTGCCGCCGCGCTCGAGGGCTTCGAGCACGGCCGCCCTGGCCTCTGGCCTGAGAGGCGAGGTAGCGTTGTGATCGAGATAGGTTCGCGTGGCAGACATTGCTCGCCTCAAACCTTCAGCATCCGGTCAAGGGCCGCATCGATCGCCGGCGCGCTCGCACGGCCTCGGACCCGCCGGTGAACCACGTCGCCCAGGCTCACCGCTTCCAGGAACATGTTGATGTGGCGCTCCAGCTCGTCCCAGAGATCATGGGTCAGGCAGCGCTGCCCGTTCACGCAGCCCTCAAGACCGCCAGCCTCGCAGCGCGTCACTTCCATGGTCTCCTCGACGGCGGCGACGATGTCGGCAATGGTGATCTCGTCAGCCGGCCGACCGAGCCGGTAGCCACCGGCCGCACCGCGCACACTCTCGACGAGCCCCGCCCGGCGCAGCTTCACGAAGATCTGCTCCAGATAGGCCTGGGAAATGTTCTGGCGCTCGGCGATGGCGGCCAGCGTAACGGGATCGCCGAGCGAATGGCCGGCGAGATCCGCCATGGCCATCACACCGTATCTTCCCTTGGTTCCGAGCTTCATCGCCAACAGATCCCTGAGCCAACCGTCGCAGCCCCTAAAAAACGGCTAAATGCGCGATTAACTTGAAATTGCCGACCTGGCTTGTGCTAAGAAGCGTCGACAGCCAGGGCCGTGCAAAATTGAACAATTCTAAGGTGGATATAGAAAACCCGACTGGCTGAGTCAACAATGGGGCTTGGGCTTTCCGCATGTTGAGTTCGGAAGGCCCATTTTGGAATTGATCAAGAGAACACGCTGAGGATCAAGATGCCGGAAGTGATATTCAATGGACCAGCGGGCCGCATCGAAGGCCGCTATCATCACAACAAGGGTCCAAACGCTCCCGTTGCCGTCATATTGCATCCTCACCCCACCTTCGGGGGAACGATGAACCACCCCATCGTGCACGCGCTGTATTACGCCTTCGTGCGGCGGGACTTCTCGGTCCTGCGCTTCAATTTCCGCGGCGTGTCGCGCAGCCAGGGTGTGTTCGACAATGGCGCGGGCGAGCTGTCCGATGCCGCTGCCGCGCTTGACTGGGTGCAGGTGTTCAACCGCGACGCTCGGACCTGCTGGATCGCCGGCTTCGATTTCGGCTCCTGGATCGCCATGCAGCTGCTCATGAGGCGGCCGGAAGTGGAGGGCTTCATCTCGATCGCGCCGATGGCCAATCACTATGACTTCTCGTTCCTCGCCCCCTGCCCGGCCTCCGGCATCTTCATCAATGGCGAGAAGGATGCGGTCACGCCGCCGGAACACGTGAACAATCTGGTCAGCAAGCTCAAGACGCAGAAGGGCATCACCATCGAGCACAAGACGGTGCCCGGTGCGAACCACTTCTTCGAGAACAAGCTCGACGACCTCATGGAAGTGGTTGAGGACTATATCGACCGCCGGCTTGCCATGATGGAAACGGCCTGACGGGAATCACCACCTGCACCCTCTGGTGACAGGTGAGCCCCTTTCACTGGCAGCGGACCAGCAGGCCTTCCACGGCGAAAGCGCTCGCCACACAGTCGACCTCACACGGCCTCGGGTTAACGCCCGAGGCCGTTCTCTATTCGGCCGCACCGGCCGCGCGCGGCTGATCCGCCAGCCGATGAAGCACGCCGCCGGACATGGGCTCCGGCGCGCCGGTGGTACCAGGAAAAGAGATCGGCAAGCCCCTCATGGTGCGCACCGCCATGAAAGCGAAGGCCTCGGCCTCGATCGAATCGCCATCAATGGCCAGGGCCTCGGCCGCTAAAACCTCACCGGTCAGGCGCTCGGCCAGTGCCCGCATCATGGCCGGATTGTGCCGCCCGCCACCACAGACGATCCAGCGCCGTGGTGCAGCGGGGAGATGATCGAGGGCGCGGACGACAGATGCAGCGGTAAAGGCGGTGAGGGTCGCAGCGCCATCTGCAAGGGACAGCCCCTCAATGGCGTCTGACGAAAAATCGTTCCGGTCCAGCGATTTGGGCGCAGGTCTTGAGAAATAGGGATTATCCAGCAGGATGGCGAGAATGTCCTCCCGCACGATGCCCTGCGACGCCTCGCGGCCATCGACATCGCAGGCCGTGCCGGTATGGCGAAGCAGCCAGTCATCGATCAGGGCATTGCCGGGGCCGGTATCAAAGGCGATCAGATCGCCATCGACTCCGATATAGGTGACATTGCCCACCCCGCCGAGATTGAGAAAGGCCAGCGGCGCCTCCGGCCCGGCAGTTGCCGCCAGCGCCCGGTGATAGACCGGGGCAAGTGGCGCCCCCTGCCCGCCCGCCAGCACATCGGCACTGCGAAAATCATTCACCACGGGAATGCCGGTCGCTGCCGCGAGCAGGGCACCGTCGCCAAGCTGAACCGTCAGGCGCTGATGCGGGCGGTGCAGCACCGTCTGTCCGTGGAAGCCCACCACATCGACCGCGGCCGGCGAAAGGCCAAAGTCGCGACAGTAGGCGTTGACCACCTCGGCATGGCGCAGGGTGAGCTCGCGCTCGAGATCGGCGAGGCTGCCGGGGCGGTCGCCTGCGGCCCGGATCGTCAGAGCCTCGGAGAGACCATGGGAGAGCCGCTCGCGGAAGGCTGCCGGATAGGGAACGGTGCGTGCCGGACCATGGCGGAAGATGCGTTCGCCGTCGGTCTCGATCAGCGCAATGTCGATGCCGTCCATCGAGGTGCCGCTCATGAGACCGAGCGCGGTAAACGCATTTGCCATGGTGATCCCCTGTGCTAAGACCTAGCGACCTTTACGTCTGTCACAGACCGCACCGGCCTTAATCATGACCCAGTTTAAATCCGATTTTCTGAGAATTCTCAACGAGCGTGGCTACATTCATCAGTGCTCCGACCTCGAAGGGCTGGATGCGCTGTGCGCAGAGGGTCCGGTGACGGCTTACGTTGGCTATGACTGCACCGGCCCGTCGCTGCATGTGGGACACCTGCTGTCGATCATGATGCTGCGCTGGTTCCAGAAGACCGGGCACAAGCCGATCACCCTCATGGGGGGCGGCACCACGCGGGTCGGTGATCCGTCGGGCAAGGACGAGTCGCGCCGCATCCTGACGATCGAGCAGATCGACGAGAACAAGCAGAGCCTGCGCGAGGTCTTCACGAACTTCCTGAAGTTCGGTGAGGGCCCGACCGACGCGCTGATGACCGACAATGCCGAGTGGCTCGCGCCGCTCAACTACATCGACTTCCTGCGGGATGTGGGCCGGCACTTCTCGGTCAACCGCATGCTGACCTTCGACTCGGTCAAGCTGCGGCTCGAGCGCGAGCACGAGCTGTCGTTCCTCGAATTCAACTACATGATCCTGCAGGCCTATGACTTCGTGGAGCTCAACCGGCGCCACGGCGTCAGGCTGCAGATGGGCGGCTCCGACCAGTGGGGCAACATCATCAACGGCATCGATCTCGGCCGCCGCATGGGCACGCCGCAACTCTATGCCCTCACCTGCCCGCTGATCACCACCGCTTCCGGCGCCAAGATGGGCAAGACAGCCCAGGGCGCCATGTGGCTCAAAGCGGAAATGCTGAGCCCGTACGAATACTGGCAGTTCTGGCGCAATACCGAGGATGGCGACGTAGTGCGCTTCCTGAAGCTGTTCACCGAACTGCCTCTGGACGAGATCGCCCGGCTGGGCGCGCTGCAAGGTCAGGAGATCAACGAGGCAAAGAAGATCCTCGCCAATGAGGCCACTGCCCTGCTCCATGGCCGGGAAGCAGCGGAAAAGGCAGCCGAGACGGCGCGTCAGGCCTTCGAGGCGGGCGTTACCGCGGCGGAAGGCCTGCCTACGGTCGAGATCCCGCGGGGCGAGCTTGAGGCAGGCATCGGCATTCTGTCGGCGGCGGTGCAGGCCGGTCTTGCATCGTCCAATTCCGAAGCACGTCGCGCTATTGCCAACCGCGCCCTGCGCCTCAATGACGTGATCATCGAGGATGACAAGACGGTTGTGACGCTGGGAGACGCCGAGACGGTCAAGCTGTCGCTCGGCAAGAAGCGGCATGTGCTGCTCAAGCCGGTCTGATCATCGCCCTCCAGAGACCCCACAGCGGCCCGCCCCCAAAGGCGGGCCTTCCTGTTTTGGGTGAGGGCCAAGAACGAGCAGGCCGACGGTTGTCCCTCGCATCATGGGAGGCAGGAGGGCACCGCAGATGCGCTTCACGGCGCGACGCGTCCCAACACTAGCAGCGCCGCAACGCGGTCTCCGCAGGTGCTGCAAGCAGTGCCACCG
>Ga0182743_1000316_pt1 | contig 66977 bp, 58 predicted proteins | sample eDN3rd30CKraftOP_FD_128522 | JGI IMG/M metagenome (GOLD analysis project Ga0182743, IMG submission 128522) | Enriched Organic Plus compost microbial communities from Emeryville, California, USA - eDNA 3rd pass 30_C Kraft OP (version 2) (version 2) ... | reverse complement strand
GCCATGGAGGAGCCGCTGGTGCGCCGGTTCCTCGAAAAGGTCGAGCGCGAGGAGATCATCCCCATCGTGCCGCCGGTGCCCGACACGAGCCTGGATGAATATTACGAACTCATCGACCGGCGCTTCTCCAACCCCAAAATCGGCGACACCATCACCCGGCTCTGTCTCGATGGCTCCAACCGCCAGCCCAAGTTCATCCTGCCTTCGGCCGCCGACCGGCTGGCGGCGGGGCAGGGCGTCACGGGGCTGGCGCTGGTCTCGGCCCTCTGGTGCCGCTACTGCTACGGCGAAACCGACAGCGGCACGCCGATCGCGCCGAACGATCCGAGCTGGGACCGACTGACAGCCGCCGCCAAGAAGGCCAAGGCCGATCCGCAGGCCTGGCTGGCGATGGGGGATATCTTCGGGCCGCTCGCCCGCAACCCCGCCTATGTTGCCGCGTTCTCCCATGCGCTCACCACGCTCTGGGAGGTGGGCACGCGCGAAACCCTTATCCGCTACCTCGAGGACAGGCTCTAGCCTTTTCGGACAGGCTCGCCGAGGCGAGCGACGCTGGCTATAAGCTGACCGGGGGAGGAACTGGCGGGTGACGATCGGCCTTATCATCTTCGACTGCGACGGCGTGCTGGTCGACAGCGAGCCGCTGGCGATCCGCGTGCTCATCGAGGCCATAGCGGCGCAGGGCATTACGCTCGACATGGCCGACGCCTATCGCGACTATCTCGGCCGCTCGCTGGCCTCGATTTCTGCGAGCCTGCACGACAGCCACGGCGAGCCACTGGGCCAGGCGGCGCTCGAAAGCATGCGCCACGACCTCTATGCGCTCTACCGCATGGAGTTGCGGGCCAGCCCCGGGCTCAAGGAGGCGCTGGGCGCGCTGCGCATCCCGGTGTGCGTGGCCTCATCGAGCCATCTCGAGCGCATCCGCATCAGCCTTGAAATCACCGGGCTCATCGATTTCTTCGGGCCGCACATCTTTTCTGCCTCGATGGTCGAGAACGGCAAGCCGGCGCCGGACCTGTTTCTCCATGCGGCAAGCGAGATGGGCGTCGAACCGGCCCGCTGCCTCGTCATCGAGGACAGCCCCGCCGGCATCTCGGCCGCCCACGCGGCCGGCATGCGCGTCTTCGCCTATACCGGCGGCAGCCACATCGGGCCGGGCAACCTGCTGCCGCTCATCGAGGGCCGGGCGCCGACCCGCACCTTTTCGGACATGCGCGAATTGCCCCGGCTCGTCGCCGAACTCGACGCCGCCGACCGGGCGCTGCTGGTGGCGGTGGACGTGGGGACGGGAAGCGCCCGGGCCGGCGTTTTCACGCGCGAGGGGAAGCTGCTGGGGCGCGCCGAGCAACCCATCGAGCTGCACTGGCCCGACGCAAACCACGCCGAACACAGCTCCGAGCAGATCTGGGCCTCGGCCTGCATCGCGGTGCGCAATGCGCTGGCGCTGGCCAAGGCCGATCCCACCCAGGTGGTGGGCCTGAGCTTCGACGCCACCTGCTCGCTGGTGGTGCGCGACAAATCCGGGCATCCCCTGACCGTGGCGGCGGACGGGAACGACCACTGGGACACTATCGTCTGGTTCGACCATCGCTCGCTGGCCGAGGCCGCCGAGTGCACCGAAACCGGGCATCTGGTGCTGGACTATATCGGCGGGGTAATGTCCCCGGAAATGCAGGTGCCCAAGCTCATGTGGCTCAAGCGCAACCTGCCGAAGACCTGGGAGAAGGCCGGCTATTTCTTCGACCTGGCCGATTTCCTCACCTGGAAGGCCACCGGCTCGCTGGCGCGCTCGCAATCGACGCTCGTCTGCAAATGGACGTTCCTTGCACACACCCGGCCGGGCTGGCAGTCGGAATTCCTCGAGGCCGTGGGCCTGGACGACCTGGTCGAGCGCGGCAGCCTGCCCGACGCCGCCAGCCCCGTTGGCAGCAACGCCGGTACATTGACGCGAGAGGCGGCCGAGGCCCTGGGGCTGACCGAGAACTGCCGCGTCGGCATCGGCCTGATCGATGCCCATGCGGGGGCGCTCGGGGTGCTCGGCGCTTTCGCCGGCGACGAAGACACGCTCGACCGCCATCTCGGGCTCGTGGCGGGCACCTCCAGCTGCGTCATGGCGCTCAGCGGCGAGCCGCGTCCGATCCCCGGCGTCTGGGGACCCTATTACGGAGCGGTGCTGCCGGGCGCCTGGCTCAACGAGGCCGGCCAATCAGCTGCGGGCGCGGTGCTCGACTACGTGCTGCGCGCCCATCGAGCGGGGGGCGAACCGACCGCCGCGCTCCACAAGGCCGTGGCGGACCGGATCGTGCAATTGCGCGAGCGCGAGGGCCCGGCCATGGCCGGACGCCTCCATATCCTCCCCGATTTCCACGGCAACCGCTCCCCGCAGGGCAACCCGGACGCGCTGGGCGTGATCTCGGGGCTGACGCTCGACACCGACTTCGACAGCCTATGCCGGCTCTACTGGCGGGCTGCGGTGTCGATCGCGCTGGGGCTGCGCCATATCCTGGACACCCTGGCCGAGCGCGGCTATTCGACCAAGACACTCTACGTGACCGGCGGGCACGTCCACAGCAAGCTGCTCATGGAACTCTATGCCGACGTCACCGGCTGCGAGATCGTGGTGCCCGATTCCGACGCCGTGCTGCTGGGAACCGCGATGGTGGCGGCAACGGCGGCCGGGCTCTATCCCTCGCTTAACAAGGCGGCGGTCGCCATGCACCGGGACGGGCCGGTGCGCCTGCCCAACCCCGAAGCCAAGCCGCGATACGACCGCGACTACCGGGTTTTCCGCGAGATGATCCGCCACCGCGACGCCATAGACGCCATCGATCGCGAGCAGAACCTCAAGCCTTGACCGGATTGAGCCTGCGCCACTCCTGGTATTCGCCCTGCGCGTCGGCGTGGAGCGGGTAATAGCGCTGGAGCGGGGCGCCTTCCATCAGCTTCATGCGTGAGAAGTCCTCCCACTCGTGGTGCTCCTGCGCCTTGGCGATGACTTCCTCGGCCAGCCGGACGGGCAGCACCACGGCGCCATCGTCATCGGCCACGATGATATCGCCGGGGATCACCGTCACCCCGCCGCAGGCGATGGGGACGTTGACAGCGAAAGGCATGAGCCCGGTCTGGGTGTGGAAATTGGGGGTCCAGCCGCGCACCCAGAGCGGCAGGTCGAGCTTCTTGAGGTTGGGGTAGTCGCGCAGGCACCCGTCTATGACCATGCCGGCGCCGCCGCGCCCCTTGAAATAGGTGGACATCATGTCCCCGAAGACACCCGCTGTCATGTCGCCGCGCGCGTCGACCACGACGATGTCGCCTTCCTCCACGTGATAGAGGACATGGCGATGGAGCTGCTTTTCGGGGTCGGTATATTCATCCTCCCCGTAAAGATCCTCGCGCTTGGGCATGAACTGGAGGGTGAGGGCAGGGCCGACGATGGCCTTGCCCTTGTTCCAGCTCACCGGCCCCTGGATGTGGGGATTGCGGATGCCCATGTGGCCGAGCGTGCCCGCGACGGTGGCGGCGCCGATATCCCTGAGCGCCTCGATGATGGCCCTGGGCGGGCGGGTGATGCCGGGTGTGTGCGTCATGGCGATCCTACCAGTTCGTGACCGAGCCGTCGGTCCGGTGGAGATGAGGGGCTTCCCAGAACTTGAAGCTCTGCCGCTTGACCAGGTCCTCGTCGACCTCGACGCCCAGGCCCGGCGCGTCGCCGACCGGATAGACGGCACCATCGAGACGCGGCTGGGTGAGGAAAATCTCGGCATTGTCGAAGCCGTGATAGAGCTCGCCCGGCGACGCTCGGGTTTCCAGCCAGGCGAAATTGGGGACGGCTGCGGCGAAGTGGATGGTGGCCGCGGTGCAGATCGGCCCCAGCGGATTGTGGGGCATCATGTCGACGTAATGCGCCTCGCTCCACCCGGCGACCTTCATCGCCTCGGTCAGGCCGCCGACATTGCACACGTCCACGCGGTTGAACTGGTGAATGTCGCGCTCGATGTAGGGCAGGAACTGCCACTTGCTCGAAAACTCCTCGCCGACCGCGAAGGGCACATCGGTGAGTTTTCGCAGCGCCTCATAGGCTTCGGGCGTCTCGTCGCGAATGGGCTCCTCGAGGAAATCGAGCGTGCCCGAGGGCATCTTCTGGCAGTAGGAAGCGGCTTCGGCGACCGACAGGCGGTGGTGGTAGTCGACCCCGAGCACCACAGCATCGCCCAGTTCCTGACGCGCCTTGACGCACCATCGCGCGGTCTCGGCGACGCTCTGGCGCGGCTCGTAGACGCCGCGATTGCCATGGTCGGCCGGAAAGAGGCGGATGGCGCTCCAGCCGAGAGCCATGAGTTCTTTCGCCTGCTCGATCATCTCCGGGCCGCAGGGGCCGCGCGTCGTGGCAAAGGTGGGAATGTGGTTGCGCTGCTTGCCGCCGAGGAGCTGGTAGACCGGCACGCCCAGCGCCTTGCCCTTGATATCGTGAAGGGCGATGTCGATGGCCGAGATGGCGGCGGTGAGAACGCGCCCTCCTTCGAAATACTGGCTGCGGTACATTTCCTGCCAGAGCGCACCGATCGCCATCGGATCGCGCCCGACGAGGAACTCGCGATAATGCTCGATCGCGCCGACGACGGCCTTTTCGCGGCCCGACAGGCCGCTTTCGCCCCAGCCGTAAAGGCCTTCGTCCGTCTCGACTTTGACGACGAGCTGGTTCCGGGTGCCTACCCACACGGGGTAGGGAATGATGGCGGTGATCTTCATGATGGAACGGTCAGGCGGCCTTTAGCGCGTTGGTTGTCTTGGCGTCGAAGAGATGGAGGCGTCCCTGGTCGAACTCGATCCAGACCTTGTCGTCCGGCTCGATATGGACGGAGGGATCGAGGCTGATATTGACCACATCATCGCCCACGAAAACCTGGGCGAAGGTGATGTCGCCAGTCGGCTCGACCGTATAGACCTTGCCCGGCGCAGCGCCTAGAACGGCGGACTTGTGAAGCTTGAGGGTCGAGTGCCGGGCGCCCAGCACGACCTTGTTGGTCGAGGCGGCCAGCGCCTTGCGGGCATTGCGGGCATCGAGCGGCAGCTCCCAGCCATCGGGGCCGCGCAGCAGGGCGTTCGTGCCGTGGCTCGCCACCTCGACATTGATGAGGCTCATGGCCGGGCTGCCCACGAAGCTGGCGACGAAGGTGTTGACCGGATCGGCGAAGACATTGGCCGGGCTGTCGTATTGCTGGAGCACGCCGCCATGCATCACCGCCATCTTGTCGGCCATGGTGACCGCCTCGAGCTGGTCGTGGGTGACGTAGACCACGGTGGCGTTGAGGTTGTGGTGGAAGCGCTTGATCTCGCTGCGCATCTGCACGCGCAGCTTGGCGTCCAGATTGGAGAGCGGCTCGTCCATGAGGAACACGGCCGGATCGCGCACAAGTGCGCGGCCCAGCGCGACGCGCTGCTGCTGCCCGCCCGAAAGTTCGCGCGGGCGCCGTTCGAGCAGGTGCGTGATGTCGAGGATGCGCGCCGCTTCCTTGACCTTGCGCTCGATCTCGTCCCTGGGCCGCTTGCGCATCTGCAGGGGGAAGGCAAGGTTGTTAAAGACCGTCTTCTGCGGATAGAGCGCGTAGTTCTGGAAGACCATGGCGATGTCGCGATCCTTGGGATCGAGGTCGGTCACCACCCGCTCTCCGATGACGATGTCGCCGCCCGACATGGGAATGAGCCCGGCTATGAGATTGAGCGTCGTGGTCTTGCCGCAGCCCGAGGGGCCGACCAGCGCGACGAACTCGCCGTCATTGACGTGGAACGACACGTTGTTGACCGCGTAGAGGCTGCCATAGTTCTTGACGACATCCTTGAGGACGACTTCCGCCATCGCCGGACTCCCTAGTGCTTGACGGCGCCCTCGGTGAGGGCCCGCACGAAGTATTTCTGCAAGATGAGGAACAGCACCACGACTGGCACGCTCATCAGGAACGTGGCGGCCATCAGGCCGGGCCAGTCGGTTGCGAACTCGGTGAAGAAGCGCTGTATGCCCACCGGCAGGGTCATGGACTCCTGCTTGGAGAGGAAGGTGTAGGCATAGACATATTCGTTCCAGGCCCCGATGAACGAGAAGATCGAGGTGGCGATGATGCCCGGCGTCGAGAGCGGCATGACGATGAGCAGGAACGCCTGGAAGCGCGTGGCGCCATCGATGCGCGCCGCCTGTTCGAGCTGGATCGGGATATTGTCGAAGAAGCCCTTGAGCAGCCAGATCGAGAGCGGCAGGCCGAAGGTGAGGTAGGTCAGGATCAGCGATCCGTGCGTGTTGACCAGCCCCAGCCAGCGCATGAGCAGAAAGAGCGGCATCAGGAACACCACCGCCGGGAACATGTTGCGCACCAGCACGCCGAAGAAGAGCAGGGTGCGGCCCGGGAAGCGGAAGCGCGAGAAGGCGTAGGCAGCCGGAACCGCCACCGCGACGCCCAGAATGGTCGTCAGCAGAGACACATAGAAGCTGTTCCAGAAGTAGCGCAGGAACTCCTGGCCGATGCTGTCGGACGGATCCACCAGCCGCCAGTAGTTCTGCAGCGTCGGTTCGGCCGGCCACCATTGCGGCGGATATTGCAGGGCCGCGAACTGCGACTTGATGGAGGTGAGGAACATCCACGCCATGGGGACGACCGTGAAGATCATCAGCAGCACGAGGGCAATCCGGCCGGCCCAGCGCCACCAGTCGACGGGCCGGCGATGCACCGGCCGGCGGGAGATATCGATCGCGCTCATGTCTCGCCCCTCGCATCGTCGCCGCGCGTCAGGGCGCGGACATAGAAGTAGCCAAGCACCATCATCACGATGAACAGGATCACCGCGTAGGCGGAGGCCGTGCCGTAGCGCTGGCGGCCGAAGGCGATGTTGTAGATCTGGGTGATCCAGATGTCCGAAGCCCCGGCCGGTCCGCCGCCAGTCATGATCCAGGGGATGATGAAGGCGTTGAAATTGGCGACCATCAGCAGCAGCACGGTGACCATCGAGACGCCCTTGAGGTGCGGGAACGTCACGTGCCAGAAGCGCTGCCAGGGGCTGGCGCCATCGACCTGGGCGGCGCGCAGCAATTGCTCGGGCACCGTCTGGAGCCCGGCCATGAGCATGACCATGGCGAAGGAGAATTCCTTCCAGACGTTGACCACGATCAGCGAGGGCAGGACCGTCGTGGTGTTGTCGAGGAAATTGATCGGCTGGTCGGTAAGCCCCAGTTGCACCGCCAGGGCGCCGATGACGCCGAAATCTGAGTGGTAGAGCCATTTCCAGACATAGGACGCCGCCACCGCGCTCACCACATAGGGGATGAGCAGCAATGCCCGCAGCACGCCGCGACCGACGAAGGCGCGGTGGAGCGAGAGCGCGGCGGCCAGCCCGAGCAGGAACGCGAAAAGCGTGGAGAAGACCGTCCAGATGATGGTGTTGATCGTGGCCTCGTGGAACGAGGCGGAGCGCAGGACGGTGACGTAGTTGTCGAACCCGATGAAGATCTTGTCCTTCATCTGCAGGTTCGCCGGCGTTTTGAAGAAGCTCAGCTCGATCGTGTAGTAGATGGGGTAGGCGATCACCACCAGCATCACGATGATGGCGGGAGCCACGTAGAGATAGTCGTAGCGGTGATCGATGATCCGCTTGAGGATGCCGGCGCGCCTGGGGCGCACGGGCGTTGCGGAAGCGGCTGCCTCCCGTTCCGTTGCGATAGTCACGGGCGTCGTCCTCGTCTTGTCCACGGGGGACCGGCGGCACGCATGCCGCCGGCCGGGCTCGGGAGGAAAGGCTTACATGCCCTCGAGCAACTCCTTGACCTTGCCGGCTGCATCATCGGCGGCCTGGTCGACGGTCATCTTGCCGGTGAGCGCGTTCTGCAGCATGTCCGGCACGATGATGTTCATGATCTCGGTCGCCTCGGGGATCACCGGGAAGGGGATGCCGTTGGGCAGCATGGACGTGGTGACGTCGAGGAACTTGATGGTGTCCAGGCGCTCCTTCATCCACTCGGTCTTGAAGCCGCGCAGGTTGCCGGGGTTGGAATCCACCCAGGCCAGCTTGGTCGACCATTCCGGGCTCGTCCAGAAGCAGACCAGTGCCTTGGCCGCCTGTTCGTCGAGCCCCCCATCCACGTAATCGTTCTTGATGATGTGAATGTTGGAGCCGCCGAACACCACGGCGCGCCGCTCAGGCCCTTGCGGGATGAGGCCGTAGCGCATGTTGGCCACCACGGTATCGGCCATTTCCTTGTCGGCGCCGGTGGCCTTGGAGGCCAGGTCCACCATCTTGGCGTATTCGGCCGGGTGGGCGATCATCATGCCGAGCTGGCCGGCGATGAACGGGTTCTGGTTTTCGTTCTGCGTGTTGGTAAGCGCCGAGACCGGCACGGACTTGTCACGCACATACATGTCGTAGGACGCCTGCAGCGCCGCCTTGGCGCCGGCATTGTTGATCTCGACCTCCTGATAGGTCGGAGTGGCGCTCGCCTCGTCCAGCGCGCCCCCGCCAAAGGCCCAGAGCTGCGGCATGAAGCGGAACGGGGTGTTGCCCGCATTCTGCTTGGCCACGAGCCCGTAGCCGGGCACCCCCAGCTTGTCGTGAATCTGCTTGGAATAGGTGACGACGTCGTCCCAGGTTGCCGGCGGCTTTTCCGGGTCGAGACCGGCGCGCTTGAAGAGATCGGCGTTCCAGATGAAGGCCATGGTTTCGTTGTTGGTCGGCACGCCATAGGGCACGCCGTCATACATCACCGACTTCATCGCGCCCGGCCAGAAATCGGCAGTCGGGTAGCCGACATCCTCGGGCTTGAGCTCCTGGAAGTAGCCCTTGGACGAGAACTCGATGCCGCCCAGGATCTGGAGGCGCACCACCATGGGCGCCGCGTTGCCGAGCAGCGCCGTGCGCAGCTTGTCGAGCAACTGGTTGTAGTCGATGTTCTGGTTGTCGACCTCGATATTGGGATAGGTCGCCTTGAAAGCCGCCCAGAACTCGTCATTGACCTTGCGGCTGATATCGGGAGAGGCCTCGTTCGGGCCCGTCCACCAGACCGAGACCTTACCCTTGTAGTCGAGCGGCACGATCTTGGAGCAGTCCCCGGCGGTATCGACCTTCTCGGTCCCGGCGATGCTGCGGACATATTCGGGGGACCACTTGGAAAGGTCCACGCTCTGAGCATAGGCAGTGCCCGACAGCAGGGACGCGGCCATACCAAGGGCCACGACATATCCCACCACCTGGCGGCGATTTAGGCAGCCGTCATCGACTTCGCGATCACGCGAATTGGTCATCGAGATTCCTCCTCATGCATTTGCCTGCTCGGCCCGGAGGCCGGTCACGCACTCCCCGCAGCTCGCGCTGCTTCCTCCACGGGCGTCCGGCTTGGGCCGGCTTCTCCCCATGGCGTGGACAGTTTCAGAGGACAAAGTATCTGTCAATATGCGTCAGATCGTACATTCTTTGATTGAGTTTGCGTATGAATGGATCGAAGTTAGGGGTTGGAAAGTGCCTTAAAGCTGCATAGAACCGGCGCCATGGACCCGATTACCGCCCCACCGCCCGACCAACTGGAGTCGTCAGTTTCCGTTTACGAGATGATCCGAGAGGACATCATCGCCGGCCGCCTCGTGCCCAACGAACGGCTCAAGGTCGGCGAACTGGCGAGCCGCTACGACACCTCGACCAACCCCATCCGCGAGGCGCTCCAGCAGTTGCGCGGAGAGGGCATGGTGGTCATGGAGGCCAACCGCGGGGCGCGGGTCCGCCCGATCGACGCCGACTTCGTGCGCGACATCATCGAGATCGAGATGCTGATCGAACCGGCGCTGACCAAATGGTTCGTCTCGGTGGTGAGCGAAAAGGATATCGCCGAACTCGAGGCCAAGCAGGCCGAGATAGAAGCGCTCAACTTCGCCGATCCGGCGGCGCACGGACGGCTGGATACCCAGTTCCACCAGCTCATGTACGACCGACACTACAACCGTCACGCGGCCGAGCTCTGGTGGAAGCACCGCGAAATCCTGCGGGCGATCAGCCGGCGCTATCCGACTTCGCTCAGCCGCCGGCAGGCGGTGCTTTCCGAGCACCGTGAGCTTATCGCCCGCATTCGCGCGCAGGACGCCGAAGGCGCCGCTGCCGTGGTCGAGCGGCACGTGGAGGGATCGGGCCGGCACATCATCGAACAAATGGGCATCGCCCAGCGCAAGGCACCCCGGAGACAACCGGGCTAGGCACTCGCCGCGGGAGGCGCGGCGTCAATCGACGAGGCAGCGACAAGGAGGAGGCCGCCGTGACGATCGACATCGACCAGATCAAGCGAACCGAAACCATCGAGAACAACGTGCGGACCGGTTCGCGTCCGAGCGACCTCAGGATAACCGACATCCGCGTGGCCACCGTGGTCGGCCACGGCTACTACCCGATCCTCAAGATCGAGACCAACCAGGGCATCTACGGCCTGGGCGAAGTGCGCGACGCGGCGCACCATTTCTACGCGCTCCAGCTGAAGCACCTGCTGATCGGCCAGAACCCCTGCAACGTCGACTACCTGTTCAAGACCATCAAGGCTTTCGGCGGCGACGGGCGGCGCGGCGGCGGCGTCTGCGGCATCGAGATCGCGCTCATGGACCTGGTCGGCAAGATCTACGGGGTGCCGTGCTACCAGCTGCTGGGCGGCAAGTATCGCGACAAGGTACGCCTCTATGGCGACACGCCCACTCCGCGCGACATGACGCCCGAAGGGTTCGTGGAAGTGGTGATGAAGCGCAAGGCGCTGGGCCTCACCTTCATCAAGTTCGACCTTTCCGCGCGCCTCTTCGAGCAGACGCCGGGGGCGCTGGTCGGGCAGGCGACGAAATACGAGTACGAGCAGTTTCGCCAGCGCTACGTGCCGGGCCGCGGGGCGGGGGCCCGCATTTCGGAGCGCGGCGTGGAACTGGCCGCCGAAATCACCGCAGCGGTGCGCGAGGCGGTGGGGCCCGAGATTTCGCTCTGCACCGACCATTTCGGCGAAGGGTTCGTGACGGCCGACGAAGCCATTCGGCTCGGCGCCGCGCTCGAGCCCTATAACCTGGCCTGGATCGAGGACCCCATGCCCTGGCGCGACATCGCCAACCACAAGAAGGTGGCCGACGCGCTGCTGACCCCGGTGGCCGCGGGCGAGGACTGGTACCTCTGGGAGGGCTTCAAGGAGCCCATCGAGACGCGGGCGGTGGACATCATCCACCCGGACATGCTCACCTCGGGCGGACTGATGGAAACCAAGCGTATCGCCGAGCACGCCGAGCGCTACGGCATCCCCACCGCGCTCCATGCCTGCTGCTCGCCGATCGCGATGATGGCAAATGTCCACCTGGGCGCCTCGATCGCCAATCTGGTGGCGCTCGAGCACCACGGGCTGGACCTGCCTTACTACCGCGACCTGGTGACGGGGCTCGACGAGGACTACATGGCCGACGGCTACGTCACGGTGCCGGAGGCCCCGGGTCTGGGCATCGACCTCAACGAGGACGGTATCAAGGCCAACATGCGCAAGGGCATGGCCTATTTCGGCGACACCAGCGACTGGGACCACATCCGCGTCGAATTCGACCGGCTGCCGCCCGAACTCGAACTGGACTGAACCCCCGGCCGCGGACCCGCCAGGCACGGGTCCGCATCGGGCAACAACGACAAGACTGGCCACCTGGCCGAGAGGCGAATCCCATGAAGATTGTTGACCTGCGCTGCGCCGTCATCGGCCGGCATCCGATCGTGCGCATCGTGACCGACGAAGGGCTCTACGGGCTGGGCGAGGTGGAGTTCACCAAGACCTACCTGAAACCCTTCGTGCTGCATTTCCGCGATGCCCTGATCGGGGAGGACCCGACCGACGTCGAGCGCGTGATGCTGAAAATCCGCCAGCGCGGCTCGTTCAAGCCCTATGGCGCGGCGGTGAGCGCCATCGAGCACGCGCTCTGGGACATTGCCGGCAAGGCCGCGCGCGTGCCGGTCTACAAGCTCCTGGGCGGCAAGGTGCGCGACAAGGTACGGGTCTATAACGGCTCGATCCGCCGCAAGCGCACCGGCGACCGACCCGAGGACTACGCTGCCGACGTCAAATGGATGATGGAGCAGCCGCAGAACTTCTTCATGGTCAAGCAGGGCATCAGCTTCCACTCCAACATGAAGACGAACGTGGAAGGCTTCCACTATGGCGTGACGCAGCCCCCGACCTATCACGGCGCCATGGACCAGGGCGTCATCAGCGAGCGCGGTTTCAACCACATGCTCGATTGCGTGGCGGCGATGAAGGAGGTGACAGGCGACAAGGTGAGCCTGGCCCTCGATTGCGGCCCCGGCTGGTTCCTGCCCGACGCCATCCGCTTCGCCCAGGCGGTCGAGAAGTACAACCTGATGTGGCTCGAAGACATGCTGACCGGCGACTACGTGCCCTGGGTCAACCCGCAGGCCTATCGCGAGCTGACGGTTTCGACCTCGACCCCGATCCATACCGGCGAGCAGATCTACCTGCGGCACAACTTCAAGGAACTGATCGAGACCCAGGCCGTCCGCGTCGTCGGCCCCGATCCGGCCGATATCGGGGGGATCGCCGAACTCAAATGGGTAGCCGAACACGCCTATATGCACTCGATCCTGATGGCGCCGCACGGCACCGCCAACGGGCTTTTGGGGCTGGGCGCGCTGATCAATGTCTGCGCCACGCTGCCGGCCAACTACATCGCTTTCGAGTATCCGAGTGCTTCGGACCCCTGGTGGGAGGAGATCGTGGAGGGGCTGCCAGCCCAGATCGTCAAGGACAGCATGGTGGACCTGCTCGAGGCGCCCGGCCTGGGCCTCGACATCAACGCCGAGGCGGCGCGAAAATACCTGCGCGAGGAGGACGCCGGCTTCTTCGACTGAGCGCGCCCGGACCGGGCTTGCCAAATCGATCCTTGTGGGGCCAATCTCGCCCTCGGGGGGCGCTCTGGTCCGGCAACGGGAAATGGGGAACTTCAAATCATGATCGTGGACGAAACTGAAGACCGGGCGCGCCCGGAATCCGGGCGCCTCAACCGGCGCGCGTTTCTCGTCGGCTCGGCCGCTGCCGTTGGCGCGCTGGGCCTGGCCGGGTGCACCTCCTTCGGCGGCGGCCCGGTGATGAGCTATGCCGAGGCCGAAAAGGTCTACGGCCCGGTACCCGACGAGCGCTTCCCGATCCCGGCGGTCAACGTCAAGAAGATCAACCCGAAATACTTCCGCCGCACCGTGCGCTACGACAGCAAGGAAGCGGTGGGCACGATCATCGTGGATCCGCGGAACTACTACGTCTACCGCATCGCGGGCGATGGCTACGCCACCCGCTACGGCGCCAATGTCGGCCGCGACGGCTTCCGCTGGAGCGGGGACGCCTATGTGGGGCGCAAGGCCGAATGGCCGGTCTGGACCCCGCCCAAGGAAATGATCGCCCGCCAGCCGGAAGCCGCCAAATACGCCGGTGGCATGGCCCCCGGCCTCGACAACCCGTTGGGCGCGCGCACGCTCTATCTCTACCAGGACGGGGTCTACACCCTCTACACCATCTACAGCACCCGCGTGGCCGAGACGATCGGCAAGGGCATCTCAAGCGGCTGCATCGGCCTGCTGACGCAGGACATGCTCGACCTGTACGAGAAGACGCCGGTGAACACGAAAGTGGTGGTGTTGAAGGCGTAAGGGGAGGCGGCGCGCTCAGGTTCGCGCCAATTCGGACTCAGGGCGTGTCCTTGAGTTCCTTGAGAAACGCCAGAAGCCTGTCGCTCACCTGCTCGGGCTGTTCCTGTGGCGCCCAGTGACCGCACTCCTTGATGAATACCGATCGGGTTAGTCCCGGGACGGTGTCCTTCATACTGGCAATGATCTCGCTCATCCCTGGAATGCTCAGGCCCACATCCTGCTCGCCAACCATGTATAGCGCAGGCACCTCAATGCGCCGGCCCCAAAACGCCCTCTGTAGGCGCCAGTTTGCATCAAGGTTCCGATAGTAGTTGAGCGGTCCCCTAAACCCACTGGTCGCGAACGCCGCTGCGTAGTTCTGCAGATCAGCTTCGTTCAGCCACGTTGGGAGCGTTTCGGGATCGGGCAGCGAGCCAAGAAGACCATGCTGACGGGAAACCATCGAGAATGGGTTGGGTGTCCCGTCACCGGGTAGACGTGGGCCGGCATCGAACGATGCGGCGAACAAGATCTTGCGCAGAGTCCGTGCAATATCAGCCTCGAACTCTGCCTCCGCCACCCCCTGCTGTTGGAAGTAGAGGGTGTAGAAGAGCGCGTCATCATTTTGCGGAAAGAAGCGAGAGGGCTGCATTGGCGTCGGGTCCATATAGGGCACTCCAATCGCGGCCACACCTCTGACCCGGTCGGGCCTGACCAGGGCGGCAAGCCATGAGAGCGTGCTGCCCCAGTCGTTGCCGACGAGGACTGCCCTGTCGATAGCCAATGCATCGAGGAGCCCGATGATATCCCCGACACTATCGAAAGCCGTGTAGGCGTCCTGTTCGTGCGGGCTTGCGGTGCCTCCGTAACCTCGCAAGTCTGGCGCGATTGCCCGGTACCCGGCTTCGGCCAGCGCTTTGACTTGGTGGCGCCACGAATACGATGTCTCAGGAAAGCCGTGAAGGAACAGGACTGCCGGCCCGTTGCCTTCCACAACGACCCTCATTGCCAGCCCGTTGGCGTTCACGCTCGTCATAGTCATCTCGACATCTCCTGCTGCAATTCGTAACTGAGTATGTTACAGAAAGGCCCATGTCAATATTCTGCAACTCTTATTGTTACGGTAAAGCATGAGCGACACCCGACTCGCCCGTATGATGCATGTCCTTGTGCACATGGACCTGCTTGGTGGTTCCGAAACATCGGAAGTGATCGCACGGATGCTGAACACCAATCCCGTTGTCGTAAGGCGCACCATGGGTCTCTTGCGCGATGCCGGGATCGTCTCCTCCGCCGGAGGTCGCAGTGGCGGGTGGTCCCTGGCGAAGCATGCGGACAGCGTGACTATGCTCGACGTCCATCGGGCCCTCGAGGGTCAAGTCTTCGCAATCGGGCGGTCCGACGACCACCCCCACTGTCCAGTAGAGCAGACAGTGAACCACCTCATCGAACATGCGCTCTTGAAGGCAGAAGATGTGTTGCTGGATCAATTGGCGCGCGTGACAATTGGGAAATTGGCGCAAAGGCATCGAGGTCCTGCGTAGCTTTTGACCTGTGCGGGCGCGCAAGGCGGTTCAGGCCGCGCGCCGCAAGGTTGCTCGCGACGAGGGGCGCTCATTGGACGACCTTATTGACCTTGTCAGGGAGACGACCATGTCCACGATCGACGAAGCCAGGCTCGAGGCCAGTGCCCACCAGGTGTTGAGGGAAGCGATCGATCCGCGCCTGCCCGGTCTCTACCGAGGCAAGGTGCGCGACAATTACGACCTGCCGGACGGGCGGCGTATCCTGGTCACCTCCGACCGGCTGTCGGCGTTCGACCTGGTGCTGTGCTGCATTCCGTTCAAGGGCCAGGTGCTCAACGGCATCGCCCGCTGGGCCTTAGAGCAGACCGCGGACATCTGCCCCAACCATGTGCTGGACTATCCCGACCCCAATATCGTCGTCGGCAGGCGCCTCGACATCCTGCCGGTGGAGATTGTCGTCCGCGGCTACCTTGCGGGCACGACCAATACCTCGATCCTGACGATGTACCGGGCCGGCCAGAGGGAGATGTATGGGCATGTCCTGCCTGACGGCCTTGCCGCCAACCAGGCGCTCGAGACCCCCATCATCACCCCCACCAGCAAGGCCGCCGACGGCGCACACGACGCCCCGCTGACCCCGGGCGAGATCGTTTCCCGGGGCCTGCTGAGCGAAGCGCAATGGCGACAGGTCAGCGAAACCGCGCTCGCCCTGTTCGCCCGCGGCCAGAAACTGGCCGGTGAGCGGGACCTGATCCTCGCCGATACCAAATATGAGTTCGGTCTGGATGCTGACGGCATCCTTCGTCTCGCCGACGAGATCCACACGCCCGATTCCAGCCGCTACTGGCGCGCCGACACCTATCCAGAACGCCTGGCCGCCGGAGAGCGGCCAAACAGCTTCGACAAGGACGTTATCCGCGAATGGGTCGCCGCGGAGTGCGATCCCTACGCCGATGCCATCCCGGAAATTCCGCCCGAACTGATCTGGAAGACCGCACTGACCTATGTCGAGGACCATGAACGGATCACCGGGCAGCCATTCACGCCGCCGCCGCCCGCGCCGTCAGTGCATAATCGGGTGCTATCGGCCCTGGCGGAGTTCCATGCGCCCTGAGTTGGGCTGTGGGCCAGGCGGCGGCTTCTGGGACTAGTGCGGGGGAACGGCCGAGGTCGGCAGGTCGGCGCATTCGGGGTGGGAAGGGGACTGACTGTTTTTGACGGATTGAGCTAGCAATCAGTCGGACGGCTAATGGAGCCCGCGGCAGCCGATACGGCTTTCTCATTTGTGGTTGGGTGGCGTTGGCCTGGGCGTCAAATCGGTGGTCCACAGGCCGTTGTGCAATTCGACCTCCAGAGCCTTGAGTGCCTCCTTGCCTTCATACTCTAGCCTGCGCCTGTCGGACTTGCCTTTTTCTGGCGGTATCTGGTCCTCGCGCTCAAGCTGGTTTTCTAGCAGAGCCGCCCACACCATGTCCGCGATTGCCTCGAACTTGGCCTTAGCCCGGATGAACAACCCGAATTTTTCGATATAATTGGAAAGGGCACGAGCAGAATTTTCGGCATGTGCTTTTTCGTGCCAATAAATCATTTTCGAGTAGTCTCGAAGTTTGTCAGTGGATACGCGCAGATCGGCCTTCTGCGTCTCTGTTAACGGGCTGCCTTGTATAAATTCATCGAGCTGCGCGAGGTTCATCCTATCTACGCCGGGTATCTGTTTCGCTGAGGAGCAGTGAGCCACAGTGGTATAGTATGCATCTACCAGCTTCGACCAAGCTTCTGGTATGACTTCAAACTCTTTGTCATTTAGTTTGGTGGTCCGGTCGAGCAGACCAGATATCTGGTATCGCAAATGCTCCATCTCACGGGCGTGCTCGTCCCTGAACGACTCGAGCGCCCTTTCAAAACGATGATTGATCATCCGTTCGCCAGCGGCTTTGAAGAGCCCTAAGGCAACACCGCCGGCAACGGTGCCATATACGACCAAGCCGCCGAGAAACTGGAACAATTCATCCATGTTGTAGGCTTCTTGCCATCTATCGCTCCGACAGCTGATCTCGATGACAGTGTACAGTGCCTGTTTGCATGGGATCAACGTCCGCAAATCGGCGGCAATATCTCAAATGGAATGACTAGAACGGGGTCGATATCGGCCGCCATGGGTTTTGGATGCCGGGGCGCCTCGCTCCACATGCGTCATCCTAACTCTTCCGCCAGCTCCAGCAGTACGCCTTCCGGGCCGCGGATGTAGCAGAGGCGGAACGCGACTTGTGATAATGCCCTGATGTGACACGAGTGATTAGGGGTGATCTTCGGACCGTTGGCGTTTGCGACTGACCTCTCGAAGGAGACGCCCAGCGGCTTTCCCATCAGCGATCCTGCGGCGCGGACGCGTGCCAGAGGTAATCTTTCGTTAACAGCTGGAATTCAAAAAGCTTCAAAAGCTTCAGACTGTTGGCTACAGACGCGGTACCGAAACGCCGCACGTGATCTCCCATCATGACCGCTTCCGACAATGTCGAGAAGGCAGGGCTGCGAAGCCATGCCGCCATTTCGCCTGCGACTATTCAGATCCAGGGCGTGGCGGGGGAGCGGTCCCATCTCATGCGCTCCCGCATCCGGATAGTGGCGGTCCTGACCGTCATCGGGTTCCTTTTGATAGGGGCCCGACTGATCCAGCTTGGGACGGTAGAAGTCGATCAAACGATCGAAGGGGTGGCTCGCGACATCATTCAGGCGTCGCGGCCGCCTATCCTCGATCGTAACGGAGTGATGCTGGCCGTCGATATTCGTGTGCCATCTCTCTTTGCCGAACCGCGTCGGATCATCGACGTCGAAGAAGCCGTCGAAGGACTTCGGACGGTTCTACCCGACCTTGATGAGCAATGGTTGAGGGAGCATTTGACCGGGGAAGGAGGGTTCGCCTGGATAAAGCGCGAACTCACTCCGGCGATCGAGGAGCGGATCATGGCCCTGGGGATACCGGGCATCGATTTTATCCAGGAAAGCAAACGATTTTACCCATCGGGACGCGATGTGGCCCATATCATCGGGGGTGTAAACGTCGACAATCAAGGCATCGCGGGCATGGAGCTGGCAATCGATCGTAAGGAACTTGCGGTCCTGCAGGAGGTTGGCCTGGCGCGAGATGCGGCGCTCGAACCGAAGACGCTGTCGATTGACATCCGAGTCCAGCACGCCATGCACGAAGAACTCCTCAGAGCCATCGAGCGCTTCCAGGCAATCGCCAGCGCTGGGGTCATACTGGATATCCGAACCGGCGAAGTGATCGCCATGGTGTCCCTACCTGACTTCGATCCGAATGTACCGGTGACCGCCTTGGACAAGGATAGCCTCAATCGGATCACCAACGGCACCTTCGAACTGGGCTCAACCTTCAAGACGATGACGATCGCGGCGGCGCTGGACAGCGGTGCTGTTGCCCTCAATGACATGATTGACGCTCGCGAGGGGGTTCGCTTCGGCCGCTATGTTCTCGATCATGGCCGGCACGAGATTATGTCGGTTTCCGACGTTTTCCGATACTCGGACAATATCGGCACCATCCGCATCATGCAGGCGATGGGCAAGGAGGCTCTACGATCCTTCCTCGGTACAGCGGGCTTTGACCGCCGGTCGCCCATCGAGCTGCCGGAGCGCGCGATGCCCCGTGTGCCGAACGAGTTCTCTGACGTCGGGGCGGCCACGGCGTCCTACGGCTATGGTTTTGCCGCCACCCCCATACATATGGCCTCCGCCGTTGGTGCCTTGATGAACGGCGGATACTATGTCCCCCCGACACTGTTTGCCCGCAAGGATGCAGAAGCCGGGCAATTGTCCCAACGAATCGTAAGCCCGCAAACCAGCGCGGACATGATCTATCTTTTCCGGATGAACGCATTGCTCGGCTCCGGCCGCCGGATGGAAATGGGGGGCGAGGGCTATCGGGCCGGGGGTAAGACGGGCACGGCGGAGAAGGTTATCGAGGGGAGGTACTCCAAGACCAAGAATATCACCGTATTCACCTCAGCGTTTCCACTCGATGCTCCTCGATACGCCATGCTCATCATGCTCGATGAAGCCCAAGCCGAGAGCGCGCAGTCCAATCGTGAGGCCGGATGGAATGTCGCCGTCGTCAGTGGCGAGATTATCGCTCGCATCGCACCGATGCTTGGGATCTCACCATCGAAAAGCCGAGCGTTTGATGCGTCGATCATGGCAAAGGCCGGGCATTAAGTCGGGCGCGAGTGCCCTCTGTTTGGTCACGCAAATTTCTCACTCTTCTCTGGCCGTTCGTCATTGGTCGCTCCGGCCGCTCATGCGTTTGATGTTTCCTTCGATTGGGGAAATATCCCGAGATGCACATTGGGAAATCCAACGGGGTTGCCAGCCCGCAGTTCGCCCTCAGCGGGCTTATTCTTCGCAGGCATACGATCAACGACTGGAATGGGGTCGAAACCAGCCGCCATGGGTTTTGGATGCCGGGGCGGCTCGCTCCACCTGCGTCATCCCAACTCCTCCGCCAGCCCCAGCAGTACGCCTTCGGGGCCGCGGATGTAGCAGAGGCGGTAGGTGTCGCCGTACTGGACCACTTCGCCGACGAGTTCGGCGCCGTGGCGGGCCAGCCGTTCGAGGGTGGCGTCCAGATCGGTCACGGCGAACATGACGCGCAGGTACCCCAGGGCGTTGACCGGGGCGGTGCGGTGGTCGGCGATGATCGAGGGGGCGAGGAAGCGCGAGAGTTCGAGGCGGCTGTGACCGTCGGGCGTGCGCATCATGGCGATTTCGACGTGCTGGTTGCCCAGGCCCGTGACCCGCCCGGCCCATTCGCCCTCAATGGACGCGCGGCCCTCGAGCTCGAGGCCGAGTTCGACAAAGAAGGCGATGGTCGTGTCGAGGTCCTCGACGACAATGCCGACATTGTCCATCCGTTTGACCGCCATGTGTCCCGTCCCTTTCGTTGGTGGTTGCGAAGGTGCCGTCATGGTGGCCGGGGCGGCGCAGGCGCGTCAAGGCGAGGAGGAGCCGGCGGCGCGCGCGCAAAACAAAAAGACGCGGATTTTCTCCAGGGAAATCCGCGTCCAGTTGGGTGCCCCGCGATGGGGACGCGGGGCGACAGGGTTGGTTAGCGCCAGCGCTTGACCGCTTCGACCGTCTGGCCGACGAGATCATCGAAGGCGATTTTTGCCGGGCGGCGCATGTAGGTGACGATGTCGCCGGCGAGGAGGGGTTTGCTCCAGCGCTCGGCGATGATGCCGCTGCCCTGCTGGCAGGCGAGGACGCAGAGGATCTGTGCGGCATTGCAGTCGACGTCGTGGCCGATGCCGCAGATGATTTCGAGCGTGCGATCGAAATCGCCCTCGCCGAACCACAGCGCCACGACCTGGGCGGCCGCGTTCGGGTAGACATGGATCCAGTTGTATTCGACATATTCTGCGTCGCAGAGCGCCCAGGCCGACTGCCAGTCTTTCGCGGTCTTGCAGGCATTGAGCGCGAAGGCGAGAACGGCGCCGTATTCGGTGGCGGGCGAGAAGAGCGCGATGGTCGAGGTGAGGAGGGACTTGCTGTCGCTCACCACGAAAGCGCGGGCGGCGAGCACGGCGTTGAAGACTTCTCCAAGGATGCCGTTGCCGGCAGCGGAAATCTGCGCGTCGAGATAGGCGAGGCGCGCCGCCTCGCGGGCATTGCCCGGGGCGACCATGCCGCAGATCGTGCCGCGCATCTGGCCGCCGATCCACTCGTCGAACGGATTGTCGATGACGCCGGTGAGCGGCGGCAGCACGCCGCGGCGGATGTTGTTGAGCGCCACCTGCTCGGCCGACCAGCCCATGGGGATCATCGAGGTCCAGCGCTCGGCGATGTCGGTGCTGGTGACGGCATGCCCCTTCTCGCCATAGGCTTCGAGGAAGGCGAGTTCGAACGTGATGTCGTCGTTATAGGTGTTGGGCTGGCGCACGTAGTCGCGGATGGGGCCGAAGGCTTCGGCGATGTTCTCGGCGGAATAGCCTTCGAGCGCGGTGCCGGCGGCGGCGCCGACAAGCTGGGCCAGCCAGCCGCCGCGGATGCGATCGGCGAACTCTGCGGTCGTGGGGTCGACCGCGACGGCCTCGGGCCAGGAGGTGGCGGCGTCGAATTCCTCCCAGGAGCCGTAGCGCAGGGTCTGCTGCGAGGGGTGGTCGGGATCGGGCTGCGCGGCGGCCATCAGGGTGCGCAGGCGCGTATCCATGACGTAGAGCGTCTCGAAATCGCCCTTGGCGAGGGCGGCGTAGCCCTGGTCGAGCAGGTCGTTGTAGGGCGCGAGGACGTAGCCCTTGTTCTCCAGCGACTGGAGGGCGGCGGCCATCAGGTACTCGGGCGCGGCCGAACCGGGGACGTTGCTCTTCCAGAACAGAGCCACCATGGCATCCTGGGAATTCATGAGCTGGGTGGCGTCCCAGGTCTGTTCCTCTTCGGTGCGCACCACGGGCTTGGTGTTGCGCAGCAGGTCTTTGGTGAGTTCCCAGGCCTTCATATGATTTTCCAGTATCCTAGACGAGTTGGCGGGCCCGGCGGCGGCTGACATAGACGGTCAGCACGACGATCGGGACGACGTAGGGGATCATCTGCATCAGCTCGTGCGGCAGCCCGAGGCTCTGCATGGTGATCGCGGCGGTTTCGGCGACGGCGAGGATCAGCGAGGCGGCGAGCGCGCCCCAGGCCGAACCCATGCCCATAACCTCTACCGCAATGGCGATGAAGCCGCGGCCGGCTGTCATGTTGGAAGCGAACCAGCTCACATAACCCATTGAGAGATAAGCGCCGGCCGCGCCGCCGAAGACGCCCGAGAGCACGAGCGCCGCGGCCTGCACGCGCTTGACGCTGATGCCGGCCGTAGCGGCCGATTTCGGGTCCATCCCCACGGCGCGCAGGCGCAGGCCGAAGGGCGTGCGCAGCATCAGGATCGAAACCAGCGGCACCGAGAGGAGCGCGAGATAGGTGAGGATATGGTGGCCGGAGACCAGTGGGCCGAGCACCGGAATGTCCGCGATGAACGGAATCCCGACGTTGGGCAGTACCTCGCTCTTGAGCGCACCCGACATGCCCTTGTCGCCTGTGGCGAAGAAGAGGACGAGGGTCGTGCCGGCGGCCGCCGCCATGTTCAGCGCGATGCCGGTGATGATGAGATGAGCGCCCAGGCCGTTGACGACGAGTGCCATGACCCAGCCGACGAAGCCGCAGACGATGAGGGCGGCGAGGAACCCGAGCCAGGCATTGCCCGTATAGGCGCTGACGAGCACGCCGGTCAGCGCGCCGACCAGCATCATGCCCTCCATGCCGATATTGAGCACGCCGGCACGGTCGGAGATGAGGACGCCGAGCCCCGCCAGAAGCAGGGGCGTCATGACGCGCAGGACCGTGGCGAAGAGCGCCGGGTCGGCGATGGTGGCGAAGAAGGCGTCCATCACTTGGCCTCCTGCTGCTTGATCGAGCGGATGGCGCGGAGGAGCCGCGGGTTCTCGAAGATGATCTTGGCGGTGACGGCGACCATGATGGCTGCGGTCAGGATGCCGACGATCTCGCTGGGCACGTCCATGCTGCGGCCGAGAATGTCGCCGCCGACCTGGAGGTAGCCGAGGAAGAGGGCCGCCGGGATTATGAGGAACGGGTTCTCGCGGGCGAGGATGGCCACGATGATGCCGGTCCAGCCCAGGCCCGGCAGGCTGACCCAGGTGAAGCGCGTATAGAGCCCGAGCACTTCCACCGCGCCCGCCATGCCGGCGATGAGGCCGCCGACGACCTGCGTCGCCATGGTGATGCGCGTGATCGGCAGGCCGAGATGGGCGGCAAAGCCGGGGCTCGAGCCGACGATGCGGGTATTGAGGCCCGAGCGCGTGGCGAAGAGCCAGATACCGCCGAGGATACAGGCGACCACCGCGATGATGGCGCCGCTGTTGAGGCGTGTGCCCTGCAGCAGGCGGTCGAGCCGCGCGTCGGCGGGAATCTTGGGCGAGGTGAGGGCGCCCGCGGTGGGATCGCGCAGCACGTAGCTGAGGAAGAGAAGGCCGGCGAAGAGCAGGGCGAAGTTGAAGACCAGCGAGGTCACCATTTCAGGCGCGCCGTGACGGACGCGCAGGTAACCCGGCACGATGCAGGCGACAGAGCCGATGCAGGCACCGGCGAGAATGGCGAGCGGCGCGGCGAGCGGGCCCTGGATGCCGACCATGACGGCAAAGGCCGCAGCGCCCAGGCCGCCGAGGAAGAAGCCACCTTCGGTGCCCAGGTTGAACATCCCCGCGCGGAAGATGACGGTCGAGGCGAGACCGGTGAGCGCGATCGGCGTCGCCGCTTCGGCGATGTTGCCGATATGGCGAACGCTGTCGAAGGGGCCGAGCAGGAATGCGAAGAGCACCGCACCCGGATCGGGCTGGCTCAGCGAGAGCGGCACGAGGATGACGAGGATCACGGCGGCGATGACGAGCACGGTCGTCGCCAGTTGCACCAGTGAAGCGAGGATCGAGCGCATCATCGGGCGTTCTCCAAGCCAAGCATGTAGGGGCCGAGCGCGGCGGGCGTGAGCGAAGGACCGTTGGGGAGATCGGCGACGATCCGCCCCGCGAAGAAGACCAGCACGCGATCGGAAAGCCGGAGTAATTCGTCGAGGTCGGCCGAGACCAGCAGCACGGCGGCGCCGTTGCGGGCCGCCTCATCGAGCCGGCGGTGAAGGAAGGCCGCGGCAGCCACGTCGATGCCGCGCGTCGGCTGGTCGGCAATGAGGAGCTTTGGCTTCGTCGCCAGTTCGCGCGCCGCGATCAGCTTCTGGGCGTTGCCGCCCGACAGTGAATCCAGCCGCTCGTAGATGCCGAAGCTGCGAACGTTGAATTCCTTGATCATGCCCCGAACCCGCGCGGCGATCCTGCCGCGGCGGAGGAACGGGCCGGTTTGCAGATCCTTGTTGCCGTCGGTGCCGGCAATGGCGTTGTCGGCCAGGCTCAGTGCCGGCGCGCCGCCCTGGGCGAAGCGGTCGGCGGGGAGATAAGCCAGGCCCGCATGGCGCCAGGCGTGGCTGTCGGCGCGGGTCATGTCCTGGCCGTTGAAGGCGATGCTGCCCGAGCCGGGGCGCAGGAAACCGCTCATCACCGAGACCAGGCCGCGCTGGCCGCTGCCATCGACGCCGGCAATGCCGACGATCTCGCCAGCCCTGATGTCGACGGAAACTTCGTGGAGGAGGTCGGCGGGTTCGCGCGTACGGGTGGAGACGGACTTGAGGCTCAGTACCGTCTCGCCGTTAGCCGCGCCGTGCTCGCGCCGCGCCACTTCGACGGCGTGGCCCATGACCATTTCCATGATCTTGTCGTCGGGCACGTCCCTGAGCGCCACGGTGCCGGTGAGGCGGCCGCCGCGCAGCACGGTGACGCTCTGTGCCAGCGCGCGCACTTCGTTGAGCTTGTGCGAGATGAAAAGGATGGTCATGCCGGCATCGCGCAGGCCGCGCAGCCGGTTGAAGAGTTCCTCGATCTCGGGCGGGGAAAGCACCGCAGTCGGTTCGTCGAGGATGAGAATGCGGGTGTCGCGGGCGAGGGCCTTGAGGATCTCGACCTTCTGCTGGGCGGCGACGGAAAGCGTCGAGACCGGCGCGTCGGGCTCGACCTGGAGGTCGTAGCGCGCGCTGAGTTCCGTGACCTGGCGACGGGCCTCGGCGCGATCGATGAGCACGCCCTTGCGCGGCTCGTGGCCGAGAATGATGTTCTCGGTGACGGTGAGCGCCGGGATCAGCGAGAAGTGCTGGTGCACCATGCCGATACCATGGGTGGCGGCGAAGGCGGGCGCGCCGGCTTCCACCGGCGCACCGTCGAGCAGGATGCGACCGGCACTTGGCGCCTCCAGCCCGAAGAGGATTTTCATCAGCGTCGACTTGCCGGCGCCGTTCTCCCCGCAGATGGCGTGAATCGTCCCCTTGGGAATTTCGAAGCTCACCGTGCTCAGGGCAACGGTGCCGTTGGGATAGGTCTTCGAAATCCCGTCGAAGGCAATGACGGAGGATGTGTCTGCCATGTCGGGGCCGATCACGCTCATCTTTGGTGGGAGACTAGGGGCGAACGCTGTCGCGCAGGGCGTTGAGCGCCTCGGTGGTCATGCCGAAGGCGGTCGGAACCTCGATTTCGCCGGCAGCGATCTTTTCCTTGGCGGCATTGATCGCGGCGACGGTTTCGGGCGAGGCGAGCTTGGCGAAGTTGCCGGTCTCGACGAGGCCGACCGCGCCTTCCTTGAGGCCGAGGGCTTCGACCGAACCCCAGGGCAGGGTGCCTTCCTTGATGCGGTCATAGGCCGAGAGCAGGCTCACATCGACGTTCTTGAGCACCGAGCTCACGACCTGGGACGCAATGCCCGGATCGCTTTCGGCAAAGATGGCTTCCTGGTCGGAATCGACGCCGAGCGCATACTTGCCGGTCTCCTTGGCGGCCGAGAGCTGGCCGAGGCCGGCCTGCGAGGCGGCGTTGAAGCCGAGCACCACGCCGGCACGGTACTGGGCGAGCGAGAGCTCCTTGCCCTTGGCGGCATCGGTGAACGAGCCGGCATAGGAGACCGCGACCTTGATGTCGGGCGTCACCGACTGGGCGCCGGCAATGTAGCCAACGAGGAAGTCGTTGATGACCGGAATGTCCATGCCGCCCAGGAACCCGAGCGCGCCGTCAGCGCCGAGCTTGCCGGACTTGACGAGGTCAGCGGCGAGCAGGCCGCCGAGATAGGAGCCTTCGTTCTGCTTATAGTTGATGGCGTAGACGTTCTCGAACCCGCCTTCCTCGAAGGGCAGGGAGGCATCGAACAGGATGTACTTCTTGTCCGGGTACTGCTTGGCGACTTCGCCAAGGGTCTCGGAGAGCGAATAGGTGCCACCGATGATGATATTGTAATCCTGCTCGGAGACGTCGAGCAGCGCCGGTTCCCACTTGGTGGCGTCGTCCCCGACTTCGAGCACGCGCGTTTCGACGTCGTCGCCGTACTTGGCCTTGATCAGCTCCATGCCGTGGTTGGCGGAATCGAAGAAGGACTTGTCGCCCAGGGCGCCGTTGACGATCAGCACGATCTTGTCCTTGGCGAGAGCGGCAAAGCTCATCGAGCCAGTCAGCGCCGTGGCTGCAACGAGGCTGAGCGAAAGACGCAGCATGGTCTTTCGGGTGAGAAGAGGCATATCGGATCTCCCTTTGGCAAGCGCCTTATGATCGGTCACGACCGGGTTGCGGGTATGGGAGGGCCTTGCGGTCAACGAAGCTCCTCCAAACCTCGTTTAATCGTGTAAACTCACAGAAACGGGGAACACGGTCCCTTGTCAAGACGAATCGTTTAATCGATTAAAGAAGGCGGGGACAACGAGAGAGCCGGCAATGGCGCGCAAAGGCATAGCGACGGAAGAGACTTCGCGCGGTCCGACCATGCGCGACGTCGCCAAGGCGGCGGGCGTGTCGTCGGCCACGGTTTCCTATGTCCTCAACAATCTCAACAAGGTAACGCCCGAAGTCGACGCGCATGTCCGCAAGGTGGCGCGGGAGATGGGCTATTCGCGCAACAGCGCGGCGCGGGCGCTCAAGACCGGCCGGCACAACGTCATCGGCTGTATCGTGCCGACACTCGCCTCCCCGGTTTTCCCCGAAATCGTGCAGGCCGTGCAGCGGCGCGCCGAGGAACTGGGCTACGCAACCTTCGTCATCGACTCGGGCGAGGGCCCAAAGCGCGAAGCGCAGGCGATCCAGTCGCTCGCCAAGCATGGGGTGGACGGGGCGGTGGCGCTGCTGGCCTCGCGCCCGCCGCTTGCCGACCTGCCGCAATTCCCCATCGTCGCCATCGACCAGCCGGTGCCGGGGCTAGACAGCGTCAGGGCCGACCATCGCACAGGCGGGCGCCTGATGGCCGAGCACGTCATTGCCCTCGGCCACAAAAGGGTAGGGCTGGTCTCGGGCGAGCTCGACCTGCTCTCGAGCCGCGAGCGCCACGAGGGCTTCATGGATGCGGCGCGCGGAAAACTCGAAATCTGCTGGGATGTCGAGGTGTCGCTGATTCCGACGCTCCCGCGAGAGGCGGTGGAGGCGATCAGCCGCCGCGACGTCACCATGATCGCCTGCGTCAACGACGTCGTGGCCATCGGGGTGCTGAGCGCGTTGCGCGACAACGGCATAGCGGTGCCGGGCGAAGTCTCGGTCTTCGGGTTCGACGACATGGTCTGGTCGCACTGGCCGCTGATCGACCTCACGACCATCCGCCAGCCCCTGGCAGAACTCGGCCGCGATGCGGTGGAGCTGCTGGTCGAGCGCCTCACCGATCCCGAGCGCCCGCGACGCGACATCGTACTGCCGGTGAGCCTGGTCGAACGCGGCTCGACCAGGCGGCTCTAGCTCAGGACGCCAGCACGAGGTGATCGGGCCCGACCGTCTCGTAGACGGGGCGCGGCGCCGCATGCCCGACCGGGAAGATCGGGGAGGGAAGCTGTGTCGCAGGCGGCGCGCTGGTGCGGCGGCGCTCGGGGTCCGGCGTCGGGACGGCCGACAGCAGCGTGCGGGTATAGGGGTGGCGCGGGTCGCCGAACACGGCGGCGCGCGGACCGATCTCGACGATCCGGCCCATATACATCACCGCCACCCGGTGGCTCATGCGCTCGACCACCGCCATGTCGTGCGAGATGAAGAGGTAGGAGAGCCCCAGCTCTTCCTGCAGTTCGATGAGCAGGTTGACCACCTGCGCCTGGATCGAGACGTCGAGAGCCGAGACGGCCTCGTCGGCCACGATGAGCTTGGGCGATAGCGAAAGGGCGCGGGCGATGCAGAGGCGCTGGCGCTGGCCGCCCGAGAATTCGTGCGGATAGCGGTCGAGCTGGTCTTCGGTGAGGCCGACGCGCTTGACGAGCGCCACGACGCGATCGCGCAGCGATGAGCCGGAATCAAGCCCGTGGATTACCAGCGGCTCGGCCACCTGCTCGAAGGCGGTGAGCCGCGGATCGAGCGCGGTATAGGGATCCTGGAAGATGATCTGCATGTCCCGGCGCTTTTCGCGCAGGGCGGAGTGGTCGAGGGCGAGCAGGTCCGTGCCTTCGAGCGTGACGCTGCCGGACCCGGGCTGGACGAGGCGCAGCACCGAACGGCCGGTGGTCGACTTGCCGCAGCCGGATTCGCCGACCAGCGAAAGCGTTTCCCCCGTGCCGATCGAGAAGGAGACTTCGTCCACCGCGTGCACGTTGGCCACGTGCCGCTGCAGCATGCCCTTGCGGACGGGGAAACGTGTGACGAGGTCGCGGACCTCGAGGAGCGGCTTGCGCTCGCGCGCGGCCGGCTGCTGGCTCTCGCCCTCGAAGCCGAAGCGGCGCGGACCGTCATGACCGGTCATGGCGCCGAGGCGCGGGACCGAGGCGAGGAGCAGCTTGGTGTAGTCCTCACGCGGCGTGGCGAAGAGCGGCTTGACCGCGTTCTCCTCGACCTTCCGGCCGTGGCGCATGACCACGACGCGGTCGGCGATCTCGGCGACAACGCCCATGTCGTGGGTGATGAACAGCATGGCCATGCCGTTCTCGCGCGAAAGCGTGCGCACGAGATGCAGGATCTGGGCCTGGATGGTGACGTCGAGCGCGGTGGTGGGTTCGTCCGCGATGAGCAGGCGCGGCGAGCAGGCCAGAGCCATGGCGATGACGATGCGCTGGCGCATGCCGCCGGAGAGCTCGTGCGGAAACTGGGCGAAACGGCGCTCGGGCTCCGGGATGCGCACGCGCTTGATGAGTTCTATGGCCTCGCGCGCGGCTTCGGCGTGACTGACGGCGCGGTGGGCGCGAATGACCTCGGCGATCTGCTCGCCGACCGTGAACACCGGATTGAGGCTGGTCATCGGCTCCTGGAAGATCATGGCGATCTCGTCGCCACGGACCGAACGCAGGTCGCGATCCGGGGCGTTCGCCAGATCGATCCCGGCGCCGTCGCGGCGCTGGAAGCGGATGTGGCCGGAAGGGATGGTGCCGCCGTTGAAGGCGGTGAGGCCCAGGATGGACATCGCAGTGACGGACTTGCCCGAGCCGGATTCGCCCACGAGCGCCACGCACTCGCCGGGCGCGATGGCAAAGCTCAGGTCATCGACGGCGGTAAAGGGGCCGCTCTCGGTCTGGAAGGTGACGCGCAGGTTCTCGACGTCGAGGAGCTTGTCCATTCGGGCCTCCGGGGCAAAGCAGGAAGGACGGGCGCGGGTGGCGCGCCCGTCCGTGGTCGGTTTAGTCGGCGAGGGTGACGGCGCCGGCGCGGAAATCGAGCACGTAGGGGATGTGGCCCGGCAGCGGCTTCCACTCGAGCTTCTGGGTCATGCCGTACGATTCATAGGGCTGATAGAGCACGAAGACCGGAGCCTCTTCCTTGATGTAGGCCATGATGTCCGCATAGGCCTGCTTACGCACGGCGATGTCGGTCGAGTAGCGGAACTTCTCCCAGAGGGCATCGTATTCCGGCGTCGAGTTCCAGGCTGCTTCCGTGCCCGAACCCTTGGGCGCCCACATGGTGCCGAACGAGCCCGCCGGGTCGGCGAAGTACATGGGGTTGGACCAGTTGCGCGCGTTCATGGTCGGGTCCGAACCCGTCCACTTCGGATCGACATTGAGGTTCATGTTGACCCCGACCGCCGCCCACATCTCCTTGATCGCCTGCGCGGCGAGGAGCCCATTGGTGTAGTAGACCGGATCGGTGTCGTAGCGGATCGGGGTGCCGTCATAGCCGGCTTCCTTGAGCAGCTCCTTGGCCTTCTCCGGATCGTATTCGAAGGTGTTGAGCTCGGGCATGTAGAGCTGGCCGTACTGCGGATAGGTGTGGCTGGAGGGAACCACGGCCTTGCCGAGCCAGAGCGCTTCGTTGAGCAGGTTCCGGTCGATGGCGAGGCCCAGGGCCTGGCGCAGGCGCTTGTCGGCCATCAGCGGGTTGCGGGTATTGAAGATCACCACGTGGAAGAGCGGGGTGACGGCACCCTCGACCTTGAGCGAGGGATTGCCCTCGATGGCCTCGATCTGGTCGGGCGGCACGTTGGTGATGAGGTCGACTTCCCCGTTTGCGAGCGCGGTGGTGCGGGTCGCCAGTTCGGGAATGCGGCGCAGCACGACCTGGTCGAACGGAGCTTTTTCGCCGAAGAAGCCATCGAACTTCTTGTAGGTCAGCGTCTCGCCAGGCTGGAAGTTGGTGATCTGGTAGGGACCGGTGCCGATGGGCGCCAGGCCGAAGGCGTCGAAATCGGAGACTTCGATGGCATCGGGGTCACCGGAAAGGCCCATGATGTACTTCTTGGGGACGATCGAGCCTTCAGAGGTGTTGAGCAGGGTCTCGAACAGCGGCTCGGGCTTCTCGGTAGTGAAGCGGACGGTCTTGTCGTCCAGCGCCTCGACCTTGATGAAGTTGGCGAAGAACTGCTTGTGGATGCCGGCATATTCCGGCGTCATGTCCTGCAGGATGCGCTCGAACGAGAAGACCACGTCCTCGATGGTCATCGGGTCGCCGTTCTGGAACTTGACGTCGGTACGGATGGTGACGTCGAACTCGGTGGGCGAATTCTGCTTCCACGCGGTCGCCAGGCCCGGCTTGAAGGTGGCTTCGGGCTTGGAATAGTCCTTCTCGATCAGGGGATCGAAGGCGTTGTAGTAGATCTGCGAGCCGTTATTGCCGAAATCCTTGCCCGGATCGAGGAAGGGCGGCAGGTTCTGGGTGGCGACGCGCAGCTCGGCCGCGCTGGTGGCCATCGGCACGAGCGCGGTGGCGCTCGCCAGGGCCAGAAGAAGCATTTTGTACATGACGGTCTTCCTGTTTTTGACAAGGCCGCTCCGTTGGGCCGGCGGGTGCCGGTCCTGAAGGGCATTGCAGTGGGGGACTTGGGACGGTTCGCCGCGAGGGGAGGGCTCGCGGCGGCCGGTTCGTGCCGGGCGGGGCCCGGTTACTTGGCCTTGACGTCGAGGGCGTCGCGCAGCCAGTCGCCGATGAGCAGCACCAGCAGCGAGACGAACATGTTGGCAAGCGATGGAACGATGGCGATCCAGGGGCTGGAGGCGAGGTAGTCGCGTCCGAGCCCGACCATGGAGCCAAGCGTGGCGGTCGGCGGCTGCACGCCCAGCCCGAGGAAGGACATCGAGGATTCCAGCAGGATCAGCGACGAGAACGTCATGGTCCAAACCACGATGATGGGCGAGGCAATGTTGGGCAGCACGTGCTTGAAGAGGATGCGCCCGTGCGAGGCCCCTGCGGCCGTGGCCGCCTCCACGAAGGGCATGCGGGCGACCGAGAGCACCTGGGCACGCACGATGCGGGCATAGGTTTCCCACCCGGCGATGCCGATGACGCAGACGAGCACCGGCAGCGAATTGCCGAGCATGGCGATGGCGAGCAGCGCGATCAGGGTGAACGGCACGGCGATCTGCACGTCGACGAGCGCCATGATGATCGCGCCGACCCGGCCGCGGGCATAGCCGGCGACGATGCCGAGAATGCCGCCGAGGAACAGGCTGATGAAGCTGCCGATGAGCGCGATCAGCAGGGTGAACTGGAGGCCGTAAAGGGTGCGCGAGAGCAGGTCGCGCCCGAGCTGGTCGGTGCCCAGCAGGTGGGCGGAGCTGGACTTGGCGAAACCAACCGGCGGCTTGAGGCGCGCCAGCAGCGTCTGCGCATTGGGATCGTAGGGCGCCAGCGCCGGCCCGAAGATGGCGAGCAGCACCACGATTGCGAAGAGCACCAGGCAGATCCGCATGAGCGGACCGGCTTTCCGCCAGAGCCGGGCAAGGCCCGTGGCGCGGCGGCGGCGGGTCGTGCCGGCAGTATGCAGGCGCGGGAGCGGGGCGGCGAGATCGGTCATGTTGCGGCTACCTTCACGCGAGGATCGATGGCGGCGTAGATGAGATCGACGATGACGGAGGTGGTGACGACGAGCGCAGCGATGAGGATGACGCCGAACTGGAGCACCGGATAATCGCGGCCGATGGTGGCCATGACCACGAGGTCTCCAACGCCCTTGGTGGCAAAGACCGCCTCGACCACCACGCACCGGGCCACCATCCCGGCGACCTGCAGGCCAATGACGGTGACCACCGGAATGGCGGCGTTGCGCATGGCGTGCTTGCCGATGACGAGCGTCTCGGAAAGGCCTTTGGCGCGGGCGGTGCGCAGGTAATCCTGGCCGAGCACGTCGAGCATGGCGTTGCGGGTGAACCGGACGATTTCGGCCAGCATCGGGGCGGCGAGGACGATTGCCGGCATCAGGAAATGCAGGGGCGTCGCATCACCGGAACTGGGGAACCAGTGCAGGTTGTACGAGAAGATGAGGATCATCGCGATGGCCAGCACGAAGTTGGGCGTGGCGTAGCCCACGAAGGCGAGGCTGGTGATGGCCGAGCCGATGACGTTCCTGCGCTGCAGCGCCGCGACGATGCCGAGGGGCACGCCCAGCGCTACCGAAAGCGCCAGGGCGTAGGAGAAGAGCAGGAGCGTGTTGGGCAGCCGCTCGGCATAGATCTGCATGACGGGGCGGCGCTCGTAGAGGCTGAGCCCCAGGTCGCCATGCAGCAGGCCCTGGACGAAGCGGGTGAACTGCACCCACAGGGACTGGTCGAGCCCGAACTGGCTGACGATGGCGGCCTTGGTCGCCGGGTCGATGCCCGGCGGCAGCATGTAATCCATGGCATTGCCGGAAAGCCTGGTGGCGAAGAACACCAGGACGATCACGGCCAGGAGCGTTGCAACAGCTCCCAGGATGCGGCGCCCGAGGAAATCAAGCACTTTGGCGCTCCGCCTCGGCGGCGAGGTCGATCTCGGTGAAGGGCCGGAGCGGGGAGACCCAGCGCTGCTCGCCCGACTTGCGGAACGGCACGCGGGCGAAGAACGGATCGTTGCCGAAGACTTCCACCTCCATGGTGCCGTTCTCGATAGTGAGGATGGCATAGGCCGCCGCGGTCTGCGGCATGGTGGTGAAGCGCTCGCTCAGCGACTGGATGGTGACGTGCTGGACGTTGGCGACGTTGGTGATGGTGTTCCAGTGCACGTGGCCCGAGAGCCAGGCGGCGGCGCGGCCGGTGGCCTCAACCGCTTCACGCACGGCGGAATGGTCCGGGTAGGTCGAGTAGTGCGGGTTGCGCTGGAAATAGTAGTTGCCGATCTGGGAGTGACCCGAGAGCGGCACATGGGTGGCGATGATCGCCGGGCGTTCGTCGGCATTGAGCGCATCGACCAGCCAGGGCAGGCCCGCCGCGGTCAGCGGAAAGCCGACGCCCATCTCGATCTTGACGCCCGGCTGCCAGAGGATGAGGCGCATATCGCCAAGATCGATGACGCTGCTGGCCATCGACTGGCCGAAGATCGCCTCGTTGTCGGCGACCGAGAGGTTGACGACGTCGTGGTTGCCCAGGACGTGGGCGCGCGGGCCGTTGAACCGGGCGAGGGCGGTCGCCACTTCACCGGCCGAGCGCATGTCGGTCTCATGGTCGGTGTCGGAGATATGGTCGCCCAGGTCGAGCAGCAGGTCGGCGCCGACGGCATTGGCGTGATCCACGAAGCGTTCGAGCACGGGCAGGCCATTCCAGTCCGCGGCCTTGGTGTGGGACTGAGGCCCGTGGTGGATGTCGGTGACGATTGCGATCTTCATGATGGCCCCATTGTCTGCCGCCGGAGGTCCGGCTCGTTGTGTGTGAGAATGGGTAAGGGGCCTCTGTGACGGTATGATGAAAGTTTCTCAATATCATCGATGTTGACATTGAGCTTGTCTCAATTCACCTTCCGCCGACCTGAACGGGAGCATGACGTGGATTCTCTCAACTTCGACGCGGCCGGCTATCTCATCGACCTGGACGGCACGCTGATCAGCGGCCGGCAGGCGCTGCCCGATGCGCTATGGCTGCTCGAGCAGGTCGCGGGCCGCTTCATGCTGGTCTCCAACGATGCCGAACATACGCCCGAGCAGCTCTCCCGCATGTTGCGGCCGCTGGGCCTGGCGATCCGTCCCGAACGGATCGTGCTGGCGGGAATGACGGCGGTGGACACCATCGCAACTGACTATCCCGGCGCGAGCGTCATGCTGCTGGGCAGCTCGTCGCTGCGCGCCTATGCCCGTCACAGGGGGCTCTGGCTCGATGGGCCGAAAACCGATGTCGTGCTGGTGATGCGCGACCGAAAGTTCAGCTATGCCAAGCTCGCGGCGGCCGCCGATGCCGTCCATCGCGGCGCGCGGCTGGTGGCGGCGTGCCCGGACACCAGCCATCCCGGCCCGCTTGGACAGCCGGTGCCCGAGACCGGAGCGCTGGCAGCGGCCATCCTGTCGGTGGCGGGGCCGGCGCCGATGCGGGTCATCGGCAAACCGGAACCCATCCTCTTCGAGGCGGCCTGTGCGCGCCTTGGGATTGTACCGCGCGATGCGGTGATGGTCGGGGATAACCCGGCCACGGACGGCCAGGGCGCCTCGCGCCTGGGCATGACCTTCTGGCAGGTTCGCCACGGGCGGCTGCGCGGCAATCTCAACCTCGTGCATTCCGCCCTTCCCGAGGCGGTGCCCGCGTGATCCCTGTTCCCGGCGAGAGAAACGATGGCCGATAACGACAAGCAAACCGCCACCACCGGCCTCGAGGGCGTGCTCGACCGCATCCGCGTGATCCGCCGCGACCTGCCCCCCACGGCGGGACGCATCGCCGATTTTGTCCTCAACAACGCCAGCGACGTCGTCCACATGTCGGTGACCGAAGTCGCCGAAGGCGCCGGGGCGAGCGAGGGCAGCGTGGTGGGCTTCTGCCAGCTGCTGGGCGCGCGCGGCTTCCAGCAGATCAAGATCGCGCTCGCCCGCGACCTGGTGCAGCCGGTCCAGTTCATCCACGAGGACCTGACCCCGGCCGACGACATCGGCACCGTGGTCGACAAGATCTTCCAGTCCGACCTCCAGGCGCTGACCGATACGCAAAAGGCCCTCGACCGCAACGAGATGGCGCGGGCCGTCGCCACGATCCGCAAGGCCAAGCGGGTGGAAGTCTTCGGCATCGGCAGCGCCGCGCCCATCGCCGAGGACACCAACTACCGGCTGCTGCGCATCGGCATCATGAGCCGGGTGAGCGTGGACAGCCACGTGCAGGCCATCACCGCCTCGCTTGCCGACAAGGACGTGGCGGTGATCACCATCTCCCATTCGGGCAGCACCACCGAGACGCTGGCGGCGACGCGGCTCGCCAAGGAGGCAGGGGCCACGACCATCGCTGTGACCAATTTCGGCAAGTCGCCGCTCCTGGCCTATACCGACATCGTGCTCAATACGCTGGCGCGCGAGACCCAGTTCCGCACCGAGGCCATGACCAGCCGCATCGCGCAGCTGGCCATCATCGACACGCTCATCGCGTGCCTGGCGCTGGCCGACTACGAGCGGGCGGTTTCCACGATCGGCAGCACGTTCGAAGTGCTCTCGACCAAGCGGCTCTAGAGGCCGCGGCAGGATTCCCTGACCTGCAGGCGCGGCGGCACGCGCACGATGCGCGGCGGTTCGGCATTCTCGCCCGAGATCCGGGCCAGCAGCAGTTCGGCGGCATTGGCGGTGATGGCGGCGACGTCCTGGGTGAGCGAGGTGATGCTCGGCTTCCAGCCTTCGGCCGGATGAAACCCATCGAAGCTGGCGACCGATACGTCCTCGGGTACGCGCAGCCCCATGTTCTTGAGCCCCGCCATCGTGCCGAGCAACTGCGCGATGTTGATGCAGGCGATCGCCGTGGGCGGGGAGGGCAGGGTCATCAGCTGCTGCACGGCGGTAAAGGCGTGGTCGTACTTGTAGACCGGCCGGCGCACCAGGTCCTCGCGCACCGATACCCCTGCCTCGGCCATCGTGGCCCGGAACCCCTCGAGGCGCTCGTCTGACGGGGAAATCCCCGGCCGACCGGCCAGGAACGAGATGTCGCGGTGCCCGAGCTTGAGCAGGTATCGCGTGATCAACTGCGCACCCAGGTGGTTGTCGTCGGCCACCGCATCGAACCGGCTGCCCGGAATGATACGGTCGACGAGCACTGCAGGCGTGCGGATGGCGTCCGAGAGGCGCTCGGCATAATTGTCGCCATGGCTGGTGGCCGCGATGACGAGGCCGGCGACGCGGTGGGAGGAGAAGAGCTCGATCTCGCGCAGCTCCCGCTCGGGATCGTCCTCGTTGCTGGCGAACAGCATGTTGTAGCCGCGCGCCGAGAGCGCCGCCTGCATCGCCTTGGCGATATGGGCGGCCCAGGGGGTGGCGATGTCGGGGACGATAAGCCCGATGGTGGTGGAAACGCCCTTGCGCAGGTTTCGCGCCACGGGATCGGGGTGGTAACCCGCCTCCTCGACGGCGGCCCAGACGCGCTTCTGGAGCTCCTCGCTGACGGGGGCAGTGCCGTTGAGCGTGGCCGAAACGGTCGTGATCGATACGTTGGCGATCCGCGCCACATCCTTGATGGTCGGCAATTCGACGCTCCTTTTGCCGGCTACACAAAGCCAACGCAAAACGTTTCGTCAACATCCAAATGTGCGTTTGCCGGCCAATAACGCAGCCTCCCCGGCGGCATTGACGAATTTTGTATCTTGCAGCCTCCCCACAGATTGGCTAAACGCAAAACGTTTCGTGCATTGCACAAGCCGGTGAGGTCAATGCTATGAGTAGCAACCGGTTCGGTGATGCGTAACGATTTGTGCCGCCGAAGCGGCTGGGAGGAGAATAGACACGATGCGAGTAAGATCGCTTGCCGCGGTGGCGCTGGCCGCCGCCCTGGTCCTGGGGGGATCGGTCGGGGCCAACGCAGAATCGGTTCTGCGGCTCCGCATGAACGGGGACATCAATTCGGTCGACCCGATCGCCACGACCAACTTCACGATTCGCAACAGCGCCTACCTGATCTACGACACGCTCTTTGCGCTCGATGCGAACTATCAGGTTCAGCCCCAGATGGCCGAGGGCTACACCCTCTCGGACGATCAGCTGACCTATACCATCACCCTGCGTGACGGCCTCAGGTTCCACGACGGCAGCCCGGTTACGGCCACCGACGTCGTGGCCTCGCTCGAACGTTGGGGCAAGGTGGACGGCCTGGGCAAGATCCTGTTCTCCAAGGCCGCCTCGCTCACCGCCGCCGATGACAAGACCGTCGTCCTGCAGATGAACGAGCCCTGGGGGCAGGTGCTGCCGGCGCTGGGCAAGATCTCGTCCAACGTCCCCTTCATCATGCCCGCGCGCCTCGCCGCGCAGGATCCGAGCGATCCGGTCAAGGAACCGATCGGGTCGGGCCCCTACAAGATGGTCGTGGATGAATGGGTGCCTGGTAGCGTCGCGGTCTACGAGAAGTTCGCCGACTACGTGCCGCGGCCCGAGCCGGCCAGCATGGCCGCCGGCGGCAAGGTCGCCAATTTCGACCGCGTCGAAATCCGCTACATCCCGGATTCCGCCCAGGCGGTCGATGCGCTGCTCAATGGCGAGATCGACTGGATCGAGGACGTCGGCGCCGACCTGCTGCCGCTGTTCGACGGCTCGGACACGGCCCACATCCAGGTGTCGCCGCAGGCGGGCAACAGCCTCCAGCTGGTGGTCAACCACCTCAACCCGCCCTTCGATAATCCCAAGATCCGCCAGGCCCTGCAACTTGCCCTCGAGCAGCCGCCCTTCATGCAGGCCATCTTCGGGGAACAGACGCAGCTCTACCAGATCTGCGCGGCCGTCTTCTTCTGCGGCACTCCGTTCGAAAGCGACATCAACACCGATCGCATCCTTCACCGCGACGTGGATCAGGCCAAGGCGCTGCTCGCCGAAGCCGGCTATGACGGCACCCCCGTCTTCCTGCCGCACGTCACCGACATTCCGTTCCACGACCACGCCTACTCGGTCCTCAAGCCGATGCTCGAGGAAGCCGGGTTCAAGGTCGATGAGCAGATGACGGACTGGGCTTCGGTCTCCACCCGCCGCGCCAGCAAGGAGCCGGTGGACAAGGGCGGCTGGAACGTCTTCTTCACCGGCTGGGGCTTTGTCGACCAATCCAACCCGATGACCAACGTCTACGTCGCCGGCCAGGGGCTCAACGGCTGGTTCGGCTGGGCGGATTCGCCCGAGCTGCGCGACCTGCGCGTCAAGTTCGCCGAAACCACCGACCCGGGCGAGCAGAAGCAGCTCGCAGAAGACATGCAGCGAGTCGCCTACGATCTGGTACCGTTCGTGCCGCTCGGACAGGCCTCCATCGCCCAGGGCGTGGCGAGCAACCTTGAAGGCTTCATCGAAAGCCCCGTTCCCTTCTTCTGGAACGTCAAGCGCAAGGACTAGGCCCGCTGGACGGGTTGCCCGGACACCGGGCAGCCCGCGACGGGGAGGGGACCGCACCAATGCTCAACTACATCGCCGGCCGAATTGCCTCGGCCATTCCGATCCTGCTTCTGGTGGCGATCTTCATCTTCTCACTGGTCAACGTGACACCCGGCGATCCGGCTGTGCTGATTGCCGGGGACAATGCGACGCCCGCCCAGGTCGAAGCCATCCGCGAGCGGCTGCGCCTGGACGAACCTCTCCCCGTCCGCTTCTTCGTCTGGGCTGGCAACGCCGTGCGGCTCGACCTGGGCGAGTCGATCTATTCGAGCCAGCCGGTGACGCGGCTCATCGCCCAGCGACTCGAGCCCACGTTCGTGCTGGCGACGGTGACGCTGATCCTGACGATCCTCATCGCGCTGCCACTCGGCGTGGTCGCGGCCTGGAAATCCAACACCTGGATCGACCGTTCCATCATGGCTTTCGCCGTGCTCGGCTTCTCGGTACCCGTATTCGTGATCGGCTACCTGCTGGTCTACGTCTTCTCGGTCAGGCTCAAGTGGCTTCCGGTGCAGGGCTATAGCCCGCTTGCCGATGGCGTATTGGGCACGCTGCGCAGCGTCGCGCTGCCCTCGCTTGCCCTGGCGCTGGTCTTCGCCGCGCTCATCGCCCGCGTCACCCGCGCGGCGCTGCTCGAAGTCCTCAGCGAGAACCACATTCGCACCGCCCGCGCCAAGGGACTTTCGACCTGGCGCATCCTCGTGATCCACGCCCTCAAGAACGCCGGCGTGCCGGTGATCACTGTCATCGGCATCGGCTTCGCCACCCTCATCGGCGGGGTGGTGGTGACCGAGTCCGTGTTCAATATCCCCGGAATCGGGCGCCTCACCGTCGATGCCATCACCCGGCGCGATTATCCGGTGGTGCAGGGCGTCATTCTCTTCTTCTCGGTCCTGCTCATCGTGATCAACATTCTTGTCGACCTGAGCTACGCGCTCTTCGACCCGCGCGTGAAGGGCTGACCCATGGCCATGCTTCAAGCCGCCGTCCGCGAGCCCGGCGCCGCGCGCCTGCTGCGCTATGCCCGCCGCAACCCGGCCACCACCATCTGCTGCCTCATTCTCCTGGCTCTGCTGCTGGTCGCCGTCTTCGCCCCGCTGATCGCGGGCGATCCGATCAAGATCGATCCGGCACGCCGCCTGACGCCGCCGGATGCCGAAGCGATCTGGGGCCGCGACCACCTGGGACGCGACGTCTTCGCCCGCGCCATCTACGGCACCCGCATCTCCATGCTGGTCGGATTCTCCGTGGCGTTCCTGACCACGGTGCTGGGCGTCACCATCGGCATCTATGCGGGGCTTTCGCGCATCGGGAGCCTCGTGGTCATGCGCCTAACCGACGCCATGATGGCCATTCCGGCAATCCTGCTCGCCATCGCCTTCGCCTCGATCCTCAATGCGGGGCTGGTGACGGTTATCATCGCGATCACCATTCCCGAAGTGCCGCGCATGGTCCGCCTGGTACGTTCGGTGGTGCTGGGAGTACGCAACCAGCCGCACGTCACGGCGGCCGTCTCGATCGGCACATCCGGGCTGCCGCTGGTCTGGCGCCATATCCTGCCCAACACCATGGGCCCGGTCCTCGTCCAGGCCACCTATGCCTGCGCGTCGGCGATCATCGCCTCGGCCGTGCTGAGCTTCCTGGGCGTCGGTATTTCGCCGGAGGTGCCGAGCTGGGGCGGCATGATGGCCGACGCCCGCTCGGTCTTCCGCCTCCACCCCATGCTCATGCTCTATCCGGGTGTGCTGCTGTCGCTGCTGGTGCTGTCGGTCAACATCCTTGGCGATCGGCTCAGCGATGCGCTCGACCCACGCAAGAGCCGGAGGGGCGCCCTATGACCACCGTGCTCATGATCGACCGCCTCAATCTCTCTTTCGTCAACGAAGCCGGCGCCATCCACGCCCTCGATGAGGTCTCGTTCGCGCTCGGCAAGGGCGAAGTGCTCAGCCTCGTCGGCGAATCCGGATGCGGCAAGAGCGTGACGGCCATGGCCATCATGGGACTGTTGCCGCGCGGTACGGCGCGCGCGACCGGCTCGATCCTGCTGGGCGGACAGGACCTGCTCAAGGCCAGCGAGAAGGAAATGCGCCGCCTGCGCGGCAACCGCATCGGCATGGTGTTCCAGGACCCGATGACCTCGCTCGATCCGGTCCACACTGTGGGCATGCAGATCGCCGAGGTGGTGCGCCGCCACAAGGGCGTCAGCAACGCCGCTGCCCGCGCCCGGGCGCTCGAAATGCTCGATCTCGTGCGCATCCCCGATGCCCGCAATCGGCTGGCGGCCTATCCGCATGAGCTTTCAGGCGGTATGCGCCAGCGTGTCATGATCGCCATGGCGCTGGCCTGCGACCCGGAAATCCTCATCGCCGACGAGCCGACGACGGCCCTCGACGTGACGGTGCAGGCGCAGATCCTCGACCTGATCGGCGAGCTCAAGTCCGAACTCGGCATGAGCGTCATCCTCATCACCCATGACCTGGGCGTGGTGGCCAAGACCGCCGACCGCATGATGGTGATGTATGCCGGCCGGATCGTGGAGGAGGGGACGGTCGAACGTGTATTCTCCCGGCCCTCTCACGGATATACAGCCGGCCTGCTGCAATCCCTGCCCGGGCACGGGGCGCTGGCGCGGCGCAGCCCGTTGCCCGAGATCGCCGGTTCGGTGCCGCGCCTCGACAAGCGCGAGCCCGGCTGCACGTTCGCGCCGCGCTGCCGCTTCGCCCATGAGGCCTGTGCCAACCCGCTGCCTCCGGCCCGACAGGTGGATGCAGGCCACAACACCCTCTGCGTCCGCGACACCGCCGTGTTCGAGGCGATCAGGGACCATGACATCGTGAGGGCCTGGGCATGACCGAGACGCCGTTTCTATCGTTGCGCGGGATCGGCAAGACCTATGCGCTGGGGCGCTCCCATTTCGGCGGGCCCCAGAGGTTCCTGCATGCCGTCGATGACGTGACACTCGACGTTCGCCGTGGCGAGACGCTGGGGCTGGTCGGCGAAAGCGGCTGCGGCAAGTCTTCGCTCGCCCGCGTCATCATGCAGCTCGAACGACCTACGGCCGGAACCATGGCCATGGACGGCATCGATCCGACGCAGTTGGGGCGTCGCGCCCTCAAGGACGCGCGCCGCAACTTCCAGATGATCTTTCAGGATCCCTATGCCTCGCTCAACCCGCGCATGAAGGTACGCGCCATCATCGCCGAGGTGCTGCGCAACTACAGGACGGGCAGCGAGGACGAGATCGCCGCGCGCGTCGAGGAACTGGCGGGGCAAGTGGGGCTGGGCCGGCACCTCCTCGATCGGTTCCCGCATGAACTCTCGGGCGGCCAGTGCCAGCGCATCGGCATTGCCCGGGCCATCGCGCTCAAGCCGCGCCTGATCGTGGCGGACGAGCCGGTTTCGGCGCTCGACGTCTCCATCCAGGCGCAGATCCTCAACCTCATCGTACGCCTGCAGGCCGAGATGGGGCTGACGCTGGTCTTCGTTTCCCACGACATGTCGGTAGTTTCGCACGTAGCCGACCGGGTTGCCGTCATGTACCTGGGTCGCATCGTGGAAATGGGCGAGACCGACGCCATCTTCAACGCGCCGTCCCATCCCTATACCCGTACGCTGCTTGCAGCGGTGCCGAGCCCGACGCCGGCGGCCCGAACCGGCGCGCTCTCGCTCAAGGGCGAACTGCCCAGCCCGCTCAACCCACCCAGCGGGTGCCATTTCCGCACCCGCTGTCCGCACGCCACCGATCGGTGCGCGGCCGAACGCCCGATGCTGCGCCCGATCCAGGGCGGCCGGCAGGTGGCCTGCCACTTTGCCGAAGCCTTTCCGAACAACCCGACCAAGTCATTCGAGACCGTCCATGCCTGATCCGCTCGTCCTGCTACCCGGCCTCCAGTCCGACGACCGGTCATGGTTTTACCAGCTCGAGCATTTCGGCCGCTCGCGCCAGGTCATCGTCCCCAAGGGGCAGCAATATTGCGCTTCCATCGCGGAGATGACCGACGTGGTGTTCGAGCAATTGCCCGAGCGCTTCCATCTCGCTGCCTGGTCGATGGGCGGCTACATCGCCCTCGCCATGATGCCTCGCCTCTTGGGGCGCATGGCGAGCCTGATACTGGTGGGCACCTCCGCGCGCCCCGAGGACCCCGCCAGCACCCCGCGCCGCCGCGACCTGCTGGCACTGGCCGAACGCGAGGGAATCGAGGTCGCTTCGCTCAGGAGTTCGGCCCACAGCACCCTCGACATCGAGGCCGTGGCGCCCGAGGTCCGGGCGGGCCTGCTCCTGACCTGGACCGAGCTCGGGCTCGACGCCTATCGCAAGCAGCAGCACGCGATCATCGAACGGCCAGATACCCGCGCCAATCTCGCCCTGGTCGATTGCCCGACGCTAATAATCGTGGGCGAGGCCGACCAGACGACGCCACCGGACTGCGCCCGGGAAATGCACGCCGCCATTCCCGGTTCGCACCTGCACGTCATCGAACGCAGCGGCCATTGCGTTCCCTTCGAGCGCCCGGAGCTCTTCAACCAGATCCTCGATGACTGGCTCCTGGCGCAGGACCATGCCGAGGGGGAAATGCGGCGTCAGCAGGGGTGAGCGAAAAGGGGCATTGCCGCGGGGGTTCGGCGCGCCTATGTCAGTTGATGGGCGCGGCCCTTGGGGGATGATTGATCGCGGGAGGCAAGGATGCCACTCGAAGAAGCCCTGGAAGCCGAATTTCATCAACGCATGCTGGCCGTCTACGAGCACTGCTCGGAACATGGCTACTATCCACGCAGGTTCCGCGAACACGTCGCCGATAGCGGCGGACTCGCCGTGGCCCATGCCCTGATGGCCGCACCGGTCTCGCAGGGCCTGGTTCGTCTCTACGCCATGGGGCTGCCCGAACTTTCCGTCGAGGCGCTCGTGCTGGAGAGCAGGTTCGAGCCTCTGTTCTCGCCCGCCGAGCGGCATGCGGCGCAGGATCATCTGGATTCTGTGGCCGAAAGCAGGTTGCTTTCGGGGCACCAGTAGGGCTGGAACGTCAGCTCGTCATCGCGCCGTGCATAAGCATGTCGAGCGCATTCTCCATCGAGCCGGCCCGCGTCACCGCACCGCCGTTGACGAAGAAGATTTCGTCGGCGTCATCGATGGTGTTGAGGCGGTGCGCGATGACCACCTTGGTGGTGGTCTTGGGCAACTGGCCGAGGATCTCATCGAGCAATTGCTCGGTGACCGTATCGATATTGGCGGTCGCCTCATCGAGGATCAGCAGTTCCGGATTGCGCAGGGCGGCGCGCACGAAGGCCACCAACTGCTTCTGCCCCAGGCTCATCGCGTCGCTCGATGAGGTGACGGCGGTATCCAGCCCATTGTCGAACCGCGCCAGGAGGCGCGAGAGGCCGGCTGCATCGAGCCGGCTCGTCAGTTCCTCGTCACTCGCCGAAACGAGGGCCGGATTGCCGTAGCGGATATTGTCGCGCACCGTGCCGGTGAAGAGGAACGGCTCCTGGAGGATGAACCCGATCTTGGCCGCGCGCTCCTCGGGCGTGAAGCTTCGGATGTCGCGGCCATCGAGCAGCACCCGCCCGTGCGTGGGATCGAAAAGGCGCGCCATGAGGGACGCGGTAGTGGTCTTGCCGCCGCCGGTGGGACCGATCATGGCGTAGGTCTTGCCCCGCTCGAGCTTAAAGTTCACGGACCGCAGCACGTCCTCGCCGTCCGGGTAGTGGAACGATACGTCCTCGAACGCGAGCACGGCGCCAGAAGCGGACGGTCCGGCGGCGATCACCTTCATGTCCGAAGTCATCGCCAGCACCTCGGAAATGCGGTCGAGACCGGCCAATGCCAATTGCAGCGAGGCCCAGATGGTCGCGATCTGCCGGAGGGGATTGTAGAAATTGTTGACGTAGAGCAGGAAGCCGATCAAGAGGCCAACGCTGAGCTCGCCCTGGCCGATCAGGGTAATGCCATAGGCCAGCACCACCAGCTGCCCCAGGTTCGAGGCCAAGCCATAGAGCGGAATGAAGAGGTTGCTCGCCACCCCCGCGCGCGTCGAGGCCTGGTAGTTTGCGTCGTTGGCCAGGCCAAAGGCGGTGCGGAAATAGTCGAGGCGGTTGAAGGCGACGATGACCTTGAAGTTGGCAAGGCTCTCCTGAACCTCCCCGCTCAAGCTGCCCAGCGTCTGGAGGCTCTTGAAACTCGCGCGCTTCACCCAGCCCGAGATGAGCTGGGTCACGCCCAGGACCAGCACGGCCGGCACCAGCGCCGCCGCGCCGAGCCGGGGATTGAGCGTGAGCAGCAGGATGCCGGCGCCCACGATCAGCACCGAGTTGCCCAGGAACTGCATGAGCGCCTGCGCGAAGAACTGGTTGAGCTTGTCGGTATCGTTGTTGATGCGCGAGATCAGGTCGCCCGCGCGGTTCTGGTTGAAGAACCCGACGGGCAGCTCCTGGAGTTTGGTGAAGAGCGCATTGCGCAGGTTGAAGAGGACGCGACGGCCCAATCCGCCCATGGTGCGCGTCTGCGTGTAGCCGGAGCCCAGTCCTACGAGGAAGACCACCAGCAGCAGGCCCGACCATGTGAAAAGCCCGCGATAGTCGCCCGTCGCGATGAAGCTGTCCACGATGTGGCTGATGATCAGCGGGGTCGACAGCGTGGTGGCCGAGGTGAGGAGGATGGCGCCGAACGCGAGCGCGATCACGCGCCCTTCGCCTTTCAGCAGCGGCAGCAGCCGGCCCAGGGAAACCCAGATCGACTCGGTCGAGGTGCTCGCACCGCTGGTATTAAGCTTGTAGCTCATAGTCATGGGTGCTCTGCTGGGAGGAATAGATCTGGACGTATTCGGGTGAACTGGCGAGGAGGTCCCGATGGGTGCCGCTGGCGAGAAGCTTGCCCTCCATGAGCAGGACGATCTGGTCGAAATCCTCCACCGGCGCGATCTTCTGGGTGACCGAAATCAGGGTGATGCCCGGGTAGTTGGCCCGCACATTGGCCAGGATGCGCCGCTCGGTCCGGGCATCGACGCGGGCCGTGAAGTCATCGAGCAGCAGCACCTTCGGGTCGAGCGCCAGCGCCCGGGCGAGCATGATGCGCTGCTTCTGGCCGCCCGAGAGCGAGGTGCCTCGCTCCGAGATCACAGTGTCGAGGCCGAGGGGCAGGGTAGCGATGAAATCGTGCAGTTCGGCCGTCGCGATCGCCTTGGCGAGGCTGGCGTCATCGACGGTCTTTGAGAAGGCGATGTTCTCGCGCAGCGTCAGGTTGAACATGACGCTGTCCTGGAAGACCAGCCCGACCTGCTGGTGCAGGGACTGCTTGTCATAGGCCTCTATCGGGACACCGTCGTAGGTGACGGTACCGGCCTCGGGCGTGATGAGCCCGGTAATGGCAAAGAGCAATTGCGTCTTGCCCGCCGCGGTCGGCCCGATCACCGCCGTGCGCGTCCCCGCTGGGGCGACAAGGCTCACGTCATCGAGCACGACATGCTGCCCGTAACGGACGGTGAGGCCGGTCGCGGCGACATCGCCGCTGATTTCGGTAACCAGCGTTCCGGCCGCACGCGGCTCGGGCGCTTCGAGCACTCCGACGATCCGGTCGTAGGAGGCGGTGGCCTGCGCCACCACGTTGCTCATGAAACCGATCACGAGGATGGGGAAGATGAGGATGGAGAGATAGGCATTAAAGGCGGTGAAGTCGCCCAGCGTCATGGCACCCGAGATGACGAAATGCCCGCCCAGGGCCACGATGGCGAGGGTGGCGAGGTTGGTGCAGAAGGTGATCACCGGGATCAGGGCCGCAAAGAGCCTCAGGATCGACATGCCGATGCTCATGGCCTGCCCATTGGCGGCCAGGAACTTGTCGTATTCGACCGCCTGCGAGTTGAGGAGACGAATGAGCGAGGAGCCCAGGATGGACTCGTTGATCACCCGGTTGAGCCAGTCGATGGCCTCCTGGGACTTGCGGAAGAGTTTCCGCACTCGCCCCAGCACGTAATAGAAGGTAACCGCGATAACAGGCACCACGCAGAGCACCACCAGCGCCAGCCGCCAGTTCAGGAGCAGCAGCAGCGTGCTCGCGCCCACGATCAGGAAGAACGACGAGACGATCGAGGCGATGGCCTGCGACACGAAGGACTTTATCGCGTCCACGTCCGAGGTGAGGTTGGTCAGCAGCCGGGCAGGGGAAGTGCGCTGCACATAGGCGAAATCCTGCGAGGCGATCTTGCCGACGAGCCTCGTCCGCAGGTCGCGCGCCACCCGTTCGGAGGTAAAGGTCTGGAAGACCGCCTGCCCATAGGCGAGGACGAATATGCCTGCGGCCAGCGCGCTGAACTCGATAACAACGCGACTCAACGAAAGGTCGGAGGACCCGATGCCGTCGATGGCAGCCGCTATGATGCGCGGCCCGACAAGGTTGAGGCTGTTCGCGCCGATGGTCAGCAGCACCAGCCCGGCGATCCAGGGCCAATAGGGGCGCAGCAGATCGACGATGCTGCCTTTGCGAGGGGCAGGAGACGGCTCGGGACGATCGGTCATGTCGCGGCATCTCCTGGATTCGCCACAGCCTACAACAGGGGGCTTCCTCCCCGTCAACAGGCGCCTCGCTGGTCGCGCACGATCGCTGGCTATGTGTGACTTCTGGCGGCATTGACCCGATTTCAAGCCCGTTGATAGGTTTCGCCCGCAAGAGGCAGGAATTCATGACGCTCATCACACAGCTCAGCAGGCTGACCGATCTGGCCTACGACGCGGCAGAAGGCGGCAGTTGGGAGAGCTTCCTGGCGGCCACGGCGTCTGTGTTCGACGTCGAACAAGCCAACCTGATGACCGATGTTCCCGATAGCGGCAGTGGCCGCCCCCTCGGGCAGGAGCATAGCTGGGGCGCGCTGCCCAGCTCCTGGTATCCGGATCCGAGCAACGACCAGCTGATGGAGCGCACCTGGCGGCTGCCCCGCGGCCGCATCGCGGTGATCCAGCGCCTGGCGGAAAGCAACGAGCACGCGCTCTCAGAGCACTATCGCACCTTCCTGGTGGAAGCGCGGCTCAACCACCTGGTGCTGGCCCTGGTGCCGCAGACTCGCGGGCGCGTGGCGTTCTTCAGCCTCGTGCGCACCGTCGACCAGGCGCCGTTCTCACCCGAGGAAATCGAGGCGATCGAGGGGTTGATCCCGCATATGCGGCGCGCATTGCGACTGGCCGGCGAGCGTTCGGCCCCGCCGCGCAAGAACCTTTTCGAGCACAGCCCATACGGCCTCGTGCTTCTCGATGAGGAGGGGCAGAGCCTGGCTGTCAACGACCTGGCGGGCGAGCTGCTGACCAATGGCGACGGCATCTGGTCCCTCGGCAGCAGCGTCAATATCGCAGGTGTACGAGACTTCCCGGCCTTCGTCGCTTCGCTTCTGGAGAGCGGCCCCGACTTCGCGCCGGCCGTACTGCGTATCGAACGCAGGAAAGCCGAGCAGCCGCTGGCCGCCATCGTGGCGCCTGCACCGGCGGAGTGGAGCCAGGTCGGCGGGCGTCCCGCCGCCGCAGTCCTCGTGCTGGGCGACCCGGAGCAATCGAACAGCCCCGAAGCGGATGTGCTGGTCGCCCACTATGGCCTGACGCGCAGTGAAGCGCGCCTCGCCGTGATGCTGGTCGAAACCAGAACGCTCAAGGCTGCCGCCGCCCGGCTTGGCATAGCGGCGGAAACTGCCCGGCATCACATCAAATCGGTCTTTCACAAGACCCGTACGCACAGCCAGGCCGAGCTTGTCCGCCTGCTCGTGCGTCACCCGACGGCCTTGTTCACCCCGCTTGGGGGGAGCCGGCCCTCGATCCTGCTTTCCGCCAAAAGTTGATCGGGCTCAGGCCAGTTCGCCCACCGGTACCCCGGACTTGAGCGCCTGCAGGCGCTTTTCCATCGCGTCGCTCTCCTCGGCGCTGAAGCGATTCCAGCGAAAACCTTCGATGATGGCGTCGATCTCGGCGCGTCGCTGCTCGTAGGCCTCTTCGGTCTCGCCGGCGACTTGCGGTACCTTGTAGCGTACCCAGCTATAGATTGCAGGCATGTGCCGCTCGTTGTGCTTGGGGGAGGAACTCCCAGCCCTAACGAGATCGGCAGCGGCAGTAGTGACCCAAATGGGTCAATTCGTCGGAGCGGGATCGTCTCCGGTGTTGGCGGCTTCGATATTGGCGCCTGAAAGGTCGGCCCCGGTCAGCCACGCCTGGAGCATGCGGGCGCCGTCCAGGTCCGCGCCGGCAAGATCTGCGTCGGTGAGGCGCGCATATCGGAAGTCAGCATCATGGGCGACGACCCCCGAAAGATCCGCCGAGATCAGACGCGCCTCATAGAAGATGGCCCGCGAAATCTCGGCCTTGGCGAGGCTCGCCTTGCGCATGTCCGCCTTGAAGAAGCGCGTGCCGGTGAGCGTAGCGCCCGCCAGGTCGGTGCCGACGAGCACCGCTTCGTCCGAAAGCCCGCCGGTCCAGACGGCGTTTCCCATCTTGGCACGCGAAAAGTCGGCGTGCTGGGTGCGCGCCTCGGTTAGATTTGCCCCTTCCAGCGTCGCGGCGGAGAGGTCCGCCTGGTAGAGCAGCGCGCCCTCGAGGTTGGCGCCAGTCAGATCAGCGAACTTGAGGTCGGTGACGTTAAGATTGGAGCCGACGAGATTGGCGTTCCGCAGATTGGCGCGGGTCAGAACGGCGCGGTGGAGCACGACGTCAGAGAGGTCGGCGCCTTCGAGATTGGCTCCGGTCAGGTCGCGACCCTTGAGCCTGGCGCCGTGGAGGTCACACCCGGGGCAGTCACTAGTCGTGCCGGCGAGGAATGCCGCACGGTCTCCGGTCTCCGCCTGCGCCAGGGCAGGCGTAAGTAGGGCGGCGAGCGCGAGCGCTACGAGCAGCGAAAGGCTAGTCCTGGGCATTTTCGACCACCGTGATCGAGGGATCGAACATCTCGAAACGCGCCGTGCTTTCATATTGGCCGCCCTTGCGGACCTGATTGGTATGGGGATCGATCGCCGTTTGGCCGCGGCGATGGAGGAGGCGCGCCTTGACGCTCAGAGCCAGCCCGTCCTCGGACCTGGCCGTGCAATCCTGCTTGACGAAGCGGTTGCCGACCGGGGTTTGCCCGTCGGTGGCCGGCAGGTCCTCACACGTCCAGCGATCCGTCCCGAACTTGCCCTTGAGGTAGATGGCGAGTGTATAGGCGGAGCGCCGGTTGCGCAGGCTCGTGCGGTCGTCGCTGACGGCGCGCACGCCCCGCAGTACCCCGCCATCGTCGAAGAGCGCCGAGATGATCACCGGGAATTCGCCGATGCTGGTCCCGGCATAGCGCTCGGCCACCGGCGCGACCTGCATGGCCAGCGCCCAGTATTCGACTTCGTCATCATAGCGGAACTGGACTTCGTGGAGGCCTGAGGCGTCGGCCGGGCAGGTGGCGAAGTCCTTGAAACCCTTGAGGGGAGTGGACGGAGGGCCGCCATCGGTGCCGCAGGCAAATTCCTGGAAGTCGGCCGGTTGCTCGGCAACCGGCGCCCCCACCTTGAGGCTCCAGAAGTCGGAGCGCTGCGATGGGGCTGGCTGTGCCCACGCCAGACCGGGCGCGGGCACGAGCAGGGCGGTGAGGAGCAAGCCCGCGAGTGCCTTGTGCATTTTCAAGCTCGCCACTTTGCCGCTCACTTGTAGGCGTTACACACCGGCTTCTTGCCGTAGTATTTCTGGCATTCTTCCAGGGTCGGCTTGTCGGACTTGCCCACCAGCTCGGTCTGGATGTACGCGACGAGGTCATCGGCCTGGTCGGACGTCATGGGCTTGCCCTTGTGCGGGGTCATGCCTTCGGCGGCCGCCGCATCCATGCCGTAGCAGCGGTCGTCGGTATAAGCCTTGGGGTCGTGGCTGGGCATGTTCGTACCCGGCCGGCCGCACAGGATGGTCTCCTTGAGCACGGCATCGTCCATGTCGATGCTGCGCAGGGAGGGACCATCGGGGTTCTCGCCGATCTTCTGGCCGTTGCCGGCCCAGCCGTGGCAGCCGGCGCAATCGGAGCCCTTGAATACCTTGAAGCCGGCATCGACCTGGGATTGCTCGTAGGTCGCCTTTGCGTCCTGGGCGGACGCGACGCTGGAAACTGAACTTGCCGCCAGGACGGCTGCCGCCGTCATCGCGGCAACGCGGATGATTTTCGCGATGCGCTGCATTTGAGTTCCTTCTGAACGGGAAATGCGGCGGGTGGCGCCCGCCGCATTCGAGATCTTCCGACTAGAGCGAGAAGACGTAGAGGGTGGACGCCTGCTGGAAGTTCGCCATGGACTTGGCGTTCTCGTCCTTGGCACGCGCCGGGTACTTCTCGAAGTTCATGCCCACGCCGCCCGGGCCGACGGCCACGGCGATGTACTGCTTGCCGTTGATCTGGAAGGTCATCGGCGGAGCGTCGATCATGGTGCCCACGTTGAAGGTCCACACGCGCTCCAGGGTCTCGTCATCGAGAGCATAGAGATCGCCATTGGCGCTCGTGCCGAAGACGAGCCCGCCCGCGGTCGAGAATGCACCGCCCTTGGGGGCAGAGGTGAGGTCGAGCCGCTTGGCAACCTTGCCGGTGGCCGTATCGACGGCGCTGACCGAGCCGGTCAGGTACTCGTCTTCGGGAATGGCGGCCTGGTTGAACGCGCAACCCTGGATCGCCAGGCCGTAGACCAGCTTGGTCCGCGGGCTGTAGGTCGTCGGGAACATGTTCACGCCGCCCTCGATGAACGGGCAGTAGCTCTTGTCGGCGCCTTCGGTGGTGAAGACCGAGGCATCGAGGCGCGTTTCAGGCAGGTAGGTCTGCACGCCGCCGTTGGGCGTGTATTCGACCGGCTTGCCGGTCTTGGGATCCAGACCCTTGGTCCAGGTCACGCGGTCCACATACTGCTCGCCGTTGACATAGGCGCCGTTGGTGCCGTCCAGGTTGTAGAAGAAGCCGTTGCGGCCGAAGTGACCGAGCAGGAGCTGGTCTTCGCCATTGACCTTGGCATTGTAGAGCTGCTGGCTGCCGACTTCGTCGAAGTCCCAGCTATCGTTGGGCGTGTACTGGAAGTGCCACTTGAGCTTGCCGGTATCGGCATCGAGCGCCACGGTCGAGTTCGAATAGAGGTTGTCGCCGGGGCGTTCCTTGGGCGAATAGGCCGGGTAGGGCTGGCCGATACCCCAAACCAGTTCGTTGCGCGCCACATTGAAGGAGCCCGTGACCCAGGTGGCCGAGCCGCCGGTTTCCCAGGCGTTGTTCTCCCACGTCTCGTGGCCGGCTTCGCCTTCGCCCGGGACGGTATAGAAGGTCCAGATCAGGTCGCCCGTCTCCGGATCGCGCGCTTCCAGGCGCCCGCGCATCGGGCCATCGCCACCGGCCGGGCCGATGATGATCTTGCCGTTGATGGCCAGCGGGGCCATTGAGAAGTACTCGGCCGGGTTCTGCTGGGTCTCGACGCGGAACTTGACCTCGCCCGTCTCCTTGTCGGTGGCGATGAAGGCGCCATCGGGGCTGAGCGAGTAGATGTTGTTGCCGTAAAGGGCGACGCCGCGGTTGTTGAGGATGCCGGTGGCGAATTCCGGATCGGTCTGCGGGTCCATGATCCAGTTGATGAAACCGCGATCGCCCTTGGTCATGTCGATGCGATAGACGCGGCCCCAGCCGTCCGACATGTACATGATGCCGTCTTCGACCAGCGGCGTGCCCTGAAGCGAGGACGAGAAGCTGCCGGCGCCGACGCTGGGCGGAGCGAGCGGAACCGTGAAGGCGACCTTGAGGCCCTTGACGGTGTCGCGGTTGATTTCGTCGAGCGGGGAGTAGCGGTTGCCGTCATAGGTCCGGTTGTTGGTCAACCAGTTGCCGGGCTCCGGGTTGAGCAGGCGCTCATAGGTAACTTCGGCGGCCGAGACCAGCGTGGTCGTCGACAGAAACGCCAGGGCCATGATGGCGCCTTTGCGCTTCAGGTTCTGCAATGCGGTCATCCAACTTTTCTCCTGAGTGCTCGGATGCATGGCCGCTATATGCATCCGGCCCGGATAAGTTCGAGATATACCCTCCATTAGTTATTCTTAGTGGGGTGCCCGCAAACACCCGTGAACGTTGGCGATTTCGCGCCTCGTTTGCGCGCGAGAATGTGCCGGCCCGCGCGGGCAGGACGCATGGCCGTGCCTTGCGATCGCCGCTTTTTGTCGATGCCGGAGGCACCCCGGACGGTCGTTTCTTGTGGAATCGCTGCGGTCAGGACCGGCCGGCGGCCTGCGCCCATAGCGCTGCCGTTTCGGCGATCTCCTCGGCCAGATGCTCGAGGCTTCTCACCTTATCGAGGAAACGGCTGTCATTGGCCGCGGCATGGGAAAGCGCCTGGCCGGCGAGGGCCAGTTCCTCGCGGCACTGGCGCACCTTGAGGGCGAGCAGGTCCAGCTGCTCGCGCATTGCGCCATCGAGATGGGCATGCCGGGTGACCATCTCGCGAAGCTTGCGCGCCTCGCTATGCCACTCTCCGACCGGTACGCGGATATTGCTCAGGCACAGCGCGATCTCGCGCTTGATTTCCTGATCTCTGCTTTGTCTTTTCTTTTCGCTCACAACCATAAGTCAGGCCGGTGAAAATGGGGGCCACCAAATTTCACCGGCCCGCTCCTCCTCGAGCAATCCCGAGGGGTGGCGCACCACGCCGGCCGAACTGCGGAGGCTGGACGGCGGCTGCGCCACGCCGCGGGATAGCGGCCAGCAATATTGGCAGCGGCCGCGCGGAACGGCATTTAACTTTGACATGTCGGCGCCCCCAATTTCGCGCCGCACCAGGGAGGTATTCGAGCGGCGCGCCTTGGGTTACAGTCCACCCATGCGGTAAGTCTGTTTTCGCACCACGGGGGTGGCGTAATTACCGAAGAGGCTCAGGTACTTTCACGGCGGCTGGCAGCCATCATGGTTGCCGACATTTCCGGGTATGGCACCCTTATGGGCGCCGACCAGGAGGCGACCGTGCGCGACCTGCAGGCCCACCGCGCCGCGGTGCTGCCGCTCATCGACGAGCATGGCGGACGGGTCGTCGACCTGGCGGGCGACGGCATCCTGGCGGAGTTTCCCAGCGCCCTGGGGGCGGTAAAGGCCTCGCTCGCCCTGCAGGCATCGATGGCCGAGCGCAACGCCAACGTGCCGCCGCAACGCCGGATCGAGTTTCGCATCGGCATCAATCTGGGCGAGATCATTCACGACCAGGGGCGCATATATGGCGACGGCATAAACATCGCGGCGCGCTTGCAGGCCTACGCGCAGCCGGGCGGCATATGCGTGTCGGGCAAGGTGCTCGAGGAGGTGCGCGACCGCACGGAGGTCACCTCGCGCCACCTGGGCGAGCACCAGCTCAAGCACATCGCCCATCCGGTCCATATCTACGCGCTCGAGGCCAAGTCGTCGGCGGGACCGTCATCGCCGGTGCCGACCGGGCCGCTGCCCTCGCTTGCCGTGCTGCCGTTCCAGAACCTGAGCGGCGACCCCGAGCAGGACTATTTCGCCGATGGCGTGGTCGAGGACATGATCACCGCCCTCAGCCGCTTCAAGAGCTTTGCCGTCATCGCCCGCAATTCCTCGTTCGTCTATAAGGGCAGGGCGGTGGACGTGCGCCAGGTTGCACGCGAACTGGGCGTTCGCTACGTGCTCGAGGGCAGTGTCCGGCGGGCGATGAACCGGCTGCGGATTTCCGCGCAACTGATCGACGGCACCACGGGCGCCCATATCTGGGCCCACACCTATGACGGCGTGGTCGAAAGCGTCTTCGATTTCCAGGACCGCATTACCGAAACCGTCGCCGCAATGGTCGAGCCGCAGATCCGGCAGGCCGAGATCGAACGATCGCGTCGCGAGCGTCCGGATAGCCTGGACGCCTACGACCTCTACCTGCAGGCCCTCCCGCTTCTCTATTCGGTGCGCGCCAAGGACAATGCCGCCGCCTTCGGGCTGTTGCTCAAGGCAACCGAGCTATCACCCACCTTCGCACCCGCGCTGTCGGGCGCTGCCTGGGCCCTCGATCATCGCTCCAGCATGGGCTGGGCGCCGCTGAGCGAGGACGATCGCAAGTGGGGCCTCGATCTCGCGCAGGCGGCAATAGCCAATGCCAAGGACGACGCCACGGTCCTCGCTCATTGCGGCATGGCGCTGGTGTCGGCCCATGAATACGAACGCGGGTTCATCACCATCCAGCGGGCGGTGGAGGCCAACCCCAACAATTTGGTCGCGCTGTTCGTCGCGGGGATCGGGCACCTGCATTGCGGTAGCCTGGACCAGGCCATGGCCTATTTCGAGCGCACCCTGCAGTTGAGCCCGAGCGACCCGGACGCCCATTTCCCCTTCACCGGCATCGCCCACGTGCAGATGTGCCTGGGCGCCTTCGCGCAGGCCCTGGCCTGGGCCGAAAAGTCCTTTGCCATCAACCCCGACTTCGACTGCACGCTCTGGATGCTCATCGCCGGCAACGCACAGTTGGGGCGTCTCGAGGAAGCCCGTCGTTACCTCGGATATCTGCAACGCGTCACGCCCGGCGTTACCGTCGCGCGCATTCGGGAGGGACAGCCGCAGAAGGACCCGACCCGCATGGCGGCGATCCTCGACGGCCTGCGCATGGCGGGGCTTCCCGAGGGCTGATCACCGGGCGAGGTTGCCCAGTGCCTGCCGGTCGAGCAGGTAGATGCGACCCTCCACGAGTTCGACCAACCCCTCCCGCTCCCACTTGTGCAGGCAGCGGTTCACTGTCTCGCGCGAGCCTCCGACCATTTCAGCCAGCACGCCCTGAGTATCGCTGACGCGATAGCGCCCATTGGGGCCGCGCGCGGCGCGCTCCAGCAGTGTCTTGGCCAGCCGCCCGGGCAGATCGAAGAACGCCAGGTCGGCCATTCGTTCGTCGGAGCGGCGCAGGCGCTCGCAGAGGAGGCGCAGCACGGTCGAAGTGAGCTGCCAGTTCTGCGCCAGCATCGTCATCACCTCCTGGCGTGGAAACACCAGGAGAGCACAATCCGTCGCGGCGCTGGCATCCGCCGACCGGTCCCCGCCATCGAGCAGGGCAATTTCGCCGAACACGGTTCCCGGACCAAGCTCGGCAAGCTGGATCACCCGGCCCTCGGCCGATGGGTAGCTGATCCGCACGAGACCGGCTTCGATCAGCATCATCGAAACCCCTGGGTCACCCATCCGGAAGATCGGCTGCTGCGCCTTGAAATGCTGGCGGCGGGCCGACTGCACGAAGCGCTGCCGCTCGGTGTCGTTGAGCACCGGGAACAGCAGGGAGGTCTGCAAGGCGGACTCTGTCGGCTGCTCCATGGCGATTTCTACCCCGCACCGTTTTGGCTGTGACGCCCGTCACACGAGATCGGCCCCGTCTGATGCTAATCCAAGCACAACGGCGCGACGAGAGAGATCGATACGAGAGGGAGACTGACAGATGTTCGACTACTTCACTGAACAAGCCGTCAAGTGGCTCGCCCAGCGGCGCACCATCGCGGCACTCGACAGCCTAAGCGACCACGACCTCGCCGACATCGGGCTCAGCCGCGTATCCGGCGGCGTGTTCCATGTCCCGATCCTGGGTTTCTACGGCGACGCCAGCTACCAGGATTTCAACATCACCACGCTCCGGTTCAAGGACCAGGACGCCATGCCGAGCTTCGAGCCGGCGCCCGTCCAACCGGTGATCTCACCTTCCCCCCGCTCCACGCGGCGGCCGGCGCGCATACGCAAGGCCGCGGGCGCGCGAGCTTAACTAAGTGGGCTCCTGTTCTGTCCTCCGCCGGGAGCCCACTTTTTTCTTTTCGATTCAAGGCGCTGGCTGTGCCTAGCAGGTTTCGCTGATCGCTAGTGACATATAACAGGTTATATAATACCGTCGATAGCCGCGACTATCAGCCTTCGCTTCTAGCTTTTGTACAGCTCAGTTCTGCCTCCTCGATGGAGCTCTGATCATGTCTTCCAAAAGTGGCTTAGCGGACTACCTGCGCACCGAGTTCCGATCCGTTCCCCTTCGCCAGATCCTGCATCAGCCGGTCACGGTGCTTTTGGGCATCAATGAGGCCGTGGCCACCCAACTCAAGAAGCTGGACGTCGAAACGGTATTCGACCTGGCCACGTCGAGCGTCTTCGAGGATGCCTCCAAGCTGGTGCGGGCGGCGCAGGCGCTCGACGATCCGCTTTTCCAGCACGGCTCGCCAACCGCCGACATGGTGCGGGCGGCGACCGTGGCGGGCATTCCGATAGCCGAACTGCAGTTCTTGCCGATCGCCGCGCTCAAGGCAGTGCCCGCCGCGTCTGCGGACGGTATCGCCGAAGCGCTGGACGCCGCCTCGATCCGCGACATGGCGCTCTATCCGGGCTACCTGCACGCCAAGGACATCCTGGACGCGGTCTATTTCCCCGAGAACAGCGCCGGCTTCGATCCGGAAATGCCGCAGGATCTCCTGCCGGAGACGGGCGAGTTCCCCACCGAGCGGGTGCAGTACACGACGCTGCTGATGGACGAGATCCGCATGACGGAGGCAGATCCGTTCGTCGACATCGCCAGCAACGACTTCAAGCCCATCGACCTGGCCAAGCTGTCCGAGGCCGACGAGGGCTTCCAGCGGATCGCCAAGGGAGCGCTGCTCACCTTCAACCAATCCTGGTACGCCCATGGCGTCACGCTCGGCCAGTTGCTCCACAGCACGGCACTGGCGCCGGGCGAGAGCACGCGCGTGGCGGTCATCGACTGGTCGCGCAAAAGCCGGGCCGGCCAGACCGAGGTGATCGACGAGACGGACGACCTGACCAACGACATGTCGCAGAACCGCTCGATCAGCGAGGTGACCAAGGCCGTCGCTCAGGACGCCCAGGGTGGGTTTTCCAGCACCGACACTACGAGTCACTCCTCCCAGAGCGGCACGTCGCTGGCGGGAGAGTACAGCGGCGGTCTCCTCGGCTCGCTCCTCGGCGGACCATCGGTGTCAGGCGGCTACAGCAGCAGCGAGGCCGATTCCAAGTCCCACGCCGAGAGCTATTCCTCGTCCTGGGGCCGACGGGACATTGCCGCCTCGATGATGCAGAACATCAACGACCGCACGCACCAGCACGCCCATTCGAGCCGCAGCCGACGCGCTTCGGTGATCAAGGAAGTCTCCCAGAGCGAGCACGAGAACATCAGCACGCGCGTCAGCTGCAACTACAACCACATGCATGCGCTTACGGTGCAGTATTACGAGGTCGTGCAGATCTACCAAGTAGAGGTCCAGCTCGCGAAGGCAGAGCAGGTGCTGTTCGTGCCCGTGGCGCTGATCGATTTCAACAACGAGGAGCAGATCCGCCGCTTCCAGACGGTGCTGGCGGCCGCCGCGCTGACCAGGGAAATCGGCTCTGCGCTGCGGAACCTCGACGTGATCGAGGTCACTCCGGACACCAAGACGCGCTTTGCGGGGCTGGGCGTCACGCTCGACGACTACTGGAAGAACGTAGTCTTCGTGAAGGCCGCCGCGCAGCCCTCGGTGCTCTCCGCCGCCGCGCTTGCCGCCAAGGTCGAAGAGCCCGTAGCCGCCACCGCGGCCAAGGAAGATGCCCCGATCACGCTTGCCGGCATCCGCGCGGCGGTGCGGGACGCAATGGTTGCGACCCAGCCCGTCATCCAGCAACAGGCCGCGCCGCTCCAGCTCAGCGTCGCGCTCAATGCCGTCGAGCAGGTCAACGACCATCTCTGGAGCAGGGACCAGGTCGCGACGCTCGCCGGGCTCCTCAACTTCATGGTGCTGCGGCCCAATTCGAACGCGATCTTCCTGCCCGCCGACGTCTGGATCGAAAACGCGGTGGTGGTCGCCGGAGCCACGGCCCTCTCGGTCGTGCTGCACAACAACGCCGGCAACGCCATCGCCAGCTTCGGCCCGACCAATCCCGTCGCTGCCAGCCAGGTCAGCCGCATCGGCGTGCGCGGCACCAATAGCGGCGGCCCGGTGACCGCCACGGTGACGCTGACCCTCAACCGGAACGGCGTGCGCTTCCCGCTCGAGCTGCCGGCAGTGACGGTGGACAAGGGATTTTCGGGAGAAACCCGGGTCGTCAAGCTTTCGGCGGGCGGGGTCAACGCCAATCTCAAGACCCACCTTTCCGCCAACCGCGCCTATTATAGCCAGGCGGTGTTCCGCTCGCTCGACGCCGCGCAGATCGCGCTGCTGCTTTCGGGCTACCGGATCGAGATCGCCGGCAAGATGGTGCCGGTGGCGCAATTGCTCGACCCCAAGCCGATCCGCTATGTCGGCAACTACCTGGCGTTCCGCATGGGCGTTGACCCCGCCATCGATGCGACCTGGCCGAAATGGCTCAATGAACGCGGCATCAAGGTGGGTTCGGCCAGCGTCGACGTGGTTCCCCTGGCCAGCGGCGGCACCTTCGCCGAAGCGGTTCTCGGGCGCGCCAACTCGGCCGAGAAGCTCGACATCACCCGGTTCTGGAACTGGCAGGATTCGCCCATTCCGCTCCAGCCCACCGAAATTGCCGCTATCCAATCGGGCAGCCGCGCCACCCCTGAAGACGTCACGCCCGGCCAGCTGTCGAGCCCCATCATCAACCAGATGGCGCCTGCGGCCTTGCCCGATCCGACGGGCATTGCCGCTATCCTCACCGCCATCCAGAATGGCAACATGTTCCGCGACATGAGCGGCCTGCAAGGTACGATCGGGCTCGCACAGGCCGCCCTTCAGGCCACGGCCGCCGGGGCTTCCACGGCGGGCCAACAGGCGGGCACCAACATGCAGAACCACCTGCAGGCCCAGACCGAACGCATGCGCATCGCGGCAGACCTCGCCAAATCGGTCATCTCGGCGGCGGCCGGCGTTCCCTCGACCGGCGGCTCGGGCGGCGGCAGCAGCAACCACTCCCAGGACGGCGCCAAGGTCAACTATTTCGACAAGACCGCCGGCAAGGGCGGTGGCGCTGCCGGATCGGCGACCGGCTCCGCCGGTGGCGCCATTCCCGATGGTGGATCGACCTCGGGCGGCGCTTCGGGCGCCGGAGGCGGCGGGACTTCGGGAGCCTCGGGAGGCGGCGACGCCGGCTACTCGCAGAACCCAGGAATTCTCTCGGCGACCTGGGGCGACACGCAACCGCCTTCGAACTTCGTCAGCAAGCTCATCGACAAGATCACCGGCACCGGCGAGGAGCCGGAATCAGGCGCCGTCGCGCTCGGCAACGCCACCAAGGCCTGGCCCTATCTCGACCGGACACGGGTCGTCACCCGTCTCAACGCCCTGCGGGGCGACCCTGATCTCTTCGACCAGGGCAAAATGGGTCTTTGCACCGCGGCGGCCTTCTACCACCACATCCTGCAGCGCAATCCGCTCAAGTTCGCCCAGTTCGCCAATGCCCTGCACGGCGCGGGTGTGGGCTATCTGGGCGAGCTCAAGGTGAGGGCCGGCTATGACCTGCGCAATGCCGACTACGCCGCCCTGGCCGCCAAGCATCCGCCTTTCCCGCCCGAGGCGGACTGGATGCTCATGAGCGCGCTGCGCGACAGCGAGAACTGGATCTTCGACTTCGAGGGCGATCCGGACGACGACGACATCTCAACCTCGGCCAAGGAACTGAGCGAGTGGTACGGGGACACCAAGCTCTATTCCTCAGTGTCCTTCAGCACCGACCAGTCGATCGCCAAGATCAAGGCAATCAAGAAGGAGCCCGACAACCACGTCGCCTTGTGGATCAGGACCAACATGATCTCGCCCGGCCGCATGACCGGTCACATGATCACGGTCGAATCCCCCATCACGATCGATGCGACCAACAAGATCACCTTCGACTACTGGACCTGGGGACGCCAGAAGCCCTACCAGACCATCTCGATGCAGCTGAACGCCTTTCAGCAGGACTTCTTCGGCGTCATCACGGCCAAGTTCTAGTTGGTCAGACGGCGGCCGGTGCGGACGTCGTGCCGCGCCGGATGCGCCAGATGAGCGGCACGAGGATGAGGGCGACGGCGGGGAAGACCAGCCAGTTGAGCGCTGCCCATCCCGACGATGTCAGCAGCGCCCCCGACGAGAACGAAGCCAGCGCCACGATCCCGAAGACGATGAAGTCGTTTGTTCCCTGGACCTTGCTCCGCTCTTCGGGGCTATGGCAATCGGTGACCATGGCCGTGGCGCCCAGGAACCCGAAATTCCAGCCGATGCCCAGCAGCGTCAGCGATACCCAGAACTGCACGATCTCCGTGCCCGAAAGTGCCACCATCGCCGAGACGCCGATGATCGCAAGACCGAGCGCGGTGACCCGCTCCTTGCCGAAGCGAGCCATAAGGCGACCCGTGATGAAGCTCGGGCCGAACATGGCGAGCACGTGCCACTGGATGCCCAGGGCCGCGTTGCCCACCGAGTGCCCCATATGGACCATGGCCACCGGCGCGGCCGTCATGACGAAAGTCATCAGGCCATAGGAAACCACGCCCGCCGCCACCGCCAGGATGTAGCGCGGCGACCGCAGGATCTCCGACAGGGGGCGTCCGTCGGACTTTTGCGCCTGCGGCGTCCCGCTGCGTTCGGGCGAGCGCAGGAGCAGCAGCACCGGGATGGCCAGCAGCGCGAGCGCCGCCTGGCTGAGGAAGCTGCCCGCGTAGGGCACGGCGGGAATGCTCTCCCGCGTCCAGATGACGAGCTGCGGGCCCAGTATCGCGGCCGCCAGGCCGCCCACCATGACCGATGAGATGGCCACGCCCTTGAGAGGTCCGCTCACGCCATCCGCCGCCGCGAAGCGGTAGCTCTGGACGTAAGACGCATAGAACCCGCCCACGAACGTTCCCAGGCTAAAGACCCAGAAGGACGCCCAATAGATGCCAAGGGCCGCAATGAGCCCGGCGACTAGACCCGTCGCCGCGCCCAGAAGGTAGCCCGAGCGCCGGCCAAACCGGCGCATTATGAAGGCCGCGGGCAGGGTGCCCAGCGCCAGGCCAAGGTTGTAGAGGCTGACCGGCAGGGTGACGATGGCCGGATCGGTGGACAATTCCTGCCCCACCAGCCCGCCGAGCGAAATGACGATCGGTCCGCTCGATCCGCCCAGGGTCTGGGCCATGGCCAGAACCAGGATATTGCGCTTCGTCGTCGTCTCGTCGGTCATCGGGCTGCCCATGCTAATAGCTCAGGGCGCGCAGCCCGAATGTTGACGCTGGTCTAACAAAGCCTCAGCATGAAGGAAAATGGTCATTATTCACGCAAGCATGCAATCCGCTCATGATTGAACGGCAACACCTCGCAATCGTCCGGGAAGTCGTCAGCGCCGGCTCCATTACCGCCGCCGCCGAACGGCTGGGCGTCAGCCAGTCTGCACTCAGCCATTCCATCTCCAAGCTCGACGAGAGGCAGGGCGCCAGAATATGGGAGCGGAACGGGCGCACCATGCGGCTTACCCGCGCCGGTGAACAACTGCTCCAGCTCGCCGAAACCGTGCTGCCTCTGTTCGAGCATGCCGAGCGCGTGCTGGTCGATGTCGCACAGGGGCGGCGGGGAACACTCCGCATTGGGATGGAGTGTCATCCGTGCGAGCGCTGGCTCATGACCGTCACGGCGCCATATCTGGAGCGTTGGCCCGATGTCGACCTCGATATCCGCACCGGGTTTCGCTTCGACGGCGTCGCCGCGCTGAGGGCCGGGGAGATCGACCTTCTGGCCACGCCCGATCCGCTCAACGTACCGGACCTGCACTTCGTGCCATGCTTTGACTATGAGTTGCGGCTGGTCGTCCACGAGCGCCACCGACTGGCGGGCAAGGCGTTCGCGACGCCCGAGGACTTCGTCGAAGAGGTGCTGTTCGCACTACCGGTCGCCCTCGACCGGCTCGATGTCTTCACCCGCTTCCTCATCCCGGCCCAATGCCAGCCGCGGCGCCGGGTTCCGGCCGAGACGACCGACCTGATGCTCCAACTCGTCGCTGCCGGGCGCGGAGTCTCGGTACTGCCCGAATGGATCGTCCGCGAGGACGGGGCGAAGCTGCCGATTACCACAGTCGGAGTCGGCCCGTCGGGCCTCCACAAATCCATCAATCTCGGCTTCCGAGCCCGGGACGCGGACGTCGATTTCATCACGGCCTTCGTTGACGAAGCCAGCGGCAGGGCGAGCTAGAGCCCGACCCGCCGCATCTGTTCCTCCGGGTACCGCGCTCCCTGGATGCGTACGTTCGCCGCCTCGATTTCCTCGAGGTCGGCCGGGGTCAGCGCCACCTTGAGGGCGCCGATATTCTCATCGAACCGTACAAGGCTGCGCGTGCCGAACAGCGGCACGATCCAGGGCTTCTGCGCGAGAAGCCAGGCGAGGGCCACCTGCGCGGGCGTGGCGCCGTGGCGCTCCCCGATCGCACGGATCAGCGCGACGAGGGCCTGGTTCGCCTCTCGCGCCTCAGGAGCGAAGCGCGGAATTCTGCTGCGCGTGTCATTGTCGGCAAAAGTGCTGTTCGCATCGATCGTTCCGGTGAGGAAGCCCTTGCCCAGAGGACTGAAGGGAACCAGACCGATGCCGAGTTCCTCGAGCGTGGGAATGATCTCGGCTTCAGGCTCCCGCGTCCAGAGCGAGTATTCGCTCTGCAGGGCCGCCACGGGTTGCACCGCATGTGCCTTGCGGATCGAGCCGGCCCCCGCCTCCGAGAGACCGAAATAGCGCACCTTGCCCTCGGCGATCAGATCCTTGACGACGCCCGCCACGTCCTCCATCGGCACGTCCGGGTCGACCCGGTGCTGGTAGTAGAGGTCGATGTAGTCGGTTCCCAGGCGCTTCAGGCTGCCTTCGACCGACTTTCGGATCTGGGCCGGCTGGCTGTTGACCCCACCGCGATGTTCGCCGGTCTGCTGGTCGATGTCCCAGCCGAACTTGGTGGCGATGATGACCCGATCGCGCATGCCCGCAAAGGCTTCCCCGATCATCTCCTCATTCGTCCAGGGTCCGTAGACTTCGGCGGTATCGAAGAAATTCATGCCCCGTTCGACCGCGGAGCGCAGCAGCGTGATCATCTGGTCGCGATCCGGAATGTCGCGGCTCTTGCCGTAGCCCATGCCGCCCAGCGAGAGGGCCGACACCTCGAGGCCCTGGCCGAGTTTGCGTTTTTCCATTTGTCATGACCCTCCATTTTGATTTGCGGGGAGGATAGGCCCTTACCGGCTTAAGGATTAGCCGGTAGATGTGATATGAACTTGTGAGGTTCATTCACAAATGCCCAGCGATAACCTGAACGATATTGCGGCCTTCATCGCCGTAGCCCACGAGCGCAGCTTTACCAAGGCGGGCGCCAAACTCGGCGTCACGCCTTCTGCCCTCAGCCATTCGGTGCGGGGACTCGAGGAACGGCTGGGCATCCGGCTTCTCGCGCGGACGACCCGCAGCGTCTCTCCGACCGAGGCAGGCGAGCGGCTGGTCCGGTCGCTTGGGCCGCTTCTGGAGCAGGTTTCGGTCGAACTGGCCGGACTGAGCGAGTTGCGCGATCGTCCCGCCGGCACCGTGCGCATCACCTGCAACGACTACGTCATCGGCACGATCTTCCGGCCGAAGCTCAGGGATTTTCTGCGACGCTACCCCGATATCAAGGTCGAGCTGATCATCGACTACGGCTTCACCGACATTGTCGAGGAGCGCTTCGATGCCGGCGTGCGGCTGGGCGAGGCACTGAGCAAGGATATGATTGCCGTGCCGATTGGCCCGGATTGGCGCTTCGTAGTGGTGGGGGCGCCGGAATATCTGGCCGACCATTCAGCGCCTGAGACGCCCCAGGAACTGACCGAGCATATCTGCATGAACTATCGCCTCACCGGAGCGGGTTCGGTCTATGCTTGGGAATTCGAGAAAGAGGGTCGCAAGGTCAACGTAAAGGTCGACGGCCAGCTCACCTTCAACAGCGCCATACCCCTGCTGAACGCTGCGGTAGATGGCCTCGGGCTCGCCTATGTCCCGGAAGATCTGGCGGCTCCATATCTGGCGGACGGGCGTCTCAAACTGTTTCTGGACGATTGGTGCCCGGTGATCCAAGGCTACCATCTCTATTATCCGAACCGCCGGCAGGCCTCGCCGGCCTTCGCGCTTTTGGTCGAAGCCCTGCGCTACCGACGCTGAGCGCCTTCTCCCATACTCATATGTAACGCACGACGGGCTTGCTTCAAGCCCGCCACTATCGCCTAAAAGGCTGGCTCCGAAGCGCAAGAGGAGTGCAGCAATGACTAGCCATGACGTTGTCATCGTTGGAGCGGGCCCGACCGGGATGATGCTCGCCGCGGAACTGTCGCTGGCCGGCGTCGATGTCGCGATCGTCGAGAAGCGGCCCACGAGGGAGGTCGTCGGCTCGCGCGCGGGAGGGCTTCATGCCCGCACGCTCGAGCTGTTCGACCAGCGCGGCGTTGCCGATCGGTTCCTGGCCGAGGGCCAGAAGGCCCAGGTGACCGGCTTTGCTGGCAAAGTGCTCGACCTCAGCGACTTTCCCACGCGGTTCCCCTTTGGCCTGGGCCTGAGGCAGTCGCGGATCGAACCGATCATGGCCGATTGGGTCCGGGGCCTCGGCGTTCCGGTCTATCGCGACCGCGAGGTCATCGATTTCTCCGCCGACGATGATGGCGTCGACATTGCCCTCGATGACGGCACGTCTCTGGATGCGCTGTACCTTGTGGGTTGCGACGGGGGCCGCAGCCTTGTTCGCCGGATCGCCGGCATCGAGTTTCCGGGTTGGGAGGCAACGGTCAGCAATATCATCGCCAATGTCGAACTCGCCGAGACGCCCGAATGGGGCATTCGCCACGATGACGCGGGCATCCACTCGCTCGGTCGGCTCGATTACAAGATCGTCGATGGCAAGATCGTTTATGCCGACGAGGGGCCGGTCGGCGTGCTGGTGACGGAGCGCCAGGTCAACCAGGGTGAACCTACGCTCGATGATCTCAAGGCCGGCATGGTGGCCGCTTTCGGCAGCGACTACGGCGTGCACAGTCCCACGTGGCTCTCGCGCTTCAGCGATGCCACGCGCCAGGCGGCCACCTATCGAAAGGGCCGTGTACTGCTGGCAGGCGATGCCGCCCATATCCATTATCCGGCAGGCGGGCAGGGCCTCAATATCGGCGTCCACGATGCGGTCAATCTCGGCTGGAAGCTCGCGCAGGTGATCAAGGGCACCTCGCCCGAAAGCCTGCTGGACACCTACCACGCGGAGCGACACCCGGCGGACGCCCGCGTCCTGCAGATGACGATGGCGGCCGGAACGCTCCAGCGCCCGGGCGCCCGCATCGATGCGGTGCGCAACGCCATGGCCGATCTCCTGGGCATCGAGGAAGCGCGCAAGCGCTTTGCCGGTATCCTCAGTGGTCTAGAGCTGCGCTACGACCTGGGCGAGGGTCACCCACTCCTCGGCCGGCGCATGCCCGACCTCGACCTGGTGACGGCGACCGGCCCGATGCGCGTATTTGCCCTCCTGCACGAAGCGCGCCCGGTGCTGATCAACTTCGGCCAATCGGAGGCGGTGGATGCCGGAGGCTGGGCCAGCCGCATCAAGCTCATCGAGGCACGCCATGACGGGCCCTGGGAACTCCCCGTGCTCGGCACGGTACGCGCGCCGACCGCCGTTCTCATCCGTCCTGACGGCTACGTCGCCTGGGTCGGCGAGGGGAGCGAGGAAGGGCTCGTGCAAGCCCTCTCGCTCTGGTTCGGCCCCGCCATCCCGGCTAGTTGATGCGGCGCTCGGTGGCGTCGTAGAGGTGCACGGCCTCCATCGGGGCGCTCAGGGTGATTTCAGCCAGGGGCGCTCCCGAAAGATAGGCGCCGGGAACCCGAGCGATCAGCGTGCCGATCTGCGGGCCGCCATTCACATAGAGCAGGCTCTCGGCGCCAAGCACCTCGACGCCCTCTATCCTGCCGGTCAGCGAGATCGCCGGGTTCTCGATCGGTTGCGGCGAGAGGTCCTCGGGGCGGAATCCGATCATGCCGCCTCGCACGGGGAGGGCAGGGCTGAGCAATGCCGAAGAGCCACGAAGGTCGTCGGTCGCCACCAGGTTCATCCCGGGCGAGCCTATGAACCGCGCCACGAAAGTCGTCTGGGGCCTTGCATAGAGCTCGTGGGGTGTTCCCACCTGTTCGATCCGCCCCGCATTCATGACCACCAGGCGATCGGCCAGAGTCATGGCCTCGAGCTGGTCGTGGGTCACATAGACCGAGGTCGCGCCCAGAGCCTTCTGCAGGCGCCGGATTTCCACGCGCATATGCCCGCGCAGTTTGGCATCAAGATTGGAAAGCGGCTCGTCGAACAGGAACGCTCGGGGCTTGCGCACGATGGCTCGGCCCATCGCCACACGCTGGCGCTGGCCACCCGAAAGGGCGGCCGGCTTGCGATGAAGGTACGGCTCGAGCTCCAGGACGCGCGCCGCCTCCGCAATGCGCGTTTCGCGCGCGGCACGCGGCGTGCCCCGGTTCTTCAGGCCATATTCGAGATTGCCGTAGACGCTCATGTGCGGATAGAGCGCGTAGTTCTGGAACACCATGGCGATGTCCCGGTCCGCCGGCTCCACGTCATTGACG
>Ga0182743_1000315_pt1 | contig 67066 bp, 62 predicted proteins | sample eDN3rd30CKraftOP_FD_128522 | JGI IMG/M metagenome (GOLD analysis project Ga0182743, IMG submission 128522) | Enriched Organic Plus compost microbial communities from Emeryville, California, USA - eDNA 3rd pass 30_C Kraft OP (version 2) (version 2) ... | reverse complement strand
CCCCGACAACGGCGTTCGATATGCAAAGGGCCCCGGCCGGGGCCCTTTGCATATCGCCAGCTGCCACCTCAGTGGCACACTTTTACACCGCCCTGCTGGCACAGAATCCGACCGCCGTTGACACTGTTCTAGGGTTGTAGAAAAGCAATATCCGAAATCTCTGGATCTCAGTCTAACCATTCTCATCGTCCACTTTGCATGTCCTGGCTGGCATGTCATCCAACGCGCGGGCGTCGACATCGTAGGACGGGTGATCTGGATCGGCGCTAGGTTGCCCCTGGCGGTCCTTACATCCCCGCAAAGCCAGAGTCTCGTGGCGGCCTTTCAAAGGTGCCATGCTGATTTAAAGCAGAGTGGGATTAGCCGTCGCAATGGTCGGCGAGTGTGGCGACGACTCGCTCTAGCGCTGATACCTCACGCCCGCCCGCAATGCGGCTCTTGGAGGGCTCGAGCGTAGCACTTGACCATGCTCGATGGTGAATTCGCGTGCTGCTACCTAGAGAGCTACCTAGCATGCAGACGTCAGCATCCGCTTGACTGATCGAGCGGTTCAAATATTTGAGAATATGGGAAAAAGTGGTGGACGCACTAGGGCTCGAACCTAGGACCCGCTGATTAAGAGTCAGCTGCTCTACCAACTGAGCTATGCGTCCGTTCCGTTCTGGTGGGGTGCCGTAAAGGAGAAGGGATGGTGGACGCACTAGGGCTCGAACCTAGGACCCGCTGATTAAGAGTCAGCTGCTCTACCAACTGAGCTATGCGTCCATTCCCGTTTCCGGCACCGCACGATTCGTACGGTGGGCTCCCTATAGCCGCTGATTTTCGAGACGGAAGGGGGACGGCAAGAATTTTTTGAAAAAGTTTCTCACCCGCCGAAGGGCGACAGGCTGCGCCCACCGGCTTTCCGGCTCCAGCGATCCACCATCATCAGCGTGCCGACGCAGAGCATGTTCGTCAGCATCGATGATCCGCCATGGCTCATAAAGGGCAGGGGAATGCCGACAACCGGGGCCAGCCCCATCACCATCATCAGATTGATGGCGATGTAGAAGAAGATCGTAACCGTCATGCCCACCGCCAGCAGTCGCGAAAAGCGGTCGGGCGCGCGCGACGCCACGCTCAGCCCCCAGCGCAGCACGATGGCGAAGATCGCCAGCACGAGCAGGCCGCCGAGCAGGCCCCATTCTTCCGACATGGTGGCGAACACGAAATCGGTATGCGGTTCGGGCAGATAATTGAGATGGCTTTGCGAGCCCTGGCCGAAGCCCTTGCCGGTGATCCCGCCGGAACCGATGGCGATCTTGGATTGCGTGATGTGATAGCCCGCGCCCAGCGGATCGCTTTCGGGGTCGAGGAACGTCGTCACCCGGCGGCGCTGATAATCGTGCAGCGCGAAGAAGTAGGCGAGGGGGCCAACCACCAGCATAGCCCCGCCTGCCGCGGCGAACCAGCGGAACGGCAACCCGGCCATGAACATGATCACCACCCCGCCGAACGTGATCGCCAGCCCCGTTCCCAGATCGGGCTGCAGCAGGACCAGAACGACGGGCAGGCCGATCAGCGCCCCGGCGGGAATGAGCGAACGCCAGTTGCCGACCATATTGGCGGGCAAAGTGCTGTAGAACCGCGCGAGAACCAGCACGATAGCCGGTTTCATGAATTCCGAAGGTTGCAGCACGATAAAGCCGAGATCGAGCCACCGTTGACTGCCGCCGCCGATGGCGCCCAGGGTTTCCACCAGAATCAGAAGGAAAAGCACGGCGATATAAACAGGATAAGCCGCAAGCTTCACGATATCCTGAGGAAAGCGCGCCATGATCAGCGCCATCAGCAGGAAGACTACGAAGCGGACCAGATGCGATTCCGCATAGGGTTGCATATGCCCACCCGCCGCCGAGTAGAGAACGGCGGCGCCGAACACCACCAGCGCCGTCAGCGGCAGGATCACCTGCCATGGCAGGCTGGCAATCGCTGGTGGAACGATGGACGGTCTCATTCCCGGGCTCCGCTGGCAGCAGGCGTAGCGGGGGATGTGGGCGCCACGGTATCCGCAGGTGGCGCGGGCGTTTGCCGCGAAGCCGCGCCCGCGGTGTCGCTGGGCTCGGCGCCGGGGCCGACTGCTTCACTGGCGATCGCACTGGGCTGGGCGGCCGCGCGATCGCGTTCTTCCGCTCTTTGCGCGGCGGCTTCCTCGTTCGGAGCCTTGGGCGCGCCGCTGCCGTAGATCTTGGTGTAACTGGCGTAACGCGCTGCCATCCGCTGCTGCGGCGTGCCGCCCCACTGTTTCTCCATCTCGTAGAGTTTTTCGAGTGCAATCTGTGGGTTGAACAGGAAAGTTGTGACATCGCGGGCAATCGGATAGGCCGCGCTGGAGCCGCCGCCATGCTCGATCACCACCGCCCCTGCATAGCGCGGATTGTCGAACGGGGCGAAGAAGATGAACAGGCCGTGGTCACGGTATTTCCACGGGCCGCCTTTGCCGCTCGACACGCTGAGCGAAACCACCTGCGCCGTGCCGGTCTTGCCCGCCATCTGCACCTCCGGGATAGGCAGTTTCGCCCGCCCCGCGGTGCCGCGCCCGTTGACGACCTCGTTCATCGCATTCTGGATAATCTGAACGTGATCGCCATGGAAATTCATGGATTCGATCTTCGGCTTCTCATTGCCGAGCAACAGGCGCGGCATGAGCTTGTTCCCGGTGGCCAGGCGCCCGGCCATGACTGCGAGCTGCAACGGGCTGGCCAGCATGTAGCCCTGGCCAATAGTGGCATTCACCGTGTCGAACGGCTGCCATGCGCGGCCGTATTTCTTCATCTTCCAGGCCGGATCGGGCACGGTGCCGTAGAACTGGCTTGCCACCGGCAGGGGAAATTCCTGCCCCATCCCGAGCCTGCGCGCCATCGGCGCGATCACATCCATCCCGAGTTGCTGCGCGAAGTGATAGAAATAGACGTCGCAGCTCTGATAAATGCCCTTGGCCATGTCGACGGTGCCGTGCCCGCGCCGGTTCCAGCAGTGGAACACGCGATTGCCGACCCGCAGCCCGCCGCCGCAGAACGTCGTCGCATGGGGATCGAGACCCGCTTCGAGAAAAGCCATGGAAACCATGGGCTTGACGGTCGATCCGGGAGGGTAGAGCCCTTTCAGGACCTTGTTGCGCAACGGCACATGATCGTCGTCCGAAAGCATTTTCCATTCGATACGGCCAATGCCGTCGGAAAAGCTGTTCGGATCGAAACTGGGCATCGACGCCATGCAGAGCAGATCGCCCGTCAGGCAGTCGATGACCACGACAGAGCCGGATTCAAGCCCGATCCGCCGCGCGGCATAGTCCTGCAACGGGCCGTCGATCGTCAGCTTGATCGATTTGCCCTGAACGTCTTCGCGGGTTTCCAGATCGCGCACGATGCGGCCGCTGGCTGTCACTTCCATGCGCCGCGCACCCGGCTGCCCGCGCAGGACCTTGTCGAACTGCTGTTCGATCCCGTCCTTGCCGAGCTTGAAGCCGGGCGTGATGAGGAGAGGAATCCGTTCCTTCTCGTACTCCTTGGCCGATGCGGCCCCGACGTAGCCGATCAGGTGCCCGACTGAGGGGCCCGTGGGATAGAACCGGCTGTAGCCCCGCTGTGGCACCACACCGGGAAGATCGGGCAGACGCACACTGACGGCGGCGAAACGGTCCCAATCCAGCCCGCTGGCGACCTCGATCGGTTGCCAGCCCCTGGCGTCTTCGATCTTGTCCTTGAGATCCTGTATTTCAACCGGGCTCAGCCGCAGAAGCTGGCCCAACGTGTCGATTTCGCGCGCCGCGTCCTGCATGCGATCGGGAATGATATCGACCCGGAAATCGGCCTTGTTGGAAGCGAGCGGAGCGCCGTTCCGGTCGAGAATCCAGCCCCGGCGTGGCGGAATCAGCGCCAGGTTGACCCGGTTGCTCTCCGCTTCCATCTTGTACTTCTCGTTCTCGGCGATCGAGAGGTAGGCCATACGTCCGGCCAGCAGCAGGCCAATCCCGCCCTGGACCGCGCCAATGACCACGGCCCGCCGTTCGAAGCGGTTTTGCAGCGTCGCCTGCGTGACATGCTGCGTGAATTTGCCCGGCATCAGCCAATGGTCCGGAAACGGCGCAGGCGCAAACGGTCAAGGAAGGCGACCAGACGCCCGATCAAGGGATAGAACAGGATCGAGAGGACGAGTTGCGGGGCAAGGATAGTGGGCAATCCGATGTTCCACGAACCGGCGATAAAGGCGCAGACGAGAATGTAGGAGGCTATCGCCGCACTGGCCACCAGCCAATCCTGCAGGAAGCCGCGCCACGGGAAGCGCGTCTCGATCACATCAAGCGCAATCAGCGTCAGCGACCACACGAGAATGGCGCAGCCGAAAGGCTGGCCGCTGAACAGATCGTCGATCAGCCCGAGCGGAAAACCGGCCCAGATCGGCAGAAGCCCGGGCCGGACAAGCCGCCATGCCAGCAGCATCATGAAACCCATCGGCGGGGAGATCGGCATCGAGGCGATCAGCGGCAGCAGTGGGAACAGGGATGCGAGAACGATCGAAGCCCATGGCACGACCAGCGCGACGAGCGGCGAATGGGCGCGGTTGATCTGCGACCCTTGACCGGAGTGCCGTGAACCGAGACGATATTCCATCATTCCGCCAGCGGTTCGCGCGGCCCGTTGACGATTTCGCGCGCTTTGGGTTGCCAGATCGGATCGACGACGACGAAATCCGTCGCCGCAGGATCGCTCAGCACGCGGGCGATGCCGCCGTCGCGCGTGACCTTGTCGACGATGGCCACCGCGATGCCCGGCCGGTAAAGGCCGCCGGCGCCCGATGTCACGAACACATCGCCTCGCTTCATCGGATTGATGCCGAGATTGACGAGACGCAGCCGCAATGTCCCGTCCGCGCGCCCTTCGGCAAAGGCCACCACATCGTCCTGCGCCCGGCGAACGGGCACGAGGCTTTCGCTGTCGGTCAACAGAAGGACGCGGGCGGAATGCGTGCCTGCTTCGAGCACACGCCCGACCAGGCCATGCGGGCTGCGCACCGGCATCCCCGGATGCACGCCTTGGGCGCGTCCGACCGAAAGGAACGCAAAACGCCGCGTGCTGGCGGAAGTGGAGCCGATCAGCCGCGCCACCGTGACGGGCTTGACCTCATCCTCCTGCAAGCCGAGCAGGGCCTTCAGCCGCGCGTTCTCAGCCTTGACCGCCTGCGCTTCGGCGAGGCGGACGCGAGCGATCTCGTTCTCTTCCTTGAGCCGGGCGTTCTTGCTGCCCGCTTCGAAATAGCCCGCGATAGCCCCGAACAACCCCTGGGCGCCCACGCGCCCTTCGGCGCCGATTTCGCCGATCGGCCGGGCGACATCGCTGGCCAGGCCCCGCGTGCCGGAAAAGGCGCCGGGATTGACCAGCGCGACAATCAGCACCAGCCCACCGACCAGCGCGCCGAGGCCGGCGGCGACATAGCCGGTGAACAGGCTGAATTGCGCCTTGCGCGAATAGCCCGGGTTCCGAGATTTCGGAGGCGCCATCAGCGCCTTCTCCTCTTTGCAGCGGGATTCATCGACCCCGCCCGTTCACGGCCGGCGGCGGATATGCGTCGCCGGATTGCGTGCATCAGGCGGTCATCAACACGCCGCGAAATACCGGGTCTTCCATGGCCCGGCCGGTGCCCAGCGCCACGCAGGACAACGGATCTTCGGCCACGCTGACCGGCAGGCCGGTTTCTTCGCGCAGATGCTGGTCAAGCCCGCCGATAAGAGCGCCGCCGCCCGTGAGCACGATCCCCTGATCGACGATATCGGCCGCCAGTTCGGGCGCGGTATTTTCCAGAGCGATGCGCACGCCTTCGACAATGGCGCTGATCGGTTCGGACAGCGCTTCGGCGATATTCGCCTGGCTGATGGTGATTTCCTTGGGCACGCCGTTGACGAGATCGCGGCCCTTGAGCGTGATTGCTTCACCGACGCCGTCTTCCGGAACGATCGCGCAGCCATAATCCTTCTTGATCCGTTCGGCGGTGGCTTCACCGATCAGGAGATTGTGATGGCGGCGCACATAGGAGACGATGGCCTCGTCCATCTTGTCGCCGCCGGTGCGCACGCTGGTGGTGTAGGCGAGGCCGCGCAGCGAAAGCACGGCGACTTCGGTCGTCCCGCCGCCGATATCGACGACCATCGAGCCGACCGGTTCGGTGACCGGCATATCCGCGCCGATGGCGGCGGCCATCGGTTCGAGAATCAGATAGACCTGGCTGGCGCCCGCGTTGGAAGCGGCATCGCGGATGGCGCGGCGTTCCACCGAAGTCGAGCCCGAAGGCACGCAGATCACGATTTCCGGATAGCGGAACATGTTCTTCTTGCCGTGCACCTTGCGGATGAAGTGCTTGATCATTTCTTCCGCGATTTCGATGTCGGCAATCACGCCATCGCGCAGCGGGCGGATCGCTTCGATATTGTCGGGAGTCTTGCCCATCATCATCTTCGCATCGTCGCCGACGGCTTTGACCCGCTTCACGCCATTGATCGTTTCGATGGCAACAACCGACGGTTCGTTCAGCACGACGCCGCGATCCTGCAAGTAAACCAGCGTGTTCGCCGTACCGAGATCGATTGCGATATTCTGGGAGCCGAATTTGAAGAATTGCGAAAGGAAAGAACTCATCGACGATTCCGTATGATGTCCGGGTAAGAATCGCAAGGAGCGCCCCGGCAAGATAGAGATGGCGGGGTCCTTAACCCAAAGCAGGGAGATAGGCCAAAAAATTGTGTCGAAATCGACAAACCTTTTGCACCGCTCATCTCGAAATCCGCTTACCATGTGGCTAGAGAAGGGCAATGCCTGCCATTCGCCGCCTTCCCGAAACGCTGGTCAACCGTATCGCCGCCGGCGAAGTGGTCGAACGGCCGTCCTCGGCGCTCAAGGAACTCGTTGAAAACGCAATCGATGCGGGGGCGACACGGATTGCCGTCGCGCTGGGGGAAGGGGGCCTTTCCCGCATCGAAGTGACGGATGACGGCTGCGGGATGGAGCCTGCGGACATGGCTCTCGCGCTCGAACGGCACGCCACTTCGAAACTGCCCGATGAAGCGATCGAACAGGTGAGCACGCTGGGTTTCCGGGGGGAAGCCTTGCCCTCCATCGCCAGCGTGGCCCGGCTGACGCTGGAAAGCCGGGTGCGCGGCACGGAGCAGGGCTGGAAACGCGTCGTCGATCATGGGGTTCTGACCGAGGAAGGCCCTGCGGCCCTGCCGCCCGGTACGCGGGTGCGGGTGGAGCATCTGTTCGGCAAAGTGCCCGCCCGCCGCAAGTTCCTGCGTAGCGCGCGCAGCGAATACGCCGCCTGCCTCGATATCGTGCGCCGTCTCGCGCTCGCCCGGCCGGAAATCGGCTTCTCGCTGGAGCATGACGGGCGGCGCATTCTGGCGGTGCAAGGCGGGGAAGGGCTGGCGGCGCGGGTGGCGCAGATCGTGGCCCGCGAACTGGGCGATAATGGCGTGGCGATCGCGGCGGAACGCGGCCCCCTGCGGTTGACGGGCGTGGCTGGCCTGCCGACTTACAATCGCGGGGTGGCCGACCATCAGTATCTGTTCGTCAACGGCCGCCCGGTGAAAGACCGGCTGCTGACTGGCGCGGTGCGCGGGGCCTATGCCGACATGCTGGCGCGCGATCGCCATGCGGTGCTGGCGCTGTTTCTCGATCTTCCGCCCGAGGAGGTGGATGTGAACGTCCACCCCGCCAAGACGGAAGTGCGTTTTCGCGATTCCGCCGCCGTGCGCGGCTTTATCGTTTCCGGGCTGCGGGAAGCGCTGGCAACGGGCGACCGCCGCAGCGCACAGACGCCAGCAGCCGATGCCATGGCCCGCTGGCAGGTGGAACCCGAAGCTTCGCCGGGCCCGGCAGAAGCGCCGCCAGAATCTCCCATGGAACCGACTCCCGCGTTGCGCTCGATGTTTTCCGGCCGGGACTGGTCGCGCCCCAGCGCATCGGTGCGTGAAGCGGGCAGGATCTGGCGCGGCTACGAGGCCGAAACGATGGCCGAGCCGCTCGCGGCCCCCGCCGGGCGGGCGGAAGAAGCCGCTGAACTGCCGGACGATGCCGCCAGTTTCCCGCTCGGCATCGCGCGCGGTCAGGTCGCCAACACCTATATCGTCGCGGAATCGGCCGATGGGCTGGTGATCGTTGATCAGCACGCTGCGCATGAACGCGTGGTGCTGGAACGCTTGCGCGCCGCCGGTGCCGGTGACACGGTGGCCGCCAGCCAGACATTGCTGATCCCCGAAGTGGTCGAACTCGACGAACCCGCATGCGACAGGCTGGAAGAACAGGCCGGCCATTTCGCCGGGCTGGGCCTGATCGTCGAACGGTTCGGGCCTGGCGCGATGCTGGTGCGCGCGATGCCCGCGGCGATCAAAAGCGGCGATCCCCACAAGCTGTTGCAGGATCTGGCCGACGATATCGCCCAGCACGGTTCCTCGCTGCTGCTGGGCGAAAAACTCGATCACGTGCTGGCGACCATGGCCTGCCATGGTTCGGTGCGGGCCGGGCGAACCCTGTCAGTAGCCGAAATGAACGCTCTGCTCAGGGAAATGGAACGGACCCCGCGTTCGGGCCAGTGCAACCACGGCCGCCCGACCTGGGTCAAACTGTCCATGGCCGATGTCGAAAAACTGTTCGGGAGACATTGATGCGCAGGATTGGCGTGGTTGCGTTGCTGATGCTTGCCGCATGCAGCAAGTCCCTGTCCCCGGCGGAACAGGCCGCGCAGGATGCGCGCGACGTGGCGATGGTGGAAAAAGCCAATCGTGGGGCCGGTGTGCCGATCGCGCCACAACCGATTCTCCTGCCCGACATGCAGGCCAACAGCCTGTTCGGCACGGGTTGCGCGTTCGTGGCGAAAAACGCCGGTGTGGGCGCGGTCATGCTCGCACGGGCGGATGGGGGCTATCTCAAGCTGGACGATGCCGTTGTGCGCTTCGCCGCCGACACGGGCAGCAAGGCGCTACCTTATGGCATCTATGCGCGTTATGCGGGCAAACGCTATGCGTTCGAGCTGTCGCTCGCATCTGAAAAGCCCCGCCGCACCGGGATGGAAAGCAGCGATTATGACGGACGCCTGCGGGTGCAGGATGCGAAAGGCCATATCGTCTATGACCAGTTCGGCACCGTCCAGTGCGGCAATTGAAGCGGGGCTGAAGCGGCGGTGGGCTCAGCCCTCGTCCGCGATGGGGGCGGAAGGGTCGCGCACGGCGTAGAGCCCGATGGCGACCATGTTGAGCACGGCCACGCCATCCTGATTGTACGTGGTCATCCGCGTCCATATCCGGCCGAGATCGGCGCGTGAACGACTGCGCTGTTTGCGCAGAATTTCGGTTTCCATCGTCAGCACGTCGCCCGGATAGACTGGCTTGAGCCAGCGCAGATCATCGATCCCCGCGCCGCCATGGCTGGCATGCGGTGTATCGTGAATATGAGCGACGAACATCGCCATGGTCATCGAGCAGGTGTGCCACCCGCTTGCCGAAAGCCGCCCGAAAAACGTTTCCGCCGCCGCTTCATCCGACAGGTGGAAGGGGTGGGGGTCGTACTTTCCGGCGAATTCGATGACCTCGTCCCGCGTCACCGCGTAGCGTCCGAAACGCTCCACCGTTCCTGTGACAAGGTCTTCGAAATGGATCATAAGCGCCCGCCTAGACGTTGAATTTAAAGTGCATCACGTCCCCGTCCTGCACCACGTATTCCTTGCCTTCCTGGCGCAGTTTGCCTGCATCGCGCGCGGGCGCTTCCCCGCCCAGGGCAACGTAGTCGTCATAGGCGATGGTTTCGGCGCGGATGAAGCCCTTTTCGAAATCGGTGTGGATTTCGCCGGCGGCTTGCGGCGCTTTCGCGCCGGTGGGGAACGTCCAGGCGCGGGCTTCCTTGGGGCCGACAGTGAAAAACGTCTTCAGCCCGAGCAACTGATAGCCCGCGCGAATCACGCGGGCGAGGCCGGTTTCTTCCAGCCCCAGTTCGCTGAGGAATTCCTGCCGGTCTTCCATGTCCATGCCGACCAGTTCGGATTCGATGGCGGCCGAGACGACCACGGCCTGCGCCCCTTCGGCGGCGGCTTTCGCGAACACCAGCTCGGAAAGCGCGTTGCCCTTCGCGGCGTCTTCTTCCGCCACGTTGCAGACGTAGAGCACCGGTTTGGCGGTGAGCAATTGCGCCTGCTTGAAGACCCGCGCTTCCTCGTCATCCCTGGGTTCGGTCAGGCGGGCGGGCTTCCCTTCGCGCAGCAGGTCCAGAGTCTGGCCGAGCACGCTGGCGGTGATCCTGGCTTCCTTGTCGCCCCCGGTCGCGCGTTTCTGCGCGGCGGGCACCCGCTTTTCGAGGCTTTCGAGATCGGCCAGCATCAATTCGGTTTCGACCACTTCGGCATCGGCAATCGGATCGACCTTGTTGGCGACGTGCTGGATATCGTCATCCTCGAAACAGCGCAGCACATGGACGATGGCATCCACTTCGCGAATGTTGCCAAGGAACTGGTTGCCCAGGCCTTCGCCCTTGCTCGCCCCTTTCACAAGGCCCGCGATATCGACGAACGCCAGTTGGGTCGGGATGATCTTCGCGGAATTGGCGATCTTCGCCACCGTCTCAAGCCGGGCATCGGGCACGGAAACCTGCCCGACATTGGGCTCGATCGTGCAGAACGGATAATTGGCTGCCTGCGCCGCCTGCGTTTCGGTCAACGCATTGAACAGGGTCGATTTGCCGACATTGGGCAGGCCGACGATTCCGCAACGGAAACCCATTATTGCTCCTTCGCCTCAGAGCGTTCCCCGGCTGATAGGGCCGGTATCGCGCCTGAATATCTTTGCCGTGTTTTCCCGGCGGGCGGATCGATCCACCTGCCGCAAAACCACAAGGTAAACCGGGATGAGCGGGACGCGCACCGGCCAAGGCAGCGCGATTAGACGCTTTGCGCGCGGAATCAAGGCCGCGCTGCGTCACACGGCGGCCAAAGCCCGTTCTACTTGCCGAGAACGGTTTGCGCCGCCGCCGCAAATGGCCCGCTGCCGAGCATCTTGCGCTGCACTTCGGCCGTCACGGCATTGATCGGTTCTTGCGGCGAAGGCGTGGCGGACACCATGGTGCGCAAGGGGCGATCCTGCGGCTTCATCTCGATCAGCGCGGCAATGGCGCGCGGCACATCCATCGGATCGCTTTGCCCGGCGGAGGAAGATTGCCCCATCTGGGCGACGAGGCCCGGATAGGCGGCCTTGCGTTCTTCCGGCTCGCGCGCCTTGAGCGCCGACGAGACCGGATTCGAATTTTCCATCACCCGCGTGGGATAGCCGCCCGGTTCGATAATGCCGATACCCACGCCCTGCGTGGCAACTTCATAGGCAAGCTGTTCCGCCCAGGATTCCACCGCGAATTTGCTGGCCGAATAGGCGCCCATGCCCGGATAGATCACTCTCCCGGCCTGCGAGGCGATGTTGACGATATAGCCCGATTTTGCTTTGCGCATGCCGGGCAGCACCGCCCGCGCCATGCGCTGGCAGCCGAACAGATTGGTATCGAACAGCAATTGCAGGGCTTCCGTGTCCTGCATTTCGACAGGGCCAGTGATCATGATCCCGGCATTGTTGACGAGAACATCGAGCGCCCGCCCGGCCAGCCGCTCCGCTTCCCGGACTCCGGCGGTGACCTGCGCCTCATCCCGCACATCGATAGGCAGGACCGTGAGATCGAGCTTCTCGTCGCTGGCCAACTGGCGCAGGGCATCCCCTTCGGGGCGGGGCAGATTGCGCATGGTCGCGAACACTTTCGCGCCGAGCCGGGCGTAATGTTCCGCACCCAGGCGGCCAAAACCGCTGGACGTGCCGGTAACGAGGATGACCTTGCCGGACAGATCGGGCTGCACGGCGCCCGTCCGGGCGGAGTGGGCGGCCTGGGGCAGGGCGGCGAGCGTCGTAGCAGCCACGGTGCCCGCCAGCAGCGCGCGGCGATCGAGTTCCGGCATGGTTTCCTCTCCTTATGTTATTGCAGCGGTAACGAAGTTGCTGCCAGATGCGCAGCCTATGGATGCGAGGATGAGGGGGCAAGGCCGATCCGCCGGTTGGTAATGTCTATGCCGCAGGCGAACGGGCGCTGCTGACCGATATGGCGAAAAAAGCAGACGATCAGAGGCGGAGGGCCAGTTCGCTCATGAACCGGGCATCCTCGCCGCGCGCCAGCCATTCGGCTTCGGCGGCGATCCCGCCCAGCATGGCGGCCAGATCGTCCATTTCGGACTTGGCGTAATTGCCCAGCACATAAGGCGTGACCCGGTCCTTGTGTCCGGGATGGCCGATGCCGATGCGGATGCGGCGGAAATCGGGGCCGAGATGCTGCGCGATGGAACGCAGGCCGTTGTGCCCGGCAATACCGCCGCCCATTTTCACTTTCACTTTGAACGGCGCCAGGTCCAGTTCGTCATGGAACACGGTCAACGCCGAAAGATCGAGCTTGTAGAAGCGCATCGCTTCCGAAACCGAACGGCCGCTTTCGTTCATGAAAGTGGCGGGCTTGAGCAGGACGATCTTTTCCGTGCCGATGCGCCCTTCCTGCACCCATCCGGAAAACTTCTTCTGCACCGAACCGAAGCTGTGCATGTCCGCGATCACATCCACGGCCATGAAGCCGACGTTGTGCCGGTGCATCGCATATTGCGGTCCGGGGTTTCCGAGGCCTACCCAAAGTTGCATCACGGTTCCCTAAAAGAAAAACGCCGGCCGCGCGAGTGCGGGCCGGCGTCTTTTCCCAAGCCGGGGCGAAGGGTCAGCCTTCGCTTTCCTCGGCAGCGGCTTCGCCATCGGCGGCTTCCGCTTCGGCGCGCTTCAGCGCCGATGGAGCGACGATCGTCGCGATGGTGAAATCGCGATCGGTGATCGCGCTTTCGCTACCCGCGGGCAGCTTCACATGGCTGATGTGGATCGAATCGCCGACTTCCAGACCGGTCACGTCGACTTCGATTTCCGACGGAATCTTGTCCGCGTCGCAGATCAGGTCGAGTTCGTGACGGACGACGTTGAGCACGGCGCCCTTCTTGAGGCCCGGCGAGGCTTCTTCGTTGGCGAACACCACCGGCACCAGCACTTCGACCTTGGCATCCTTGGAAAGACGCAGGAAATCGACATGCAGCGGACGGTCGTTCACGGGATGGAAAGCGACATCCTTGGGCAGGGTGCGCACGCTCTTGCCACCGATTTCGATCATCACGATCGAGTTCGCGAAGTGACCGGTGCCGAGCTGGCGGACCAGTTCCTTCTCTTCAACGTGGATCGTCTGGGGTTCTTCCTTGCCGCCATAAATCACGGCGGGGACACGGCCTGCACGACGCAGCGCACGGGAGGCTCCCTTGCCTGCCTTTTCGCGCGCTTCGGCCGGCAACGTAAGAGCGTCGCTCATCTGCTTACCTTTCGAAAAACGGTTACTATGCTTTCGCGCCACGCCTCCAGGGATGACCATGGCCGCGAAGCGCGGGCCCCTATCGGCAAATCGGCGGAAATGCAAGCACTGCCGCTATCGCCTGCCTGCAACGGCCTATTGCACGCGCCGCACGGTATAGCCGCGTTGCGCGAGCAGGGCGGGCAAGCCCTCGTCTCCCGCCATATGGGCCGCGCCTACGGCGACGAACGGGCGCTGGCGTGCTTGCAGCATCGCCGCCACCCGATCCGCCCAGGCCGTGTTGCGATCGACCAGCAGGGCCTGCCGCAATTCGGGATCGGCCAGCATCCCGCGCCCGGTTTCGCGCGCGATGGCGGCCATATCACCCTTGCGCCAATAGCCTTCGATGCGATTCTCGTTGCTGGCCGCGCTCGCCGCCTCGGCGACCACCGCGTCGAGGAGATCGCGTTGCTCCTCCTCCGGCAGGGCATCGAACAGGCCCAGTTGCCGCGCGGTTCCTTCCAGTTCCTCCACCGGCTTGGTCCCGGCCATCGCCATCAGCGCCCGGTCCACCCCTTCGCCATCTGCTGCCCCGCGCGCCGCTTGCGCTAGCGTGAGCGCGGCGGCCCAGGTTTCGACATCGGCGAACTGCGCCTCCTTCAGCCCCGCCTGCTGCATCAGCTTGGCCAGAGCCTCGCGATAGGGCGCGCCGACTTTGGCCGATAGCGGGGGCTGGCCCGGCGTCCGGGCGAGCCGGGTGAAAATCGCCTGCATGGCTGCGCTGTCGTCCAACTGGCGGATTTCGAGCACCAGTCTGTCCGCCCGTTCCAATGCCGCATCGATCCGGCCCGATTGCCAATCGACATGCGCGGGCAGAGCATGGATCGTCCCGAAGAGATAGCCGTGCTGCCCGTCCGGGCCGCTCACTTCCCACAGCGCCGGGGTGGCCGGAACCTGCGGCTGCGAACAGGCCGCGGCGAAAAGGGCGAGGGCAGCGCCCAGAGCGAGACGGATCGTCATTGGACGCGCGCGCTCCCGATCCCGCGGCGGCGCAGCTGGTCCTGCACGCTGCCCTGGCCCGCCAGATGGCCCGCGCCCACGGCCACGAACACCGTGCCCGGCTGTTCGAGCCGCCTGACGATCCAGTTCGCCCAACTGGTGTTGCGAGCATAGAGAATACGATCCAGCAGTGCGGGATCGGTTTCCTCGTCGTTGATCAGTTCCGCCAGGGCATCGGCATTGCCCGCGCGCCATTCCTTCACCATGCCGGCAATCGTGGCCACCATATCCGGCGCGGCTTTCGCGGTGCTGCGCAGATAGGCGAGTTGCGCAGTTTGCGGCAGGGCATCGAACAGATCGACCTGTTCTTCCATCGTTTCCAGCGCACCGGTGCCAGTCTGCGGCCGTTTGCGCGCGGTCAGCACCGCTTCCACCCCCTTGTCGACCGAATAGCCGTTCTGCATCAACGGCAGGAGATTGAGCATCAGGCCGGCATACCACGGCTTGAACCGGTCGAACGTCTCCGGCGGCATGCGGATGGCGTGCAGCGCCTTTTCGTAAGCCGCGCGATCTTCCGCGCTCATCAGAGCCCGCAAGTTTTGCCCTTGGGGCAGCATCGCCCGGCGCAGGAGCATGGCGCTCGCCGCCGCGCCGCTATCCTGATCCACTTCAGTGACAAGCTGATCCGATGTGGCGAGAGCCTTGCCAATAGTGTCCGAAAACCACGCGTCATCCCCGTCGAGCAGATGGATCGTGCCGAACAGATAGATCGTCGTATCCTCGTCCGCGACTTTCCACAGCGCGACGTTTCCCGCCGGGGTTTCCACCGCCGCCGGGGAAAGGACAGGGGCGGGAGCGGGCGCTTCTGCGCGGGCCGCCGGGCCGGACAGCGCAAACGCCGCGATCAGGGCGCCGCATGCCCCAGCCCATTGCCTGATTGGAAATCTCATTGCGCCAGCCTGCTCCGGTGGAGGTTTCATCGATCTGAACGCTATGCCTCCTACCCGGTGGAAGCGACATGGAAAACCGGCTTTTCAGCCACGCTTTTGCATTGCGGCATTGACCATCCCAAACCCATCCGCCATGGGCCCCGCCATGAGTGATGGCCGTGCACTGTGCCTGCAGGACATGATCCTTGCGCTCCATTCCTTTTGGGGCGCGCAAGGCTGTCTGATCCTGCAGCCCTACGATATGCGAATGGGGGCGGGCACGTTCCACCCCGCAACCACTTTGCGGGCTCTCGGGCCGGAACCGTGGAGCGCGGCGTTCGTCCAGCCCTGCCGCCGCCCGACGGATGGCCGTTACGGCGAAAACCCCAACCGGCTGCAACACTATTACCAGTATCAGGTGGTGTTGAAGCCGAGCCCGGAGAATATTCAGGAACTCTATCTCAAGAGCCTGGAAGTGATCGGGATCGATCCGCTCAAACACGATATCCGCTTTGTCGAAGATGACTGGGAAAGCCCCACGCTGGGCGCCTGGGGCCTGGGCTGGGAAGTGTGGTGCGATGGGATGGAAGTCACCCAGTTCACCTATTTCCAGCAGATGGGCGGGTTCGACTGCAAGCCGGTGGCGGGCGAACTGACTTACGGCCTCGAACGTCTTGCGATGTATATTCAGGGCGTCGACAACGTTTACGATCTCGCGTTCAACGACCGCGGCGTGACTTATGGCGACGTGTTCCTCGAAAACGAACGCCAGATGAGCACGTGGAACTTCGAAGTGGCGAACACCGAAAGCCTGTTCGACCTGTTCCGCAAGGCGGTGGAAGAATGCCGCAACTGCCTCGCCAATAATCTGCCCATCCCGGCGTATGAACAGGCGATCGAGGCGAGCCATATCTTCAACCTGTTGCAGGCGCGCGGCGTGATCAGCGTGCAGGAACGCGCCAGCTATATGGCGCAGGTGCGCGATCTGGCGCGCGGTTCGTGCGAAGCCCACATGGCCAAGGAAGCAGGCCGCTGGGCGGCGAACTATCCGGGGTGGACGGCATGAGCGATTTCCTCCTCGAACTGCGCTGCGAAGAAATTCCTGCGCGGATGCAGGCCGGCGCGCGGGCGGAACTGGAAAAGCTGTTCCGCAAGGAAATGGCCGAAGCTGGCGTGGCCACGGGCGCTATCACCGTATGGTCGACCCCGCGCCGCCTGGCGCTGATCGCCCGCGATCTCCCCGCGCAGACCGAAGCGGTGCGCGAGGAAGTGAAAGGCCCGCGCAGTTCCGCGCCGCCGCAGGCATTGGAAGGCTTCCTGCGCAAGACCGGGCTGACGCAGGACCAGTTGGAAGAGCGTGACGGCATCTATTACGCGGTGACCGAAAAGCCGGGCCGCGCGGTCAAGGCCGTTCTGGCCGAAGCGATCCCGGCTATCGTCCGCGCGTTCGCCTGGCCGAAATCGATGCGCTGGGGCGCGGCTTCGCTGTCGAGTGAGAGCCTGCGCTGGGTGCGCCCGCTTTCGGGCATCGTTGCGATTTTCGGGGAAGATCTGGTGGAATGCGAAGTGGGCGGCGTCGCCTCCGGTTTCGCCACCCATGGCCACCGCTTCCATTGCCCCGGTGAGATCACCATCGGCAGCGCGGCCGACTATGCCGAAAAGCTGCGCGCCTGCCACGTGATCGTCGATCAGGGCGAACGCGAAAACATTGTCCGTTCCGGCGCGCAGGCCGCCGCCGAAACGGCCGGGCTGGTGCTGGTGGAAGACGAAGGTCTGGTGGTTGAAAACGCGGGGCTGACCGAATGGCCGGTGCCGCTGCTCGGCCGGTTCGACGAGGAATATCTTGAGGTTCCGCCTGAGGTTATCCAGCTAACCGCCCGTACCAACCAGAAATATTTTATCTGCCGTGATGCGCAGGGCAAGCTTGCCAACGCTTTCATCTGCACTGCCAATATCGTGGCGGCGGACCATGGCGCGGCGATCGTGGACGGCAATCGCAAAGTCCTTGCCGCGCGTCTGTCCGATGCCCGCTTCTTCTGGGAAGTGGACCGCAAGAAGGCTCTGGCCGAACACGCGGTGAAGCTGGGCAATATCGTGTTCCACGAAAAGCTCGGCACTGTGGCCGACAAGGTCGACCGGGTGGCCAACCTGGCCCGCTGGCTGGTGGAACAGGGCATCGTCAAAGGCGCCAGCGCTGACGAGGCGGAACTGGCCGCGCGCCTTGCCAAGGCCGATCTCGTCACCGAAATGGTCGGTGAATTCCCGGAATTACAGGGCCTTATGGGCGGATATTATGCCCGCGCCGAAGGGCAAAGCGATGCCGTGGCCGATGCCGTGCGCGATCATTACAAGCCGGTCGGGCAGGGGGACGACGTTCCCACCGCCCTGGTGACGGTGGCCGTCAGCCTGGCCGACAAGCTGGATACGCTGCGCAGCTTCTTCTCGATCGATGAGAAGCCGACCGGATCGAAAGACCCGTTCGCGCTGCGCCGGGCCGCATTGGGCATCATTCGGTTGCTGACCGACAACGGCCTGCGAATGAGCATTGCCGAAGGCGATCTGCTCGATTTCTTCGCCGACCGGCTCAAGGTCCAGCAGAAGGAAGCGGGCATCCGCCACGATCTGATCGATGCCGTGTTCGCTCTGGGTGGGGAGGACGATCTCGTGCGCCTGCTCGCCCGGGTGCATGCCCTGCAGTCGTTCATCGGCACCGAGGATGGCGCCAATCTCCTCGCCGGGTACAAGCGTGCCGCCAATATCCTCAAGAAGGAAGAATGGCCGGAAGCGGGTGCTGCCGCAGCGCTGGCCTATACGCCTGAAACGGCCGAGAAGGCACTGATCGATGCGCTCGACACCGCGGAACCCAGGGCCGTGGCCGCCATTGATGCGGAAGACTTCGCGGGCGCCATGGCCGCGCTGGCTTCGCTGCGCGCGCCCATCGATGCCTTCTTCGACGAAGTGACTGTGAACGATGCCGATCCCGGCAAACGCGCGGCCCGTCTGGACCTGCTGGCGCGCTTTCGGGCCGCGGTGCATAAAGTGGCGAATTTCTCAAGGATCGAGGGGTAGGGGATCGGTCCTTATGGACTGTGTCACCCCTGTCACCCCCCTCGAAAACAGCACAGGAGCTGGCGGCTCGATATGAACAAGTCGGTCTACACATTCGGTGGTGGCGCCAATCATGCTGATGCGCGTGCCCGCGACAAGACGATCGTGGGCGGCAAGGGCGCCAATCTGGCGGAAATGGCAGGCATCGGCCTGCCGGTTCCGCCGGGCTTTACGATCACGACCGAAGAATGTGTCGCCTATCTCGCTGGCGGATCGGACTTTTCGGCGGAGCTGCGCAGCGAAGTCGCCACCGCGCTCCGGCATATCGAACAGGCCGTGGGTAAGACGTTCGGCAACCCGGCCGATCCGCTGCTCGTTTCGGTCCGTTCGGGCGCGCGGGTTTCGATGCCCGGCATGATGGATACCGTGCTCAATCTCGGCCTCAACGATGAAACGGTGAAAGGCCTTGCCGCCACTTCGGGCGACGAGCGGTTCGCCTGGGATTCCTACCGCCGTTTCATCCAGATGTATTCCGATGTCGTGCTCGGGCTCGACCATGGCGCGTTCGAGGAAGCGCTGGAAACCGCCAAGGAAGACAAGGGCTACTATTCCGACACGGAAATGCTGGCGGAAGACTGGAAGGCCTTGGTCGGCGAATACGAGGCCATCGTCGAACGCGATCTCGGCCGCCCGTTCCCGCAGGATGTCAACGAACAGCTTTGGGGCGCGATTGCCGCCGTGTTCGATAGCTGGGATTCCGACCGCGCCAAGGTCTATCGGCGGCTGAACGATATCCCCGGTGGCTGGGGCACGGCGGTCAACGTGCAGGCGATGGTCTTCGGCAACATGGGTGACACCAGCGCCACCGGTGTGGCTTTCACCCGCGATCCGGCGACGGGCGAGAAAGCCTATTACGGCGAATGGCTCGTCAATGCGCAGGGTGAAGACGTGGTCGCGGGCATCCGCACGCCGCAGTACCTCACCAGGCGCGCCCGCGAGGCTGCCAATGCCAAGCCGCTGAGCATGGAAGAGGCGATGCCCGAAGCTTATGGCGAACTAGCCAACGTCTTCGAACTGCTCGAAAAGCATTACAAGGACATGCAGGACATCGAGTTTACCGTGGAACGCGGCAAGCTGTGGATGCTCCAGACCCGTTCGGGCAAGCGCACCGCCAAGGCCGCGCTCAAGCTTGCCGTCGATATGGTCGGCGAAGGGCTGATCGACGAAGCGACCGCGATCAAGCGCGTCGATCCGATGGCGCTCGACCAGTTGCTGCACCCGACGCTCGATCCCGATGCGCCGCGTGACATTCTCACCAAGGGCCTGCCTGCCTCGCCGGGCGCGGCCGCCGGCGCCATCGTGCTCGATGCCGATACCGCCGAAAAGCGCGCCGAACGCGGTGAGGCGGTGATTCTGGTCCGCGTCGAAACCAGCCCGGAAGACATTCACGGTATGCACGCGGCCAAGGGCATCCTCACCGCGCGCGGCGGGATGACCAGCCACGCGGCGGTGGTCGCGCGGGGCATGGGCCGACCCTGTGTTTCGGGCGCATCCTCGGTGCATATCAATCTGGCCGAGCGCACGTTGCGGATCGGTGATCGCGATCTCAAGGAAGGCGATCTGATCACGCTCGATGGCGCCACGGGTGATGTGATGGCCGGTGAAGTGAAAACGATCGAACCCGAACTGGTCGGCGATTTCGCCACGTTGATGGCCTGGGCCGACAAGCACCGCCGGATGAAAGTGCGCACCAACGCCGAAACACCCGCCGATTGCCAGATGGCGCGCCAGTTCGGCGCGGAAGGCATCGGCCTGTGCCGCACCGAACACATGTTCTTCGACGACACGCGGATCACCGCCGTGCGCCAGATGATCCTGGCGGACAACGAAGCCGGGCGGCGGGAGGCGCTGGCCAAGCTGCTGCCCGAACAGCGCGCCGATTTCCGCAGCATCTTCGAAGTGATGAAGGGCCTGCCGGTCACCATCCGCCTGCTCGATCCGCCGCTGCATGAATTTCTGCCCCACGGCGACGCGGAGTTCGAGGAACTGGCGCAGGCCACCGGCTATGGCGTCGACCGCTTGCGCCGGCGGGCCGCGGAACTGCACGAATTCAACCCGATGCTGGGCCATCGCGGATGCCGTCTCGGTATCACGTATCCGGAAATCTACGAAATGCAGGCCCGCGCCATTTTCGAGGCCGCGTGCGACGTCGCCAAGGCCGAAGGCGAAGCGATCGTCCCCGAAGTGATGGTGCCATTGGTGGGCACCAAGCGCGAACTCGATATCCTGAAGGATCTGATCGACCGGGTGGCAGGGGAAGTGTTCGCCGAATGCGGCACCACGCTCGATTATATCGTGGGCACGATGATCGAACTGCCGCGCGCGGCGCTGATGGCGGGGGAAATCGCGGAATCCGCGCATTTCTTCTCCTTCGGCACCAACGATCTTACGCAGACGACGCTAGGCGTCAGCCGCGACGATGCCTCACGCTTCTTGGCTCAGTATGTCGAAAAGGGCATCTATCAGCGCGACCCCTTCGTCAGCCTCGATGTGGAAGGTGTGGGCCAGCTCGTCTCGCTTGCAGCCGAAAGGGGCCGGGCGACGCGTGAAGGCATCAAGCTCGGCATTTGCGGCGAACATGGCGGCGATCCGGCTTCCATCGCCTTTTGCGAACAGGTCGGGCTCGATTACGTCAGCGCATCGCCCTACCGCGTGCCGATTGCCCGCCTCGCGGCGGCGCAGGCGGCCTTGGGCTGAAATCCCGGTCAGGCCGGGGCTGGTGTCAGAATGTCAGCCCCGCCAACCGCTTAACGTCAATATTTCGAAGCGTTCGGATGTGCGCCCATCGGCATCCGCCGCATCGCGGAAAGCAGCCTGAGCTTTGGCCTGCATCGCCCGCGTGAGCGGAGGGGCAGCCGAAGCCAGCACATTGCCCAGTGCCTGCGCGCGCAGATCGCCAACGAGCCGCTCCAGCGAGCCGAAGCGCACCGTCAGCGTCCGGCTGTCGACCACCGGTTGGCCCCAGCCCACACGCTGCAGCAGTTGCCCGCCGGCCCGCACATCCACCATCGGATGCATTCGAGCGGCGGGCCGCTCTCCATCGGCGGCGAGCATGGCCTGGCGCAGCTGGGGCAGACTGCCCGCTCCCATAAAGCTGGCGATGGCCAGCCCGCCGGGGGCAAGCGCATTGCGGATATGGACCAGTGCCCCGGGCAAGTCGTTGACCGTATCGAGCGTGCCGAGGCTGACCACCAGTTCGAACGGCCCGAAGGGGTAAGGCCGTTCTTCATCGATTGCCTGTTCCCCAGCGCCCGGCACGCTGTCGGCACGGGTGACAGCGCAGCCGTTCGCGGCCAGTGTAGCGGCCAGCATTCCCGTCCAGTCGCCCACCACAAGCGCGCTTTGCGGTTCATGGCGGAGGAAACTCAACCGCTCCAGCACGTCCTCGATCATATCATCGAGGATATAGTGCGGCGCATCGGGCTGGCCTTGGAGGTGCCGCAGCCGCTGCCGGGCGGCGCGGCGGCGGGCAGGATGGAATATCCGGGGCGGGGGAGGAGCGTTGTCGGCCATGCATGCCCCCTGCCGCGCACGGCCCGATCGCGCAAGCACCTTGCCGGGCTTCCACGCCCGGTCCATGACAGGGCGATGGGGGTTTCGGAGCATATCGCCCGCGCGTTCGCCCCGGTGGTGGACCTGGTGTTCCCGCCGCGTTGCCCGCTGTGCGGTGCAGGGCTGGCCGCGCAGGACGGTCTGTGCGTTGCCTGCTGGAGCGAACTGGCAATCCCGGGGGAGCCCTGCTGCGCCCTTTGCCAGCGGCCCATCGCTTCGGACGCTGCGCAGGATGGCACGATCTGCGCCCCGTGCCTTGCCACCCCGCCGCGCCATGACGGGATTGCCGCCGCCACGCTCTACAACCCGGCGTCGCGCAAGCTGATCCTGTCGTTCAAGCATGGGCGCAAGATCGCTCTTGCACCGATGATGGCGCGCCTGATCGCGGCGCGCCTGCCGCAAACCGTGGGGCCGGACTGGCTGTTCGTACCAGTGCCGCTGCATCGCTGGCGGCTATGGCGCCGGGGCTTCAACCAGTCTGCCCTGCTGGCCCGCGAAATGGCCCGGCTGCGCCGGGGGCAGGCCTGTGTGGACACGCTGGTGCGCCGCAAAGCAACGCCCTCACTGGGCGGGCTCGGCCGCAAGGCGCGGCGGCGCGCCCTGTCGGGCGCAATCGCGCTTGCCCCGCAATGGCAGGCGCGTGTGCGCGGTGCCCGGGTGGTGCTGGTGGACGATGTTTTGACCAGCGGGGCCACCAGCGATGCCTGTGTCGCGGCCTTGCGGCGGGCAGGAGCCGAGCAGGTGGTGATCGCCTGCTTTGCCCGGGTGGCGGATGAGGCGCTGACCGGCCAAGCAGGAGATTCACAGGCTTATAACGAAACCCGCTAAAACTGCTTCTGCTGGAATGATCCGGATAAACGAAGACGCCCGGGAATGATCCCGGGCGTCCGCGTGACGAAATTCTTAGGACTGAAGAAACCATCCCCCCAGATGGCCCCTTCGGGTCCGATCCCTCTTGTTTCGGCGCGCCTCGTTTAATGGGCTGCTGCCTAAATCCCCCCTGTACCTCAGCGCTTGCTTCGCGCGCCAGATCCGGCGGAGCGGCCCTCCAAGACCGCGAGAACTGTTTCCCATCAATGCCGGAACGAAGGAAGCGTGTTCCGCAAGGCACGTGGATTTTCGGTGCCATCTGTGGTTATCGTGCAACAAGCCCGGACGTGTGGTCCGGACGATCAGTTGCGACAAAGGACAATGACCATTTCCAGCCATTCACATGATTCGCACGATCGCGAGCAAGGGTCGGCCTTTATGCCGAAATTCGACGATAACGGCCTGATGGTGGGCGTTGCGACCGATGCCCGTGACGGTGAAGTTCTGATGATCGCTTTCCTGAACGCCGAAGCGCTGGCGAAGACCCGCGAATCGGGATTCGCCCATTTCTATTCGCGTTCGCGCGGCAAGCTGTGGATGAAGGGCGAAACCTCCGGCCACGTGCTGCGTGTGCAGGAGATTCTCGTCGATTGCGATCAGGACGCGCTAGTGATGAAAGTCGTGCCCGAGGGGCCTGCATGCCACACCGGCGCGCGGAGCTGTTTCTATCGCAGGCTCGAAGGCGATGGACTGGCCCCGCGCGAGGAGTCATGAACCAGCCCGCCCTTGAAACGTTGCTCATCTGAAGCCCAGCAGCCTCCATGGCTGCACCAGCAGGAAGGAATACGATGCCGAGCTACAATGCACCGGTCCGCGACACCCGTTTCGTGATTAACGAACTGCTCGATCTTTCATCTTACGCGGATCTGCCGGGGTTCGAAGCGGTCACGCCCGAGCTAGTCGATACGCTGGTGGAAGAAGCCGGGAAGTTCGCTGGCGAAGTGCTCGCCCCCCTGAACATGATCGGCGACAAGGAAGGCTGTACCCGCCATCCGGATGGCAGGGTGACGACACCGCCGGGCTTCAGGGAAGCCTACAACCAGTTCCGCGAGGCGGGCTGGGGGGCGATCTCGATGCCTACCGAGTTTGGCGGGCAAGGGCTGCCGCACGTGCTCAATTTCGTGGTCGAGGAATTCGTCGATGCGGCGAATATCGGGTTCGGCCTCTATCCGGGGCTGGCGATGGGGGCGGTGGCTGCTCTCGCCAATGCAGGGACGCAGGAGCAGCAGCAGACCTATCTGCCCAGGCTGGTTTCCGGCGAGTGGCTCGGTACGATGAATCTGACCGAAGCGCATTGCGGCACCGATCTCGGCCTGATCCGCACCAAGGCTGTGCCGCAGGATGATGGTTCCTATGCCATCAGCGGCACGAAGATCTTCATCTCATCCGGCGAACACGACCTTACAGAGAACATCATCCATCTCGTGCTGGCCAAGACGCCCGACGCGCCGGAAGGTACGAAGGGAATTTCGCTGTTCGTCGTCCCCAAGATTCTGGTGAATACGGATGGTTCGCTAGGCGAACGCAACACGCTCTCTTGCGGCGCGATCGAGGAGAAGATGGGGCTGCATGGCAGCGCCACCTGCGTGATGAATTACGACGGGGCCAAGGGCTGGCTCGTCGGGCAGGAAAATCGCGGTCTCGCGGCGATGTTCGTGATGATGAACGCGGCGCGCCTCGGTGTCGGCATCCAGGGGCTGGGGCAGGCGGAAACGGCTTTCCAGAACGGCGCCAACTATGCCCGCGAACGGCGGCAGGGCAGGGCGCTGACCGGCCCCGCAGATCCCGGTCAACCGGCCGATCCGATCATCGTCCATCCGGATGTGCGGCGCATGCTGATGAATGCCAAGGCGCTGACGGAAGGTCTGCGCGCACTGGCGCTGTGGAGCGGGTTGCAGGTCGATCTGGCGCACAAGGCGAAGACGGCGGAGGAACGGCAGGCGGCCGATGATCTGATCGGGCTGCTGACGCCGATCGTCAAAGGCTATACCACCGAGAAGGCGTTCGAAATCACGGTGGCCATGCAGCAGGTCTACGGCGGCCATGGCTACATCACCGAATGGGGGATGGAACAGTTCGTTCGCGATGCCCGCATTCCGATGATCTACGAAGGCACCAACGGCGTGCAGGCGATGGACCTGTGCGGCCGCAAGCTGGCCAAGGATGGCGGGCGAGCGATCCAGGCATTCTTCCAACTGGTGGACGAGGATATCGCCGCCGCCAAGGACGATGCGCAACTGAGCGAGGTTGCCGCCAAGCTGGCAAAGGCCGTCGGAGAGCAGAAGGCCGCCACGATGTGGTTCCTCCAGAACGGCATGACCAATCCCAACAATGTGGGGGCGGGCGCGTTCAACTACCTCAGCCTGATGGGTATCGTCTGCGTGGGGCTGATGTGGTTGCGCATGGCCCGCGTTGCCGCGCGCAAGCTGGCCGAAGGTGCGGAGGACAAGGCCTTTTATGAGGCCAAGCTCATCACGGCGCGTTACTTCGCCGATCGTATGATGCCCGAGGCGGGTGCGCTGCGCCGTATGATCGAAGGCGGCAGCGATGCCATGATGGCCCTGCCTGCTGACGCTTTCGGCGCGGTGTCCTGAGCCGGATTATTCGCTGGAAAGTGACCTTATCGGGCGGGTGTCCCGCCTGATCGGGCCGTGAAATGGCGCCAATCTGCGGTGGATGGTGCAGACATGCCGGTTCACCCGGTGAGTGGCCCGAGCCATCGCAATCTCCTCGCTCCCCCCTGTTTCGATGCCTGAGTCTGGCTCCGGAACAGGGGGCTGCGAAAGGAATTGCGAATGACTTCTCCTTGGAAGCTGGCCGCAGCCAGCACCGCCACCGCATTGGCCATCGCTCTGGGCCCAACCGGAGCTTTGGCGCAGACACATCATGCCCCACCACCGGAAGCGGGCGGCGCGGCCCAGGTTCCGCCGTCCATCGACACCGATAACGATGGCGTGCCCGATGCGTGGGATCGCGATGCCAACGGCGTGGCCGACGCCTGGGATAGCGACGGCGACGGCAAGCCCGACCTTTATGATGACGATGGAGACGGCAAGCCCGACACTCAGGCAAAGGCAGAAGCGCAGCGATAAGCGGCGGTCAGCCAGCTGCGAACACTTCGTCGAACAGCGATTGCATCGCGGCCCAGCTTTGCCGGTCGGCGCTGGCATTGTAGCCGAACATGTCCGATCCGCGCAGATCGCTGGCCGGGTCGGTGAAATTGTGTTTCACACCGGAATAGCTGTGGAAATGCCAGATCGCTCCAGCGGCATCCATTTCTCTCCAGAAAGCCAGAACGTTCTCTCGCGGGGCGAGCGGATCGGCATCGCCGTGACACACCAGAATGCGCGCAGCGATCGCCCCGGGGGTTGCCGGACGGTCCGTGTCGAGCAGGCCGTGAAAACTGACCACCGCCGCCAGATCGGCCCTGTCGCGCGCCAGTTCAAGGACTGCCGCACCGCCCATGCAATAGCCAATGGCGGCCATCGGCAGGCCCTGCATTTCAGGTAGACCGCGCAAGGCATCCAACGCAGCGCGCAAGCGTTGGCGGAAATAGCCGGTATCCGCCCGGACCGCGTCGGCCAGCGGCCGCGCGGCGTCGAAATCCGCAGGAATCTCGCCATAGAAATCGGCAATAAACGCCAGATAGCCGGAAGCCGCCAGATCGCGCGCGGCCTGCTCGATCCGCGCCGATCCGTTGATGATCGTAGGATAAATCACGATCCCGGCACGAGCCGGGCCCGCCGGACGGATCAACCGCCCGGCAAGCGCCACTTCGCCGTGGTGATAACGGATGGGCTCAAAGCCGCTCATGCAGGTTCACTCCGGCAGGAAGTCGGGAACCGAAAGATAACGTTCGCCCGTATCGTAATTGAAGCCGAGCACGCGCGTGCCGGGGGCAAGATCAGGCAACTTCTGGGCAATGGCGGCCAGCGTCGCCCCCGAACTGATGCCGACCAGAATGCCTTCCTCCCGAGCGCAGCGGCGGGCCATTTCCTTAGCGTCTTCCGCTTCGACCTGAATCGCGCCATCGATGGCCTGGGTGTGCAGATTGCCCGGGATGAAGCCCGCGCCGATCCCCTGGATGGGGTGGGGGCCGGGTTGACCACCGGAAATGACCGGGGAAAGCGTGGGTTCCACCGCGTAGGCCTTCATATCCGGCCAGCGGGCTTTCAACACTTCGGCGCAGCCGGTCAGATGGCCGCCGGTGCCCACCCCGCTGACCAGCAGCGAGATCGGCGTATCGGCGAAGTCGGCAAGGATTTCCTGCGCGGTGGTGTTCGCGTGGACCGCGACATTCGCGGGGTTTTCGAACTGCTGCGGCATCCATGCGCCGGGTGTGGTGGCGACCAGTTCCGCCGCCCGTTCCAGCGCGCCTTTCATGCCCTTTTCACGCGGTGTGAGATCGAAAGTGGCGCCATAGGCCAGCATCAGCCGCCGCCGTTCGATCGACATGCTTTCGGGCATGACGAGAATCAGCTTGTACCCTTTCACCGCAGCCACCATCGCAAGGCCGATCCCGGTGTTGCCCGAGGTCGGCTCGACAATGGTGCCGCCGGGTTTAAGGCTGCCGTTGGCTTCAGCCGCTTCGACCATGGCAAGCGCGATACGATCCTTGATCGAGCCGCCCGGATTGGAACGTTCGGACTTCACCCATACTTCGTGATTCGGAAACAGCCGGGAAAGGCGAATGTGGGGAGTGTTGCCGATAGTGGCGAGGATATTGTCGGCTTTCATGTCGCTCTTCCCTTCTTGTCGTCAGAATCCTGTGGATCGAATGTTCGCGCCCGGCGCAATTCCGGGAACAGCCATGACCACAATGCCGTGATGAATATCGCACCTGCGCCGCCGATGACAACCGCGCCCACACTGCCCATCACCGCGGCGAATGCGCCGGCGCGCATTTCGCCCAGCTCATTCGATGCCGATATGGCGAGACCCGAAACGGACGACACGCGCCCGCGCATCGCATCCGGAGTGTGAAGCTGCACCAGCGTGCTGCGAATGAAGACCGAAACCATGTCTGCGGCGCCAAGGACGAACAGCATCGTGAGCGACAGCCACATCTCGGTAGAAAGGCCGAAGCCGATAGTCGCTGCGCCGAACACCACCACCGCCCATAGCATCTTGACCCCGACATTCCGTTCCACCGGGCGGAAAGACAGCCACAGTGCGACTAGCCCCGCGCCCAGCGCTGGCGCGCCGCGCATGATGCCGAGCCCTTCCGCCCCGACATGGAGAATATCGCGGGCATAGACGGGCAGCAGGGCAGTGGCCCCGCCAAGAAGGACGGCAAACAGATCGAGCGTGATGCAGCCGAGCAGGAAACGCTGCCTGATCGTGAAGGTCAGCCCTTCGGCCATCTGGCGGAGCGGTTTCAGCTCCTTCCCGTCACGCGGTGGATGAACCGGCCTGATGCCCAGCGTCAGCGCGGCGGACGTGAGCAACAGCCCGAACGATACGAAATAGGGCAACGATTCGGACAGACCGAACAGCAACCCGCCGACCGCCGGACCGATGACGGTACCCGCCTGCCAGGCGATGGAACTGAGCGCGATGGCCTTGGGCAACAGCCGGGGCGGCACAATGTTCGGCGCAATCGCGCTGAGCGCGGGCCCGGTGAAAATCCGGGCGGCACCATGCGCCGCCGCGATGGTGAACAGGATCGGCAGATTAAGCGCGTCGAACCAGGTGAACAGAGCCAGCGCCAGCGCGCTGCAACTGTCGAGCAGATTGGCGAAGACTGCCACTTTGCGCCGTTCGAAACGGTCGGCCGCATAGCCCGCGACCGGCGTGAGAAGGAACAGCGGAATGAACTGGACGAGCCCCAGAAGGCCGAGCTGGAAGGCCGCCTGCGCCTTGTCCATGCCGTAATCGGATCGCGCGACATCGTATGTCTGGTAGCCGATCAGGACCACCATCGAGAGTGTCGAGAAGACTGCCAAGAAGCGCGCCAGCCAGAAAAACTGGTAGTCGCGGATCTGTAACGGAGAATTCATTTCCTGCACACAGCGCCCATGACATCGGTGGGACAGCATGCCAAGCAATTGAAGCTATGGCCTGCCATGCTCCGTCTTTCGACGGATGAAGTGCCGCGTCAGTGCGAGCGTCGTAGCGGTGTGGGCTGCAATTGTTCGACGATGCTGGCGAAACTGTCGAGCCGCAGCAGGCGTTCGAACTGGAACCCGGCGCGGTTGTCCTTGGTCCACATGCAATAGCCTTCGATCCGCCCGACTTCGGGCAGGCGGATCAGCACACGATCGCCACGGGCAAGATTTTCGGCGTTGTCGATCATGAAGCCCTGCGCCGAGATATTGACGATGCGCATAGAGACATCGCCATGGTCACGATGTTCGGCGACAACCGTGTGATTGACGGGATGGCGCGTGGAACGGCGCATGTCCGGAACGGAAAGGTGGGCACCACCAGCCACGATCACAACATCTCCTTGTCCTGCTGCTGGGCGATCATGGCACGGGTGGCTTAAATTTCGGTAAAAGTTGCCCCACCCACCTCACACAGGGCGCAGTACGCCGTGTTTCTTCTTACCGGCCGAGATCCGGACTTCCGCTCCGCCGGGGATCAGATGGGCATCGTCCTTGATGCTTTCGCCATCCAGCTTGGCCCCGCCACCGGCGATCAGCCTTTTGGCCTCACCGCGACTCGCAGCGAAGCCGATGCCGACCAGGGCATCGATCAGGCCGATCCCTTCGGCAGGCAGAGCGAATTCGGGCAATTCCGCCCCGACCCCGCCACCGGCGAACGTCGCCGAAGCTGTCGCTTCGGCCGCTTGCGCCGCGTCTTCGCCACGGCATAGTTTCGTCGCTTCGTTGGCCAGCGCGATTTTCGCTTCGTTGATGGCGCTGCCCGACAATGCCGATAGACGCGCGATTTCATCCAGCGGCAGATCGGTGAACAGACGCAGGCGCGCCGGAACATCGGCATCTGCGGTGTTGCGCCAGAATTGCCAGTAATCGTAATTGGAAAGCTGGTCTTCGTTCAGCCAGACGGCCCCACCGACGGTCTTGCCCATTTTCGTGCCATCGGCATTGGTCAGCAGCGGAGTGGTGAGGCCGAAGACCTGCGTCCCGTCCACCCGGCGCGACAGTTCCACGCCGTTGACGATATTGCCCCATTGATCCGATCCGCCCATCTGAAGGCGGCACCCCGCGCGGCGCGACAGTTCCAAGAAATCGTATGCCTGGAGAATCATGTAGTTGAATTCGAGAAAGCTCAGCGATTGCTCGCGATCGAGCCGCAGCTTGACCGAGTCGAAGCTGAGCATGCGGTTGACCGAGAAGTGCTGCCCGATATCCCGCAGGAAGGGGATGTATTCCAGCTTGTCCAGCCACTCTGCGTTGTCGACCATAATCGCATCGGTCGGTCCGTCGCCAAAAGTCAGGAAGCGTTCGAACACGCGCCGGATCGACGCCACGTTGTGCGCGATCACATCGCCGGTCAGCAGCTTGCGCGCCTCGTCCTTGAAGCTGGGATCGCCGATCTTGCCGGTGCCGCCGCCCATCACCACGATGGGTTTGTGACCGGCGCGCTGCAACTGGCGCAACATCATGATCGAAACCAGATGCCCCACATGCAACGATGGCGCAGTGGGATCGAAGCCGATATAGCCCGGCACGATCTGCCGCTGCGCAAGGGCGTCCAGCCCCTCGGCATCGGTAAGCTGGTGGATATAGCCGCGCTCGTCGAGTAGGCGCAGCAGAGTCGATTGGTAATTCATGGCGCTGGTCATCGCGCGCGCGCCTAGCACGGAGAAACCCGCTTGGGAACGCATAGGCTCGTCTGCCACCCCGATACACCGTCTGTTGCCGTTAAAAATATCACTGCCACCATTTTCGATCATCCGGCGAGCGGCCTGCTCCTGCGGTGGCGGGTCGATGGCTGTTCGGCGCTGGTTTTGCCCGGCTATGCCGGTTCGGGGCGGGGGGATGATCTGTGGCAAGCCACTTGTTTCGAACTCTTCGCACAGCAAAGCGGCAACGCCTATGAGGAATTCAATTTCTCCCCGTCGCAGCGCTGGGCAGCCTATCGTTTTTCGGCCTACCGCGAAAACCGGCAGGATATCGAAGCGGGCGAAGGGCCGGTGATCGATCACCAAAGCGGCGAACAGCTTTTCGTGCTCACGGCGAAGCTTCCCGGTTTCAAGCTCGATACGGGCCGCGTGGGACTCAGCGCGGTGATCGAGGAGCAGGGCGGGATCAAAAGCTATTGGGCGCTGGCGCATCCAGCGGGTGAGCCTGATTTTCACGATCCGTCTTGCTTCATCGCGGCGGTTCCGGCACCGCAGCGCGTATGAAATTCGGGATCGATCGCCTGCTGGCGGAACAGGAACTGCGCAAACCGCTGATGGGCAAACGGATAGCGCTCGTCGCGCATCCCGCCTCCGTTACAGAAGGGCTGGCTCACTCGCTCGATGCACTGGCGGCCTGTCCTGACATCACGTTGACGGCGGCTTTTGGCCCACAACATGGGTTGAAGGGCGACAAGCAGGATAACATGGTCGAAACCGGCGATGAATTGGACCCGGCCTACGGCATTCCCATTTTCAGCCTTTATGGCGAAGTGCGCCGTCCCACGCCTGCAATGATGGATACGGCCGATGTGTTCCTGTTCGATCTGCAGGATCTGGGCTGCCGTATCTACACGTTCGTCACCACGTTGCTTTACATGCTCGAAGCCGCTGCCGCGCAAGGCAAGAGCGTGTGGGTGCTCGATCGCCCCAATCCCGCCGGCAGGCCGGTAGAAGGCACGCTGCTGCTGCCTGGGCAGGAAAGCTTCGTCGGTGCGGGGCCGATGGTCATGCGGCATGGGCTTACGCTGGGCGAAATGGGCCAGTGGTTCGTCGATCATTTCAAACTCGATGTCGATTATCGCGTAATCCCGATGGAAGGCTGGCAACCCGATGCCGCGCCGGGCTTTGGCTGGCCCGATAGCCGCATCTGGATCAATCCCAGCCCCAACGCCGCCAATCTCAACATGGCGCGCGCCTATGCGGGCACTGTGATGCTGGAAGGCACGACCTTGAGCGAAGGCAGGGGCACGACCCGTCCGCTCGAAGTGCTGTTCGGCGCACCCGATATCGACGCCGTGAAAGTGCTGGGCGAGATGCACCGACTGGCGCCGGAATGGCTGGCCGGTTGCGCCATTCGCCCGTGCTGGTTCGAACCGACTTTCCACAAGCATCAGGGGCAGCTTTGCAACGCGCTGATGATTCATGCTGAAGGCAGATTCTACGATCATACCGCGTTTAGCCCCTGGCGGTTGCAGGCCCTGGCGTTCAAGGCGATCCGCAATCTCTACCCGGATTATCCGATCTGGCGCGATTTTCCCTATGAGTATGAGTTCGAGCGTTTGGCCATCGATGTGATCAACGGCGGCCCGGCACTGCGCGAATGGGTTGATGATCGGCAAGCTGCCGCCGGGGATCTCGATGCGCTGGCAGCGGTGGATGAACAGCGCTGGAGCGAAGAAACCCGCCGGTTTCTGCTTTATCGCTGATCCGGATAGGTGCCGGACACCTGTCCGCCAGCACTCAATTCCGCTTGCGCGTCAGTTCCCGCATGGCATCGTCGAGCCCGTCCAGCGTCAACGGATACATCCGTTCGCCGAACAACTGCCGGATCATCGTGGTCGACTGGCTGTAGCTCCAGTAATCCTGCTTCACCGGATTGAGCCAGACGGTCGCAGGATAGGTGTGCAGCACCCGTTCCAGCCAAACAGCGCCCGCTTCCTCGTTCATATGTTCGACGGACCCGCCGGGATAGGCGATTTCGTATGGGCTCATCGCGGCATCGCCGACGAAGATCACTTTGTAATCGTGCCCGTATTTATGGAGGATATCCCAAGTGGATGTTCGTTCCTGCCATCGGCGGTGATTGTCCTGCCACACGCCTTCATACAGGCAGTTGTGGAAGTAGAAAAATTCCAGATTCTTGAATTCGGTGGTTGCCGCGCTGAACAGTTCCTCGACAAGCCGGATATAGGGATCCATCGATCCCCCGACATCGAGGAACAGCAGCACTTTCACCGCGTTGTGCCGTTCCGGGCGCATATGGATATCGAGGAAACCCTGCCGGGCCGTGCCGCGGATGGTGGCGTCGATATCCAGCTCGCTGGCCGCGCCTTCCCGCGCAAAGCGGCGCAGGCGACGCAGCGCCACTTTGATATTGCGCGTGCCCAGTTCGCGCGAACTGTCCAGATTGGCGAACTCGCGCTTTTCCCACACCTTGATCGCGCGTTTGTGGCGGCTTTCTCCGCCGATCCGCACGCCTTCGGGGTTGTAGCCCGAATTGCCGAACGGACTCGTTCCCCCGGTTCCGATCCACTTGTTTCCGCCCTGATGGCGGCCGTGCTGTTCCTCAAGCCGTTTCTTGAGCGTCTCCATGATCTCATCCCAACTGCCGAGAGATTCGATCTGCGCCATCTCTTCAGGCGTGAGGAACTTTTCGGCCACGGCTTTCAGCCATTCTTCGGGAATATCCACCGGCTGCTGGCCATAGTCGCTGAAAATCCCCTTGAAGACTTTCTGAAACACCTGGTCGAAGCGATCGAGCAGCCCCTCGTCTTTCACGTACGTTGCGCGCGAAAGGTAGTAGAACGCTTCCGGCGTCTGTTCGATCACATCACGGTCCAGCGCCTCAAGCAGGATCAGATGCTCCTTGAGGCTTGCCGGAATCCCGGCTGCACGCAATTCGTCGAGGAAACTGAGGAACATCCCTCAATCCTTTGCAATGACCGGGGCAGGGGGCTGGCCCGCATGTCGTTCAAGCGCGGGATCGATCATCGCCCATTCCGGGGCCTCGGCTGTCCAGATCGCCATCTGCGGCCTCAGCGCGGGCGTTGCGCCCAGCACACCGATCCGCACGGTCTTGAGATGCATCCGGGCCGAACTCTGCCCGTAAACCTGCGTGCCGCAGGACGGGCAGAAGTAGTACGTCAGCGTATTGCCGCTGGCGGCAGTCCAACCGGAGGAGGCGGTATCGCCGGTTACGGTGACATCGCCGGCATCAAAGATCGCGTTGTGCGTCGGTCCACCGGCGGCAAGCTGCTGGCATTGGCGACACCAGCATTGGCGCGTGGCGACAGGCGCATCCGCCTTGACCGCTACTTTCACCTGCCCGCAGGCGCATTGTCCGGCAAAAGCCATACGATTAACGCTCCCGCCGGGCCATGAAGGCCAGACGTTCGAACATCATGATATCCTGTTCGTTTTTCAGCAATGCGCCATGCAGAGGTGGGATCGCCTTGGTCGGATCGCGGTTCTGGAGCACGTCCAGCGGCATATCCTCGACCAGCAGCAGCTTGAGCCAATCAAGCAGTTCCGAAGTGCTCGGCTTTTTCTTCAGCCCCGGCGTTTCGCGCAGTTCGTAGAACATTTCCATCGCTTTGGTGACCAGTTGCTTCTGGATGCCGGGGAAGTGGACTTCCACGATATCGCGCATCGTCTCCGGATCGGGGAACTTGATGTAGTGGAAGAAGCAACGGCGCAGGAAAGCGTCGGGCAGCTCTTTTTCGTTGTTCGAAGTGATGACGACGATAGGCCGTTCCTTCGCTTCGATCCGCTCCTGCGTTTCGTAAACGTCGAAGCTCATACGGTCGAGTTCCTGCAACAGGTCGTTGGGGAATTCGATATCGGCCTTGTCGATTTCGTCGATCAGCAGGACCGGCAACTGTTCGGCCGTGAAGGCCTCCCACAGTTTGCCTTTCTTGATGTAGTTGCGGATATCGTGAACCCGCTCGTCGCCCAACTGGCCATCGCGCAGGCGGGCCACCGCGTCGTATTCGTAAAGACCCTGCTGGGCCTTGGTCGTGCTCTTGACGTTCCATTCGATCAACGGCGCATCGATTGCCTTGGCGATTTCGTGCGCGAGCACGGTCTTGCCTGTGCCGGGTTCCCCTTTCACCAGCAGCGGGCGGCGCAAGGTTACCGCAGCGTTGACCGCAACCTTGAGATCATCCGTCGCGACATAGTTCTGGGTCCCCTCGAAACGCGTGGTCATCGGTAATATCGTCCTTATCGGCTGGCGCGCATCCCGGCGTGCCAACGTTCACATCAATCGCGAACTATCACCGCTGCATCGCGAACGATGCCAATGCAATGATTTTTACAGCGCCACGGCAGGTCGGTGCGCCAACTCCGAGCCAGCGATTATTTCACAACAAGTTCGCATGCCAGACCGGCGACATCCCCCACAAAAGAAAATTTGTTACAAATCGCCTCTTGCGCCCGCGCGCACCTTTCCTATTTTGAATGAGCGGACCGGGCCCCTCTGGCGCGGCGAGCTGGCCTGATAGGCAGTTCGCTTCGTGATGTCGGACCGCATCGGATGACGCCGATGCCTTGGGTCCGGGATCTTCCCCCCTCATCCCCCGAAACCCAGGGCGCGGCGCATCCGATCGAACGTCACTTTCGTTTCGATAGGGAGCATTTCCATGTCCGACACCGTGTATCGCCTGATGGAACGCCATCAGAAGCTCGATGCCTTGCTGACGCAGGCACGCGCGCGCAGATTTCCCAATGCATTGGAGCTGGTGCGCCTGCATGCGCTGAAACTGGCGCTGCGCCGCCGTCTTGGCGATCTGATGGGCCATAGCAACCGCATGCCGGCGCACTGCTGACCGGACCGAAGCCAGCACTTTCAAGCGGAGTGCTGGCTTTCCGGTAGCAGCATCCCCCGTCAATCAAGGCAAAGCCGATGGATTTCCTGTTTCTCGACTGGTTGGGCACGCCCCTCTGGTTTTGGGTGGCGTTTGTCGCCATCGTTCTCACACTGACCGCATTCGACCTTGGTGTGTTGCACAAGGAAGATCGGGCCATGGGCGTGCGGGAATCGCTTGTCCTGTCGGTGTTCTACATCGGCATTGCCATGCTGTTCGGGCTCTGGGTCTGGTATGCCCGGGGCGCCGATCTGGGAATGAAATACTACACCGGGTTCTTCATCGAAAAGGCGTTGTCGATCGACAATGTCTTCGTGATTTCCCTGATTTTCAGCTTTTTCGCCATCCCGCGCGAATATCAGTATCGGGCACTGCTGTGGGGTATTCTGGCGGTGATCGTCCTGCGCGGTCTCATGATCGCGGCCGGGGCGGCGCTGGTCGAACAGTTTTACTGGACGCTGTATCTTTTCGCTGCCTTCCTGATCGTGACCGGCTTGCGCATGCTGTGGGTGTCCGATCATGATCCGGACATCGGCAACAACAGGGCCGTGCAGTGGCTTTCACGCCATATGCGGGTGTCCAGGGAGCTTCATGGCCGCCACTTCCTGGTCAAGGAACAGGACGCCAAGACCGGCAAGATGGTGCTGGCGGCCACGCCGTTGCTGCTGGCGCTGATCGTCATCAATGTGGCCGATTTGATTTTCGCGGTCGATTCCGTTCCGGCGATCTTTGCGATCACCACCGATACGTTCATCGTCTATACGTCGAACATCATGGCCATTCTCGGTTTGCGGGCGCTCTATTTCGCGCTGGCGGCGATGATTCACCGCTTCCACTACCTGAAGTATGCTCTGGCTCTGGTTCTGGTGTTCATCGGTTCGAAAATCTTCATCGGCGATTTTCTCACCGAAAGCGGCAAAGTCCCGCCTGTGATCAGCCTAGGCGTGACGTTCGCTCTGATTCTTGGCGGGGTGGTGTGGTCGCTCTGGAAAACGCGTGGGGAAGCGGCGCATCCGGCGCCCTGAGAGCGCCGGGGCAAAAATTGGTCAGGCGTCGATCAGGTCGCGATCCAGTTCACCGGCCCGGTTCTGGATGAAATTGAAGCGGTGTTCGGGATTGCGGCCCATCAACTGATCGACCAGTTCCTTCACTGCCGCCCGCTGTTCGAATTCAGGGGGTAGAGTGATGCGGATCAGGCTGCGGCTTTCCGGCCCCATCGTGGTTTCGCGCAATTGCTGGGGATTCATCTCGCCCAGACCTTTGAAGCGGGCAACTTCTACCCGCTTACCCTTGAACACCGTCTGCTCAAGCTCTGCCCGATGGGCATCGTCGCGGGCATAGATGCTCTCTTTGCCCGCGGTCAGCCGATAGAGCGGAGGCTGGGCGAGAAACAGATGCCCACGGCGCACGACCTCCGGCATTTCCTGGAAGAAGAACGTCATCAGCAAAGTCGCGATATGCGCGCCGTCCACGTCTGCATCGGTCATGATAACGATACGGTCGTAGCGCAAGTTCTCTGGGTCGCAGTCCTTCCGCGATCCGCAGCCGAGCGCGAGGATAAGATCGGCGATTTCCTGATTGGCGCGTATCTTGTCCGAGCTTGCCGACGCGACGTTGAGAATCTTGCCCCGGATGGGAAGAATCGCCTGCGTCTTGCGGTTGCGGGCCTGCTTTGCGCTGCCACCCGCCGAATCCCCTTCGACGATGAACAGTTCGGTTTCGCCATCCCCTTCGCCGGAGCAATCGGTCAGCTTGCCGGGAAGCCTGAGTTTCTTGGCGTTGGTCGCCGTCTTGCGTTTGACTTCCCGTTCCGCCTTGCGGCGCAAACGTTCGTCCATCCGCTCCATCACCTGGCCCAGCAGCGCCTTGCCGCGTTCCATGTTGGAGGACAGGAAGTGATCGAAATGATCGCGCACGGCGTTTTCGACCAGGCGCGCGGCTTCGGGGGAAGTGAGCCTGTCCTTCGTCTGGCTTTGGAACTGGGGCTCGCGGATAAAGACCGACAGCATCACTTCCGCGCCGGTCATCACATCGTCGGCCGAAATATCCTTGGCCTTCTTCTGGCCGACCAGTTCGCCAAAGCCGCGCAGCCCCTTGGTCAGCGCCGCGCGCAGGCCCTGCTCGTGCGTGCCGCCATCGGGGGTGGGCACGGTGTTGCAGTACCAGCTTGTCGCCCCGTCGGACCACAGCGGCCAGGCAATCGCCCATTCCGCACGCCCTTGCTCTTCGGCAAAATCCTGCCGCCCGGCAAACGGCTGACTGGTGACGCATTCGCGGTCCCCGATCTGTTCGGCCAGATGATCGGCAAGGCCGCCGGGAAACTGGAACACCGCTTCGGCCGGGACATCGTCCGATGCGAGGCTGGGCGCGCATTTCCAGCGGATTTCGACCCCGGCGAAAAGATAGGCTTTCGAGCGGGTCAGGCGGAACAGCCGCGATGGCTTGAACTGCCGATCACCGAAAATTTCAGGATCGGGCGTGAAGGCGACAGTCGTCCCCCGCCGATTGGGGGTTGGCCCCAGGCGCTGAAGCGGGCCAAGCGTGACCCCACGGGCGAATTCCTGCGCATAAAGCTGCTTGTCGCGCGCGACTTCCACCCGGGTGTGTTCCGACAGCGCGTTGACCACACTGACACCGACGCCGTGCAGGCCGCCCGAGGTGGCATAGGCCTTGCCGGAGAACTTGCCGCCCGAATGGAGCATGGACATGATGACTTCAAGCGTGGACTTGCCGGGAAACTTGGGGTGTTCGTCCACCGGCATCCCACGGCCGTTGTCGCTGATCGTCAGGCGGTTGCCTTCGGCCAGCGTGACCTCGATCCGCGTAGCATGGCCTGCAACCGCTTCGTCCATGGCGTTGTCAAGCACTTCGGCGGCCAGATGATGGAGAGCGCGGTCGTCCGTCCCGCCGATATACATGCCCGGACGACGGCGAACGGGCTCCAGCCCCTCCAGCACCTCGATCGCGGACGCATCGTAATCGCCGCCGCCTGCGGGCAGCTTGTCGAACAGATCATCGCTCATCGCAAACCCATATCCTGCGGATTCAGCGCTGCACAAGCGCGGTACGGAGTTATCCGCCGCTACCGTGCAACCGCCATCATTCGGCGAACCGTGTCGGGGCAGGGGAAACGACCGTCACGGTGCCATTGCCTACCTTGCGCACTTCCATCGCGCGTTCGCCGACACCGCTGGGCAGGAAGCGGAACGGCCCATCCACTCCGAGGAAGCCGCCCTTGTCGAGCAGTTTGGCAGTGGGGAAGGTCGCACCCGGTTTCCAGTCGCGCGCGACTTTCAGCGTCAAAAGCACCGCATCGTAACCCAAGGTGGAAATGCGGTAGGGCTGAGTGCCGAAGCGTGTCTTGTAGCTGTTGGCGAACTGCTTGTAGCGTGAATCCGAAACGGCGGAGAACAGCGCGCCCCGGAGCGCGGTGCTCGCACCCACACTGGCTTCGCCGCTCCACAGCTCGGTGCCGAGAATCTGCGGTTTCCTAGCAAATTGCGCCCCGGCAAGCGCCGAAAGACGGGCCCCGTCGGCGATCAGCACCGTATCGAAGCCGCCCTTGCCATCGAGCCGCTTGGCCGCTTCGACAATGCCGCTGCTGCCGCGATCGTACTTTTCCACGCTCATCAGCGATGCGCCCTTGCCGAGCACCGCACTCGAAAGCGAGGTTTCCGCCTGGCGGCCATAGTCGCCCTGCGGCACCAGCGCGGCGAAGCGCCGGGCGCCCTGAGCATAGGCGTAATCCACCGTCCGCTGGACCGATTGCGCGGGGATATGGCCCAGCAGGAAGACATCGCGCGATGCAGTGGAGGCATCGTTCGAGAAGCTGATTAGCGGCACGCCCTTGCGCCGCGCCACTTTGACCACGTTGGCGGTATCTTCGCCCAGCAGCGGGCCGAGAATCAGGCGATTGCCATCAGCAATGGCCTTTGCCGCCGCGCTTTCCGCGCCGGTCGCCGTGTCATAAGTGGTGATACGCAGGTTGCCCGCATTGGTGTCGAGCAGCGCCATCGTGGTGGCATTGGCAATGGATTGGCCGACATTGCCGTTGGTGCCCGTGGTCGGCACCAGCAGGGCGATACGATGGCGGCCATCGTCGCTCGGCAGAGTGGTTTCATCCGGACCTGCCGGGGGAGGGGGCGCACTCGGTCCCTTCGGAACGACCGCGCAGCCTGCCAGCAAAGCCGTCGTAAGTGCCAGCGCAAAACTCCGCCGATCGATCCGCAATGCCTTCATCTCTTGCCGCTCCATACCAGTCTGGTCCAAGAGGCTTGTCGTGACAAACGAACCTCTAGCTTCCGGTCTCTATATTGTGGCCACCCCGATTGGCAATCTCGGGGATATCACATTGCGCGCAATCGACATCCTGACGCGGTGCGATGCCGTGGCGTGCGAAGATACCCGCGTCACCGCGAAGCTGCTTCGCCATCTCGATCTTCACAAACCGCTCTGGCGTTATGACGATCACAGCAGCGAAGAAGATCGCAACCGCCTGCTGGAAGCGATGCGCAGCCGTTCTGTGGCCCTCGTTTCCGATGCGGGGACACCGCTGATTTCCGATCCCGGCTATCGCCTGGTCCGCATGGCGCGCGAAGCAGGCATCCCGATCACTAGCCTGCCGGGGCCCAGCGCCGCCATTGTGGCGATGACATTGTCGGGCCTGCCCAACGATCGGTTCCTTTTTGCGGGGTTCTTGCCCAACAAGGACAAGGCGCGGGCCGATACGCTGACCGAACTGGCGCGTATCCCGGCAACTCTGATTTTCTACGAAAGCGCTCAGCGCCTCGTCAAAACGTTGGATGCGATCGGGGAAGCCCTGCCCGGAAGAGAAATCGCCGTCGCCCGCGAACTGACCAAGCTGCACGAAGAATGCCGCACCGGCACACCCTCGGCCTTGGCCGCGCATTACACCAGCCATCCGCCCAAGGGGGAAATCGTGCTGATGATCGCGCCGCCCGGCGAAGATGCGGCAGATGAGAACGATATCGACGCCCTGCTGCTGGCCGCGATGCAGCAGGACAAGCCATCGCAGGCCGCCGCGCAAGTCGCCAAGGCTACCGGACATGACCGCAAGGCGCTCTATGCCCGTGCGATGGAACTGAAAACGCAAGGGCAAGGCTGAGCGGTGGCACCCCCCAAACGCGCACAGCGGGAACGCATGGGGCGGCGCGGGGAGTGGCTGGCTGCATGGTTTCTGCGTTTCAAAGGGTGGCGCGTGCTCGCCCGGAGGGTCAAGAACGCGCGCGGCGAGGTGGACCTGATTGCTCGGCGGGGCAAAGTCGTGGCGTTTGTGGAAGTCAAATGGCGCCAGCGAGCCGAACGGCTCGACAATGCCATCGACGCCTATCGCCTGCGCCGGGTGGCGGCCGCTGCGGAGGTTCTGATGCACAGCTATGCGCGAAAGGGCGATATTGTGCGGATTGACGTTCTGCTCCTTGCGCCGGGGCGTTTCCCGCGCCACATCACCAACGCATTCCAGCCTTGAGCCACAATCAGGGGAATTTCATGTCATTGCGCGTCGCGGTCCAGATGGACCCGCTCCATTCGATCAATATCGCCGGCGATTCCACTTTTGCCCTGATGCTATCCGCGCAGGAGCGTGGCCACGAACTGTTCCACTACGACGTCGAAGGCCTGACGCTGGATGAGAACGACCGGCTCCACGCTCTCGTCCATCCCGTGCGCGTGCAACGGGTGGAAGGCGATCATTTCGCCATCGGGGAACCGCGCCGTCTCGATCTCGGGCGCGATGTCGATGTTGTCCTGATGCGGCAGGATCCGCCGTTCCATATGGGCTATATCACCGCCACGCACCTGCTTGAACGGATCGAGGGAGAAACGCTGGTGGTCAACAATCCGGCCAGCGTCCGCAACGCGCCGGAGAAAGTCTTCGTGCTCGATTACCGGCGTTTCATGCCGCCGACTCTCGTCACCCGCAGTGTGGACGAAGTGCGCCGCTTCATGGAAAAGCACGGCGCCGTGGTGGTGAAGCCGATCCATGGTAACGGCGGCAAGGCGATCTTCCGCATCCCCGAAGGCGGGGACAACCTTTCCGCGCTGTTCGAAGTGTTCAACCAGACCTGGCCCGAACCGCATATGGTTCAGCCGTTCCTGCCCGAAGTGGCCGAAGGCGACAAGCGCATCGTGCTGGTCGATGGCGAAGTGGCAGGGGCGATCAACCGCATTCCGGGCGAGGGCGAGTTTCGCTCCAACCTTGCCGTGGGCGGTTCCGCAGCGGCGACGACCCTGACCGAGCGGGAGCAGGAAATCTGCGCCGCGCTCGGCCCGGAACTCAAGCGGCGCGGCCTGCTATTCGTTGGCATCGACGTGATCGGCGGCAAATGGCTGACCGAAATCAACGTCACTTCACCCACCGGTATCGTCGCTATCGATCGTTTCAATGGCACCGATACGGCGGGTATGATCTGGGATGCGATTGCGCGGCGTCTGGGCAAGTAAGGGGCGAGGAGAAGCACCAGTATTCAGTTCGGCAGCAGTCAAAGGGGGGCTGATCTTCACGCGCCGGCACTGCAAAGGCCCCGCATGATGCGGTGCCCGGTTAAACCGAAAGCCCGAAAGGCCGTTTCCCCCTTATGAACGAATTCATCATCCATATAATCGAACAGGGCGGCTACCTCGGCATCACGTTTCTGATGCTGATCGAAAACGTGTTTCCGCCGATCCCATCGGAAGTGATCATGGGACTGGGCGGAGTGGCTGTTTCGCGCGGCACGATGAGCTTCTGGCCCCTGCTGCTCGCCGGCACGATCGGATCGACATTGGGCAATTATGTCTGGTTCCTCATCGGGGACAAATGGGGCTATCAACGGCTACGCCCTCTGATTGACCGCTGGGGCCGCTGGCTCACGTTGGAATGGCGGGACGTCAAACAGGCGAGCAGGTTCTTCCGGCGGCACGGCCAGTGGGTGGTGTTCTTCCTGCGTTTCTCCCCCCTGTTGCGCACCATGATTTCCTTGCCCGCCGGGCTCGCGCACATGCGCCATGGCGCTTTCCTCGTTTACACGTTCGCCGGTTCGGCGGTTTGGAACGCTCTGCTGATATTGGGCGGCCATTGGCTTGCCCGCTATTTCGAGGAATCGAAGCACTGGCTCGACTGGCTGGTTATCGGCGCAATCGCCCTGGGTGTCGTTGCCTATCTCTGGCGGGTGCTGACCTGGAAACCGAGAAAAAGGGGTTGAGGATAGCTTACCGGCCGCGCTCCCGCGGATGGGCGTTGCGGTAGGTATCCAGCATTCTGGCCGCGTCGACGCGGGTGTAGATCTGCGTAGAACCAAGGCTGGCATGGCCGAGCAGTTCCTGCAGGCTGCGCAGGTCCACGCCCGCGCCAAGCAGATGGGTCGCAAAACTGTGGCGCAGGGCATGCGGCGTGGCCGTCGCGGGCAACCCCAGGACAGTCCGCGCCTTGGCCATGGCCTTCTGCACCATGCCCGGGCTCAGCGGGCCGCCTTTGGCGCCACGGAATATCGGTTCATCCCGCTCCACCGGCCAAGGCTGTTGACGCAGATAAGCCGCGACTCCCTCTCGCACGACCGGCAGGATCGGCACAACGCGTTGCTTGTTGCCTTTGCCGGTGACCACCAGCGTTTCGCCCAGCGGCATATCGGCCCCGGTTAATGACAGGGCCTCGGCGATCCGCAATCCCGCGCCGTACATCAGCAGCAGAACCGCGCTGTCGCGTGCGCCGATCCAGTCTTCCGTGGCCATGCCTTCCACGATTTCCGCCACATTCGTCGCATCGACGGGGGTAATGGGGCGGGGCAGGCCTTTCTTGATCCGGGGCCCCCGCAGGCGAGGCGGGGCGGCATCGTCCATTCCGGCCTGCGTGCGGGCAAAGGCGATAAAACCTTTCAGCGCCGACAGTTCGCGCGCGGCAGAAACATTGCCGATCCCTTCACCCCGGCGGGCAGCCAGTTGTACCCGCAAAGCAGGGGCATCCGTGCGGGCAAGGGCGGCCCAATCGCTCGCTCCTATCCGGTCGAGCAGGCGGGAGGCGGCGGCGATGTAGGCGCGGACAGTGTGCGGGGAGCGCCGCCGCGCCTGGGTCAGATAACCCTGCCAGGCGGCCAGAAAATCCGCCTTCTGCATCATGCCGAAACCAGTTCGGCGGGGACGAGTTCGGCCAGCAAGGCATCGAGCAGCGGCATCCCTGCCTCAGTCACGCCGATCCGCGGACCTTCGCGCCAGCACAGCCCCTGATCGGCGTAAAAGGCGAAGCGGGCTTGATCGATCAGGGCTTCGGGCGCCAGTCCGAACCGCGTGGTCAGCACGGCAGGTTCGATCCCTTCGCGCAGCCGCAACCCCATCAGCAGCGCTTCACTTGCCTGCTCGGGCAGAGGGAGAGTGCGCTGCTCCGCAATCCCGTGGCCATTGGCCGCAATCGTCTCTAACCAGTTTTCCGGCTTGCGATGCCGCACGGTCGCGGCATGGCCGCGCCTGCCGTGTGCACCCGGCCCGATCCCGCAATAATCGCGATAGCGCCAATATGTCAGATTATGGCGGCTTTCCTCGCCAAGGCGGGCGTGATTGCTGATTTCGTAAGCAGGCAGCCCGGCAGCCGCCGTCATCGCGCGGGTGAGAGCGAACAATTCGGCCGCGTCATCGTCATCCAGCGGGGCGAACCGGCCTTGCCGGACATCGGTGGCAAAGCGGGTGCCCGGCTCGATAGTCAGTTGGTAGAGTGACAGGTGCCCGGTGCCGAACGATAGGGCCCGTGCCAGTTCCGCCTCCCATTGCGCCGCCGTCTGCCCCGGACGGGCATAGATCAGATCGAAACTGACCCGCGCAAAGGCGTTCTGTGCCGTTTCGAGTGCCTGCAAGCCATCCCGTGCATCGTGCAGACGGCCCAGGAAGCGCAACACTTCATCGTCCAGCGCCTGTACGCCAAGCGACACCCGGTTGATCCCAGCCCCGGCAAGAGCGGCGAATCTGCCCGCTTCGACGGAGGAAGGATTGGCTTCCAGCGTGATTTCGACTTCCGGCGTGAAACCCCACAGGCGTTCCGCCTCGCGCAGCAGGGTTTCCACCAGTTGCGGCGGCATCAGCGACGGGGTTCCGCCTCCAAAAAACACGCTTTCGAGCACTTCGCCGCCGGCCAGTTCCGCCTCATGCCGCATATCGGCGATCAAGGCCGCCTGCCACTGCGACACATCAACCGTGTCCCGGACATGCGAGTTGAAATCGCAGTAGGGGCACTTCTTCAGGCAGAACGGCCAATGGATGTAGAGTGCGCGGGCCATGCCTGTATCCTAGAGTGCTTTCGAAGCAGGTGGAATCACCTGCTGGCTCGGAAATCACGGCAATCAAAAGACAAGCAAGAGTGATACCGGTTCAATCAGGACCGGTATCACTCTAGCCGCCGAATTGCTCCGCCACCAGCTTGGCGAAGGCATTCGCCCGGTGGCTGGTGCGGTGCTTTTCCTCAGGATCGATTTCGGCATAGGTTTCGGTTCGCCCATCGGCGACGAAGACCGGATCGTATCCGAAACCCCGATCCCCGCGCGGCGGCCAGCTATAGCGCCCATCCACCCGGCCTTCATAAACGGCGGTTTCACCGTCGGGCCAGGCAATCGCCAACACGCACGAAAACCAGCAGGCCCGATCCGCATTGGGGCCGATGGCCTGCAACATGCCTTCGACTTTGCCCATCGCCATGTACCAGTCGCGCCCCGGCTCGCCTTCGAACCATTGGCGTTCCGCCCAATCGGCGGTGTAAACGCCGGGACGCCCGCCGAGCCCGGCGACGGACAACCCGCTGTCATCCGCCAGCGCAGGCAATTGCGAAGCTTCGGCAGCGGCGCGAGCCTTGATCAGAGCGTTTTCAACGAATGTCGTGCCTGTTTCCGCCGGTTCTGGCAGGCCCAATGCCCCCGCCGAGATGCATTCCATCCCATATGGCGCGAGCAAGGCCGAAATCTCTTTCAGCTTGCCCGCATTATGCGTGGCGATGACGAGCTTGCCGGAACCGAGGCGGCGCATCACTTGACCGCCGCATCCTGCGCCGCGAAAATCCGGTCGCAACCGATCCGGGCGAGGCGGAGCAGGCGCAGCAGGCTTTCCTCGTCATAAGGCGCGCCTTCCGCCGTCGCTTGCGCTTCGGCGATCTGGCCGCCTTCGATCAGCACGAAATTGGCATCGGCATCGGCAGCGCTGTCTTCGACGTAATCGAGATCGAGCACCGGCGTCCCGCCGCAGATTCCGCAGCTTACCGCGGCCACTTTCGCCGTCAGCGGGTCGGCGGTGATCGCGCCCGAGGCCATCAGCTTGTTCACGGCGAGCCGCAGCGCCACCCAGGCGCCGGAAATGGCTGCCGTGCGTGTGCCGCCATCGGCCTGGATGACATCGCAATCAAGCGTGATCTGGCGTTCGCCCAGCTTCTTGAGATCGGTCACGGCGCGCAGGGAGCGGCCGATCAGGCGCTGGATTTCCTGAGTCCGACCGGTCTGCTTGCCCTTGGCCGCTTCACGGCTGCCGCGCGTGTGAGTGGCGCGGGGCAGCATGGAATATTCCGCCGTCACCCAGCCTTCGCCCTTGCCGCGCAGGAACGGGGGTACGCGTTCCTCGACACTGGCGGTCACCAGCACCCGCGTATCGCCGAAGGAAATCAGGCACGATCCTTCCGCATGCTTGGTGAAACCGGTCTGGATTTCAATCGCGCGCATTTCGTCTGCGGCACGGCCGGAAGGTCGCATATGTTGTCCTTTGTTCCGATCAGGCACCCGGCCTGAACCATCATCGCGCCGTCCTTACTTCCTCGCGCGTGAAAGGGAAGAGACGAACAGGTGTTGTCTCCCCGGCTGTCTCGCCTAGATAACGTGTTATGCCCACGCCGCCCGTCACCGAACTGACCAGTCGCGCCCGCGATATTTTCCGCCTGGTGGTGGAAGGATATCTGTCGAGCGGGCTGCCTGTCGGATCGAAAACGCTGGCTGGCAGGGGGCAGGTCAACCTTTCCCCGGCATCGATCCGTTCGGTTCTGGCCGAACTCGAATCGCTCGGACTGCTGGCTGCGCCGCATACCAGCGCCGGGCGGATGCCCACCGAACTGGGCCTGCGCCTGTTCGTCGATGGGATGATGCAGGTAGCAGAGCCCACGGCAGAAGAACGGGCGGCCATCGAAAGCCGCCTGTCACGCCCCGGCCCGATCGAGCAGGCACTGGAAGCGACCAGTCTGCTGCTGTCCGATCTCTCGGCCGCCGCTGGCGTCGTCATGGTGCCGAGCCGCGAGCCCCGGCTGACGCAGATGAACATCGTTTCCCTCGCGCCCGGCAAGGCGCTGGCGATCATCGTCGGGGAAGACGGACACATCGAAAACCGCCTGCTCGATCTGCCTCCCGGCCTGCCCGTGACGATTCTGGAGCAGGCGACCAATTACATCACGGCGCATTTGCGTGGCCGGACACTGGCCGAGGCCGTGCGGATCATCGGGCACGATATCGTCTCGGGCCGCTCTGCGCTCGATGCCGCGAGCCGCGATCTGGTTGAGCGGGGACTGGCGGTCTGGACCGAGGATGCGGCGCAGCGCCCCGTTCTGATCGTGCGCGGGCAGGCCAACCTGCTGGACGAAACCGCCTTGGGCGATCTCGAACGCGTCCGGCAATTGCTGGACGATCTCGAAAACAAGCAATCCATTGCCGAACTGCTGGAAAGCGCGCGCGAAGCGGATGCGACCCGTATTTTCATCGGCTCGGAAAACCGCCTGTTCGCCCTCTCCGGTTCGTCCGTGATCGCTTCACCCTATCGCGATCGGGACGGCAAGGTTGTGGGTGTGGTGGGCGTAATCGGGCCGACCCGGTTGAATTATGCCCGGGTTGTCCCCATGGTGGATTTCACTGCCCAGAGCCTGGGCAAATTGATCGGTTAAACAGTTAGAACAGACAGATTAGAGACCTATGACTGACGACAAGACGCAGCCGCAAGACGATCCCGCCGTGGCCGCGGAATTGAAGGGCGTACCCGAAGAAATGCTGGAAAGCGCCGGCGATGCGGAGGGTTCGGCCCCGGATCAGGTGAGCCTGTTGCAAGAACAACTGGAAGCCGCCCAGCAGGATATTCTCTATGCCCGGGCGGAAACGCAAAACGTGCGCCGCCGCCTGGAGAAGGACATTGCCGATGCGCGCGCATATGCCGCCACCGGCTTTGCCCGCGATATCCTCAGCGTGGCCGACAACCTTGCCCGGGCGCTCGACGCCATTCCCGCCGATCTCAAGGATGACGATCGCGTGAAGGGCTTCCTCGCCGGGATCGAGGCCACCGCGCGTGAGATCGACAAGGTCTTCGGCAGCCACGGCATCAGCCGGATCGCGGCGATGGGGCTGCCGCTGGACCCCAATCAGCATCAGGCCATGCTCGAAGTTCCTTCGACGGACGCCGAACCGGGCACCATCGTGCAGGAACTGCAACCCGGCTACATGATCAAGGACCGCCTCCTGCGTCCGGCCATGGTGGCTGTCGCCAAGAAACCCGAATAAGCGCGCATTGCGGGTCGAACAGGCCCGCAATGACGATGAAGCGCCCTAATATCAGGAACATGCGCAAAACCCGTCCGTTAATGTTCGAGAAGAAGAACGCTGAACGGAGGTTTATCATGCGTAAGTGGATTGTCCCCGCCGTGGCGGCAGTTTCGCTCGCCACGCTGGGCGCCTGCTCCACCAATCATGCCGGTGAGGGCGCTCTCGTCGGGGCCGCCGTTGGCGCCGGTGTCGGGGCTGCGACCGGTGGCGATGTGGGCGAAGGCGCCGCAATCGGTGCGGCGGCCGGGGCTGTCGGCGGCGCGCTTATCAAGAAAGACGGCAAGTGCTATCGCCGCGACCGCTACGGCGATGAACGCCGCGTAAGCTGTCGCCGCTATCGCTGACGGTTAGTTTGTCCGGGCATCGCAGCACGGCGGCGCTTGGCTTTGATCCGGGGCTTTAACCTGGATTTTCCGCCCCTGGAAAATTCACCAGCTTATCATATGCGCGCGGATCGCCGACACCTGCGATCCGCTTCCCATTGCGCAACAGGAAGGCATGGCGGACGATTTCGGCCTGCTGCTCGATACCGTAGCGATGGAGGGCCCTGCCGGGCATCAGCGCGTAGCCATAGCGGCAGAACGGATGGCGGCGTAACGGCAGATAGTATTTACCATGCACCTGGGTTTGCCAGACGTGGGTCATCTCGTGCAGAAAATGCCCCTGCCGGTCAAGCGTCGCCGCGGCGAAATCATCACAGTAGATCGAATCGTCCGGGTGGAAGTGGATGTGCCCACACGGGGCCATCAGCCGGTCGCGCGGCTGGAAGGGGAACCACTTGCGCCGTCGCAAAGTGACAAGGCTGCAATCGATCGCGGTGCCGAAGATGCTTCGGACAAGGGCGACTTCCCCTTCGGTTAGCGGCCGTTCGCCGCCAGCCGGGCAAGCCGCCCCTTGAAACTGCGCGATTTCGCTCAGTTGCCGCCCCCTGGAGCTTCGACCTTGGCGGTGAAAGTGGTCTTGTCACCACCCGCGAAAGTCAGCGTCACTTCCTTCGTTTCGCCTGCTGCGGGCGCGGGATCGAGGCCCATGATCATGAAATGCTTGCCGCCCGGTTCGAACTTGACCGATTGCCCCTTCACGAGATTGACCGGGGCCAGATCGACCATCTCGGCCTTGCCGTTGGTGGTCACGCTTTCGTGCATAGCCACGTCCTTGGCGCCGGGCACTTCCGCCTTGCGGACGACGGCGTAGCCATCGCTGTTGTTCACGATATCGAGATAGAGCGCAGCGGGATTGCCCGCCACTGCAGGCAGAACGATGCGACCGTTGGTGATTTCGACCCCGGGCTTGCCATCGACGCTATCGGCCGGGGGCGCTTCCTTTTCGCCGCATGCGGCCAGCGGCAGTGTGGAAAGGACCAGTGCGAGGGATGCGAATACCGTTTTTCTCATGTTTTTGCCTCCTGTTTCCCGATTGGGGAAACTAGCTGCCATGATCCCTTGTGCAAGGAAAAAGCGCTCTTATATCGCCGGTCAACAAGGGCCTTTTCGGGCTCAGAGCTGCGTAAGCCGTCTTGCCGCTTTCGGGAGGCGAACCGCGCGGTGTCCACTTTTGATTTTAGGATGAGGTAATAATGGGCAAAGTTATCGGTATCGACCTTGGCACGACCAACAGCTGCGTCGCGGTGATGGATGGGGGCAAGCCCAAGGTGGTCGAAAATTCGGAAGGCGCGCGCACGACTCCGTCAATCGTCGCGTTCACCAAGGATGGGGAGCGCCTGATCGGCCAGCCCGCGAAGCGCCAGGCCGTCACCAATCCCGACAATACGGTTTTCGCGGTCAAGCGCCTGATCGGCCGCCGCTTCGACGATCCCATGACCAAGAAGGACATGGGTCTCGTCCCCTATACCATCACCAAGGGCAAGAACGGCGATGCCTGGGTCCAGGCAGGCGGCGAAGACTACAGCCCGTCTCAGATTTCCGCCTTTATTCTCCAGAAGAAGAAGGAAACGGCGGAATCGTACCTCGGCGAATCCGTCACTCAGGCGGTGATCACCGTTCCGGCCTACTTCAACGACGCGCAGCGCCAGGCGACCAAGGATGCCGGCCAGATCGCGGGTCTTGAAGTGCTGCGCATCATCAACGAACCGACGGCGGCCGCACTGGCTTACGGCCTCGACAAGAACGACGGCAAGACCATTGCCGTGTACGACCTTGGCGGTGGCACGTTCGATATTTCGATCCTCGAAATCGGCGATGGCGTGTTCGAAGTGAAATCGACCAACGGCGACACGTTCCTGGGCGGTGAGGATTTCGACAGCGCGATTGTCGAGTATCTGGCGGACCAGTTCAAGAAGCAGGAAAACATGGACCTGCGGACGGACAAGCTGGCTCTGCAACGCCTCAAGGAAGCGGCCGAAAAGGCGAAGATCGAACTTTCCAGCTCGCAGCAGACCGAAATCAACCTGCCCTTCATCACCGCGCGTATGGAAGGCGGCGCGACGACCCCGCTGCACCTGGTGGAAACGCTGACCCGTTCGCAGCTCGAAAAGCTGGTCGAAAACCTGATCCAGCGCACGCTTGAACCCTGCAAGAAGGCCTTGGCCGATGCGGGGCTGGACAAGGGTGCGGTGGACGAAGTCGTGCTGGTCGGCGGGATGACCCGCATGCCCAAGGTGCGCGAAGTCGTCGAACAGTTCTTCGGCAAGAAGCCGCACACCGGCGTGAACCCTGACGAAGTGGTGGCCATGGGCGCCGCCATCCAGGCGGGCGTGCTGCAGGGCGATGTGAAGGACGTGCTGCTGCTCGACGTGACTCCGCTTTCGCTCGGCATCGAAACGCTGGGCGGGGTGTTCACTCGCATGATCGACCGCAATACGACGATCCCGACCAAGAAATCGCAGGTCTATTCGACGGCAGAAGACAACCAGCAGGCCGTGACTATCCGCGTGTTCCAGGGCGAACGCGAAATGGCTGCGGACAACAAACTGCTCGGCCAGTTCGATCTCGTCGGCATTCCGTCGGCGCCGCGCGGCGTGCCGCAGATCGAGGTGACGTTCGATATCGACGCCAACGGCATCGTCAACGTGTCGGCTAAGGACAAGGGCACCGGCAAGGAACAGCAGATCCGCATCCAGGCTTCCGGCGGTCTTTCGGAAGGCGACATCGACCAGATGGTTCGCGATGCCGAAAAGTTTGCCGAGGAAGACAAGAAGCGGCGTGAATCGGCGGAAGCCCGAAACAATGCCGACAGCCTCGTGCATGCCACGGAAAAGCAGCTGTCCGAAAACGGCGACAAGATCGATGCCGGCCTCAAGTCCGAAATCGAAGCCGCTATCGCCGAAACCAAGACTGCGATCGAAAGCGGGAATGTCGATGATATGAACGCCAAGGCGCAGAACCTGACCCAGCTTGCCATGAAGATGGGGCAGGCGATCTACGAGAAGGAACAGGCCGCTGGCGGCGCCGCTGATGGGGCCGACAACGCAGCCGCGCAGGACGACGTGGTTGACGCCGAGTTCTCGGAAGTCGACGAAGACAACAAGGGCTGAATTGCCTGATGGACATCGAATCCGCCGCCGCTCTGCCCCCGATTATGGCGGGCATCGGCGGCGGTGACGTTTGAGGCGGGGCAATGGCTACCGAAGTAAACTACTACGAACTGCTTGAGGTGGAGCGTTCGGCGGACGACAAGACGCTGAAATCGGCCTATCGCAAACTGGCGATGCGCTATCACCCGGATCGCAATCCGGGTTGTGACCAATCCGAAGCCAAGTTCAAGGCGATCAACGAGGCATACGATTGCCTCAAGGACCCGCAGAAGCGCGCGGCCTATGACCGTTTCGGCCATGCGGCTTTCCAGCAAGGCGGCTATGGTCAAGGCGGCCATGGGCCCGGCGGCGGTGAATTCAGCGATCTGGGCGATATCTTCGAAACCATTTTCGGTTCGGCTTTCGGTGGCGGAGGCGGAAGGGCTCGCCCACGCCGCGGCGCCGACTTGCGCTACGATATGGAAATCTCGCTCGACGAAGCGTTTCACGGCAAGGAAGCGCAGATCGAAGTCGAAGTCTCGACCCAGTGCGAAGCTTGCGACGGAACCGGCGCCAAGCCGGGCACCGGTTCGCGCGGATGCGGCACCTGCCACGGTCATGGCAAAGTCACCACGCGCCAGGGTTTCTTCGTCGTCGAACGCACTTGCCCGCACTGCCATGGGCGCGGCGAAATCATCGAAAGCCCCTGCCGTTCCTGCGGCGGAGAAGGCCGGGTAGACAAGCCGCAGACACTGGATGTGACAATCCCGCCCGGTGTCGACAACGGCACGCGTATCCGCCTCTCCGGCAAGGGTGAGGCAGGGCCGATGGGCGCCCCCCCGGGCGATCTTTACATTTTCCTGCAAGTTCGCCCGCACCGCGTGTTCCAGCGAGAAGGAACAGCGCTGTACACCCGCGTGCCGGTGAGTTTCACCACCGCCGCGCTGGGCGGGGAAATCGCTATTCCCGGGCTCGACGGGGAATCGATCTGCATCGAGATTCCGGCGGGTATCCAGTCGGCGAAGCAATTGCGCAAGCGAGGCGCGGGGATGCCTGTGCTGCAGGGCCGGGGGCGCGGCGATCTGGTGATCGAAGTCATCGTCGAAACCCCGACCAAGCTGACCGCGCGGCAAAAGGAACTGCTGCGTGAATTCCAGGAAACCGAAACGGGCGACGAATGCCCCGAAAGCCGCGGTTTTTTCGAGCGGATCAAGGACGCCTGGAACGACCTGACCGACTAAGCGTGCAGGCAGGGCCCAGTCCCTGCCTGTTTCGCCCTTATTCCATCCGTTCGATTATTTCCGCGCGAATCCGGGCGATCAGGCCGGGATCGGCGGTGAGGCGCTTCTGTTCCTCGGCAAGAATGGCGAGGAACGCCGCGCGCTTGTGCCGGACGATCTCATCGGCGGGCATCGGTTCGTTCAGTGTGGACACGACGATGTCGATCATTCGCTCGGCCCCGTGCAGGCGCCCCCACAGATAGTCGTTCTCACGATAGGCCCGGCTGAAGAAGGCGCCGAAATTGTAGAATTCGATCCCGCGCAGCGTGGCATGCGTGCCGCCTTCGCGGATCGAACGGGCATCTTCGGGCGAAATGCGGTCGACTTTCACCGGGTCGAACTCGGTCAGCCCTTCGTTGCGCAGCAGGGGCAGAGTGGCGATATCGAAAAAGGGAAAACCCAAATAGGTCAGCAGGACCTTGCGCCGCAAAGGCTTGGGCATTTCGGATAGCGCTTCGATGAACATTTCTTCCACCTTGCGATCCACACCGGGCAGATCGCGCAGCCGTTGCAAGGCATCGATCGCCTCGCCGGGGTCGTCCATCACATTCCGGGCATCGGCGACGAACTGCGCCCCGAGCCAATCGATCGATTCCCGCTCGAAATAGAGCGCGAGCGAATCGTAAACCAGTTTCTTTGCGCGTTCCCGGTCCGGTGCGGCGATATCGTCGTCGCCTTCCCATTCGACCGACAGGCGGCGGGCCAGAAGGCGCAGGCGGCGGATGCGAAAGGCGATGTCATGCCTGCGCAGGAAGGCGATGGCATCGCTGCTGGCCCCGCCTTTGGGATCGGAAAGCCGCTGCAACCCCCGCGCCGTGAGTTCCGCTTTCAGCCGTTGCCGAATGGGGTTGGGGCCGGGAAGGCCCAGATCGGGCACCGCTTCGTAGATCGTCCGCGCGATGTGATCGATAACCCCCGCGAATTTCAATTGGGCGTAGCTATGATAGGCAAAGCCCGCCTTTTCGGCGGCGGCCTGCTGCGCCTTGTTGCGCCACATCTGCAACCGGCGGGCTGTCGGCTTGTCGAGAAACAGGGTATGGCCGAACAGGTCGTCCACCGCCTGTTCGACTTCCGGCCGCAGGGCGAGGACGATGGTATACAGGCGCTCCGCCTCGCGGGATTGCTGTTCCAGTTCTTCGAGATTGTCGCGGATCGGCTGTTCGCGCGGAATGGTCGAGAGAGCGCCGAATATCGCGGAAAAGAACCCGACCGGGCGATTGCGTGCAAGATCGACTTCCGCCCAACGATCCGGGCGCGGATCGATATAGACGAAACGCCGATCCACCTCGCGCTGGGCGGGCCGGGTGGAAAGCCTCGCCGCGGCTTCGGCGAATGGCGCGTTGACCAGCACCGAACCGTCGATCAACGAAACGTGTTCGGCGTCCCCGCGCCGCACATGCCCGGGCATGATCCGTTGGAGGAATTCGGCTCGGCCGGTCCATTCGTGCCCCCGTTCCCGCCCCAGTTGGTCGATTTCCGCCAGTTGCAGCGGCGGAAACGCGCCGGGAAAACTGGCGGTGGATCGCGCGGCGAAAATCAGTTCCAGCGGATCGGCAAGGCCCGTGCCACCCTGTGCCGGCACCCGGCCATGGAAGCCGATCGGCAGGCGGTGCTCGCTTTCTTCCGCGACGGGCGGGCTGTTGAGCCGCAGCAAGGCAGGATAGCCGCGAAAATCGGTGGCGGTCACGAACAGATCAATCGGGTGGCCAGGGGGCAACAGCGGATCGTCCGCTGGCACGCTGTGCATCGCCATCAACGCCTTGCACAACAGGCGGGAGAACCCGATGCCGGAAAATGGCGGTTCAAACCACCGGCTGCGGATGAAGCGCGACAGCTTGGCCCGCACTTCCTCCCGCGTTTCAGGAGCGACGCTTTCGGAGACGGCGTTGCCAGGCCGGGTCAGCAAATACTGCACCAGAGGCCAGGCCCATTGCTTGGTGATACGCGACCAGGGCCGGGCTTCCGGATCGAGCAGCATGTCGACATCGGCCATGTCGAGCCACAGATCGGTCAGCGGTTCGAGCGAGTAACCCGAATGGATCGCTTCGGCGAGGAACACCGCGTTGATCCCGCCCGCGCTGGCGCCGGTCAGGATATCGGGAAGAACACGCAGTTCCAGTTCCTGATGGCTTTCGATAGCTCTCAGGAGATCGCAATAGACGCTTTCGCTGCCACTGAGGCACCGCAGGCCGGCGTGCGAAGCGCGGCTGGCGCGGGCCAGCTTCCACACTTCCTTGGTAACACCATGCATGTACACCGCGAGGCTGACGCCGCCATAGCATACCAGGGCAATGCGAAGTTCCTTTTGCCGCATGGCCCTGTTGTGGGGGCTCAATCGCGGGAAAGCAATTGCGTTCCTTTTATGTTCCCATTATCGCAACGTCATGGCCAAAACCAAACGCCGTTATGTCTGCCAGGCTTGTGGCAGCGTCTCCCCCCGCTGGCAGGGGCAATGCGCCGATTGCGGGGAATGGAACACGCTTGCGGAAGAAGCGCCCGCCACGGTCTTCTCCCAGAAGCACGATCTGTCTTCCGGCGGGCGGACGATTGCCTTCGAACCGCTGGATACCCCGGGCAAAGCGCTGGAACGGCGCGCCACGGGGCTGGCCGAATTCGACCGCGCACTGGGTGGGGGGCTGGTGCCGGGCTCCGCCATTCTGATGGGCGGCGATCCGGGAATCGGCAAATCGACGCTGCTGTTGCAGGCGGCGGGGAAAATTGCGCGGGCAGGGGGCGATGTCGTCTATGTCAGCGGGGAAGAAGCGGCAGGGCAGGTCCGGCTGCGCGCCAGCCGCCTGGGGCTGGCGGACGCGCCGATCAGGCTGGCCGCCGCCACCTCGGTGCGCGATATCCTGACCACGCTCAACACCATGGACCCGCCTTCGCTGCTGGTCATCGACTCCATCCAGACGATGCATTCCGACACCATCGAAGGGGCGCCGGGCACGGTCAGCCAGGTGCGCGGCTGCGCGTTCGAACTGATCCGCTATGCCAAGGAAAGCGGCACGGCTCTGGTGCTGGTCGGTCATGTAACCAAGGATGGCGCGATTGCGGGCCCCCGCGTGCTGGAACACATGGTCGACGTGGTGATGAGCTTCGAAGGCGAACGCAGCCATCAGTACCGCATCCTGCGCAGTCTCAAGAATCGCTTCGGCGCGGTGGACGAAATCGGGGTTTTCTCCATGGCGGGGGAAGGACTGGAGGAAGTGGCCAATCCCTCGATGCTGTTCCTGTCAGGCCGGGACGATCCCCTGGCAGGCAGCGCGGTGTTTCCCGCTCTCGAAGGCACCCGCCCCGTGCTGGTGGAAATCCAGGCGCTGATCGTGCGCCTGCAAAGCGGGGCCACCCCCCGGCGTGCGGTGGTGGGATGGGACAGCGGCAGGCTGGCGATGCTGCTGGCCGTGCTGGAATCGCGCTGCGGGCTCAATTTTTCGAGCGCGGAAGTCTATCTCAACGTGGCGGGCGGTTATCGCCTCGCAGACCCGGCGGCCGATCTGGCGGTGGCCGCCGCGCTTGTATCGGCCTTGTCCGACCGGCCGCTTCCCGCCGGTTCGATCTGGTTCGGGGAAGTCTCCCTGGCCGGGGAGATTCGCCCGGTTGCCCACCCCGGTATCCGTTTGCGCGAAGCTTTGAAGCTGGGGTTCGACCGCGGCCACGGCCCGAGCGGGGCCGCGGAAAAGATCACCGGTATCCGGTTTGACGATATGCCCTCTCTGGCGAAGCTCGTTGACCGGATCGTGCGCTAAATCTAAGGCATCGCCGCGATGACAGGCTTCGATCTCATTGTGCTGCTTCTGATCGGCGTGGGCGCCGTTGGGGGCTTTCTGCGCGGCTTCGTGCACGAAGTGCTGTCGCTGGCGGCATGGGTGGTGACGCTGATCGTCATCCATATGTTCCACACACCGGCCACCGCCGTGCTCACGGGCTACATGGATAACCCGGTCACGGCGTCCGTTGTGGCTTTCGCGATTCTGCTGATCGTCCCTTACGCGGCCATAAAAATGGTGGCGAAGTGGATGGGCGGCGTGTCGCGGGCATCGCTGCTGGGGCCGATCGACCGGGTGCTGGGCTTCGGCTTCGGCATCCTCAAGGGCCTGATCATTGCCGTGCTGGCCTTCTCGCTTCTCGTTCTCGGCTATGACACGGTATGGGGACCGTCGGGGCGGCCGACGTGGATCACCACGGCGCGGGTCTATCCGTTTATCGACACCGCATCGGATGAACTGGTGGCCTTGATCAAGGAACGGCGTCTGGCGATGGAATTGCAGGAAGCGCAATCCGAATCCCCATCGCGATGAACGGCGTCACCCGGCTATACACCCCCGAATTGCTGGGCCTTGCAGTCCGCCTTGCCGATTATCCGTTCGACGACACGCTGGAATGGCAGGGGGCGGCCCGCTCCCCCAGTTGCGGCAGCACTCTGGACCTGGGCCTTACGCTCGATCCGCAGGGCCGGATCGCCCGGATCGGCATGCGGGTCCATGCTTGCGCCGTGGGGCAGGCAGCGGCGGCGATTTTCGCCGATGCCGCCATCGGGCAGGATCGGGCCGCGCTTCTGGTTGCCGGTGATGCTATCGAACAATGGCTGGACGGGCAGACGGCATTGCCCGGCTGGCCGGGCATCGCGGCCATCGCACCCGCGCACGCGTTTCCCGCGCGCCATGGCGCCATGCTGCTGCCATGGCGCGCTGCGGCACAAGCGCTTTCCAACTGCGATTCCCACCGCTAGATCACGATCTTCCGCGGGGGAGAGATCACAAGAAATGGCCAGCACAGCATTGCCTGCCGAACAGCAGGGTAAGGCATCCGACGTACGCCTCGTCATTGCCGCATCATCCGCCGGTACGGTGTTCGAATGGTATGACTTTTTCATCTACGGAACGCTTTATGCCGTCATTTCAAAAGCGTTCTTTCCCGCAGGCAATGAAACGCTTTCGGTTCTGCTGACCTGGGCCACCTTCGCAATCGGTTTCGGCTTCCGCCCGATCGGGGCGATCCTGTTCGGCTATCTGGGCGACAAGCTCGGTCGCAAATACACCTTCCTTGTCACGGTCACTCTGATGGGCATCGCCACGGCCGGGGTCGGTCTGGTGCCGAGCGTCCAGACCATCGGCCTTGCCGCGCCGCTGATCGTCATTTTCCTGCGCATCCTTCAGGGGCTCGCGCTGGGCGGTGAATATGGCGGGGCAACGACTTATGTGGCGGAGCACGCGCCGCTCAACCGGCGCGGTTTCTACACCAGCTTCATTCAGGCCAGCGTCGTCGGCGGTTTCGTGCTGAGCATCGCGGTGGTTGTGGCGTGCCGGATGCTGATACCGGAGGACGCCTTTGCCGCATGGGGCTGGCGCGTTCCTTTCCTGTTGTCGCTGCTGCTGCTGGCGATTTCGCTGTGGATGCGCTTCAAACTGTCGGAAAGCCCGGTTTTCCGGGCCATGAAGGCGGCGGGCAAAACCGCGAAGAATCCGTTCGTCGAAAGTTTCACCTATCCCGGCAACAAGAAGCGCATTTTCGTCGCCCTGTTCGGGGTGACCGCCGGGCTGACGACGATCTGGTACACCAGCGTGTTCACCAGCATGTCGTTCCTGCGCGGGCCGATGCGGGTGGATGGGCTGACGGTCGAACTGATCTTGCTGGCGGCCGGGCTGATAACAATGTCTTTCTATCTGGTGGTCGGCAAATGGTCCGATCGGGTCGGGCGCAAGAAGCCGATGGTCATCGGCAATTTCATCACGCTGTTCCTTCTGTTTCCGCTGTTCTGGGGCATGGGCCACCTCGCCAATCCCGGCCTTGCCGCCACGGCCAAGGACAATCCGGTCCAGATCGAAGGGCCGCACTGCACGACCGATCCGTTCGGTGAAATCGTGGGCAGCAAACCCTCGCCCTGCGGGCGTATGCTGGAAACGCTGGCCGCCAGCGGTATCCCCTATACGGTTGTGAAGGCGGACACTCTGCGCCTCACGGTCGGAGGTGAGGACATTCCGATCGCCCCTCACTGGATCGGCGACAATGCCGCACGCAAGGCCGGGATCGAACAGGCCCTGTCCACCTATGGTTTCGACTTTTCCGTGCAGTTCCCGCCTTTTGTGAACATTGTCGGGATCATTGCGATCCTTCTGGTGCTGGGGGTTCTTTCGGCGCTGACTTTCGGTTCGGCGGCCGCGCTGCTGGCGGAATTGTTTCCCGCCAGAATCCGTTACAGTTCGATGTCGATCCCTTACCACATCGGGGCGGGCTACTTCGGCGGCTTCCTGCCCCTGATCGCCAATTATATTGTTGCCAAATCAGGTGATGCCTATGCTGGCCTGTGGTACACGTGGGGCTTCGTCCTCATTTCCTTTCTGGTCGGGCTATGGGGTATCCCCTCAGGCCCACCGCAAGATTTCATAGAAGATGCTCCCTAAACAACCGGCTTCCTCGCTTCGCCTTCGCCTCGACCGTTCCGCACTGTCCCACAACTGGCGCGCGCTGGATCGCCTCTCCGGCGGCGCGCGCGCCGGGGCGGCGGTCAAGGCGAATGCCTATGGCCTGGGCGTGGACCTGGCCGTTCCCACGCTGCGCGATGCAGGCGCGCGTGACTTCTTCATCGCCCACTGGAGCGAGGTTCCCGCGCTGTTGAAGCATGTCGCGCCGCAGCAGATTTCCGTGCTGCACGGGCCGCTTACCGCCGATGACTGCGCCTTCGCACAGGCCACCGGGGTCAAACCCGTCATCAACAGCCGGTTTCAGGCGAAACTGTGGCGCGAAGCGGGCAATGGCCCGTGCGATCTGATGGTCGACACGGGAATGAACCGGCTCGGCATTTCCCCGGCCGATTTCACGGATGCCGATATTGCCGGGCTCGATATCGACATCCTGCTCTCGCACCTCGCATCGGCGGACGAGGAGAGCCCGCTCAACGCGGCGCAACTGGCGCGCTTCGGCCACGCCTGCGCGGCGCTTCCCGCCCGCAGCCGCAGTCTGGCCAACAGCGCCGGCATCGCGCTGGGCAAGGATTATCAGTTTGACGTCACCCGGCCGGGCCTGTCGCTTTACGGTGGCATTCCCCGGGCCGAACTGGCGGGCGAGATTCGCCCCGTCGCCCTGATCGAGGCTGCGATCATCCAGTGCCGCGATCTCGCCCCGGGCGATACCGTGGGCTACAACGCGACATTCACCGTCGACCGTCCGATGCGGGCCGGGATAGTCTCTCTGGGCTATGCCGACGGTTTCCTGCGCGCCTGGGGCGGGAAGGGCGCTCTGAGCAGCGATGGCGCCAAGCTGCCTCTGCTGGGCCGTGTGTCGATGGATATGGTCGCCGTCGATCTCGCGGCAGCGCCGCATCTGAAGGATGGGGACTGGATCGGTGTCCCCTATGCCTTGCCGGAGGCTGCGCAATTGACCGGACTCTCGCAATACGAATTGTTGACGATTTTGGGCCAACGTTTCGAACGGACATAGCCTGTGTTGCACCGCACACGCTGCGCATGCTAAGTCCTGTTCTTTAGGAGCGTGGCAAGGAGCGCTGTAATGGCAAAGGCGGGCGGAACCGAAAACGGTCCGGTCATCATCAAGAAATACGCCAACCGGCGGCTCTACAACACCAGCTCTTCCAGCTACATCACGCTGGAGGACCTTTCCAAAATGACCCGTGAAGGGGTCGAATTCCAAGTCGTGGACGCCAAGAGCGGCGCCGACATCACGCACTCCATCCTGACGCAGATCATCATGGAAGAAGAAGCCAACGGCGAGCAGATGCTGCCGGTCAGTTTCCTCCGCCAGTTGATCGGCATGTACGGCAATTCGATGCAATCGATGATGCCGCACTATCTCGAAGCCTCGATGCAGAGCTTCCTCGCTAATCACAAGAAGCTGCAGGAAGCGTTCAAGGGTGGCGTTTCCGCCAATCCCTTCACCCGCCTCGCCGAAACCAACATGGCCATGCTCAAGGCCGCGACTTCCGCTTTCATGCCGGGCGGGGAATCCCGCGCGGATTCCGCCGGTCAGGAAGAAGCCGGCGAAAGCAAGGACGAACTCGCCGCACTGCGCGAACAGATGGCGGAAATGCAGCGCAAGCTCGACGCGCTGGGCAAATAACCACTGCCTGCAACGGCGGACAAAACACGGCAAGACACTTCACACCCGCTCGACACGGGCGGGTTTTGCCCTATGGAGCAGGCACAGACTCCACCCATAATTGATGAGAATTCCGTGTCCGCCATTCGCCACGCCCTTTCGATCAAACGCGCAGACGATTTCGCCCAGTGGTATCAGGCCGTCGTGTCCCAGGCGGACATGGCCGAGGAATCGGGCGTGCGCGGCTGCATGGTCATCAAGCCGTGGGGCTATGGCATCTGGGAACGCATCCAGCGCCTGATGGATGACCGGATCAAGGCCGCCGGTGTCCAGAACTGCTATTTCCCGTTGTTCATCCCCTTGTCCTATTTCGCCAAGGAAGCCGAACACGTGGAAGGCTTCGCCAAGGAAATGGCGGTCGTCACCCATCACCGCCTTGTCGCGGGTGAGAAGGGCAGACTGATCCCCGATCCGGAAGCGAAGCTGGAAGAACCGCTGGTGGTCCGTCCCACGTCGGAAACGGTGATTGGCGCGGCGATGGCGCGCTGGGTGCAAAGCTGGCGCGATCTGCCGCTGCTGACCAACCAATGGGCCAATGTCGTGCGCTGGGAAATGCGCACTCGCATGTTCCTGCGCACGTCCGAATTCCTCTGGCAGGAAGGCCATACCGCGCACGAAGACCGCGAAGGCGCGATGGAAGAAACGCTGCGCGCGCTGGAAATGTACCGCAGTTTTTCGGAAGACGTGCTCGCCATGCCGGTGATCGCCGGAGAAAAGCCGGAGAACGAGCGTTTCCCGGGCGCCGTCGCCACCTATTCGATCGAAGCGATGATGCAGGATGGCAAGGCACTGCAGGCGGGCACCTCGCACTATCTCGGCACCAGCTTTGCCGAAGCGGCGGGCATCCAGTATCAGGATCGCGAAGGCGGGCAGCGCCATGCCCACACCACCAGTTGGGGGGTCTCCACCCGGCTGATCGGCGGGGTCATCATGACGCACGGCGATGACGATGGCCTGCGCGTTCCCCCGGCCATTGCACCGTTCCAGGTCGTGATCCTGCCGATGCTGCGCGATGATGAGGGCGACGCCGCCTTGCTGGCCTACTGCCGCGAACTGCACACGCAGATCGCCGCGCAGACCGCCTTGGGCGAACCAGTGCGCGTCCTGCTCGACACCAAGCCGGGCAAGGCCGCGGCCAAGCGCTGGGACTGGGTGCGCAAAGGCGCGCCGGTTATTCTCGAAATCGGCGGGCGCGACATGGAAAACGGCAAAGTCAGCCAACTTCGCCGCGACCGGTTGTGGAATGCGGCGGCCAAGCCCGATTTCACCGCGCCCACGCGCGAGGAATGCGCGGCCGGAATTCCGGCCCTGTTGCAGGATATCCAGCAGGCGCTGTTCGCCGAGGCACGGGACCGGCGCGACGCCAATGTAACCCGCGGCATCGACACGTTCGAACAGCTTTCCGCTTTCTTCGGCGAAGACCGGCACCAGCCCGGCTGGGTGGAAGTGCAATGGTCGAAGCCGACCGGCACGGCGCTCGATGCGGTGGTGGAACAGCTCAAGGCGCTGAAACTCACCATCCGCAACGTGCCGACCGATGCGGCCCCCGCCGATGGCGCCTGCCTGTTCACCGGCGCGCCCGCGGTGGAACGCATTTTCGTCGCCCGGGCCTATTGATTTGGCCCGCCCGCCAAAAATCGCGCCTGGCCTGCCCAGCAAGCAGCAGGTTCTGGATTTCATCCAGACATCGGACATTCCCGCGGGCAAGCGCGAAATCGCCAAGGCTTTCGGCCTCAAGGGGCAGGAAAAGATCGCGCTCAAGAAACTGCTGCGCGACATGGCGGACGAAGGGCTGATCGATGGCAAGAAGACCGCGTTTCATCGCATGGGCGGTGTCCCCAAAGTCACCGTGCTGCGCGTTGTCGATACGGAGGACGGCGAAGCGATCGCCATTCCCGATAGCTGGCATCCCGATGACGCCACACCCCCGCCGCGCCTGCGCCTGATCGAACGCAAGAAAGGCAGCGCTCTGCGTGCGGGAGACCGGGTGCTGGCCCGCACCGAGGAAACCGGATCGGGCTGGATCGCCCATCCGATGAAGAAACTGCCCAATCAGGCCGAGGCCGTGATGGGCATCGTCGAAGTGGATGGCAGCGGCAAGAACTGGCTCGCCCCGATCGATCGCCGCGTGCGCCATGCGGCGCCGATTGCCGATCTCGGCGGGGCGGAACCGGGCAATCTGGTTCTGGCCGAGCCGGCGGGGCGCAGTCCGCGCGCCGGGGTCAAAGTCATTCAGGTACTGGGCGATCCGCTGGCGCCCAAGGCGTTCAGCCTGATCGCCATCCACAAGTTCGGCATCCCGCACACGTTCCCCGGCGAAGTGCTGGAGGAAGGCAAACAGGCCCCCACGCTGCCATTGAGCGAGGACCGGCGCGAAGATTTGCGCCATCTGCCGATCGTCGCCATCGATCCGGCCGATGCCCGCGATCATGACGATGCGATCTGGGCCGAACCAGATGGGGAAGGGGGCTTTCGCGCGGTGGTGGCCATTGCGGATGTCAGCTTCTACGTCCGCCCCGGCAGCAAGCTCGACCGCGAAGCCCGCAAGCGCGGCAATTCGGTCTATTTCCCGGACCGCGTGGTGCCGATGCTGCCCGAAGTGTTGAGCGCCGATGTCTGCTCTCTCAAACAGGGCGAAACGCGGGCCGCGATGGCCTGTCATCTGACCATTTCGGCAAATGGCGCCGTCACCGCATGGCGCTTCTCTCGCGCGCTGGTGCGGATTGCCGAGAATATCGCTTATGAAGATGCACAGGCGCAGATCGACAGCAGCGAGGCGCCCCAGCATCTCCAGAACCTCTGGGCGTGCTGGCGCGCGCTGGAAGCCGCGCGGCACAAGCGCGATCCGCTGGAACTGGAACTGCCCGAACGGCGCGTCGTGCTGGACGAGGCGGGCAAGATCGCATCCATTGCTGTGCGCGAACGGCTGGATGCGCACCGGGTGGTCGAAGATTTCATGATCGCGGCCAATGTTGCGGCAGCCAAGGCTCTGGAAAGCAAGACATCGCCGGTCGTCTATCGCATTCACGAACCGCCTAGTCGGGAAAAGCTGATTGCGCTCCGCGATTATCTCGCCACGTTCGAACGCAAGCTGGCGCTGGGGCAGGTCATCACGCCCGGCCTGTTCAATCGCATGCTCAAGGATATCGCCGACGAAAGCGAAAAGGCCCTGATCATGGAAGCGGTGCTGCGCAGCCAGACGCAGGCCTATTACGGCCCCAGCAACGCGGGCCACTTCGGGCTCGCGCTCGGGTCCTATGCCCATTTCACGTCGCCCATCCGCCGCTACGCCGATCTGCTGGTGCACCGCGCGCTGGTCGACGCTTTCGCTCTGGAACAGCCCAAACCCACGAACGGGCTGCCTGCCGCATCGGGCCTGTCCGATCGCGACCGGGCCGATCTCGGCCGCGTCAGCGAAGCGATCAGTTCCGCAGAACGCCGTGCGATGGAGGCGGAGCGGGAAACGATCGATCGTTACGTCGCGGCGTGGCTCGCGGGCCATATCGGCGAAACGTTCGAGACGCGGATCACCGGCGTCCAGCGTTTCGGCCTGTTCGCCACGATCATCGGCCTGGGCGGCGATGGGCTGGTGCCCGTCTCCATTCTCGGGAACGAGCGCTTCCACCATGATGAGGCAGCTCGTCAGTTGGTTGGTGAAAACACCGGCACGACCTATGCGGTGGGCGACCGGATGCAATTGCGCCTTGCCGAAGCCAATCCTTTGACCGGGGCACTGAAATTCGAGCCGGTCGACGGGGCAGGGGGCGCGATAGAGCCACGCGGCAAGCCTTCCCCGCTCAAGCGCCAAGGCAAGCATCTGGTGGGCAAACGGGGCCGCCCGTCCAATATCCGCCATCAGGGGCGGCGCAAGCGCTGACGCGCGCGCCGGATGGCCTCAACTCAAGCGGTCGAGATCGTCCTGGCTCAATCCGCCCGGAACCACGAAGACAGGGCACGGCATCGACCCTGCAACCGAGGTAAAGTGAGTCACCAGCGGCCCGGGATTGCCTTGCGGCGCGGCGCCCAGCACCAGCGCAGCCACTTCAGGGTGCTCGGTAAGGTATTCCTGCACCACTTTGGCGCTGTCGCCCACCCGCACGGTAATGGTCGGCATCTTGCCGCTTTCGTTGAGGATGCTGCCTGCCGCCCCGGTCGCGACGACTTCCGCCCTATCCCGCGCCTCGGCCTCGATAGTGGCCTGAATCCCTCCGAAAGCGCTGAACGCCTGCTGCGGCACATGGGCAATGATATGCACCGCGCCATCGGTTTTCGCGGCACGGCGCGCGGCGAACCTGAGAGCGACGAGCGCTTCCTCGGTTTCATCCATGATCACCAGATAGACACGCATTGCGACCCCCTTTTTGCAAGCGGCCGGTATCTGTTACAAACCGCCACTGCGCAAGGCCTTGCCCCGCAGGCCCATTTTGGCCAATGACGGGGCTCACTGCAAATTGCCTCTTCGGAGACCGCTTTACCATGCCAATCGACATCAAGATGCCCGCCCTTTCACCGACGATGGAGCAAGGGACGCTGGCCAGGTGGCTCGTCAAGGAAGGGGATAGCGTGGCCGCCGGCGATATTCTGGCGGAAATCGAAACCGACAAGGCAACGATGGAGTTCGAAGCTGTCGATGAGGGCACGATCCTTTCGATCGCGATTCCCGAAGGCACCGAGGATGTGAAAGTCGGCACGGTCATCGCCGTTTTAGGCGAGGAGGGTGAAGAGGCCAGCGTCCCGGCAGCGAAGGCTTCCGCCAAAGATGCACCCGCACCCGCCAAGGACGAGCCTGCCGCGGCCGAGCCAGAGAAGAAATCCGAACCGGAACCGAAAGAGGAAGCTCCCAAGGCGCAACCGGCCAAGGCCGCGCCGAAACCTGCGGCAGCGGGCGAACGCATTGTCGCTTCGCCGCTGGCACGGCGCATTGCCGAACAGAAGGGCATCGATCTGGCAGGGGTGGCGGGCAGCGGACCCAACGGCCGAATCGTCAAGGCCGATATCGAATCCCTGCAACCGGGCAAAGCCGCCGCTGCGCCGAAAAGCGAACAAGCCGCGCAAACTACGGCGGCGGGCGTGCCGGATTTCGGCATTCCGTTCGAAGACATCAAGCTGTCCGGCATGCGCAAGACGATCGCCCGCAGGCTGACGGAATCGAAGCAGCAGGTCCCGCACATCTATCTGACGGTCGATATCCGGCTGGATGCGCTGCTCAAGCTGCGCGGCGAGTTGAACGAAGCGCTGTCCGCGCGGGGCGTGAAACTGTCGGTCAACGATTTGCTGATCAAGGCGCTGGGCGTGGCGCTGATGCAGGTGCCGAGTTGCAACGTCTCGTTCGCGGGCGATGTCCTGCGCCAGTACAAGCGGGCGGACGTTTCCGTTGCCGTCAGCATTCCCGGCGGCCTGATCACGCCGATCATCACCGACGCATCGGGCAAGGGTCTGGCGCAGATCTCCACCGAGATGGCAGAGCTGGCGGCGCGGGCCAAGGAAGGCAAGCTCCAGCCACAGGAATATCAGGGCGGCACCGCCAGCATTTCGAACATGGGCATGATGGGCATCAAGCAGTTCGACGCCGTGATCAACCCGCCGCAGGCGATGATCCTGGCGGTCGGCGCGGGTGAAAAGCGCCCGTGGGTCATGGAAGACGGCACGCTGGGCGTGGCCACAGTAATGACCGTCACCGGCAGCTTCGATCACCGCGCCATCGACGGGGCGGACGGGGCGCAACTGATGACCGCTTTGCGCGAACTGGTGGAAAAGCCGCTGGGGCTCGTCGCCTGAATGCACGCTTTCCTACAGGCGAGGCCGGATGATATGCCGATATTGCGATGTGGGAATGCGGTTTCGGCGCGCGGAAGATACTGCTTTTGAAAAGTCACACACACTTTCCATCAAGTCTTTGAAAATATGTTGAAAAACTGCAAGTTTTACGGCGTTTCCTCCCCATCCTGCGTCAACTTGCTAGCCACGTCCTAAGGAGCTTCTCTTGTCCGACACCTACGACGTCATCGTTCTTGGTTCTGGCCCTGGCGGGTATGTGGCGGCGATCCGCAGTGCGCAGCTGGGTCTGAAGACGGCGATAGTGGAGCGTGAGAGCCTGGGGGGCATCTGTCTCAACTGG
>Ga0182743_1000309_pt1 | contig 67701 bp, 70 predicted proteins | sample eDN3rd30CKraftOP_FD_128522 | JGI IMG/M metagenome (GOLD analysis project Ga0182743, IMG submission 128522) | Enriched Organic Plus compost microbial communities from Emeryville, California, USA - eDNA 3rd pass 30_C Kraft OP (version 2) (version 2) ... | reverse complement strand
GATGCCGTTCGCGTCGATATCGAACGTGACCTCGATCTGCGGCACCCCGCGCGGCGCGGGGGCGATGCCGGTGAGCTCGAAGGTCCCGAGCGGCTTGTTGTCGCGCGTGAACTCGCGCTCGCCCTGGAAGACCTGGATCGCGACGGACGGCTGGTTGTCGTCCGCGGTCGTGAAGGTCTCGGAGCGCTTCGTCGGGATCGCGGTGTTCCGCTCGATGAGCTTCGTCATGATCCCGCCCTTCGTCTCGATGCCGAGCGACAGCGGCGTCACGTCGATGAGGAGGACGTCCTTGCGCTCGCCCTTGAGGACGCCGGCCTGGAGCGCGGCGCCGACCGCGACGACCTCGTCCGGGTTGACGCCCTTGTTCGGCTCCTTGCCGCCCGTGAGCTTCTTGACGAGGTCGGTCACCGCGGGCATGCGCGTCGAGCCGCCGACGAGGACGACGTGCGCGATGTCGGCGACCTGGATGCCCGCCTCCTTGATGACGTCCTCGAACGGCTTACGGGTGCGCTCGAGGAGGTCGGCGGTCATCTGCTCGAACTGCGCGCGCGTGATCGTCTCGTCGAGGTTCGCGGGGCCGTTCTCGGTGAGCGAGAGGTAGGGGAGCTGCACGGTCGTCGACATCTGCGACGAGAGCTCCTTCTTCGCCTGCTCGGCGGCCTCCTTGAGGCGCTGGAGCGCGATCTTGTCGTTCGAGACGTCGACGCCCGTCGTCTCCTTGAACTTCTTGATGAGGTGCTCGACGACGCGCTGATCCCAGTCGTCGCCGCCGAGGCGGTTGTCGCCCGCGGTCGCGCGCACCTGGATCGTCGAGAAGTCGTCGTCCTTGCCGACCTCGAGGAGCGAGACGTCGAACGTCCCTCCGCCGAGGTCGAAGACGAGGATGAGCTCGTCCTCCTTGCCCTTGTCGAGCCCGTACGCGAGCGCCGCCGCGGTCGGCTCGTTGATGATCCGGAGGACGTTGAGGCCCGCGATCTCGCCGGCCTCCTTCGTCGCCTGGCGCTCCGCGTCGTTGAAGTAGGCGGGCACCGTGATGACGGCGTCGGTGACGGGCTCGCCGAGGTACTGCTCCGCGTCGCGCTTGAGCTTCGCGAGAATGCGGGCCGAGATCTCCTGCGGCGTGTACTTCTTGCCGTCGATCTCCTTCTTCCAGTCGGTGCCCATGTGGCGCTTGACCGACGCGATCGTGCGGTCGACGTTCGTGACGGCCTGCCGCTTCGCGGTCTCGCCGACGAGGACCTCGCCGTCCTTCGTGAACGCGACGACCGACGGCGTCGTGCGGAAGCCCTCGGCGTTCGCGATGACGGTCGGCTCGCCGCCCTCGAGGACGGCGACCACGGAGTTCGTGGTGCCGAGGTCGATGCCTACTGCTCGGGCCATGGTGTCGTCTCCTTGATTCGTTGTGCGAGAAGTCTGAGGCGCGACCTTCTTGAGTCGCGGCATGTCAATTCTGCATCGTGCGTCGAGGCGTGTCAAGAAACTTGAGTCTACTCCGCTCAAGTTGCGCGCGATTCCGCCGTGCGCGTTGCGCTACCCGCCGTTCACGCGGCGCCCCTATCGTGGTCCGCATGACCAACCGGATCGGCGACGAAGCCGTCCCGACGCCCCCGCCCACCGCGAACACGGGCGCGGTCGGCCCCATCGGGCGCGGACCGACGCCCGATCCCGTCCCCCGCAGGCAGGTCGTCAGCTGGGCGTTCTGGGACTGGGCGACCCAGCCGTTCAACTCCGTCATCCTGACCTTCGTCTGGGCCTCGCTCTACCTCATCTCCGACAGCTTCCTGCCCGCCGGCGTCGCCGCGCTCGAGGACGGCGACCCCGTCAAGGAGCGCGCGCTCGCGGACCTCTCGAGCGGCTACGGCCTCGCGACGACGCTCGCGGGCGTCCTCATCCTCATCCTCGCGCCCGTGCTCGGGCAGCGGGCCGACGCGAACGGGCGCAAGAAGCGGTGGCTCATCGCCGCGACCGCCGCCCTCGCGCTCATCCAGTTCTCGCTCTTCTTCGTCCAGGCCGACCCCGCGTTCTTCTGGTTCGGCGCGATCGCGCTCGCGCTCGGCGCCGTCGCCTCGGAGATCGCGGGCGTCAACTACAACGCGATGCTCGCCGAAGTCTCGACGCCGAGGACGATCGGCCGGGTCTCCGGGCTCGGCTGGGGCCTCGGCTACATCGGCGGCATTCTCGCGCTCACGATCGTCGTCGTCGTGACGCAGCTCGACTGGTTCGGGATGGACACCTCGAACGGGATGGCGTACCGCGTGATCGCCGTCGGCTGCGCGATATGGACGGTCCTCTTCGCGATCCCGCTCATCGTCAACGTCCCGGAGGCGCCGCCGCACGGCGACGACCGTCGTGTCGGGTTCTTCCGAAGCTACGCGCTCCTCGTCCAGGACCTCGTCCGGCTCTTCAAGGAGCACCGGTCGACATTCTGGTTCCTCCTCGCGAGCGCCGTGTATCGCGACGGCCTCGCGGGCGTCTTCGCGTTCGGCGGCGTCCTTGCGGCCGTCGCCTTCGGCTTCTCCGCGAACGAGGTCATGATCTTCGGCATCGCCGCGAACGTCGTCGCGGGGATCTCGACGATCGTCGCCGGGCGATTCGACGACCGCTTCGGATCCCGCGCCGTCGTCGTGTTCTCCCTCGTCGCGCTCATCGCGATGGCGCTCGTCGTGTTCTTCCTCCGCGACCTCGGGACGATCGTGTTCTGGATCTGCGGTCTCGTGCTCTCGGCATTCGTCGGCCCCGCGCAGGCCGCGAGCCGCGCGCTCCTCGCGCGCGTGACGCCCGCCGGGATGCAGGGCGAGATCTTCGGCCTCTACGCGACGACGGGCCGGGTCGCGAGCTTCATGGCGCCGGCGATGTGGACGCTCTTCATCGCGCTCGCGGGCTCGACCATCTGGGGCGTGCTCGGCATCGCGCTCATCCTCTTCATCGGGCTGGTCCTCCTCCTCTTCGTGCGCCTCCCGAGGCACGTCCGCCTCTGACCGTCCCCCGCTCCGCCGCTCCTCGAACCTCGAAAGCGCACGTGGTCGGGCGGGGTCAGCGGGCGACGTCGGTGCGGTGGAAGTGCTGCCACGAGCGGCTCGCGGTCGGACCGCGCTGCCCCTGGTAGCGATTGCCGTAGGGACCGGAGCCGTACGGATTCTCGACGGGCGAGGAGGTGCGGAAGAAGCACAGCTGGCCGATCTTCATGCCGGGCCAGAGCTTGACCGGGAGCGTCGCGACGTTCGCGAGCTCGAGCGTCACGTGCCCTTGGAAGCCGGGGTCGATGAATCCCGCCGTCGAGTGCGTGAGGAGTCCGAGCCGGCCGAGCGACGACTTGCCCTCGAGCCGCGCCGCGATGTCCGCGGGCAGCGACACGAACTCGAACGTCGACCCGAGGACGAACTCGCCCGGGTGGAGGATGAACGGCTCGTCCGCGTCGACCTCGACGAGGCGCGTGAGCTCGGACTGCTCCTCGGCGGGGTCGATGTACGGGTACTTGTGGTTGTCGAAGAGCCGGAACCACCGATCGAGCCGCACATCGACGCTCGAGGGCTGGACCATCGCGAGGTCGAGCGGGTCGAGCCCGATCCGCCCCGACGCGATCTCGGCGCGGATGTCGCGGTCGGAGAGCAGCACGGGACCAGCGTAGCGAGCGGGTTCAGAGCCGGATGCCGACCGCCGCGAGCAGCTGCGGATCGAGGAGGAGCCAGACGGTCATCGCGCTCCACAGGATCGCGCTCGCGCCCGCGACGACCATCGCGACGATCGCGCACCGCCGGCCGGCGCCGAGATAGCTGCGGGCCGAGCGCGCGAGCCCCACGCCGCCGACGATGAGGGCGACGACGCTGAGCACGAGCGCCGGGTTGAGCACGACCGACACGAGCGCGACGACGAGCGCGGACGTCGCGGCGGGATTGCGCTCGGGCAGATCGACCCACGACACCGCCGGCCGCCCTGCGTCGCCTCGGCGCGGTCCCGGAACGATGCCGCTCGGCGGCGCCGGCGCGCTGCTGCTCGTCGCGAGCGCGGAGGCGAGGTCCTGGATCGAGCTCCTCGTGTCGCGGACCCCCTCGCCCGGCGCGGTGGCGAACCGCACCGGCACGGCAGCGACCGGACGGGTGTGCTCGGTCCATTCGACGCCGTTCCACCAGCGGCGCTGGAGCGCGTCCTTCGGGTCGACATACCAACCCGCGGCGGGCAGCGCACCTGGCGCCGCCGCGGCCCGCTCGCGCGTCGTGCGGTACGAGCGCCGCGGGCGGCGCCGCCCCGTGCCGGTACCGGTGAACGTGATCTCGACGACGTCGGTCACTCGACTGCCCTCCCGGTCCCGGACCGCGCGCCGTGTCACGCGCCGGATGCGCCGAGCGTAGCAGCGCGGGCCCCTGATCGGGGGACAGGAATCGGGCGATCGTTCCGTCGCCCTGGCGAGCTCGCATGCGCACCGCGCTAAGCTGGTTCGTGCGCCGCTTCGCGGCCGCGGGGATGTAGTTCAATGGCAGAACTCCAGCTTCCCAAGCTGGTAGCGCGGGTTCGATTCCCGTCATCCCCTCGTGACCGTCTTCCCGGCTCAAGTCGTCGACGCGGTGCTCCATCACATGAACACCGACCACGTCGAGGACAACCTCCTCATCGTGCGCGCCTTCGGCGGCGAGCAGGCCGTCGAGGCGCGCATGACGGGGCTCGATGAGCACGCCGGGCTGTGGTCGTGGGCGGACGCGGCGGGGGGCCAGCACGAGCTCACCATCCCGTGGCCGTCCGGGACGATCTCGGAGCGCGCCGAGATCCGCCGCGAGGTCGTCGTCCTGTACCGGACCGCGTGCGATCGGCTCGGGGTCGAGGCGCGCGAGCACTAGCCGCGGGGCCCATGGCCGGCCGCGCGCTCACGGCGGACGGGCCGACGGGTCAGCGGCCGGTTGTCGGGGCCATCGCTCGACGGTAAAGTTAGGCGAGCCTCACCTACCGCAAGGAGTTTCCGTGACCGTCATCCCGTTCTCGCAGGCACTCCGAGAGCGCACGTGGTCGAGCCACGGCGACTCCGAAGGGGCGGGCTTCATGCACGACCTCATGACGGGCGCGGGGACGAAGGACGACTACACGGCGCTCGTCGCGCAGCACTGGTTCATGTACGAGGCGCTCGAGGAGGCGGCCGAGCGCTTCGCCGACGACCCGGTGGCGCGGCGCTTCATCACGCCCGCCCTCACGCGGCTCCCGGCGATCGAGATCGACCTCGAGCACCTCATCGGACGGGACTGGCGCGAGCGGATCGCGCCCGTGCCGAGCGTCGTCGAGTACGCCTCGCGCATTCGCGCGATCGCCGAGTCGGGATGGACCGGCGGCTTCATCGCGCACCACTACACGCGCTACCTCGGCGACCTCTCGGGCGGTCAGGCGATCGGCCGGATCATGTCGCGCCGCTTCGGCTTCGAGACGAACGGCGTCGCGTTCTACATCTTCGACGAGATCGCGGACCCGAAGGCCTTCAAGGAGACGTACCGCGAGCAGCTCGACGCCGTCGGCTGGGACGCGGAGGAGCGCGAGCGCGTCATCGAGGAGGTCCTCCGGGCCTACCGCTACAACACCGCGGTCTTCGAGGACCTCGCCGCTGCGAAGGCCGCCGCGTAGCCGGACCGCGCTAATGTCGGCGGTGTGACTGTGCATCGTCCCGCCGCCGTCGCCGCCGGCGTCGCCCTCATCGCCCTCCCGCTCGTCGCGCTGATCGTCAAGTTCATCACGCCGGGCTGGTTCCTCTTCTTCGTCTTCCTCTACGGGATCTTCCTCCTGCTCGGCTACGCGGTCCAGATCGCGATCGCGGTGACCGGGATGTTCACGGCGCGTGCGGCGTTCGTGACGGCGCCCGGGGGCATTCGCGGCATCGTCGCCGCGTGGTGCACGTCGATCGCCGGTGTCCTCGTGCCGTTCTTCCTCGTCGACGGCGGGGACTCCGGCGAGAGCGCGTCGCCGTTCACGCTGCTGACGGGCCTCGGATCCGTCGATGGCGCGGACGATGTCTCGATGATCCTGTGCTACGTCTCGGGGCTCGTGTGGCTCGCGACGTGGGCGTGGCTCGTCGTCGAGTGGATCGTCGCGCTCATCAGGCGTCGACACCGCGGAGCGTCACAGCCCGCGACATGAACTCGCGCACCGCCGGGTCGACGATGACGTCACGCGGTCGGAGCGGGCGCGACAGGTGGAGGCCGTCGAGCGCACGGAGCCGGCTGAGCGCGACGTAGGACTGACCGGGGGCGAATGCGCCCGACCCGAGGTCGATGAGCGCGCGGTCGTACGTCTGGCCTTGCGACTTGTGGATCGTCACGGCCCACGCGAGCCGCAACGGGTACTGCGTGAACTCCGCGACGACGTCCTTCTTGAGCCGCTTCGTCGCGGGGGAGTACTCGTAGCGGAACTTCTCCCACGTCGCAGGCTCGACCTCGTGCTCCTCCCCGTCGACCTCGACGGTGAGGACCCGGTCGAGCCGGGTCACCGTCCCGACGGTGCCGTTGACCCAGCGCGCGTCGCCCGACGTGTCGTTGCGGAGGAACATGACGCGAGCGCCGACCTTGAGCTCGAGGACCTCGTCGGCGGGATACGCGCCGCGCCCGAAGTCGCCGACGATCTCGGCCTCGTTCCGCGCCGGCTTGCCGGGGAGCGCGGCGAGACCGCGCGCGTTGATCGCGTTGACCGTCGCGTTCGTGCTCGCGAGCGTGATCGCCTCCTCCCCCTCGGGGACGCGACGAGCGCCCGTGCCGTTGAGGATGTCGGCGATCTCCTGCGTGACGGTGCCGTGCCGGACGGCCGTGAGCATTCGCGCGAACTCGGGGTCGCGCTGACGGTGGATCGTCGAGAGCTCGACGATCGTCAGGTCCGTCTGATCCCACACGTGCGCGTCGAAGAACCACGGGGAGCGGTACCGATCGGCGAAGTAGGCGCGCTCGTGCGGGTCGTTGGGCGGCACGGGCGCGAGCTGGAACGGGTCGCCGAAGAGGACGAGCTGGACGCCGCCGAAGGGCTCGCGGGGCCGCATGCGCGCCTCCCTCAGGCTCCGGTCGATCGCGTCGAGGAGGTCGGCGTTGACCATGGACACCTCGTCGATGACGAGCGTCTCGATCGCGCCGAGCAGGCGGCGCAGCTCCGCCGGCTGCGGGAGCGGCTGGTCCGCGATGACGCCGATCGGGAGGCGGAGGAGCGAATGGATGGTCTGCCCGCCGACGTGGAGCGCGGCGACACCGGTCGGCGCCGCGATCGCGAGGCGCTTGCTCGTGGTCGAGGCGAGGTGCTGCAGGAGCGTCGACTTGCCCGTCCCGGCTCGCCCGGTCACGAACACGTGCGCGGTCGTCGTCTCGATGCGGTCGAACACGGCGGCCTGCTCGGCGGAGAGCTCGGGCGAGGCCATGCCGCCACAGTACCCGCGCGATCCGATGCGGCGCTCGGGGAGCCGGGAGCCGACGCTCCGCGAATCTAGACTGGGCGCATGCGGGGCGTGGCGATCAAGGCGGGGATCGCCGCGGGCGTCATCGTCCTCGGCTTCATCGCGGCGATCCTCCTGCTCAACGCGACGCTCTACAGCCCGGCGGGCTTCGTCCGCGGGTATGTCGAGACGCTCGAGCGCGGCGACTCCGCCGGCGCCCTCGAACTCGCCGGGCCGCCGCGATCGAGCAGTTCGCTCGACGACCTCCTCACGCGCGAGGGGATGTCGGAGATCGAGTCGTTCGAGGTCGTCGAGCGGGAGGAGCGCGACGGCGTGCACCGCGTCTCGGTCCGCTACCAGGCCGACGGGCACACCGGTTCGACCGAGTTCTCGGTGCGCCAGACGGGCCTCATCCTCGGGCTCTTCCGGCAGTGGGAGTTCGCGAGCAGTCCGCTCGCCGAGATCGAGCTCACTGTCCTCCACACCCGCGAGTTCACGGCGAACGGCGTGCGACTCGTCGCGCCCGTGCAGGACCAGCCGACGACCTATCTGGCCTTCACGCCCGGCGTCGTGACATTCGCGCATCGCTCCGGACTCCTCGAGGCGGAGCCGCGCACCGTCGTCCTCGGGCCCCCCGAGCGGACGGAGGTCGTCGAGCTCGACGCGCAGGCGAACGAGGCGTTCGTCGGGCAGGTGCAGGCGGAGGTCGATCGCTATCTCGACGAGTGCGCCTCGCAACCCGTGCTCTTCCCGACCGGGTGCCCGTTCGGGCAGCAGATCGCCGACCGGATCGTCGACGCGCCGGTCTGGTCGATCGCGGAGTACCCGCCCATCGAGTTGCGCCCGACGGCGACGCCGGGGGAGTGGCTCGCGCCGGAGGCGAGCGGGGTCGCTCGGCTCGCGGTGGACGTCCAGTCGATCTACGACGGCTCGATCACGCGGTTCGAGGCGGACGTGCCGTTCTCCCTCGAGTTCGTCATCACGTTCGTCGGCCCGAGCGAGATCGTCATCACGCCGCGCGTCGACTAGCTACCGCGGCTCGTCCGAGCGGCGCGCCCGGCTCGCGAGCATGCGGTTGTAGGCCTCGAGCTCGGCGTCGCCCTCGCGATCGGCCTTCCGATCCGATCGCCGCTGCTCCCGCGCGTCGGAGCGCGACCACAGGACGGCGACGGCGATCGCGAGCGCGACTGTCGGGATCTCGCCGACCGACCACGCGATGCCGCCCGCGCGCTGCTGATCCTCGAGCGCCGTCGTGCCGAGGTCCCAGCCCATCGCGCCGTACCAGTCCGCGAGGAGCAGCCCCGTCCCGGTCATGAGGGCGAGCCCGAAGAACGCGTGGAGCGCCATCGTCGCGAGGAGCAGGAGGAGTCGGACCGGGTAGGGCGGTCGGTTCGGGGCGGGGTCGATGCCGATGAGCGCCTGGACGAAGAGGTAGCCGCTCAGGAGGAAGTGGAGGATCATCCACTCGTGCCCGAGGTGGGTCGTCGTCGCCCAGCGGAAGACGGGCGTGTAGTAGAAGACCCAGAGGCTCGCGACGAAGATGATCGCGGCGACGTAGGGGTTGCCGAGCAGCCGGAACCACGGCGAGTGCACGATCGCGAGGAGCCACTCCCGCGGGCCCCGGCTCCCGTCGTCGCGCTTGCGGATCGCCCGCAGGGCGAGCGTGATCGGCGCGCCCGGGACGAGCAGGACCGGCACGAGCATCCCGAGGACCATGTGCGCGAGCATGTGCGCCGAGAACAGCACGTCCTGGTAGGCGTTGATGCCGCCGCTCGTGATCCAGGCGAGGACGAGGAGCCCGGACAGCCACGAGATCGTGCGGAGGACGGGCCAGCGGTCGCCTCGCCTCCCGAGCCGCCGCACGCCGGCGAGGTAGAAGAACGCGAGCGCGATGATGAGCGGGAGCCAGATGAGGTCCGGCTCGAAGCCGAACAGGTACCGCTCGACGCTCGGCGGCGGCGGGAGGGGCGCTCCGGTGAGGAGCTCCGCCGGGCTGTCGCCGAGCGGGACGGGCGGCACGGGTGGCGCGGTCGCGCCGAGCGCGGCGGCGGCGCCGCTCGCGACGCCCATGAGTGCGAGCTCGACGACGACGATGCCCCAGAACGCCCCCCGGCTCGGGAGCCGTCGGATCGCCCAGCGGCGGTGGATGATGCCGAGCACGCCGATCGCGACGAGCGCCGCGACCTTGACGGCGAGGAGCGCGCCGTAGGGCGTCCACAGTCCGTCGAGGCCGCCGATGCGGAGCCACGCGCTCACCGTCCCGGAGCCCGCGACGACGACGAAGGCGAGGAGCGCGATCGAGGAGTACCGCGCCGCGAGCGTCCGCTCGCGCGTGCCGCGCTCGGCGGGGTCGACGGACGCGGCGATGCCGGCGCGGGCGATCGCGAGAGCCGCGAGGCCGCCGACCCACAGGGCCGCGAAGAGCATGTGGAGGAAGAGCGCGCTCCATGCGACGTTGTGGTCGAGGGTGCCGGCGACGTGGCCGAGCTGGGAGACGGCGACGAGGGCGGATCCGCCGAGGATCGCCGCGAGCGCGAGGAACCACAGCGATCGCGTGAATGCGGTGACGACCGCCGCGAGCGCGACGAGCACGGCCGCGGTCGCCCACGCGACGCCGGATTCCGTCGTCGTGAGGAACTGCCACAGCCCGACGCCGAAGGCCTCGTCGAAGCGGATCGGCGTCCCGAGGAGCGACGCGAATTCGAGGAGCGCGGAGGCGACCGTCGCGACCGTCCACGCCGCCGCGCCGACGCCGGCGAACGACACGACGCGCTCGAACTCCGGCCGGTCGCGCGGGATGGCGAAGCACGCGAGGACGAGGCTCCCGATCGTCGCCGCGGCGGCGAGGTTCGTGACGGTCGTGACGATCGGCAGCCCCCAGCGCACGAGCGGGCCGGGGTCGAGGAGGAGCGGGGCGCTCGCGGCGCCGCCGATGACGAGTCCCCCGATGACCGCCGCGATGCTCGCGAGGAGCAGGGCGGCAAGACCGATCGGGGTGGCTCTCGGCACGGCTTCCAGCCTAGGCGCGCCCGGGAACGACGAATGGCGTCGAGCCGAGCCCGACGCCATTCCTCGTGCGGTTCGCCTTACTTGACGGCAGCCTTGAGCTTGCTGCCGGCCGAGACCTTGACGCCCTTCGACGCGGCGATCTGGATCGTCTCGCCGGTCGCGGGGTTCCGGCCGGAGCGGGCGGCGCGGGAGGTCTGCTCGAAGGAGACCCAGCCCGGGATCGAGACCTTGGTGCCCTTGGCGACGTTCTTCGCGACGACCGCGAAGAAGGCGTCGACGACGCCGGCCACGGCCGTCTGGGTGAGACCGGTCTCACCGGCGATGGCGGCGACCAGGTCGCTCTTGTTCAGGCTGTCGGCCATGTTGTCCTCCTCGGACGTTCACTGAGACTGCATTGCGACCCCGGTAATGCGTCCGGAATCGCAAGGGACGTTACCAGCGCGGGGGCGAAAAGCCCCCCAATTACAGGGAAGTTTCGCAATTGGCTTCAAGTCGTCCTTGAACGCGGTCCCGCGATGAATGGCCCGATAAACGCCGCAGGGCCCGATCGGACGACCGGACCCTGCTCGCGCAATTCGCTATCGCGGAATCACCACGACGACTTCGTGATGCCGGGAAGCTCACCGCGGTGCGCCATGTCGCGGAATCGCACACGCGAAATGCCGAACTTCGAGAGCACGCCGCGCGGGCGCCCGTCGATCGCGTCGCGGCTGCGGACGCGGACGGGGGACGCGTTGCGGGGGAGCTTCTGCAGGCCGACGCGCGCGGCCTCGCGGGCCTCGTCGGTGCTGTTCGGGTCGACGAGCGTCTTCTTCAGCTCGGCGCGCTTCGCCGCGTAGCGCGCGACGATCTCCTTGCGCTGCTCGTTCCGAGCGATCTTCGACTTCTTGGCCATGACTCAGCGCTCCTCGCGGAATTCGACGTGCTTGCGGACCACGGGGTCGTACTTCTTGAGCACGAGCCGGTCCGGGTCGTTGCGACGGTTCTTGCGTGTCACATACGTGTACCCGGTGCCCGCGGTGGAGCGGAGCTTGATGATCGGTCGGATGTCCTGCTGCTTGGCCATCAGATCTTCTCCCCCCGCTTGATGAGGTCAGCCACGACGGCGTCGATCCCACGAGCGTCGATCACCTTGATCCCCTTGGCGGAGAGGGTGAGCGTGACGTTCCGCTTGAGCGACGGCACGAAGTAGGTCTTCTTCTGGATGTTCGGGTCGAACCGGCGCTTCGTGCGCCGGTGCGAGTGCGAGATGTTGTGTCCGAAGCCAGGCGTGGCCCCGGTCACCTGGCAAACGGCTGCCATGGTGTCCCTTTCCGCTACCGCCGGCACTCCGAGGGCTGACCCCAGACGAATGCCGACCCATGATCACATGTCGGCGGGCCTTCCGGCCCACAAGAGCGTCGGCCCCGAAAGACCAACCGGTCAAGGGTAGCAGACTCCCGCCGGGCCGGCTCAGGTCGCCTCGACGAGGACGCCGGCCGCCTCCTCCGGGGCGAGCTGGACCGAGCCGGCGACGACGACCGAGCCGAGGCCGAGCCCGCGGTCGCCGAGCCGTTTGAGGAGTCCCGGCACGGCGTCCGAGACGCGCACGATGCGGACCTCGGCATCGGCGGGGGCGCGATCGATCGTCACCGCGCCGGAGCCCGGGAGCGTCCCGTCCCGCCGGGGGATCGGGTCGCCGTGCGGGTCGAGCTCGGGGTGCCCGAGCCGATCCTCGATCGCGTCGATGAACCGCTCGCTCACGGCGTGCTCGAGTACCTCGGCCTCCTCGTGCACCTCGTCCCACGCGTAGCCGAGCTCCTCGACGAGGAACGTCTCGATGAGCCGGTGCTTGCGGACGACGGCGACCGCGACGCTCCGCCCGGCGTCGGTGAGCGCGACCGCGCCGTAGGGGGCGTGCTGCACGAGGCCGGACTCGGCGAGCTTCCGCACCGCTTCGGAGACGGACGACGGCGCGAGCGAGAGCGCGGCGGCGATCGACCCGACGGTCGCGGGCCGCGACCACTCCTCCGCGCCCCAGATGACCTTGAGGTAGTTCTCGTCCTGCGCGGTCCTCGGCTTCATGGCTGCTCCGCGCCCATTCTCCCGTGAATGCGCGGCGTCAGCGAGCGAGGCCCGGCAGGAGGTCGGGGCGCGTGCTCGCGAGGACCGTGACCGCGGCGGCGGCGCTCCACGCCTGCGGGCGGCAGGCCGCGGGGTACGGGACCGGGGTCCCCCCGTGCGCGATGGAGTCGCCCGCGTGGAGCTCCGGCACGCGGTAGTCGTAGGCGACGGCGGCCTTGATGAGCCCCTCGGCGAGCCGCTCGGCTTCCGCCGTGAACCCGTCGATCGCAAGGCCCCGGATCGCGATCGCCGTGTCGTGGGTCCACACGCTGCCGCCGTGGTAGGAGAGCGCCCAGTAGCCCGCCGACCGCGTCGACATCGTCCGCAGCCCGTATCCGGAGTCGAGCTCGGGCGACACGAGCCGCTTCGCGACGAGCGCGCGCTCGCGCTCATCGAGGAGCCCCGTGCCGAGGAGGTGGCCGAGGTTGCTCGTGAGCGTGTCGACGGGGCGCTTGTCCCGATCGAGCGCGATCGCCGGGTACGCCCCGTCCGGGTCGTCAATCCAGAACGACGCCCGGAAGCGCGCCGCGAGCCGCTCGGCCCATTCCCGCCACTCGCGACCGTCGCGGCCGAAGCGCTCGAGCAGGTCGGCGCCGCGCATCGCCGCCTCGAACGCGTACGCCTGCACCTCGCACAGCGCGATGGGGCCTTGCGCGAGCGCGCCGTCGCGCCACTGCACGGAGTCCCCGCTGTCCTTCCACCCCTGGTTCGACAGGCCGTGGCCGGATTCGTCGACGTACTCGAGGAGCCCGTCGACGTCGCTGTCGCCGTAGTCGCGCATCCATGCGAGCGCCGCCTCGAGGTTCGGCAGGAGCGGCGCGATGTCGGCCTCCGCGGCGCCCGCATCCGCGGTCTCGGCGAGGAGCGTGACCCACAGCGGCGTCGCGTCGACGGTCCCGTAGTAGCGCGGGGGCAGCGTGACGTCCTCGTCGGGGATCTCGAGCGGCGCGCGTCGGAGCTCGTGGAGGATCTTGCCGGGCTGCTCAGCCGTCTCGACGACGCGCGCCCGGCCCTGCAGCGTCGCGAGCGCGCGAAGCGTCCCGAGCGCGATGCCGGTCCCGAGGGGCAGGAGCATGCGGGCGGACCAGATCGCGTCGCGACCGAAGAGCGTGAGATACCAGGGCGCACCCGCGGCGAGGAACTCGTGTCCGGGCGCGAGGGTCGTCTGCATGCGGAGCGCGTCGAGGTCTTGAAGCGCTCGGGCGACCCAGCGCGCGAGCCGGTCGTCGGCGTCGCGGAGGTCGGGCGTGCGCCACGGCGTCGGGCCCGTCGCGGCGCGCACGACGGCGAGATCGTCCTCCGCCGTGACCGTGAACTGCACGATCCCGGAGCCGCGCGCCGGGATCTCGAGGACCCACGCGATGCGGATGCCGCCGTTGCCGGTGAGCTCGATGTCCGCGGACGGCGCGCTCAGGACGACGCGGACGGCGTCGTCGTGCCAGCGGATCGACGCGGGCTCCTCGATCGCCATGCGCGGCGCCGTCGAGACCGCGCGGCCGCCCTTCACGGCGTCCATGGGGCTGAGGTCGGCGCGCAGCTCGATCGCGATCTCGACCTCGAGGGGCCGACCGAGTCGGGAGTCGATCTCGAACGCGTGCGTCACGCCGTCGGGTCCGACGGAGCGCGTGAGCGTGCTGCGGATGTCGGGGTCCGCGGTCTCGCGATCCTCGAGCTCCCGGTGGAGCGCGATGAACCGCACGGTCGACGCGTCGTCGACGAGCGTCGCGATGTGCTCGCCCGGTCGGCCGTCGACGAGGACGCGCATGCGGTCGACGACGCGGACGTCCGAGTGGTAGACGCCGTCGATCGGGCCGTCGCCCATCGTCCCGTCGGCGCGCGACCACGCTTGCGTCGGCGCGCGCAGCGCGACGACCCCGTCGTGGATGTGGGGCTGCAGACCGCTCGGAGCTGGCGAATCGTGCATCGCATCCTTCGTGCCGAGGAGGACCATGGTCGCTGCGCTTGACTGTGATGGTCGGCGTTGTACCCTAACACCACCGATTTGATCGTTCAAATCTCCAGATCAGGCGAATGCCCGCCGAGTCCAGAGCGAGCGGATGCCGAGAGCCGAGCCGATGGAGGTTCCGTGGCGCACCTGCCGACCGTCGAGGACGTCGCGGCGCTCGCCGGCGTCTCGCGGCAGACCGTCTCGAACGTCCTCAATGCGCCGCAGGTCGTCCGTGCCGCGACGCGCGAACGCGTCGAGCACGCGATCGCCGCGCTCGGCTACCGCCCGCACGCCTCCGCGCGGCGGCTGCGCACGCGGAGGAGCTCGACGATCGGCATCCGGCTCGACACCGTCGGCGACGGCATCACCGGTTCGATCATCGACCGCTACCTCCACGCGCTCACCGAGCGCGCCGAAGCCCACGAGCTGCGCATCACGCTCTTCACCGCGCGGGATCCCGAGCATGAGATCGCCCAGTACCGGCGTCTGCGCGACGGTGCCGACGTCGACGGGTTCGTCGTCACATCGACGCGGCGGGACGACCCGCGCGCCGCATGGCTCATCGCGGAGGGACTGCCGTTCGTCTCCTTCGGGCGGCCGTGGGACTCGGCAAGCCTCGCCGACCCCGCGTGGCGATGGGTCGACGTCGACGGGCGGGCCGGTGCGCGCGCCGCGACCGAGCACCTCCTCGGTCGCGGGCTGCGGCGCATCGGCTACCTCGGCTGGCCCGCCGGATCCGGCACCGGCGATGACCGACGCCGCGGGTGGGTCGAGGCGATGACGGCCGCCGGCGCCGACGACGCCGACCTCGCGGCCCTCGCCGTCGAGACCGAGGACGGGGTCGCGCTCGCGCGCGCGGCGACCGAACGGCTGCTGCGAGACGGCGTCGAGCTCGACGCGCTCGTGTGCGCGTCGGACACGATCGGGCTCGGCGCGATGATGGCCGCCCGCGAAGCGCGGCGCCCCGAGTTCCCGATCATCGGCTTCGACAACGCCCCCGTCGCTCGCGCGGTCGGCATGTCGAGCATCGACCAGCGGCTCGACGAGGTCGCCGCCGCGACGCTCGAGCTCCTCGTTCCCGCGCTCGAGCGCTCGAGCATTCCCGACGACGCCCCGCACCACCGGCTCGTCGAACCAAGGCTTGTCGTGCGCCGGTCGAGTCACCTGGCGCCCGTCGAGGAGACGGGGGGCACCGAGTCCAGCGAATCAGGAAGAGCGGTGGACGAATGAGCAGGACACCGCGCATCGCGCTCGCGGTGCTCGCGAGCGCCGGTCTCGTGCTCGCCGGCTGCGCCGGCGGAGGCGGCGGCGAGACGGCGGGCCCCGAGGGCCAGGAGCTGACGCTCCTCATCGGGTCGAGCGGGCCAGCGGAGACCGAGGCCGTCCAGGCGGCGGCGGACGCGTGGGCGCAAGCGAACGGCGCGACCGTCGAGGTCGTCGCCGCGAGCGACCTCACGCAGCAGTTGAGCCAGGGGTTCGCGGGCGGCGACCCGCCGGACCTCTTCTACATGAGCTGGGACCAGTTCGCGACGTATGCGGAGAACGGCTACCTCGAACCGTACGCCGAGGAGCTGCCGAACGCCGACGACTTCTACCCGGCGCTTCGCGACACGTTCACGTACGACGGCACATTCGTGTGCGCGCCGAAGGACTTCTCGACCCTCGGCCTCGTCATCAACACCGACCTCTGGGCGGCCGCCGGCCTCACCGAGGCCGACGTGCCGACGGACTGGGAGAGCCTCGAGCGCGTCGCGACGACCCTCACGACCGGCGGCGTCGTCGGGCTGTCGTTCGGTCTCGAGTACGCCCGCGTCGGGGTGTTCATGAACCAGGCCGGTGGCGCGCTCGTCTCCGAGGACGGCACGACCGCGGAAGCGGACAGTCCCGAGAACCTCGAGGGACTCGAGTACGTGCAGCGGCTCCACGACGCGGGCGTCCTCAAGTGGCCGGCCGAGCTCGACGCGGGCTGGGGCGGCGAAGCGCTCGGCGCCGGCAAGGCGGCGATGGTCATCGAGGGCCCGTGGATCCGCGGGATCCAGGGCGACTTCCCGGAGACGAACTACGCCTCGTACGAGCTCCCGGCCGGCCCCGGCGGAGCGTCGACGTTCACCTTCACGAACTGCTGGGGCATTCCGGCCGGATCGGACACGCGGGACGCCGCGGTGTCGCTCGTCGAGTTCCTCACGAGCGATGAGCAGCAGCTCGCGTTCGCCGACGCATTCGGCGTCATCCCCTCGACCGAGTCGGCGGCCGCGCAGTACGCGGAGGCGTACCCCGAGAACGCGGCGTTCGTCGCGGGCAACGACTACGCGCAGAGCCCCGTCAATTTCGCGGGCGCGGCCGAGGTCATCTCCGACTTCAACGCGCAGCTCGCGAACCTCGCGGGCGGCGACGCGAAGGCGATGCTCGCGCAGCTCCAGGAGCAGCTCCAGGCGGCGCTCGACGACGCGAACGGCTGACGGAAGCGGACCGGGAAGACGCCGATGGCGAGACGGAGCAGCATCCGGGGCCCCGAGGCCCCGACCGGGTGGCTCTTCGTCGCACCCGCCGTGCTCATCATCGGCGTCTTCCTCGTCCTGCCGATCCTCCTCGCGATCTATGTGAGCGTGAGCGACTGGAACGGCCTCGGCTCGCCCCTGCGGAACTCGGAGTTCGTCGGCGGCGAGAACTACGCGGAGGTGCTCGTCGAGCCCGGCCTCGGGCAACGCGACTTCGGGACCTCGATCCGCAACAACCTCTACTACGTCATCGGCGTCGTCCCGCTGCAGACCGCGCTCGCGCTCTTCCTCGCCGTCCAGGTCAACCGCCGGCTCCTGAAGGCTCGCGGCTTCTTCCGGACGGCGTTCTACTTCCCGTCGGTCACGAGCTCGATCGCCATCACGACGATCTTCATCTTCCTGTTCACCGCCTCCGGCGCCGTGAACCGCGTGATCTCGTGGTTCGGCGCGACGGGGCCGAACTGGTTCGCCGATCCGCGAGGCGTCGGCCACCTCGTGCTCAGCCTCTTCGGGATCGACGGGAGCGGACCCCTCGGCTCGCCCGCGATCCTCGGCCTGACCTGGTGGGACTGGCTCGCGGGGCCGAGCGTCGCGATGTGCGTCCTCATCATCCTCGCGGTCTTCACGACCTCCGGGACGTTCATGCTCCTCTTCCTCGCGGCGCTCCAGAACATCTCCGCCGAGGTCGACGAGGCGGCGACGGTCGACGGCGTCGGCCCGTTCCGGAAGTTCTTCTCGGTGACGCTTCCGCTCCTGAAGCCGACGCTCTTCACGGTCCTCACGCTCGGCCTCATCGGCACGTGGCAGGTCTTCGACCAGATCTACCTCACGGGCGGCGGCGACCCGGGCAAGACGACGCTCACGCCCGCCTTCCTCGTCTACCAGACCTCGTTCCGCGACCTGAACTGGGGCGAAGGCACGGCGATCTCGTTCATCCTCTTCGCGATCATCGTCCTGTTCACGCTCCTGCAGCGCTGGATCCTGCGGGATCGCGACGGCACGCGCGGTGCGGCCAAGCGCGAGCGCCGGGACTACCAGCGGCTCGTCGCCGACGCGGCGCGAGCGCGTGCGCGCGGGGTCGATTCGAGCACGGAGGCGCCGCGATGACCGCGCTCGCCGAGACGCGTCCGGCGCCCTCGAGCCCCGGCAGGCCGAAGGCGCGACGCAAGCACCTGAGCCCTCGAGCGTGGGCGGGGCTCCTCACCGGCTACCTCATCCTCATCGCGCTCGCCCTCGTCTACATCTACCCGTTCCTCATCTCGGTCGCCGGGAGCTTCAAGACCGAGGCGGACGCGACGCAGAACCCGCTCTCGCTCATCCCGGAGACGTGGAGCTTCGCCGCGTACGAGCGGCTCTTCACGAACGTCCCGCTCCTCCAGTGGGCGGGGAACTCCGCGTTCGTCACCGTCGCGATCACGATCTGCCGCGTGTTCTTCGATTCCCTCGCGGGGTACGCCCTCTCCCGACTGCGCTTCCCGGGGCGCCGGGCGATCTTCGCGCTCCTCATCGCGATCATGGCGGTCCCGCCCGTCGCGCTCCTCATCCCGCGGTTCCTCGTCCTCAAGGAGCTCGGCCTCTACGACAGCTACGCGGGCATGATCCTGCCCATCGCGATCGACGCGGCCGGGATCTTCATCATGAAGCAGTTCTTCGAGTCGATCCCGGTGAGCGTCGGGGAGGCCGCGCGGATCGACGGCGCCGGCATCTTCCGGACGTTCTGGTCCGTCGTGCTCCCGATGGCGCGTCCCGCGCTCATCACGCTCTTCATCCTGAGCTTCCAGGGCTCGTGGAACGAGTTCGCCTACTTCCTCGTCGCCCGCCTGAGCGCCGACCTCCACACGCTCACGACCGGGGTCGCGACGCTCACGTCCGGGGAGTACGGCCAGGGCAACCAGTACCCGCTCAAGCTCGGCGCCGCCGTCCTCATGTCGATTCCCGTCGCGGTCCTCTTCTTCATCTTCCAGCGGCGCATCATGTCGAGCGCGGAGGGCGCCGAGAAGGGCTGACCCGCACCGAGTGTGGGCCGGTGCGCCGGGGGTGCGGGCGCACGCCCGCACCCCCGGCGCACCGGCCCACACTCGGCGTTCAGGGGCGCGGGCGTGCGGCGCACTCGGCGCACACGCCGAAGATCTCGACGAGGTGCGACGGGTCCGTGAACCCGTGCTCGAGCGCGACGGAGCGGGCCCAGGTCTCGACCGCGTCCGCCTCGATCTCGACCGCCCGCCCGCATTCGCGGCACACGAGGTGGTGGTGGTGCTCCTCCGAACGGCACGCCCGGTAGAGCGCCTCGCCCCCCTGCTGCATCGCGTCCGCGGCGCCGTCCTCCGCGAGGTCCGCGAGCGCGCGATACACGGTCGCGAGCCCGATCGACGACCCGGACTCGCGCAGCGCGGCGTGGAGCGTCTGCGCGCTCACGAACCCGGGGGCCGCGTCGAGCGCCTCGCGCACGGCCTCGCGCTGCCAGGTCTGCCGCTTCGTCACGCCGCCGACACCGCCCTCCGGAACCGTCGGATGTCCCGCGTGCGGCCGATGTCGCGGCACACGAGGTAGATCGCGAACGAGATCGTCGTGATGAACGGGCTCACAGGGAGCGTCGATCCGACGGCGATGAGGATGCCGCCGAGCGCCGAGACGAGGCCGAAGACCATGCTGAGGATTGGGACGAGGATCGCCGAGTGCGTCACGCGGATCGCCGCAGCGGCCGGCGTGACGAGGAGGGCGAGGACGAGCAGCGCGCCGATGATCTGGACCGCGATCGCGACGGTGAGTCCGAGGAGGAGCATGAACACGAGCGAGAGCCGGCGGGTCGGGACGCCTCGCGCCGCCGCGACCTCAGGGTCGAGGCTGTCGAACGCGAGCGGGCGCCACACGACGAGGAGGACCGCGAGGATGAGGACCGACCCGCCGATGAGGAGACCGAGCTGCCCGCTGTCGACGGCGACGACCTGGCCCGTGAGGAGGCCGAACTTGTTCGCGCTGCGTCCCTCGTAGAGGGCGAGGAAGAGGAGCCCGAGGCCGAGGCCGAACGGCATGAGGACGCCGACGATAGAGTTCCGGTCACGCGCGCGGGCGCCGAGGAGCCCGATGATCGCGGCGGCGGCGAGGGAGCCGACGATCGAGCCGAGGAGCACGTCGGCGCCGATGAGGAGCGCCGCGGCCGCCCCCGCGAACGAGAGTTCGCTGATGCCGTGCACCGCGAACGCCATGTCGCGCTGGACGACGAAGACGCCGATGAGCCCGCCGAGGATGCCGAGGATCGCGCACGCGACGAGCGAGTTCGTCACGAGGCCGAGGAGCTCCCCGTAGCGGCTGTAGTCGAAGTACTGGGCGAGGTCCATCACGGCTTCCCCTCGATGAGGCCGTCGGGCTCGCCCTGCGTCGCGACGTGGTGGTGGTCGCCGTCGGGGGCGCCCGCGACGAAGACTCGCTCGTCGACGCGGATGACCTCCACGCGCGTGCCGTACAGCTCGCTCAGGACATCCGTCCGAAGCACGTCGTCGACCGTGCCGAGCCGGTGCTCACCGTGCGCGAGGTAGAGGATGCGATCGACCGAGTCGAGGATCGGGTTGACGTCGTGCGCGATGAACAGGACGGCGGCGCCCCGCTCGCGCTGCTCGTTCGCGAGCTCGACGATGCCGCGCTGACTCGCGATATCGAGGCTCGAGAGCGGTTCGTCGAGGAGGAGGAGCTCGGGTTCGTCGACGATCGCCTGCGCGATCCGGAGGCGTTGCTGTTCGCCCCCTGAGAGGTCGCCGACGGGGCGATTCGCGAGGGCCTCGGCGCGGACGGACCAGATCGCGCGATCGACGGCGTCTCGGTCGCGTCTCGAGGCGAACGGGAGGCCGAATCGGCTCCCGTTGCGCCCGAGGAGCACGAGGTCCTTGCCGAGCATCGGCATGCCGCGCGGCCAGATGCGCTGCTGCGGGACGTAGCCGATGCGGCGGTCGCCGCGGCGCACGGGCTCGCCGAGCATTCGGATGCTCCCGGTGGCGAGCTGCTCGGTCCCGAGGATCGCCCGGAACAGGCTCGTCTTGCCCGCCCCGTTCGGGCCGAGGATCGCGACCAGTTCGCCGCGCTCGAGCCGGAGGTCGAGCCCCGCGAAGAGCGTGCGCCCGCGGACGCGCAGCGCGGCGTGCTCGACCTCGAGCGTCGGACCGTCGATCACGCGATCGCGCGCTCCACCGCCGCGACGTTCGACGCCATCCACGACACGTAGTCTTCCCCATCCGGCAGCGTCTCGAGGAACGACAGGACCGGGACGCCGGCGGCCTGCGCGGCCTCGATGACCCGCTCCGTCTCTGGTCCCGCGGTCTGCGTGTTCGAGGCGACGATGGCGATCCCGCCGTCGCGGACGACCGTGAGGACCGCGTCGAGGAGCGACACCGAGATCTCCCCGCCTTCCTCGATCGCCTCCGAGAAGCCCTCCGGCGTGACGTCCTCGAACCCGAGGTCGTCGAGGAGGTAGAGCGGGACGGGCTCGGTCACGACGACGGGGCGACCCGCCGCCGTCTCGCCGAGCTCGTGGATGCGCTCGTGCAGCCCGTCGAGCTCGTCGAGGAATGCGGCGGCGTTCGACTCGAAGACCGACGCCCCGGCCGGATCGGCCTCGGCGAGCGCGGCCTCGATCGCGTCCGCGATGTGCTCCATCGCGTGGACGCTGTACCAGACGTGCTCGTTGAAGCCCTCGATATGGGCGTGGCCGTGCTCGTCCTCGTGCGCGGCTCCCGACTCGGCGGAGTGGTCGTGCTCGTCCTCCGCGTGCTCATGCGCGTGCTCGCCGGCCTCGTGATCGTCGCCGAGGAGGCCCGAGGCCTCGACGGCGCTCACGACGATCGCCGACGTCCCCGAGGCGTCGATGAGCGTCGACATGAAGTCGTCGTACCCGCCGCCGTTGACGATGACGACGTCGGCCTCGGCGACCGCGAGCTGATCGCGCGTCGACGCCTCGTAGCTGTGCGGGTCCTGGCCTGCGCCCGTGACGACGCTCGTCACGGCGACGCGGTCGCCGCCGATCGCCTCCGCGACGCTCCCGTACACATCGGTCACGGCGACGACGTCGACGAGGTCGGGTCCGGGGGAGCCTTGCGCGGCGGGCGTCTGAGCCGAGCAGCCGGCGAGCGCGAGGGCCCCGGCGGCGAGTGCGGCGGATGCGGCGAGGAGTCGAGTGGTCACGCTCGGAGACTACTGATACTCATTCTCATTAGCAAATCGAGCTCGGGCGGCTCGTCGGCCAGGGCCGTTCAGTCGAGGAGGAGCGCCGGCTCCTCGAGCACGGCCGCGACGTCGGCGATGAAGCGCGAGATGACGTCGCCGTCGACGACGCGGTGATCGAACGACCCGCCGACGGTCGTGACAAACGCGGGCCGCACCTCGCCATCGACGACCCACGGCTTCTGCCGGATCGCGCCGAGGACGATGATCGAGACCTCGCCGGGATTGAGGATCGGCGTCCCGGTGTCGACGCCGTAGCTCCCGAGATTCGTGATCGTGATCGTCCCGCCCTGCATCTCGGCCGGCTGGGTCTTCCCGTCGCGCGCCGTGATCGTCAAGTGCTCGAGGGCCTCCGCGAGCTGGAGCAGCGAGAGCTCGTGCGCGTCCTTGATGTTCGGGACGATGAGGCCGCGCGGGGTCGCGGCGGCGATCCCGAGGTTGACGTAGTGGTGGACGATGATCTCCTCGTCCGTCCACGTCGAGTTCACGGTCGGGTTGCGCTTGACGGCCCACATGACGGCCTTCGCCATGACGAGGAGCGGGCTCACTCGGACGCCCGCGAACTCGGGCGAGCCCTTGAGCCGCTTGACGAACTCCATCGTCCGGGTCGCATTCACGTCGGTGAAGACCGAGACGTGCGGCGCGGTGAACGCGCTCGAGACCATCGCGGTCGCGATCGCCTTGCGGACACCCTTGACGGGAATGCGCTCGTCTCGCTCGCCCGACCACTCCGGCGTCTCGAGGTTGCGGAAGAGCTGGGCCTGCTTCGCGTGCCGGATGACGTCCTCGCGCGTCACCTCGCCGGCGAGGCCCGTCGGCATGACGGTCGTCAGGTCGACGCCGAGCTCCTTCGCGAGGTTCCGAATGGGCGGCTTCGCGATGACGGGCGCCGCGGCGGCCGCGGGCACGGCGCGCGCGACGTGCCTCCGCCGGGACCGGACATGGCCGTTCGAGCCGTAGCCGACGAGCACCGCGCCCGAGCCGGACGGCTCTTCGACCGCGACCGTCGATGCCGCATCGCTCGCCGCCTCGGCGAGCTCCGAGGGGGGCGGAGCGGAGGGCGCGGCCGACGGGGCGGCCCCGGAGTCCTCCGGCGCCGGCGCGGGCGCCTGCTCGGCGGCGTCGACCGCGATGATCGGCGTGCCGACCTCGACCGTCTGGCCCTCGGTCACGAGGAGCTCCGCGACGACGCCCTCGAACGGGCTCGGGAGCTCGACGAGCGACTTCGCCGTCTCGATCTCGACGATGACCTGGTTGACCGCGACGCGATCGCCAGGGGCGACGCGCCACTGGACGATCTCGGCCTCGGTCAGGCCCTCGCCGACATCCGGGAGCGGGAATCTCGCGATCGCCATGGTCGTCCCCCTCAGTAGGCCAGTGCTCGGTCGACCGCTTCGAGGATGCGGTCGACGTCGGGAAGGTACGCGCCCTCGAGCTTCGCGGGCGGGAACGGGGTGTCGAACCCGCTCACCCGAATGACGGGCGACTCGAGCGAGTAGAACGCGCGCTCCTGAATCGTCGCGGCGATCTCCGACCCGACGCTGACGTGCTGCGGCGCCTCCTGGACGACGACGACGCGGCCGGTCCTCCGCGCCGAGTCGAGGATCGGCCCGTAGTCGACGGGCGAGAGCGACCGCAGGTCGACGACCTCGGCGCTCGTCCCCTCGCTCTCCGCGACCTCCGCGGCATCGAGGAGCGTCGCGACCATCGCGCCGTGGCCGACGAGCGTGACATCGGTGCCGCTGCGGACGATCCGGCTCGCATGCAGCGGCACACCGGGGGCGTCCAGGTCGACCTCGCCCTTCGGCCAGTACCGGCTCTTCGGCTCGAGGAAGATGACGGGGTCGTCGCTCGCGATCGACTCCTGGATCATCCAGTACGCGTCGTGCGGGGTCGCGGGGCTCACGACGCGCAGACCCGCGGTGTGCGCGAAGTACGCCTCAGGGCTCTCCTGGTGGTGCTCGATCGCGCCGATGTGCCCGCCGTAGGGGATGCGGATGACGACCGGGAACGACTGGGAGCCGCCGTGCCGGTAGGTGAGCTTCGCGAGCTGCGAGGTGATCTGGTCGAACGCCGGGTACACGAACCCGTCGAACTGGATCTCGCACACGGGCCGATAGCCGCGCATCGCGAGGCCGATCGCGGTCCCGACGATGCCGGACTCCGCGAGCGGCGTGTCGAGGACCCGGCGCTCGCCGAACTCGCGCTGCAGGCCTTCGGTCACGCGGAAGACGCCGCCGAGCGTCCCGATGTCCTCGCCCATGAGGAGGACCTTCTCGTCGTCCCGGAGCGCGCGCCGCAGGCCCTCGTTCAGGGCCTTCGCCATCGTCAGCACCTGCCGGCCCGCCGCCGCGACGGCCGAGGGCGGCTCGACGGGCTTCGCGGTGAGCCGTTCGATCGCCTCCTCGACGGTCGAGCGCTCGCTCACGGCTTCACCTCGTCTGCGAACGACCGCTCATACGCCTCGAGCCACGCCCGCTGCTCCTCCACGAGCGGGTGCGGTTCGCTGTAGACGTTCGCGAAGATCTTTCCCGCCGGCGGCGGCTGGAGCGCGAGCGTCCGGCGCCGCACGTCCGCAGCGAGCGCCTCCCCCTCCTCGCGGACCTCCTCGAAGAACTCGTCGGCGGCCCCCCGGTCGCGCAGGAACCGCTCGAACCGCGCGATCGGATCGCGCGCCGTCCAGTACGCGACCTCATCGTCGGTCCGGTACTTCGTCGGGTCGTCGCTCGTCGTGTGCGCGCCGAGGCGATACGTGAGCGCCTCGATGAACCGCGGGCCCTCGCCCGCGCGCGCCGCGTCGAGGGCTTCCCGCGTCACGGCGTAGGACGCGAGGACGTCGTTGCCGTCGATCCGGACCGCCGGGATGCCGAAGCCGTCGGCCCGCTGGACGAGGGGCACGCGCGACTGCCGGGAGACCGGGACCGAGATCGCCCAGTGGTTGTTCTGCAGGAAGAACACCTGCGGGGTTCGGTAGCTCGCCGCGAACACGAGTGCCTCGTTCACATCGCCCTGGCTCGTCGCCCCGTCGCCGAAGTACACGATGACGGCCTGGTCGCGCTCGGGATCGCCGGTCCCGCATTCCCCGTCGAACGCGACGCCCATCGCGTAGCCCGTCGCGTGGAGCGTCTGCGAGCCGATGACGAGCGTGTAGAGGTGGAAGTTGCCGCACGCCTTCGGGTCCCAGCCGCCGTGGTCGAGGCCGCGGAGCATCTCGATGATCCGCAGCACGTCGACGCCCCGCATTCGAGCGATGGCGTGCTCGCGGTAGGCGGGGAACACGTGGTCGTGCGCTCTCGCCGCCGCTCCCGAACCGACCTGCGCGGCCTCCTGCCCGAGGCTCGGCACCCAGAGGGCGAGCTGGCCCTGGCGCTGGAGATTGCCGGCCTCGACGTCGAAGCGGCGGATGACCGCCATGTGCCGGTACAGGTCGAGAAGCTCCGCCTCGGTCAGGCCCTCGACGATCGGCCCGTAGCGATCCGCGGCCTCCCCCGGCACGAGCGAGCCGTCCGGTGCGAGCAGGCGGATGGTCTCGCGCTCGGTCGCCATGGGTCCAACCTAGCCGCCGGCCTTGGGGGCCACTGGGAGCATCGACACAACCTCTTGCGCGGATCGCAGTAGCTTCTCCACAGCCTCGGCCTCGCCGATCGAGATGCGGATCCCGTCGCCGAGCGGACGGACGATGACGCCCCCGCGGTCGAACACCTCCGCCGCCGCGGCCGTCCTCGAGCCCGTCGGGAGCCACACGTAGTTGCCTTGCGCCTCCGGGACGTCCCAGCCCTGGGCGAGGAGCGCGTCGCGGACCTCGTCCCGGCGTCGCGTGATCTCGGCGACCCGCTCCATGAGCTCGTCCTCGTGCTCGAGGCTCGCGAGCGCGGCGCGTTGCGCGAGGTCGGTCACCGCGAGCGGCGTCGCGACAGCGCGGACGGCGTCGAGGACGTACTCGGGGCCGACCGCGTAGCCGATCCGGAGTCCCGCGAGGCCGTAGGCCTTCGAGAACGTGCGGAGGACGACGAGGTTCGGCCAGTTCGCGAGGACGCCCTCGCCGCGCACCGCGTCGGGGGACGTCACGAACTCCGCATAGGCCTCGTCGAGGACGACGAGGACATCGGAGGGGACCGCGCGCATGAACGCCTCGAACTCGCCGTGATGGATGACCGGCCCGGTCGGGTTGTTCGGCGAGCACAGGAGCACGAGGCGCGTCCGCGGCGTCACCGCGCCCGCCATGGCGGCAAGGTCGTGACGCCCTCGGACGTCGACCGGCACCGTGACGGCGTGGATGCCGTGCGCGGCGGCGATGAGCGGATAGCCCTCGAACGAGCGCCACGCGTACAGCACCTCGTCCCCGTGGTCGCACGTCGCATTCATGAGATCGCCGATGATCGCCGTCGAGCCCGCACCGACGTGGACCCGCTCGGGCGAGACCCGCCAGCGGCGACCGAGCGCGTCACGCACGGCGGCGGCGGAGCCGTCGGGGTAGCGGTTCGCGTGGACGGCGGCGAGGGCCTCGAGGACCGACGGGAGCGGCGGGTACGGGTTCTCGTTCGAGGACAGTTTGAACGCATCCGCCGCGGCGGTGCGGCCCTGCCGATACGGGACGATCGCGGCGACGTCGGGACGCAGCCGCACTCGGGTAGCCCTCACGGTTCTCCAGCGTACGGCGTCGTGGAATAGTGAACGCATGCGCTTCCTTCTCAAGGTCGTCATCAACGCGTTCGCGCTGTGGCTGACGACGCTCATCCTCGGCGGCCACATCGTCGTCACGTCGTTCGGGGCGGGCGAATGGTGGCAGGTCGTCCTGACGTATCTCCTCGTCGCCCTCGTCTTCGGCATCGTCAACGGGATCATCGGCAACGCGATCCGCATCGTCGCCTTCCCGATCTACATCCTCACGCTCGGCCTCATCGCGCTCATCGTCAACGGCCTGCTCCTGTGGCTCGTGCACTGGCTCTCGACGCTCGTCGGCTTCGGGCTGTCGATCGTGGGCGGATTCTGGTGGGGCGTCCTCGGCGCGCTCATCCTCGGCGTCATCAGCTGGATCCTCGGCATCGTGTTCCGGCCGCTGCTCAAGAAGGAAGGCCGGAACCACTGAGCCGCCGCTGCGCGAGAATGGTCGCATGAGACTCGGGCGCGCCGGGGACGAGCCCGACCTCTTCCGCATCTGCTTCGTGTGCACCGGCAACATCTGCCGCTCGCCGATGGCCGAGACGGTCTTCGACGCGATCGCCGTGCGCGCCGGGTACGGCGGCCTCATCGCGGTGATGTCGGCCGGCACGGGGGACTGGCACGTGGGGGAGCCCGCCGATCGCCGCACGCTCGCCGCCCTCGCGGCGCGCGGCTACCGGGGCGCGAGCCACCGGGCGAAGCAGTTCGACCCGGCGTGGTTCCGGCACCTCGACCTCGTCGTCACGTTCGACCGGACGCACGAGCGCGTCCTGCGGTCGTGGACGCGCGACGAGCAGGACCTCGCGAAGATCCAGCCGCTCCTCTCGTTCGATCCCGAGCTCGCCGCGTTCGGCGACATCCCCGACCCCTACTATTCCGACGCGGAGCACTTCGATCGCGTCCTCGCGATGATCGAGCGCGCGTGCGATTCGCTCTTCCGCCAGATCCGCCCGGCGATCCGCATCGGGGCGTGAAAAGGAGCACGATGACCTCTCTGCAGCCCCAGCCGCTCAGCCCGCTCGACGGCCGGTATCGCGCCGCGGTCGCGGAGCTCGGGGAGCACCTCTCGGAAGCCGGGCTCAATCGCGCTCGCGTCCGCGTCGAAGTGGAATGGCTCATCGCGCTCGCCGAGCGCGGCGTGTTCGGCGTCGAACCGCTCACCACCGAGCAGGTCTCGGACCTCCGGGCGTGGGCCGAGGGCTTCGGGGCCGCGGAGATCGAGTGGCTCGCCGCGAAGGAGGCGGAGACGCGCCACGACGTCAAGGCCGTCGAGTATCTCGTCCGCGCACGCCTCGCGGCGACCGGCCTCGCGCGCCTCGAGGAACTCGTCCACTTCGCCTGCACGAGCGAGGACATCAACAACCTCTCGTACGCCATCACGATCCGCGACGCCGTGCACACGATCTGGCTGCCCCGATTCGACGCGGTCATCGACGCGATCGACGCGATCGCCCGCGGCACCGCCGACGCGCCGATGCTCGCGCGGACGCACGGCCAGCCGGCGACGCCGACGACGATGGGCAAGGAGTTCGCCGTCGTCGCCCGCCGCCTGCGACGGCAGCGCGAGCGCGTCGCGGGCGTCGCGATCCTCGGCAAGCTCAACGGCGCGACCGGCACATTCGCGGCGCACCTCGCCGCGGCGCCCGACGTCGAGTGGCTCGATGTGTCGCGCGCGTTCGTCGAGTCGCTCGGCCTCGAGTGGAACCCGGTCACGACGCAGATCGAGCCGCACGACTGGCAGGCCGAGCTCTACCAGGCCGTCTCCCTCGCCGGGCGGGTCCTCCACGGCTTCGCCGTCGACGTGTGGACGTACATCTCGCTCGGGTACTTCCGGCAGATCCCCGTCGCCGGCGCGACCGGCTCCTCGACGATGCCGCACAAGGTCAACCCGATCCGCTTCGAGAACGCCGAGGCGAACCTCGAGCTCGCGTCGGCGCTCCTCGACGCGCTCGCCGCGACGCTCGTCGAATCCCGACTGCAGCGGGACCTCACGGACTCGACGACGCAGCGCAACATCGGCGTGGCCCTCGGCCACTCCGTGCTCGCGCTCGACAACCTCGCGAAGGGCCTCGGGGAGATCGACCTCGACCGGGAACGGCTGCTCGAGGATCTCGACGCGAACTGGGAGGTCCTCGCCGAGGCGATCCAGACCGTCATCCGCGCCGAGGTCGTCGCCGGCCGCTCGTCGATCGACGACCCCTACGCGGTCCTCAAGGAGCTCACGCGCGGTCGGCGGATCGGCGCGGCCGAGCTGCGGGCGTTCGTCTCGGCGCTCGACGTCGGCGAGGAGGCCAAGGCCCGTCTCCTCGCGCTCACTCCGGCGACGTACACGGGCATCGCCGAGCGGCTCGCCGCCCTCCCCTGACCGCGTCGCGGGATCAGTGCGGCGCCGGGCCGTCCTCGTCGCGATCGAGGACCGGGCCCTGCGGGAGATCGTCCGGGTCCTTCGTGCCGAGGGCGAGCATCGCGAGGACGACGAGCGCGATGACGAAGCCGACGCCGAGCACGATGCCGGAGAGCATCCAGTCGCGCGTCACGAGGAGTGTGACGAGGCCCGCGAACACGCCGAGCCCCGCGGAGATGCCGAGGAGCTCGAGCGGGCGGAGCCGGTCGCGCAGGCTCGGCTGCTCCTGATCGCGCCCCATCACGCGCGCGCCTTCCGCGGGCGCGTGCGCTGCGGGATGAGGGAGGCGCCCGCGATCGCGTAGAAGACGCCGAGGATCGCGAGTCCCGCCCCCGTGACGCCGACGATGACGATCGAGGCGGTCAGATGCCGTTCGACGCCGTCGGGGCCCGTGAACGCGTGGTGGAAGTCCGGCGGGACGAGCATGACGACGATCGCCGTGACGACCGCGATGATCGCGCCCGCATTCCAATCGCGAGCGAAGCGGTCGCCGCGGGTTCGGAAGCCGAGCCATGCGTCGACCGCCCCGAGGAAGAGGAGCGTCCCGGCGGTCACGATCGCGAGCGTCGAGGTCCCGATGATCGGATCCGGGCCGGTCGCGGCGAACGCGCTGAGAATCGCCGCGGTGCCGGTGACGACGCCGATGGCGGCCTTGACGAGGAGCGCCGATCGCACCGCGCCCGAGCCGCTCAGCGCGGCGGCGCCGCCCGCGGCGATCGCCGTGAGGAGCGCGAACAGGCCGACGACGATGAGCCCGAACTGCGCGGAGTGGTCCGCGCTGAACGTGATCGCGAGCGCGATGCCGAGCGCGGGCGCCGCGAGCATGATCGGGATCGGCCAGCGCACCGCGACGGACGGGGGGCGGTCGGGCGCTTCGTGCACGAATCAAGCCTAGCCGCGGCGCGGCCGGCCGATTCCGGCTTGACAATCGCCGCCCACGGCGGTCGGTTGCGCCTCCCGCTGCCACCTGGGGTCGAGATGGCACCTGCCCGCGGGCCAGCACATCTATGGGTCAGTTGTGGAATTGGGCGAGTTGGAGGAAGTTGCCGCACGTGTCGTCGAACACCGCGACCGTGACCGGGCCGAGGTCCGTCGGCGGCTGTGTGAAGTCCACGCCTGCGGCGGTGAGCCGGTCGAACTCGCCCTGGATGTCATCGACCCGGAGCACGCACATCGGAATGCCGTCGGCGGCCATCGCCTCCGTGAAGGCGATCGCCGCGGGATGACCCTTCGGCTCGAGCGAGATCTGAGTGGCCTCCGGCCGCCCCGCCTCGACGACCGTGAGCCACCGATGCTCTCCTACAGGCACGTCGGCGGCGACGGCGAATCCGAGCTTCTGCGTGTAGAACTCCACAGCCTGCTGCTGGTCGTCCACGAATATCGTGACGGTCTGGAGCTTCATGAGCCTTCCTTCTTCCGGATCGGCCACCGCTCGGCGATCTGCGCGAGCGGGGCGGTGTTGATGGTGTGGAGTTTGTAGCGCCCCCGACGCTCGGTGCGCACGAGATCCGCGGCCTCGAGCACGTCGAGATGCTGCGACACGGCCTGACGGGTGGGGGTCAGGCCGTGATTCACCGCCAGCCGCGTGCACAGCTCGAAGAGGGTCTGCTCGTCGCGCTGCATCAGTTCGTCGAGCAGCGCTCGCCGTGTCTCATCGGCCAGGGCCCGATACACGTCCGCCACTCGCTCACGATATGCAAGTGGCGACTTGCTTGTCAATGTCCGTCCCGCGCAGCCGCAGTGTGCCACTTCGGCGACGTTGCACCGCGGAGAATGCCGACTTCACGCGGAACCTACACGGGCGCCTCAGCGGTTCGGCGGCAGGTCCGCGAAGCGGGAGAAGTGCCCGTGGAAGCCGACGGTCACGGTGCGCGTCGGGCCGTTGCGGTGCTTCGCGACGATGAAATCCGCCTCGCCGGCACGGGCCCCGCCCGGGTCGTACGCGTCCTCGCGGTGGAGCAGGATGACCATGTCGGCGTCCTGCTCGATCGAACCGGACTCCCGGAGGTCGGAGAGCATGGGCTTCTTGTCGACGCGCTGCTCGGGTCCGCGGTTGAGCTGGGAGATCGCGATGACGGGCACCTCGAGCTCCTTCGCGAGGAGCTTGAGCGCTCGAGAGAACTCGCTCACCTCCTGCTGGCGCGACTCGACGCGCTTGCCGCTCGTCATGAGCTGGAGGTAGTCGATGACGACGAGCTTGAGGCCCGCGCGCTGCTTGAGCCGGCGGCACTTCGCGCGGATCTCGACGAGCGTCATGTTCGGGCTGTCATCGATGTACAGGGGCGCCTCGTTGACGCGGCCCATCGTGTGGGCGATCGTCGTCCAGTCCTGGTCATGCACGGTGCCCTTGCGCATGTGGTGGAGCGGCACCGAGGCCTCCGCGGACAGGAGGCGCATCGCGATCTCGGCGCGACCCATCTCGAGCGAGAAGATGATGCTCGGGAGCCGGTGCCGGATCGCGGCCGCCCGCGCGATGTCGAGCCCGAGCGTCGACTTGCCGATCGCGGGGCGCGCGGCGATGACGATGAGCTGCCCGGGGTGCAGGCCGTTCGTGAGCTCGTCGAGCTCGGCGAAGCCCGTCGGGACGCCGACCATGGTGCCGTCCCGGCCGCGTGCGGCGTCGATCTCCTCGATCGCCTCCGTGACGGCGCTTCCGAGCGGGACGTAGTCCTCGGAGTCGACCCCGCCGTTGACCGCGTAGACCTCCGCTTGCGCCGCGTTGACGAGGTCCGTGACCTCGCCCTCGCTCGCGTAGCCCATCTGCACGATGCGCGTGCCCGCCTGGACGAGCCGACGAAGGACCGACTTCTCGGCGACGATCGAGGCGTAGTACCCGGCGTTCGCCGCCGTCGGGACGATCGACGTGAGCGTGTGGAGGTACTCGGGGCCGCCGGCGCGCCCGAGCTCGCCCATCTTGGTGAGCTCGTCGGTGACGGCGATGACATCCGTCGGCTCGCCGCGCGAGTACAGCGTGAGGATCGCGTCGAAGATGAGCTCGTGCTTCGGGTCGTAGAAGTCGGCGCCGCGCACCGTCTCGATGACATCCGCGACCGCGTCCTTGGACAGGAGCATCCCGCCGACCGTCGACTGCTCGGCGAGCAGGTCGTGCGGGGGCACGCGATCAGGTCGCGCCCCCGGCCTCGGCTCGTGGGCCGCGCCCTGCCCCAGGTACGCGATCGACACGTCGGTCTCCTCCTCTGACCTCGCGAGCATTCGGCCGCGAGAGCCCCTCTGCACGGAATGCTCCGCCCCACCACCGACATCGCCTCGGGCCCGCGGGGGCGTGCTCCCCGCCGCACCGCACCGACGACCGCTCGAGCCTAGATAGCCCGGAATTCCGCCGCAATTCGCCCTGTGGATAACCCTGTGAACGATTTGCTCGAAACGCCGCGGACCTTGTGAGAACGAGTGTGCACATCCTTGTGGAAAACAAGTTCTCGACGATCGGTACTGGGGGTTTGACCAGCTATTTCTCTGCGCTCGGGCTGTGGGTGGAAAGTCGCTTGAATGCCGAGTTGAGGGTTGGCGAGGGGCCCGATCGGCTGTGCACAGAATGCTTGACAACCGAGGATTCCAGGCACTATGCGAAAAGGGGCGACCGGGTTCACCCGGCCGCCCCTTCGGGACGCGACTGCGCGCCGCCGCGACTACTTCGCCGCGACGACCTGGAGCGAGATGACGGCGACGAGGTCGTCGCGGAGTCGCACGGTCGCCTCGTGGTCGCCCGTCGCCTTGATCGGTGCCGACAGCTCGATCTTGCGCTTGTCGATCGTGCCGAGACCCGCCGCGGCGACCGCCTCCGCGATGTCGCTCGTCGTCACGGAGCCGAACAGGCGGCCCTCCCGGCCCGCCTTCGCGGTGAGCTTGACCTTCGCCGACTCGAGCGCCGCCTTGAGAGCCTGCGCCTCCTCGAGCGTCGCGTGCTCGCGCGCCGCGCGAGCGGCCTTGATCTGGGCGACCTGCTTCTCGCCGCCGCGCGTCCACGCGACCGCGAAGCCCTGCGGGATGAGGTAGTTGCGGGCGAAGCCGTTCTTGACCTCGACGACATCGCCAGGGGCACCGAGGCCGGTGACCTCGTTCGTCAGGATGATCTTCGACATGTCGGTCCTTCCGATCAGCGGCCGGCGCCGGAGTAGGGGAGGAGCGCCATCTCGCGCGCGTTCTTGACCGCGGTCGCGATGAGGCGCTGCTCCTGGACGGACACGCCGGTGATGCGGCGCGCACGGATCTTGCCGCGCTCCGAGATGAACTTCCGGAGCGTCGCGACGTCCTTGTAATCGATCGTGCCGATCGTCACGGACTTGGCAGGAGCGGCGTTCTTCCCGTCCTTGCCCTTCGCGCGCGGCTTGCGGCGGTCGCCGCTCGACTTTCCAGCCATGGTTGATTCCTTTGCTTCAGCCGGGCGCTGCCCGGTCTACGAATGGGGTCCCGCTCAGAACGGGGTGTCGTCGCTGTACGTGCCCGGCGCGTTCCACACGTCGCCGCCGCTCGCGGCGGGCGCGCTCGGCGCCCACGGCTCGTCGGCGGCCCCGCGGGCGCCGCCGTCGCGGCCGCCGCCCGGGGCTCGTGTGATGCTCGCGGTCGCGTACCGCAGGCTCGGGCCGATCTCGTCGACCTCGAGCTCGATCGCGGTGCGGTTGTTCCCGTCACGGTCCTGGTACGTGCGCTGCTTGAGCTTGCCGCTCGCGATGACGCGGCTGCCCTTCGTGAGCGAGCTCGCGACGTGCTCGGCGAACTCGCGCCAGCACGACGCGCGGAGGAACAGCGCCTCGCCGTCCTTCCACTCGTTCGCCTGGCGGTCGAAGACGCGCGGCGTCGAGGCGATCGTGAAGTTCGCCACGGCGAGGCCCGACTGGGTGTAGCGCAGCTCCGGGTCGGCGGTCAGGTTGCCGACGACCGTGACGATCGTGTCCGGCATGGCGCTACTCGGCCTTCTTCGCGGCGCGCGCCTTGCCCGCCGAGGACTGCGCGACGGCGTTCTCCTTGCGGAGGAGCTTCGTGCGCATGACCGCCTCGTTGAGCTTGAGCTGACGGTCGAGCTCGACCGACGCGGCGGGCGAGGACGTGAAGTCGACGACGGCGTAGATGCCCTCGGACTTCTTGTTGATCTCGTAGGCGAGCCGACGGCGTCCCCAGATGTCGACGTTGTCGACGCTGCCGCCGTCCGCGCGGACGACGTTGAGGAACTTGTCGAGGCTCGGAGCGACCGTGCGCTCGTCGAGCTCGGGGTCGAGGATGACCATGAGTTCGTACTGGTGCGTCACAAACCCACCTCCTTCGGACTTGAACGGCCGCCGACCCTGTGCCGGCAGCAGGAGGTTTGATGCACACGCCTTCGAGAAGGCGACGTCCCAGTGTACCGGACGCCGCCTTCCCCCACCATCCGCCCCCGAGCGTGCACCTTCTCGACGAGATACCCCGGTAGAACGTGCACGCTCGTCGCGAACATGCACACTCGCACGGGAATCCTCGGGAGCCTGCCCGTCGGCGCGCGGTCAGCGGGCTCCGTGCGACGCCCACCACTCGCGCAAGCGCCGCTCCGCCTCCTCCGCGCCGAGCGGCCCCTCATCGAGACGCGCCTCGAGGAGGAAGCGGTACGCCTCGCCGACGACGGGCCCGGGCGGGACGGAGAGAATGCGCATGATCGCCTCGCCGTCGAGGTCGGGCCGGATCGCGGCGAGATCCTCCGCCTCGGCGATCGCGGCGATGCGGCGCTCCAGGTCGTCGTAGGCGAACTCGAGCCGCTCGGCCTTCCGACGATTCCGCGTCGTGACATCGGCGCGCGTGAGGATGTGGAGCCGCTCGAGCTCGGGCCCGGCGTCGCGCACGTACCGCCGGACCGCCGAATCCGTCCACGACTGCTCGCTGTACCCGAAGAATCGCAAGTGGAGCTCGATGAGGCGGCACACCGACTTGATCGTGTCGTTGTCGAAGCGCAGCGCCTTGAGGCGCTTGCCCGCCAGCTTCGCCCCGACGACGTCGTGGTGGTGGAAGCTCACCGTCCGCCCCTCGACGCGACGCGTCGCGGGTTTGCCGATGTCGTGGAGGAGCGCCGCCAGACGGAGGACGAGGTCGGGCGCGCCCGGAAGGCGCCGATCGCGCTCGAGCGCGATCGCCTGCCGCACGACCGTGAGCGAGTGCTCGTAGACGTCCTTGTGGTGGGCGTGCTCGTCCGCCTCGAGGCGGAGCGCGGGGACTTCGGGGAGCACGCGGTCGGCGATGCCGGTGTCGACGAGGAGCCGGAGACCGGGGACCGGGTCGTCGGTGAGGAGGAGCTTCGAGAGCTCATCGGCGATGCGCTCGACGCTCACGATCTCGAGCGAGTCCGCGAGCGCCGCCATCGCCGCGGTCACGCGGGCGGCGGGGGGCATGCCGAGCTGGGCCGTGAATCGCGCCGCGCGCATCATGCGAAGCGGGTCATCGGCGAACGACACCTCCGGCTCGATCGGGGTGTCGAGCCGTCCGTCGATGAGGTCGTCGAGGCCGCCGGTCGGGTCGACGAGGACGCGGTCGGGGAGCCGCAGCGCCATCGCGTTGACCGTGAAGTCGCGGCGCCGAAGGTCGCCCTCGAGGTCGTGGCCGAACGCGACGACGGGCTTGCGCGTCGTGCCGTCGTACTCGTCCGCGCGATACGTCGTGATCTCGACGCGCTGACCGGCGACGAGCGCCGCGATGGTCCCGAACTCCCGCCCGACGTCCCACGTCGCGCTCGCGAGCGGCCCGACGATCCGGAGCGTCTCCTCCGGGCGCGCCTCGGTCGTGAAGTCGAGGTCCGTCGTCGCGCGCCCGAGGAACGCGTCGCGCACGGGGCCGCCGACGAGCGCGAGCTCGTGACCGGCGGACGCGAATGCGCCGGCGAGCCGGGCGACGGCATCGGAGGCCGCGAGCGCGCCCAGGCGCTCGACCCCGTCCGCCACGCTGATCACGCGTGCAAGCCTTCCACAGCGCGCTCCGCGCCCGCTCGAGCTCGCCGACCGTCCGACGCCGGTCAATAGACTGCCGACATGCCGCGACACCGGTCTTCCCGAGCGTCAGCGGGTCGGAATCGGGCGCGCTCGCTCGCGCCGACGACCGCGGTCGCGGCGGCGACCGCGATCCTCGCCGGCTCGCTCGCGGCCGCGGTGCCCGCGAGCGCGGCGATCGGCGACGGCGTCACGGACGTCGTCGTCATCGCGCCCATCGGTGGCGTCGCGTCGGCGAGCGGCGTCCTCGCCCCGGAGGCGCTCGACCGCGCGCTCTCCGAGGGCGGGCTCCTCGACCGCCAGCTCGACCACGTGCTCGGCGCCGTCGTGACGCTCGCGGTCGACCCGATGATCGCGGCATCGGTCGAGGTGTATCGATCGGGCCTCGCCGAACGGGACGACGACGACCCGATCCTCGCGTGGGGCGAGCGGCTCGACGGCGCCGCCGATGCGTTCCCGCTCCTGTACGGCGACGCCGATCCGACCCTGCTGACGCAATCGTCGATCGCCGACATCCCGGCGACGATCGCGAACGGCCTGCCCGTCCCGAACGAGGGCATCGTCTGGCCGCGGCCGGAGTCAATCACGGCAGCCGACTTCGATCGGTTCGGCGAGGCCGGCGCGAACGCCGTGATCGTCGCGGATCGCGACCTCGCGGAGCCCGCGGCGGTCGCGACGACGGCGGTCGCGAGCGTGAACGGACACCGCGTGGTCGTGACCGATTCGGCCGCGAGCGACGTGCTCGGCGCCGCGGCGTCGGCGACGACGGCGCAGGCTCGCGCCGAGGCGGTCGCCGAGCTCGAGCGCGCGATCCTCGGGGACGGCGGGCGCGAGACGGTCGTCCTCGCGCTCGATCGGGGGAGCGCGGACCACGCGCACCTGAGGACCGTGCTCGCCGCGCTCGACGCGGATCCCGCGATCCGGCTCGTGACGCTCACCCAGCTCCTCGAGGGCGCCCCGGCGGCGAACCTGCCGCAGTCAGCGATCGTCGAATCGGCGCAGCCGCCCGAACGCCTCGCGGAGTTCGAGCGCGTCGTCGCCGCGGAGCGCGCGGACGCCGGATTCGCGAGCATTCTGGAGACCCCGTCGGCGCTCATCGAGCCGAACCGGCTCCGCACGTTCGCGCTCGCCGGGACGGCGTGGCTCGGCTCGAGCGAGTGGAGCGCGGCGGTCGACTCCGCGACGCAGGCCTCGGCCGCGCTCCGCGGGAGCGTGCGGATCGTGTCGTTCGACAGCCTCTTCCTCGCGGACCGCTCGACGCTGCCCATCTCCGTCCAGAACGACCTCGTGCAGGCGGTCACGGTGACCGTCACCGCGCGGGCCGCGACGGGGCGGCTCGACATCGACGAGACGCCGATCACGATCACGATCCCGCCCGGTGCGCAGGCCGCCGCCGAGTTCCCCGCGACCGCGGTGTCGAACGGCACGGTCGCCGTGACGGCGACGATCGCGTCCCCCTCGGGGCACCCGATCGGCACGCCGGCGTCTGGTCGGGTGAATGTGCAGGCCGGCTGGGAGACACCCGTCGTCGCGGGGTTCGCGGTGCTCGTGCTCCTCGCGTTCGTGTTCGGCGTCGTCCGGACCGTCCGCCGCAACCGCGCGACGCGCCGCGCCGTCGAAGCGGACGGCGATGGCTGAGCGCTCGGTCGGGCGCAGCGGCGCCGTCGTCGCGGCCGGCACGACGGTCTCACGCGCGCTCGGGCTCGTCAACGCGCTCCTGCTGTACAACACGATCGGCACGCAGGGCCAGAGCGCCGACGCGTTCGCGCTCGCGAACACGCTGCCGAACTACATCTACGCGATCATCGCGGGCGGGACGCTCACCGCCGTCGTCGTCCCCGCGATCGTCCGCGCGGCCGGGCACGAGGACGGGGGGGAGCGCTTCCTCAACCGCCTCGTGACGCTCGCGCTCACGCTCTTCGCGAGCGTCACGGTCGCCGTCACCGTCGCGGCGCCCCTCATCGTCCACCTCTACGCGCAAGCGGGCGGCGACGACGGTCGCGGGTTCCCCCCGGCGCAGCTCGCGCTCACGTACGCCTTCGCGTACTGGTGCCTGCCCCAGGTGTTCTTCTACGCCGTCTTCGCCGTCCTGAGCGAGGTGCTCAACGCGCGCGGCCGATTCTGGGCCTACGCGTGGGCCCCGATCGTCAACAACCTCGTCTTCGTCGCGGTGCTGCTGACCTTCCGCTTCGCGTTCGGCTCGGCCGCGGAGCTCGCCGCGAGCGAATGGTCGCCCGGCATGGTCGCGCTCCTCGCGGGGGGTGCGACGCTCGGCATCGCGGCGCAGGCGCTCGTGCTCGTCTTCGCGTGGCGGCGGGCGGGCTTGCGCTTCCGGCCGGACTTCCACTGGCGCGGCGCGGGCCTCGGACGGTTCGGGCGGACGGCGTCGTGGACGTTCGGCATGGTCCTCGTCGGTCAGGCGATCGGGATCGCCGAGTCGAACGTCGCCTCGCTCGCGACGGGCGAGGCGTCGATCGCCGCGATGGGGGCCGCGTGGCTCATGTTCATGCTGCCGTTCTCGATCGTGACGATGTCGATCATCGTCCCGTACTTCACGCGCATGAGCCGCGACGCGGCGAGCGGCGACCTCGACGCGATGTCCGCCGATCTCTCCGCCGCACTGCGGACCGCGGTCATGCTCCAGGTGTTCTGCGCGGTCGGACTCGCCGTCCTGTCGCCGTGGGTCGCTCCGCTGTTCGACGGTGATCCGTCGCACGCGGGGCCGCTCGCGCTCGTCCTGTCGTGCTACCTGCTCGGCCTCGTCCCGCTCTCGCTCGCCTCGATCGCGCAGCGCGCGTTCTTCGCGTTCGAGGACACGAGGACGCCGTTCTTCCTCCAGCTCGGCCAGGCGGCGCTCGTCGGCGTCGGCCTCATCGTCATCGCGCAGCCGTGGGTCCCGAAGGACCGCATCGCGATGTCGATCGCGCTCGCCCTCTCGCTCGCGTGCCTCGTGCAGTCCGTCGTCGCGCTCTCGCTCGCGAAGCGGCGCATTCCGGGCTTACGGCTCCTGCCGCTCCTCGGGCGGCTCGCGTGGGCGGTCGCGGCGATGATCCCGGCCGCGGCGATCGGCTGGGGCATCGGCGCGGTCGTCCGCTCGAGCGGGGCCGGCTCCGGCTGGATCCCGAGTTTCGCGACGGCCGTCGTCGCGGGGGCCGCGATGCTCATCGTCTACGGCGCGATCATGTGGCTCACGCGCAACCCGGAAGCGCGCGCGTTCCTCTCGCCCGCGCTCGCACGACTCCGGCGCCGAGCGGAATAGCCTGGAGGCTCGAGCGTTGCAAGGGGCGAGGGAATGAGCGTGCGACAGGTCATCATCATCGGGTCGGGCCCGGCGGGCTACACGGCCGGCATCTACGCGGCGCGCGCGAACCTCGCACCGGTGCTCGTCGCGAGCTCGGTCGAACCAGGCGGCGAGCTCACGAAGACGACCGAGGTCGAGAACTTCCCCGGCTTCCCGCAGGGGATTATGGGCCCCGACCTCATGGAGGCGATGCGGCAGCAGGCGGAGCGCTTCGGCACCGAGGTCATCTATGACGACGTCGTCGACCTCGACGTCTCGACCGACGTGAAGCGCGTGACGCTCGGCGACGGGCGCGTCCTCGAGGCGCTCTCGGTCATCTTCGCGACCGGATCGGCGTACCGGAAGCTCGGCCTGCCCGACGAGGAGCGCCTCTCGGGCTACGGCGTGTCCTGGTGCGCGACGTGCGACGGGTTCTTCTTCCGCGAACGCGAGATCGCGGTGGTCGGCGGCGGCGACTCGGCGATGGAGGAAGCGACCTTCCTCACGAAGTTCGCCTCGAAGGTCCACGTCATCCACCGCAAGGGCGAACTGCGGGCGTCGAAGGTCATGCAGGAGCGCGCGTTCTCGAACCCGAAGATCGAGTTCATCTGGAACACCGAGGTCGTCGGGATCGAGGGCGACGCCGCGGTCACGGGACTCCGGTTGCGCAACACGATCGACGGCTCGGAGTCGCACCTCGCGGTCAGCGGCCTCTTCATCGCGATCGGCGCCGACCCCCGCACGCACCTCGTCCACGGCAAGCTCGAGCTCACCCCGCACGGGACGATCGCGGTCGACGGCCGCTCGTCGCGCACCTCGGTGCCCGGGGTCTTCGCCGCCGGGGACGTCATCGACCCGACCTACCGGCAGGCGGTGACGGCCGCGGCGAGCGGCACCGTCGCGGCGATCGACGCCGAGCACTATCTCGCCGCGCTCGCGCAGGATGTGAAGGAGGTCGTCGCATGAGCACGCACGATGTGACCGACGAGAGCTTCGATCGAGACGTCCTCGAGGCCGAGGGGACGGTCGTCGTCGACTTCTGGGCCGAGTGGTGCGGCCCGTGTCGCGCCGTCTCGCCGATCCTCGATCAGATCGCCGAGGAGCACGCCGACAAGATCCGCGTCGTCAAGCTCAACGTCGACGAGAACCCGGAGACGACGATGCGGTACGGCATCACGGGCATCCCGGCCTTCAAGGTGTTCCGCGGCGGCGAGAACGTCAAGACGTTCGTCGGCGCGGCCCCGAAGCCCGCGCTCGAGCAGGAGCTCGCCGAGTTCCTCGCCTGAACGGCCGGGCCGCCGGCTGCCCCCGATTCCGCCGCGCCGGGTACGATTCCCCAATGACCCAGGCGGACGGCACGAATCTCGACCCGTGGTACGACTCCTATGCCGCCAGGACCGCGGGGCTCGCCGCGAGCGAGGTGCGTGCGCTGTTCGCGGTCGCGTCGCGCCCCGAGGTCGTCTCTCTCGCCGGGGGCATGCCGTTCGTCTCCGCGCTCCCGCGCGAGCTCGTCGACGCCTCGCTCGAGCGCGTCGTCCGTGACCACGGACCCCAGGCGCTGCAGTACGGCTCCGGGCAGGGGCTTCCGCGCCTGCGCGAGCAGATCCTCGACGTCATGGCGCTCGAGGGCATCCGGGCGAGCGTCGACGACATCGTGGTGACGACGGGCTCGCAGCACGGGCTCGAGCTCGTCACGAAGCTCTTCGTCGACGCGGGCGACGTCGTGCTCGCGGAGGCGCCGAGCTACGTCACGGCGCTCGTCGTCTTCCGGTCATTCGAGGCCGACGTGCGGCACGTCGAGACGGACGAGTTCGGGCTCGTCCCGAATGCGCTGCGCGAGCGGATCGCCGCCGTCAAGGCCGCGGGGAAGCGCATCAAGTTCCTCTACACCGTGCCGAGCTTCGGCAACCCCTCCGGGGTCACGCTCACGTGGGAGCGCCGCCTCGAGATCCTCGAGATCTGTCGCTCCGAGGGCATCCTCGTCCTCGAGGACAATCCGTACGGGCTGCTGTGGTTCGAGAGCCCGCCGCCGCACGCGATGCGCTCGATCGAGGACGAGGGCGTCGTCTACCTCGGGACGTTCTCGAAGACGCTCGCCCCTGGCCTGCGGGTCGGGTGGGTCCTCGCTCCGCACGCGATCCGCGAGAAGCTCATCCTCGCGAACGAGGCGGCCGTGCTCTCGCCGAGCTCCTTCACGCAGTACGTCGTCTCGGAGTATCTGGCGGCGTGCGACTGGCGGGCCCAGATCGACACGTTCCGCGGCGTCTATCGGGAACGGCGCGATGCGATGCTCGATGCGCTCGACGACTACCTTCCCGACCTCGAGTGGACGCACCCGACCGGTGGCTTCTACGTGTGGCTCACGCTGCCGGACAACCTCGACTCGAAGGCGATGCTCCCTCGCGCGGTGAAGGAGCTCGTCGCCTACACACCGGGGACGGCGTTCTTCGCGAACGGCGACGGCCGATCGAACATGCGGCTGTCGTTCTGCTACCCGACGCCCGAGTTCATTCGCGAGGGCATCCGCCGGCTCTCGATCGTCGTGAACGGCGAGCTCGAGCTCCTCAGCACGTTCTCGCAGACCGCGCCCCTGCCCGTCTCGAGGCCCGACGCGACGTACATCGCGCCGCCTGCGAATCTCGGCTGACATGGGCGCGAGTCACGTGCTCGTCCTCGCGGGCGGCATCTCGCACGAGCGCGAGGTGTCGTTGCGCAGCGGTCGTCGCGTCGCGGACGGTCTTCTCGCGCACGGCGTCGAGGTCACGATGCGGGACCCCGACGCATCCCTCCTCGCCTCGCTCAAGGCCTCGCGGCCCGACGTCATCTGGCCCGCACTCCACGGCGCGAGCGGCGAGGACGGCGCGCTCCGCGGGCTCCTCGACTTCCTCGCCGTGCCGTACGTCGGCGCGCGCGCGGACGCGGCGAGGCTCGCGTGGGACAAGCCGACCGCGAAGACGATCGCGGCGAGGGCGGGCGTCCCGACCCCGACCTCGATCACGCTCCCGCGCGACGCGTTTCGCGAACTCGGCGCGGTCGGGATCCTCGAGCAGATCTCCGACGAGTTCTCCGGCCCGCTCGTCGTCAAGCCGGCCCAGGGGGGCTCGTCGCAAGGCGTGACGATCGTCGAGGATCGCGAGCGGCTGCCGCGAGCCATGGTCGACGCGTACACGTATTGCGACGTCGCGCTCATCGAGCAGCGGATCACGGGCGTCGAGATCGCCGTCAGCATCCTCGACACCGGCGACGGCCCGGTCCCGCTCCCGAGCGTCGAGATCGTGCCGCTCTCGGGCGTCTACAGCTTCGAAGCGCGATATACCGCTGGTGAGACGCGCTTTTTCGCGCCGGCGCGCCTCGATCCGACCGTCCTCGAGCGCGCGGCGGCGCTCGCCGTCGCGGCGCACGCCGCCCTCGGCCTGCGGCACCTCTCGCGCGTCGACTTCATCGTCGACCGCGCGGGGACGCCGTGGTTCCTCGAGGCGAACGTCATGCCCGGCCTCACCGAGACGTCGGTGTTCCCGCAGGCCCTCGAGGCCGCCGGACACGACGCCGGTCTCGTCTACAAGGCGCTCGCCGACGCGGCGCTCGCATGAGGCGCTCGCCGCGGCAGCCGCTCGAGACGAATCAGCGGTCGCGATAAACAGCTGATCAGGGGCGCTTTTTGCTCATGGGCGCTCGACGCCGAGCTCCTCGGCGATCCGCCGGAGATCCGCGACGGTCGCGAAGTCGATGACGATCTGCCCCTTGCTCGCGCCGAGCGTGATCCGCACGCGCGTGTCGAGACGGTCCCCAAGGCGCTCGGCGAGCTCGTCGAGCTCGCCCTGACGGCCCGCTTTCGCCTTCGGCCTCGCCGACCGCGGCTTCGTCGACACGAGTCCGGCGGCGGCCTCGGCCGAGCGGACCGAGAGGTCCTCGTTGACGATCTTGTCGGCGAGGCGGAGCATGCCGGCCTCGTCGCCGACCGAGAGGATCGCGCGAGCGTGCCCCGCCGTCAGGACGCCGGCGGCGACACGCTGCTGGATCCGCTCGGGAAGGCGGAGCAGGCGGATCGTGTTCGCGATCTGCGGCCGCGACCGACCGATCCGCTGCGCGAGCTGCTCCTGCGTCACCCCGAAGTCCTCGAGGAGCTGCTGGTAGGCCTGCGCCTCCTCGATCGGGTTGAGGTCGGCTCGGTGGAGGTTCTCGAGGAGCGCGTCGCGAAGCATCGCGTCGTCGGCGGTCTCCTTGACGATCGCGGGGATCGTCGCGAGGCCGGCGGCCTTGCTCGCTCGAAGTCGGCGCTCGCCCATGACGAGCTCGTACTGCGGGGTTCCGGGCGTCGCATTCGGACGAGGGCGCACGACGACGGGCTGGAGCACGCCGAACTCGCGAACCGAGGTGACGAGCTCCTGGAACTCCTCGTCGCGGAACTCCTTGCGCGGCTGGACGGGGTTCGGCGCGATGTCCTCGGGGGAGAGGGCCGAGAGCCGGGCGCCCGGGACCTCGACGAGCGGCTCCGGGGCCGGCGTCTCGCCGGCGCGGTTCGGGAAGAACACGTCGACCGGCCGATCGACGTCGGCGCTCGTCGGGATGAGCGCCCCGATCCCACGACCGAGCCCGGTTCGCTTCGGTGCCGCCATCAGTACTCCGCCCCTCTCCGCGCGATCTCGTGCGCGGCCTCGAGGTACGCGACCGCGCCGACCGAGCCGCGGTCGTACCCGATGATGCTCTGACCATAGCTCGGCGCCTCGGAGATCCGCACGGACCTGGGGATGAGCGCCCGAAGCGTCTCCTTGGGGAAGTGCTGTCGGACTTCGCTGACGACCTGGTTCGCGAGATTCGTGCGCGAGTCGTACATCGTCAAGAGGATCGTCGACATCGCGAGTCCCGGGTTCAAGTGCCGGGCGATGAGGTCGATGTTCCCGAGGAGCTGGCTGAGCCCCTCGAGCGCGTAGTACTCGCACTGGATCGGGATGAGCACTTCGCGAGCCGCGACGAACGCGTTGACGGTGAGGAGGCCGAGCGAGGGCGGGCAGTCGATGAACACGTAGTGCCACTGGTCGGGCGAGGACTCGAGCAGCGCGTCGAGCGCCGTGCGCAGGCGCTGCTCCCGCGCGACGAGCGCGACGAGCTCGATCTCGGCACCCGCGAGGTGGATCGTCGCCGGCGCGCACCAGAGTCGCGCATTCTCCGGGCTCTGCTGGATGACCTCGGCGAGCGACGTCTCCTGCACGAGGACGTCGTAGATGCTCGTCACTTCGGCGTGGTGCTCGACACCGAGCGCCGTGGAGGCGTTGCCCTGCGGGTCGAGGTCGATGACGAGGACGCGAGCGCCCTCGTTGGCGAGCGCGGCGGCGAGGTTGACCGTCGTGGTCGTCTTGCCGACGCCGCCCTTCTGATTCGCGACGGTGAAGACCCGGGTCGCGCGGGGGAGCGGCACGTGCTCGGCCTCGAGGGCGGCGCGCCGCCGAGCGAGATCGGCGAGCTGGTTCGCGAGGGGGGTCGACGCGTCGAAGCTCACTTCCGTCCTCTCTCTGTCGGCGGGATCGCAGTGTTTCACGTGAAACAGAGCCGGAGCCGCGAGCCGCGTTCCACGTGAAACATCGGACGCCCCCGGGCCGACGTTTCACGTGAAACACCGGCGGCGCCCGGGTCAGTCCACGATAGCCCGGAACACCCGCGTCGCCTCGCCGGTGAGCTCCTCGCCGAGCACGAGGACCTGCACGTCGTGCAAGCGGTGCTTCGAGATCTCCTTCGCCGCCGCCTCGCGCTCGTCCTCGACGCGCGCGCCCTTCATGAGCAGGAGCTCGCCCCCGGGGCGCACGAGACGCGCCGACATCGGGATGAGTGTGCGGAGCGCCGACACGGCCCGCGCCGTCACCTGGTCGAACTTCGGCACGGGAGCGAGGTCCTCCGCTCGCGCGCGCTCGACGGTGACGTTGTCGAGGCCGAGGGCTTCCGACTCGGCGACGAGCCACTCGACACGACGCTCCATCGGCTCGATGAGCACGAGCCGGACGTCGGGTCGCGCGATGGCGAGCACGAGACCCGGGAGACCTGCGCCGCTGCCGATGTCGCCCACCGTCCCGCGAAGCAGGGGAGCGACGAGGGCGCAGTTCACGATGTGGCGTGACCAGAGCCGCGGCGGCTCGAGCGGTCCGATGAGCCCGAGCTCCTCGCCACGGCTGCCGAGGTCATGCGCGAAGCGACGAGCGAGCTCGATGCGATCGCCGAACAGCGGCGCGACATAGGCCGGCTCGGCCTCGACGACGACGGATTGTTCCACGTGGAACATTCTCCCGCCCGCTCGCGAGCGATGCCTGAGCCTGCGCCGGTTCAGGCGCGACGGATCACGGTGTGCCGCTCGGCGCCCTCGCCGTGCGATTCGGAGACGAACCCGCGATCGGCGACGAGATCGTGGACGAGCTTGCGCTCGTAGGACGACATCGGCGGGAGGGCCGCCGAGGACGCGCCGGCTTCGATCCGCGCGATCGCCGTGTCGACGAGCGCCGCGAGCTCCGTCGCGCGAGCGTCGCGCGAGCCGCCGATGTCCAGGATGAGACCCGAATGCTCGCCCGTCCGAGCCTGGACGGCCAGACGCGTGAGCTCCTGCAGCGCGCTCACCGTCTCCGGCCTCGACAGCACACGAAGGCCGTCCGCTCCCGACGGGGCCGAGACCGAGATGACGACGCGGTGGCCGCTCTCGTCGATGTCGATGTCGCCGTCGATGTCGGCGATGTCGAGGAGCTCCTCGATGTAGTCCGCCGCGACGTCCGCCTCGTCGCGGTCCTCGGTGGCTTCCGTCATCGCTTCGGTCCCTTCTTCTTCTTCGACCGCTGTTTGCCGACCGGTTGCTGCCGCTGCGCGGGCTTCGGCTGCTCGATCTCGGCGGCCTCCTCCTCGATCGGGGGCAGCCCCTTGCGCTGACGCCGCCGCGCGAGCCGTGCCTCTCGCGCGAGCGCCGCCTCCGAGCCCGGCGTCGGCATGTTCCGGATGACGATGAACTGCTGCACCATCGTCCAGCCATTCGACGCGAGCCAGTAGAACATGACGCCGAGCGGGAACGCGAAGCCCGAGAAGAGGAAGACGAGCGGGAGGATGTAGAGGAGGATCCGCTGCTGCCGGTACATCGGCGACGCCTTCATCTCGGGCGTCTGATTCTTCGACATGATCTGCAGCTGCGTGACGAACTGCGAGGCCGTCATGAGCACGATCATGACGATCGCGACGACGATGACGGCGACGTTCCCGTTCGCCGACTGGAGCGAGTTGTGCAGCGGAGCGCCGAGGAAGACCGCGTTGCCGAAGGACTGCGCGAGCTCGAGGTTGAGGAGGCCGACACCGCCACGGCCGGAGGTGCCCGAGTTCGTGGCGTCGATGAGCACGGCGTAGAGCGCGAAGAAGATCGGCATCTGCACGAGGAGCGGGAGGCACGACGCGAACGGATTCGTCCCGTGCTTCCCGTACAGCGCCATGGTCTCGCGTGACATCGCCTCGCGCGAGTACTGGTCCTTCTTCCCGCGGTACTTATCCTGAATCTTTTTCAGCTCTGGCGCGATCTCGAGCATCTTCCGCTGCGACTTGATCTGCCGGACGAAGAGCGGGATGAGCGCGGCCCGCACGACGAACGTGAGGCCGACGACCGCGAGCACCCACGTGACACCCGAATCCGGGTCCAGACCGATCGAGGTGAAGAGCCAGTGCCAGCCGACGAGGATGACCTCGATGACCCACTTCAGCGGCCACAGGATGATGCCGAAGATATCGGGCACGGACTATCCCCTTCTCTCTGCAGTGTCGGTCGGAGGCTCGAACGCCGCGACGAGGCCGAACCGGCCGATCACCGGGCGGCCGTGCTCGCAGGGCGGGACGTCGTCGATCCCGCCCTTCGCCCACGGATGGCAGCGCGCGAGCCGCCGCGCGCCGAGCCAGATGCCGCGGAGCGCCCCGTGCCGCTGGATCGCCTCGAGCGCGTAGCGCGAGCAGCTCGGGTAGTACCGGCAGACCTCCCCGTAGAGCGGCGAGACGACGGCCCGATAGCACGAGAGCACGAGCACACAGGCGTTGCGTGGCGCGAGCAGCACGACGCGGCCGAATCCGGCGAGCACCGAGCCGCCGCGAAGCGGCAGGACGTGGACGGCGCTCATGCGCCGATGCCCAGATGCCGCAGCAGCTCCCCGCGGAGCGCGACGTAGTCCGCCGATGCCGCCGCAGGCTGCGCGCGCACGACGACGTCGGCGCCCGACGGTCGCGAGCGAAGGCTCTCGAAGCTCGCCGCTCGCAAGCGGCGCTTGACGAGATTGCGCTGGACCGCGCCGCCGACGCGCTTCGAGACGACGAACCCGAACCGCGCAGGGCGATCGGGACCGGTCTCGAGGATGTGCGCCACGAGCGCCGCTCCCGCGCGTCGCCGGCCACCGCGCACGACGGCGGCGAACTCGTCCGTACTCGTGAGCCGGTGCTGCTTCGGGAGCACTGGCCCGGTCAGGCGGAGATCTGCTCGCGGCCCTTGCGACGGCGGGCGGCGAGGATGGCGCGGCCGGCGCGGGTGCGCATGCGCGCTCGGAATCCGTGCACCTTGGCACGACGGCGGTTGTTCGGCTGGAACGTACGCTTGCTCATGATCGAAAACTCCAAAGCCCAGCGGGGTGCCGGCGCGAGAAGGAAAGCCGCCGAGAGGCGGAAGTCAACCGCTTGAGTCTAGGCTCTGGGCGAGTCACGGTCAAACGAGCAGACGTCCCGGGGCGCGATCGCGCATTCTCCACAAGGGGTTCACGCTCGCTGGCAACGACGCGCCGGCCGCAACTACAGTAAGTCCGGTGAACGAGACCGACGTGCCGGGCATCTGGTCGGCCATCGTCGGACGACTCGCCGCGGATGAGCGGGTGACCCCGCAGCTCCGGGGGTTCCTCAACCTCGCCGCCCCGCGCGGCGTCATGGCCGGCACGATCTACATCGAGGTGCCGAACGACCTGACGCGAGGCATGCTCGAGCAGCGCATCCGGCTGCCGCTCCTCGCTGCGATCTCCGAGGCCGGAGGCGGCGAGATCACGAATTTCGCGATCGTCGTCAATCCGGAGATCGCGATCGACGACCCGTCGAGCGTCGCGCCCCCGCCCGAGCAGCCGCAGCAGCAGTACGTCGAGGTCGCGACGCCGCGACGCAACGAATCGCGACTCAACCCGAAGTACAGCTTCGACAACTTCGTCATCGGCGGATCGAATCGATTCGCCCACGCCGCGGCCGTCGCGGTCGCCGAGGCGCCCGCGAAGGCGTACAACCCGCTCTTCATCTACGGCGAGTCGGGGCTCGGCAAGACGCACCTCCTCCACGCGATCGGGCACTACGCGGAGAACCTCTTCCAGGGGATCCAGGTGCGCTACGTCAGCTCGGAGGAGTTCACGAACGACTTCATCAACTCGATCGCGAACAACACGGTCGCCGCGTTCAACAAGCGGTACCGCGAGATCGACATCCTCCTCATCGACGACATCCAGTTCCTCCAGGGCAAGGATTCGACGCAGGAGGCGTTCTTCCACACGTTCAACACCCTCCACGACCACAACAAGCAGGTGGTCATCACGAGCGACGTCCCGCCCAAGCACCTGACGGGCTTCGAGGACCGGATGCGCTCGCGATTCGAGTGGGGCCTCATCACGGACGTCCAGGCTCCGGACCTCGAGACCCGCATCGCGATCCTCAAGAAGAAGGCGCAGAGCGAGAAGCTCCACGTGCCGAACGACGTGCTCGAGTACATCGCTTCGAAGGTCTCGTCGAACATCCGGGAGCTCGAGGGGATCCTCATCCGGATCATGGCGTTCGCGAACCTCAACCGCACGGCGATCGACATGGACCTCGTGCAGACGGTGCTCAAGGATCTCATCGCGGTCGGCGACGACAACGTCATCTCGCCGGCCGACATCATCAACGTCACCGCCGACTACTTCAAGCTCCCGGTCGACGACCTCTACGGTTCCTCCCGATCACAGGCAGTCGCGATCGCGCGCCAGATCGCGATGTACCTGTGCCGGGAGATGACCGACCTGTCGCTCCCGAAGATCGGCCAGCTCTTCGGGAATCGCGACCACACGACCGTCATGTACGCGAACAAGAAGATCACGCAGCTCATGAAGGAGCGGCGCTCGATCTACAACCAGGTCACGGAACTCACGAGCCGGATCAAGCAGGCGCAGCGAAGCTGACAAAACCCTCAACCTCTTCTACACAGTGTGCAGAACCTGTGGATAAATGGGGACAAGCGGCACGGAGCTGTGGATTGAGGGTGGCAATCGCGATCGGCGCGGCGGCCCACCGACGACGGTCGCTGTCAAGCCCTCGATCGCGATGCACAGGCTCTCGACATCTTGCACGGATGTAGTTCCCAGCCTGAACCGGCGTTCGCCACACTTATCCACACTTTCCACAGCGGTTAACACGATTAAGTGCAATTCCTCTCGCGATCGATCCCACAACGAGAACGACAGGTTCCGCCCGGTGCGCGGAGCGCCGCTATGGCAGGATGAGACGGCACAAGGGAGGGGATGAGCGTGAGATTCCAGGTCAATCGCGACGTCTTCAGCGAAGCGGTCTCGTTCGCCGTCAAGCTGCTGCCGCAGCGCACGACCATGCCCATCCTCAGCGGCGTCCTCGTCGAGGCCGACGAGTCGGGCCTGACGCTGTCCTCCTTCGACTACGAGGTCTCGACGCGGACCCGCATCGCGGCCGACGTGACCGAGTCGGGTCGCGCGCTCGTCTCCGGACGGCTGCTCGCCGACATCGCGAGCCGGCTCCCGAACGCCCCTGTCGATGTCGCGACGGAGGACGGGCGCATCACGGTCCGCTGCGGAAGCGGGCGATTCACGCTCCTGTCGATGCCCGTCGAGGAATACCCGACCCTCCCGACGGTGTCGTCGAACGGCGGTCTCGTCCCGGGCGACGTCTTCGCCGAAGCCATCTCGCAAGTCGCCGTCGCCGCGTCGCGCGACGACGTGACCCCGGTCATCACGGGCGTGCAGCTCGAGGTCACCGAGACGTCCGTCTCGCTCGTGGCGACGGATCGCTACCGCGTCGCCATCCGAGACATCCCGTGGGACTCCGCGTCCTCGGGCATCGACTCCGCGACCGCGCTCGTGCCTGCGCGCACGCTCGCGGAGATCGGCAAGACGTTCGCGCACGCCGCGACCGTGTCGGTCGCGATCGCCGGCGGCGACGACCGCGAGCTCATCTCGTTCGCGGCCGACGACCGCGCGGTCACGTCGCTCCTCATCAAGGGCAACTACCCGCCGGTCAAGCGGCTCTTCCCGCAGAGCGTCGAGGACTACGCGGTCCTCAACACCGCAGACCTCGCGGACTCGGTGCGCCGCGTCTCGCTCGTCCTCGAGCGCGAAGCGGCGCTGCGCTTCTCGTTCACCGCCGACGGTCTCACGCTCGAGGCGATCGGCGGAGAGCAGGCCCAGGCCTCCGAGACGATCGACGCGGTCCTCACGGGGGAGGAGACCGTCGTGTCGCTCAAGCCGCAGTTCCTCCTCGACGCGCTCGGCGCGGTGCGCTCGGAGTACGTGCGCATCGCGTTCACGAAGACCGACAACCCGAACAAGCCCGGGCCCGTGCTCATCACCGCGCAGTCGAGCCGAGAGGACGCGAGCGACTCGTTCCGCTACCTCCTGCAGCCGAACCTGCTCCTGCGCTGACCCGCCTCGGCCGAGCGCCGCGATCGTGATCGTCTCGCACCTCGAACTCCTCGACTTCCGCAACTACCGCTCGGCCTCCGTCGCGCTCGAGCCCGGCGTCACCGTCCTCCTGGGTCCCAATGGACAGGGCAAGACGAACCTCGTCGAGTCGATCCACTATCTCGCGACCGGCGCCTCCCACCGGGTCGCGGGGGATCAGCCGCTCGTCCGGGAGGGCGCCGAGCGCGCGGTCGTGCGTGCGCGGGTCCGGCACGGCGACCGCGCGATCACGATCGAGGTCGAGATCAAGCGCTCCGGGTCGAACCGCCTCCAGGTCAACGGCAATCCCGTGAAGTCGCGCGAGGCGAGGCGCTTCGTCGACGCCGTCATCTTCGCGCCGGAGGATCTCGGTCTCGTGCGCGGCGACCCCGCCGGCCGTCGGCGCTTCCTGGACGGGCTCCTCGTCATGCGGCAGCCGCGACTCTTCGGGGTGCTCAGCGACTACGACCGCGCGCTGCGGCAGCGCAACACGCTGCTCAAGTCGGCGAGAGCGACGCGCGTGACCGAATCCGCGCTCTCGACCCTCGACGTGTGGGACGAGCGCCTCGCCTCGATCGGGGCCGAGATCGTCGACGCGAGGGCGGCGCTCGTCGCGGAGCTCGCGCCCCACGTCGCGGAGGCGTACCGGACGATCGCCGGCGCCGAGCATTCGCTCGGCCTCGCGATGCGGTCGTCCGTCTCCGGCATCGACCCCGAAGACGACGCCGAGTCGATCGACGCCCCCGCGCTCGCCGGCTCCGTACCCGAGCCGGGGTCGGGCGCCCAGACCCGCGACGTCTTCCTCGCGGCGCTCGCGGCGAGGCGCCGGCAGGAACTCGATCGCGGACTGACGCTCGTCGGCCCGCACCGCGACGACCTCCGCCTCGAGCTCCGGGGCATGCCGGCGCGCGGATTCGCGAGCCACGGCGAGTCGTGGTCGTACGCGCTCGCCCTCAAGCTCGCCGCCGCGCAGCTCCTCCGCGCCCACGCCGTGGCGGGCGATCCCGTGCTCATCCTCGATGACGTGTTCGCCGAGCTCGACGCCGGTCGCCGCGACCGGCTCGTCTCGGCCGTCGGCGGCTACGAGCAGGTCGTCATCACGGCGGCGGTCGACGAGGACGTGCCGCAGGGGCTTGTGGGGCGGACGATCCGCATCGCCGCGGGGGAGGTCGTCGATGGGTGAGCGGCGCCGGGGCGGCGGCGAGCACGTCGCCGTGTACCGGCGGTTTCTCGAGCGGTTCGCGGGGCGCCGAGCTCGCCGGTTCGCCGCGGACCCGGAAGGCGACGACGCCCCGTTCGCGCCCGGACGGGACCCGAGATCGGCGCAACGAGTCCTCGAGGATCTTGTCCGCGCTCGAGGCTGGTCGTCCGCGGTCGCGCGCTCCGAGCTCTTCGTCGCGTGGGCCGACGCGGTGGGTCCCGTCACGGCCGAGCACTCGACCCCCGTGGAGATCAGGGACGGCACGCTCCTCGTCCGATGCGACTCGACGGCGTGGGCGACGCAGCTCGGGCTCATGCGCGGTAGCATCCTCACGGCGATCGCCGAGCGCTTCCCCGACGCGGGTGTCGTCGCCGTGCGCTTCGTCGGGCCGGACGTCCCCAGCTTCAAACGCGGCCTGAGATCCGTCCCTGGGCGCGGCCCGCGCGACACTTACGGGTAGACCACCGTTTCCACTCGACCGAGCGGAAATCGACGCGCAGACGGGCGCACAGCCCTCGAATGACGGTGCGCGGCTGGTAGAATGCCACAGTGAGCGACATGGAGCCGGCGGACGGCGCAGCAGAGCGAATCGCCGGCTCGGGACACGTCCCCGACGGCAGCTACGGCGCCGAGCACATCCAGGTCCTCGAGGGCCTCGAGGCGGTGCGGAAGCGCCCCGGCATGTACATCGGCTCGACGGGCCCGCGCGGGCTCCACCATCTCGTGTACGAGGTCGTCGACAACTCGGTCGACGAGGCGCTCGCGGGCTACGCGACGAACATCGAGGTCACGCTCCTGCGGGACGGCGGCGTGCGGGTCGTCGACGACGGGCGCGGGATCCCCGTCGACATCCACCCCGCCGAGGGCGTCTCGACGGTCCAGGTCGTCATGACGATCCTCCACGCGGGCGGCAAGTTCGGCGGCGGGGGGTACGCGGTGTCGGGCGGCCTGCACGGCGTCGGCATCTCGGTCGTCAACGCGCTGTCGACGCGAGTCGAGACCGAGGTGCGCCGGCAGGGGCACGTGTGGCGCATGAGCTTCACGGGCGGTGTGCCGGACGGGCCGCTCGAGCGCGGCGAAGCGACCGAGGAGACCGGGACGACGCAGACGTTCTGGGCGAACCCCGACATCTTCGAGACGGTCGAGTACGACTTCGAGACGCTCCGCAGCCGATTCCAGCAGATGGCGTTCCTCAATCGGGGCCTGCGAATCGCGATCACCGATGAGCGCGACGACGAGCCGGTCGCGGAGAGCTACCGCTACGAGCGCGGGCTCACCGACTACGTCGAGTACCTCAACTCGACGAAGAAGACCGAGGTGATCCACGACGAGATCATCGCCTTCGAGGCGGAGGACACCGAGCGGGGGATCTCGCTCGAGCTCGCGATGCAGTGGACGACGGCGTACTCCGAGTCCGTGCACACCTACGCGAACACGATCAACACGCACGAGGGCGGGACGCACGAGGAGGGGTTCCGCGCGGCGCTCACGACACTCGTCAACAAGTACGCGCGCGACAAGGGGCTCCTCAAGGAGAAGGACGAGAACCTCTCGGGCGACGATGTGCGCGAGGGCCTCACGGCGGTCATCTCGGTCAAGCTCCGCGAGCCGCAGTTCGAGGGCCAGACGAAGACGAAGCTCGGGAACACCGAGGCGAAGTCGTTCGTCCAGCGCATCGTCGGCGACCAGCTCGCCGACTGGTTCGACCGCAACCCCTCGCAGGCCCGCGACATCGTCAAGAAGTCGATCCAGGCCGCCGCGGCACGCATCGCCGCGCGGAAGGCGCGCGAGCAGACCCGCCGGAAGGGCCTCCTCGAGGGCGGCGGCATGCCCGGCAAGCTCGCCGACTGCTCGAGCAAGGACCCGTCGGTCTCGGAGATCTTCCTCGTCGAGGGCGACTCCGCGGGCGGCTCCGCCAAGACCGGGCGCAACCCGGAGACGCAGGCGATCCTGCCGCTGCGCGGCAAGATCCTCAACGTCGAGAAGGCGCGTCTCGACCGCGCGCTCTCGAATGCCGAGATCCAGGCGATGATCACCGCGTTCGGCACGGGCATCGGCGAGGACTTCGACGGTTCCAAGGCCCGGTACCACAAGATCGTGCTCATGGCCGACGCCGATGTCGACGGCCAGCACATCACGACGCTCCTCCTGACGCTCCTCTTCCGCTACATGCGACCGCTCATCGAGATGGGCTACGTCTACCTCGCCCAGCCGCCGCTCTACCGCATCAAGTGGTCGAATGCGGATCACGAGTTCGTGTACTCGGATCGCGAGCGCGACGCGACCGTCGAGGCCGGCCTCGCCGCGGGCCGCAAGCTCCCGAAGGAGAACGGCGTGCAGCGCTACAAGGGCCTAGGGGAGATGAACCACCAGGAGCTCTGGGACACGACGATGAACCCCGAGACCCGCATCCTCAAGCAAGTGACGCTCGAGGACGCCGCGGTCGCCGACAGCGTCTTCGCGACGCTCATGGGCGACGACGTCGACGCGCGGCGCCAGTTCATCCAGCAGAACGCGAAGGACGTGCGCTTCCTTGACATCTGACGCACCCGAGTCCTCGCGCACGACGAAGGGCCGGCATGCCTGACGAGATCACCGAGACGCCGGAGTTCGACCGCATCGAGCAGGTCGACCTCCAGCTCGAGATGCAGCGCTCGTATCTCGACTACGCGATGAGCGTCATCATCGGGCGCGCTCTGCCGCGCGTCGAGGACGGCCTCAAGCCCGTCCACCGTCGCGTCATCTACACGATGTACGACGGCGGCTATCGGCCCGACCGCGCATTCTCGAAGTGCACGCGCATCATCGGCGACGTCATGGGGCAGTTCCACCCCCACGGTGACGGCGCCGTGTACGACTCGCTCGTCCGGCTCGTCCAGCCCTGGGCGATGCGCTACCCGCTCGCGCTCGGACAGGGCAACTTCGGCTCGCCCGGCAACGACGGCGCGGCCGCACACCGGTACACCGAGACGAAGATGTCGCCCATCGCGATGGAGATGGTGCGCGACATCGACGAGGACACGGTCGACTTCCAGGACAACTACGACGGCCGCACGCAAGAGCCCGTCGTGCTCCCGAGCCGATTCCCGAACCTCCTCGTCAACGGCTCGGTCGGCATCGCCGTCGGCATGGCGACGAACATCCCGCCGCACAACCTGCGCGAGGTCGCCGACGCCGCGCTGTGGGCGCTCGAGCACCCGGACGCCACCCGGGAGGAGCTCCAGGACGCGGTCATCGAGCGCATCAAGGGACCCGACTTCCCGACGGGGGCGACGATCCTCGGCGTTAAGGGCATCCACGACGCGTACCGGACCGGGCGCGGCTCGATCACGATGCGCGCGGTCGTCAACGTCGAAGAGGTCCAGGGCCGCGTCGCGCTCGTCGTGACCGAGCTCCCCTACCAGGTGAACCCCGACAACCTCGCGATGAAGATCGCCGAGCTCGTCAAGGAGGGCAAGCTCTCGGGCATCGCGGACATCCGCGACGAGAGCTCGGGCCGCACCGGTCAGCGGCTCGTCATCATCCTCAAGCGCGACGCCGTCGCGAAGGTCGTCCTCAACAACCTGTACAAGCACACGCAGCTGCAGGAGAACTTCGGCGCGAACATGCTCGCGATCGTCGACGGGGTCCCGCGAACCCTCTCGATCGACCAGTTCATCGGGCACTGGATCGACCACCAGATCGACGTCATCGTCCGCCGGACGCGGTTCCGCCTCAAGGAGGCCGAGGCGAGGGCGCACATCCTCCGCGGCTACCTGAAGGCGCTCGATGCGCTCGACGAGGTCATCGCGCTCATCCGCCGCTCGCCGACGGTCGACGAGGCGCGCAGCGGACTCATCGCGCTCCTCGGCATCGACGAGCTGCAGGCGAACGCGATCCTCGAGCTCCAGCTGCGCCGGCTCGCGGCGCTCGAGCGGCAGAAGATCATCGACGAGTTCGAGGCGATCGAGGCGAAGATCCGCGACCTCAACGACATCCTCGCGTCGCCGACCCGCCAGCGCACGATCATCGCGGAGGAGCTCGGGGAGATCGCGCACAAGCACGGTGACGACCGCCGCACGACGATCCTCCCGGGCTTCGACGGGGACGTCTCGGTCGAGGACCTCATCCCCGAGGAGGAGATGGTCGTCACGGTCACGCGCGGCGGCTACATCAAGCGCACCCGCAGCGACCAGTACCGGTCGCAGCACCGCGGCGGGCGGGGCGTCCGGGGGGCGCAGCTGCGGGCCGACGACGTCGTCGAGCACTTCTTCGTGACGACGACCCACCATTGGCTGCTGTTCTTCACGAACACCGGGCGCGTGTACCGCGCGAAGGCGTACGAGGTCCCGGAGGGCGGCCGCGATGCGAAGGGCCAGCACGTCGCGAACCTCCTCGCCCTCCAGCCGGGGGAGGAGATCGCGCAGATCCTCGACATCCGGGACTACTCGGTCGCGAAGCACCTCGTGCTGGCGACCGCGGGCGGCCTCGTCAAGAAGACGCCGCTCACCGAGTACGACACGAACCGCAGCGGCGGCATCATCGCGATCAACCTCCGCGAGGGCGATGAGCTGGTCGCCGCGATGCTCGCCGACGACGCCGACGACATCCTCCTCGTGTCGCGCAAGGGCATGTCCCTGCGCTTCACGGCGCACGATTCCGCGCTTCGGCCGATGGGCCGGTCGACCTCGGGCGTCAAGGGCATGTCCTTCCGCAGCGGCGACAGCCTGCTGTCCGCGGACGTGCTCCGCGCGGACGCAGACGAGGAGCACGCGCACGTCTTCGTCGTGACGGAGGGCGGCTACGCGAAGCGCACGAAGCTCGCCGAGTACAAGGTGCAGGGCCGCGGGGGTCTCGGCATCAAGGTCGCGAAGCTCAACGAGGATCGCGGCGACCTCGCGGGGGCGCTCATCGTGTCCGAGGAGGACGAGGTCCTCGTGGTTCTTGCCAGTGGCAAGGTGGTACGCTCGGCAGTCGCCGAAGTCCCCGCCAAGGGCAGGGACACGATGGGTGTCGTGTTCGCCCGACTCGGCGAGGAGGACAGGATCCTCGCGATCGCGAAGAACAGCGAGCGGAACCTCGAGGCCCAGGACATCGCCCCGGCCGACGCCGACGAGACCGGGGTCGACGAGGCCGCAAGGAAGGACGAGCCAGGAGCATGACGAGCGTCGCCGAGAGACTCCAGAAGAAGTCGTCCCGCCGGCCGGCGACGAAGCAGGTGCGTCTCAAGCTCGTCTACATCGACTTCTGGTCCGCGCTCAAGCTCTCGTTCTTCGTCGCGCTCGCCCTCGGCATCGTCATGGTCGTCGCGACGATGCTCATCTGGATCGTCCTCAACTCGACCGGGATCCTCGGCCAGCTCGACACGCTCCTCGGTGACATCTTCGGGGGCCAGGCGTTCACGCTCGCCGAGGACTTCTCGTTCCAGCGCGTCATGACGTTCGGCCTGGTCATCGCGGCCCTCAACACGATCGTCCTGACCGTGCTCGGCGGGCTCTCGGCCGTCCTCTACAACTTCATCGTCAAGATGACCGGCGGCCTGCACGTCGGGTTCACGAACTCCTGAGGAGCGAGCGCTCGAGCCCGCACTGCCCGCGGGCCGGATTCTGCTAGGCTCGATGTCTGGTTCTCGGGGCTATAGCTCAGGCGGTTAGAGCGCTTCGCTGATAACGAAGAGGTCCCAGGTTCAAGTCCTGGTAGCCCCACCATCCACCGCGCAAGGGGCCTTAGCTCAATTGGTAGAGCGCCTGCTTTGCAAGCAGGAGGTCAGGGGTTCGATTCCCCTAGGCTCCACGCTGCGATGAGTCGGGAGATACGTCTCTGATGAGTCGCGACATGTGACTCATGTCGAAGCCCGGGGCGACCGGTGCTCGAACATGCCTCGGACCGTGACGCATCCGCACCACGACGCGCGGGGGCCGTCCGCGAGTCACCGCGGGTTCCCGGACTCGTAACCTCCGGGTGGGCTTGAGTTTCAGCGCGCTCCCTACGTTGCCCGGGTGGCCGCCACACCCGGACCGACCGCCGCCCATTCGCGGCTGCGTCGACGCTGGGCGTGGTCGACGACCCGAGGGCGACGCGACGCCGGGATCTTCCTGCTCTTCGTCCTGCCGAATCTCGCGCTCGTTCTCGTCTTCTGCTGGTGGCCGATCATCCAGAACGTCCGCCTCTCGCTCCTCGACTGGACGCTCGGCAACCCGCGCGCGCGCCCGGTCGGGCTCGCGAACTACATCGAGTTCTTCACGGAAGACGCACCCCAGGTGCTCTGGACGACGCTCGTCTTCACGGTCGTCACGGTCGGCGGCTCGATGCTCCTCGGGCTCCTGCTCGCGCTCGTCCTCAACCGACGGCTCATCGGCAGGACCTTTGCGCGCGCCACGGTCTTCGCGCCGTTCGTGCTCTCGGGCGTCGGGATCGGACTCGTCTGGACGTTCATCTTCGACCCGAACATCGGCATCTCCTCCCAGCTGCTCCGCGCCGCGGGCCTCGTCGTGCCGCAGTGGTTCCTCGACCCGAACCTCTCGCTCCTCATGGTCTGCATCGTCTTCGTCTGGAAGCACCTCGGCTACTGCGCCGTCATCTACCTCGCGGGCCTCCAGTCGATCCCCGGCGACCTGCTCGAGGCGGCCGCGATGGACGGCGCCGGCCCCTTCCGGCGCTTCTTCACGATCACGCTGCCGCTCCTGTCGCCGACGACGTTCTTCCTCGTCCTCACGACGATCCTCGCCTCACTCCAGGCGTTCGACCTCATCCGCATCATGACGCCGCTCGGCAACGGCACGACGACGCTCATGTACGACGTCTACCTCCAGGCGTTCGGGGGCTACAACCGCGGCGGGTATTCCGCCGCGATCGCCACCGTCCTCTTCGCGATCCTCGTCGTCGTCACGGTCGTCCAGATGCGGTTCCTGCAGCGACGGGTGCACTACGCATGAGCTCGACCCGCGCGCCCCGCCGCTGGCTCGGCACGATCCTCGCCGGGTACCTGCCGCTCGTCATCGCGACGCTCATCGTCGCGCTTCCGCTCATCTGGATGGTCATCGGCTCGCTCAAGTCCCCCGGGGAGCTCCTCACCCGCGACGTGTCGCTCCTGCCGAAGGACCCGACGCTCGACGCCTACCTCGAGGCGACCGCGCTCATCGACTTCGGCCGCCTCTTCCTGAACTCGTCGATCGTCACGGTCGTCGGCGCGACGATCAAGGTGGTCCTCGCCCTCACGACCGCGTACGCGCTCGTCTTCGTCCGCTTCCCGTTCAAGAGCCTCATCTTCGGCGCCATCCTCGTCGCCCTCATGGTGCCGGCGCAGGTCTCGCTCGTGCCGAACTACACGCTCGTCGCCGGGCTCGGCGGCCGGGACACGTACTGGGGCATCATCCTGCCGGGCCTCGGCACCGCATTCGGGACCTTCCTGCTGCGCCAGCAGTTCCTTTCGCTCCCGCGCGAGCTCCTCGAGGCGGCCGAGATGGACGGCGCGGGGCACTTCCGACGGCTCGTGCAGGTCGTCGTCCCCGTGACCGCACCGACGATCGCGACCGTCGCGCTCGTCACGATCGTCAACGAATGGAACGACTACCTCTGGCCGCTCGTCATCACGAGCACGTCATCGATGGCGACGCTCCCCGTCGGACTGACGCTCCTGCAGAACTCGGAGGGCAACGCGGGGATCTACCCGATGCTCATGGCCGGCGCGGTCGTCGTGATCGTCCCGGTGCTCGTCCTCTTCGCCTTCCTCCAGCGCTTCATCGTCGCGGGCCTGACCCAGGGCGCGATCAAGTAACACCCACCATCGAAAGGAAGCACTCACATGTCCCGCCGCAAACTCCTCGGCGTCGCGAGCGCCGGTCTCGTCGCGCTCGCCCTCGCCGCCTGCGCCGGCCCGTCCGTCGCCGGCACCGATCCCGAGCCGACCGCCTCGACCGGCGTCGCCGGTCCCGACTTCACGGGCGTCGAGCCCGCCGACAAGATCACGTTCCTCTCCGCGAACCCCGGCGGCTCGCAGGCCGTCACGCAGGAGATCATCGACGCGTTCACCGCCGAGACCGGCATCGAGGTCGAGTTGCAGAGCGCGACGTCGTACGAGGAGACCGCGCAGAAGTTCCAAGCTGCGCAGGCCGGCGGCGGCCTGCCCGACCTCCTCACGCTCTCGGACGTGTGGTGGTTCCGCTTCTACATGAACGAGCAGATCATCCCGCTCGACAGCGCGCTCGAGGCCGCGGGGATCAGCGCGGACGACTACGTGCCGGGGTTCTACGCCGACTACACGTATGACGGCGCCCAGTGGGGCGTCCCGTTCGCCCGCTCGACCCCGCTGTTCTACTACAACAAGGCGCACTGGGAGGCGGCGGGCCTGCCCGACCGGGCCCCGGAGACGTGGGCCGAGTTCGCCGAATGGGCGCCGAAGCTCCAGGCGGCCACCGGCGTCCACGCGTACGGCTACCCCGAGACCGCGGGCTACGCCGGCTGGACGCTGCAGAACCTCCTCTGGGGGTACGGCACCGGCTGGTCCGCCGAGGACAGCTTCGACGTGACGGCGAACTCGCCGGAAGCGGTCGAGGCGCTCACGTTCATGCAGGACTCGATCTACGAGGCGGGCTGGGCGACCCAGGCCGCGACGAGCGCCCAGACCGACCTCGTGTCGGGCGCGATCTCGGCCACGATCCTCTCGACCGGCTCGCTCGTCGGCACGCAGACGGCGCTCGAGAGCGCGGGGAACCCGTTCGAGCTCGGCGTCGGCTTCCTGCCCGGCGGCCCGGTCGAGTCCGACCGCGTCGTCCCGACGGGCGGCACGGGCGTCTCGATCACCGCGGGCGTCCCGGTCGAGAACCAGCTCGCTGCCGCGATGTTCATCAAGTTCCTCACGAACCCGGAGAACTCGATCAAGTTCTCGGCCGCGACGGGCTACATCCCGGTCAACGCGAACGCGGACACCTCGGCGCTCACGGGCCCGAACCCGCTCGCCCAGACCGCGATCGACCAGCTCGCCCGCATCCGGCCGCAGGACTACGCTCGCGTGTTCCTCCCGGGCGCCGACGGCGAGATGGCGCTCGCGGTGACCGCGATCAACACGACGCAAGCGGACGTGCAGTCGACGCTCGACCAGCTCGCCGCGACGATCGAGGGCATCTACACCTCGCAGGTCGAGCCGAACCTCTGACGGGCTGAGTCGACGGCGGGCCCGGTCTTCGGACCGGGCCCGCTGCTCATTGCGCGGAATGCGGCTGCCGGCGCGCACTCCCGCCCGGGGAGTGTGCGCATTCCGTCGCTCCGTGCCGCTCTCCGCAGCGGAATGCGCACACTGGGCAGGCGGGGAGGGGCTCCCTAGCGCGTGCGGCGGCGGAACCGCGCGGCGCCCGCGAGGAGCGCGAGCCCCGCGGCGAGCGCGAGGGCGGCGAGCGCCGCTGTCGCCGCCGAGTCGGCGCCCGTCGGCGGGAGCATCGCCTTGACCTCGACCGTGATGCTCGCCGTCGCGCCGCTCGGCCCGTACGTCGCCGTGATGACGTGCGGCGACGCGGTCGGGAAGCCGATGCGGTTGCCCGAGACGACGTCGGTCGCGACGCTGCTCGAGAACACGGTGTCACCGGTGACGTCGAGCGGGTTGCCGGCGGCATCGGCGCCGAACACCCTCAGCTCGATCGTGTCGCCCTGGTTCGCCTGGAGCGGTGGGACGCCGCCGTCGGCGCCGTGGAGCGAGAGGGTCCCGGGCATCGCGCCCGTCATGACGACCCAGACGAACGCCGCTGCCGTGTCCGTGTCGTTGCCGGAGAAGTAGGCGAACGGCCGGGTCGGATGGTGGACGACCGAAGCGGGCTCGACGTCGTCGAGTCCCGTCGGGAGCTCCTCGCCCGTCGGCGGCGAGCCGAGCGCCGTGATCCAGAACGCGTCGCAGCTGCAGCCGGCCGTGAGGAGTCTGCTGCCGTCTCCGGTGAGCGCGATCGCGAGGGGCTCTGGGCCGCCCGCGTCCTCGGTCAGGACCGTCGCGGGCGTGCCGTCCGGCGTGCCGTCGGGGAGCGCCCACACGACGCCGCCCGCTCCCGCGTAGAGCGCACGCCCCGCCGCGTCGTCTCGCGTGAGCGCCGACGCGATGAACGGCGCGATGCCGGCGTCGGGGAGCGGGTGCGTCGACAGGAACCCGCTCGAGACGGCATCCGGATCGAAGGTCCGCAGCTGGCCGGCCCATTCCGATCCGGACATGTCGATGACGGCGACCGTGCCGCGCAGTCCCTCGCCGGTCGAGTGGAGTTCGAGCTGCGCGGGGTACTCGGTCGCGATCTCCGGCGACTGCTCGACCGTCCAGGTGCTGACGTCGAGATCGACGTCGGCGACGGAGAGCGTGAAGCCGTCGGTGTAGGCGAGTCGGCTCCCGTCGGGGGAGACGGCGAGGTCGAGGATCGCCGAGTCCGGCGCGGGGTCGAGGTCGTATCGAGCGCTCGCGAGCGGCGCGTTGACGTCGACGACGTGCACGAAGCCCTCGGCGGTGAACACGAACGCCCGCCCCGCGTCATCGACGTCGACGGCGTACGGCGTCCCGTCGAGCCGGTACGACATCACGACCTCGTTCGAGCCCGTGTCGATGAGCCACGTGTTCGTGTCGGCGTCGTCCGGCGCGACGACGACGAGCATCGCGCCGTCCGCGGTGCGCGCGCTGTCGAGGATCGGCGCGTCCGTCCCGAGCGGGATGCACGCGACGAGCGGTTGCGCGGGCGGCTCGGTCGGGCACGCCGAATCGGCGAACGCGGTTGATGGCGCGAGCGCCGCGACGGTCCCGAGCACGGCGGCCGCGATTCCGAGCGCGGCCAAGTGGCGACGAATGATTCCCCTCACGCCCCGCATTCTGGCAGACGCGTCGCGCTCATCGGCGCCCCAATGCGGGGCGCGCCGAGATCACGGCTTGTGCTGCTCGGCGGGATCGTCGGCCGGGAGCACGATCGTGATCCGCCCGGCGTCGAGGTCGGGCCGGTCGCCGGGAATCGGGGCCGGGGCGGGGAGCTCGGTCTGCGCCTCCCAGATCTCGCGGGCGTCCTTCGCATTGGGATGGAAGATCTCGTCGATCACGCCGAACCCGCCGACGCCGCCCATGCCGACGCCCCCGCCGCCCGTCCGCTTCGCGGCGCCAGCGCGGCGGCGGTCGCGCGTGGACCACATCGCGATCGCGGCGATCGCGATCGGGCCACCGACGACGAGCGCGAGGGTCCAGAGCAGGTTCTCGGGCATTCCCGCATGCTAGCGATCCCGACTGCGCGCTCGCGCGGAGCCGCCGCCGGCTTCAGGACCCTGGGAGCGGATTCGCCGCTCGTCCCTCGGTCGAGAGCAGGAGCACGGAGCGCGACATCCCGATGCCCGTGAGCATGCGGCGCACCGGCTCGGCGAGCACTGCCCGCGCGCCCGCGAGCGAGGCGGCCCCGCACGGGCCGGCGTCGACGCCGAGCGCCTGGAGGTCGCGCATCGCCTCGAGCGCCGCCGCGTCGTCAACGACGACGGCGAGGTCGAGGCCGTCGCGGAGGGCCGGCCACGCGTTCGCGGCGACCGTCCCGCAATTGAGGCCCTTCATGATCGTCTCGCCCGTCGGGACGGCGACCGGTTCGCCGGCCGCGAGCGCCGCGATGACACTCGGCGCCGACGACGGCTCGACGCTCAGCACCGCGGTCTCATCCCCGCGCGATCGCACCGCGCGGACGATCGTCTCGGCGAGCGAACCGACGCCGACGGGGACCGCGATCATCCCCGGCGGCTCGGCGCCCGCTTCGGCCATCTGCTCGAACGCCTCCGCGAGGAGCGTCGTGTAGCCCTCGACGATCGCCGCGGGCACCGACTCGTAGCCCGGTCGCGCGCTGTCCTGCACGAGGAGGCCGCGATCGCCCGCTTCCGCGGCCGCGGCGACCGCGGCGTCGACGACCTCGTCGTAGGGCTTGTCGAGCTCGATGGCGGTGGCGCCTTCCGCCGCGATCGCGGTCTTCGCCGCCGAGGAGATCGACGCGGGGAAGAAGATGCGCGCCGGCAGGCCGATGAGCGCGGCGGCGTGGGCGACCGCGCGCCCGTGGTTGCCGTCGGTCGCGGCGATGAGCTCGACGGGCGGCTCGGTGGCGGCGCGTTCGCGGAGCGACTCGAGCCCGGGGACGCCCTCGACGCCCCAGCGCCGGGCGAGCTCGCGCGCGACCGCGAACGAGGCGCCGAGGAACTTGAACGCGGGGAGCCCGAATCGCGAGGACTCCTCCTTCACGAAGACGCGCCCGACCTCGAGCTCGGCGGCGAGCTGGGGCAGCTCGACGAGTCGTGTCGGAGCGTAGCCGGGGAGCGCGCGATGGAAGGCGGCGGCGTCCTGACCGAGCGGACGCGTCCGCCAGTCCCGCGCGCGCGGGTTGACGAACCAGGAGGGGATGTCCACGAGGCCATCCTGGACCGTCCGGCCGTGAGGCCGCCCTGGCGGCGCCGCTCAGCGGACTGGCGTCGCGACCGCGGCGCGCGCCGCGCGCTCCCAGGTCTGCGCGGCGACCTGAACGGCGTCCCACGGCGAACCGAGCGGAGGTGTGTAGGACAGGTCGAGGTCGGAGAGCTGCTCGACCGTGAGCCCGGCGTAGAGCGCGCTCGCGAACGTGTCGACGCGCTTGGCGACCTCCGAGCCGCGCCGGCCGACGAGCTGTGCGCCGAGCAGCCGGTGGTCGCCCGCACCCCCGGTGACGCGGAATTCGATCGGGTTCGCCCCCGGGTAGTACGCCTTGTGATCGTCGGCGCTCGCGGCGACCGTCAAGGGATCGAACCCGGCTTGGACGGCTTCCCGGGAGCGGAGTCCTGTACGGGCAGCGACGAGGTCGAACACCTTGACGACTTGCGTGCCGACCGAGCCTGCGAAGAGCGCCGCGCCTCCGAGCGCATTCTCACCGGCGACGCGGCCCTGCTTGTGGGACGTCGTGCCGAGCGGGAGGTACGTCTCGCCGAGGAGCCGGTGGTGCGTGACGACGCCGTCTCCCGCCGCCCAGACGTGGGGGAGACCGGTGCGCATCGCTTCGTCGACGACGACTGCGCCGCCAGCGCCGAGCCGCGCTCCGGCTCGCTCGAGGAGGGCGGTGTTCGGCCGGACGCCGACGACGGCGAGGACGAGCTCCGACCGCACGGTGAAGGGCTCGCCGCGACGCACGCCCGAGACGACGAGACCGTCATTCGAGCGATCGATCGCGTGCACGGTCGAGTCGAGCTGCACGTCGACGCCGTGGGACTCGAGTTCCGTTCGCACGAGGCGACCGAGCTCGGGATCGAGCGTGGAGAGCACTTCGGTGCCGCGCTGGATCTGGAGGACGCGCATGCCCCGGCTCCGGAAGGCCTCCGCCATCTCGAGCCCGACGTAACCGGCGCCGATGATGACCGCGCTGCCGGGCGATCGCTCCGCAAGATCCCGCTCGAGCGCGAAGGTGTCGCTCATGCTGTGCATGACGTGGACCCCGTCGGCGGCGCCGAGCGCGGCGGGACCGACGAGGCCGCGAATGCCGGCGCGAGACGGGAGCGCGCCGGTGCCGACGATGAGCTCGTCGTAACCGATCGACTCGAGTCCGTGCTCGCCGGCCACCTCGAGCCGCTTCGCCTCGACGTCGATCGCGGTCGCGAGCGTATCGAGCCGCAATCGCATGCCTGTCGCCTCGAGTTCGGCGACCGTCCGGTGCGCGAGCGACTGCCACGGTCGCACCTCGCCGGTGAAGTAGTAGGGAATGCCGCAGATCGAGAAGTTCGGGTAGGCGTCGGCGACGACGACGGTGACGTCGGCGGCGGGGTCGAGCTCGCGAGCCCGCAGCGCCGCGGTGATGCCGGCGTCGCTCCCGCCGACGATCAGGAGGCGAGTCATGGGCGGCCTTTCGGAACGAGGAGGAGGGTGAGGAGGACGCCGACCGCTCCGCCGACGAGTTGTGCGGTGACGAAGGCGACGGCGGAGCCCGGCTCGATGCCGGCGAACGTGTCGCTGAAGACTCGGCCGAGCGTCACAGCGGGGTTGGCGAACGACGTCGACGAGGTGAACCAGTACGCGGCGCCGATGTACGCGCCGACCGCGGGCGCGACGAGTCCGGCGCGACCGGTGCGCACGAGCACGAAGACGAGGAGCACGAGGCCCGCGGTCGCGACGATCTCGGCGAGAATCGTCTCGGCGCTCGCCCGCGCGGTCGTCGCGACGCCCTGGGCGCCCCCGAACATCGCGTTCGCGAGCAGCGCGCCGCCGACGGCGCCCGCGCATTGCGAGACGACGGTCACGGCGGATCGCGCCGGTGACCACCTGGGTCCGAGGACAAGCGCGGCGAGCGTGATGACGGGATTGATGTGTGACGAGATGGGTCCGAAGAGCGCGATGATCGCGAACAGCCCGAGCGCCGTCGCGACGCTCGACTCGAGGAGTTGGAGGCCCTGGTCGTACGGTGAGAGACGCGCGGCGGCGATACCCGAGCCGACGATCACGGCGACGAGCAGACCCGTGCCGAGGAATTCGGCGACCGCGCCGCGCCACAGCGGCGCCTCCACGTCGGACGGCTCGGCAAGTCGGGGCGCGGTCACCCGGCCATCTTGACGGAAGAAGATAGCTCAGTCAACATTGAGTCAATGAATGTTGAGCTGAGCGATCTGGGAGCCCGGGCAGCGCGCCACGCCGCCCTCGCGGACCCCGCGCGACTCCGGATCGCCGATCTTCTCAGCCTCGGTGATCGCTCGCCTCGCGAGCTCCAGCTGGCTCTCGGCATCTCCTCCAGCCTGCTCGCGCACCACCTCGGCGTGCTCGAGCACGCCGGCATCGTGACGCGCCGACGGTCCGACGCGGACCGGCGGCGCAGCTACGTCCGGCTCGTCCCCGATGCCGTCGCGGAACTCGCTCCCAATGCCCGCGCGGCCGCCCGTCGTGTCGTCTTCGTGTGCACCGCGAACTCGGCGCGATCCCAGCTCGCGGAGGCGATCTGGACCACGGCCAGTCCGATCCCGTGCGCCTCCGGCGGTACGCATCCGGCCGCGGAGATCGAGCCGGGGGCGCTCGCCGCGGCCGCGCGTCACGGTCTCCCGCTCTCGCCGAAGCGGCCGCGCGCGTTCGCCGACGTCGCGGAGGCGTCTGACGTCGTGGTGACGGTGTGCGATCGCGCGCACGAGGAACTCGCCCTCCCGATGGCGATCCATTGGTCCATCGCCGACCCGGTGGCGAGCGGATCCCCCGCAGCGTTCGACGTCGCCCTCGAGGAGATCCGCGAGCGGGTGTCGCGTCTCGCGCCACGAATCGCAGCGCTCGCCTGAACGCGGCGCCGCGGTGAATGAGGCGGTCAGCCGCCGCTCAGATGACGGGCGCCGTCTCCTGCGTCGCTGCGGGCTCGAGCGCCTCCGAGCTCTCGTCCTCGATCCACAGGTCATCGTCGGCGCGGAG
>Ga0182743_1000308_pt1 | contig 67968 bp, 97 predicted proteins | sample eDN3rd30CKraftOP_FD_128522 | JGI IMG/M metagenome (GOLD analysis project Ga0182743, IMG submission 128522) | Enriched Organic Plus compost microbial communities from Emeryville, California, USA - eDNA 3rd pass 30_C Kraft OP (version 2) (version 2) ... | reverse complement strand
GGACTCGCCCGAGGGGGCGAAACAAGAAGGTCGGGCAGACTCGGTGCGGCGCAGAAACACCCAAGCCGAGGCAACTGGGTTATTCCCCTTCGGGCCAGCGCAAGCGCTGTTCGCGATGGAGCCGCGTCCCGCGTTCGCGGGAATGACGAAGGTGGGAGGGTGGCGACTGACCGACACGTCGCTCAGAACAGCCCCCTCTCCCTTCAGGGCGGGGCGCGCAGCCGAGGGCTGGGGAGAGGGCGCTCTTACCCCCAACATCTGCGTCACCGGGAAGCACCCTTCGCGAGCAAGCTCGCTCCTACGAGGAGCTGCGCGCTACGCAGCATCAATCCCCGCGATACTCACAGCCACTGGTGCAAGTCTCATGCACCCGCACCCGCGACAGCTCCGGCAGCAGCGGCTTGACCTGCTGCCAGATCCAGCGCGAGAGGTTCTCGCTGGTGGGGTTTTCCAGGCCGGGGATGTCGTTCAGGTAGTTGTGGTCGAGCTGTTCGTAGATCGGCTTGAAGATCTGCTTGATCTCGGAGAAGTCGCGGATCCAGCCGGTATGCGGGTCGACCTCGCCCTCGATGTACAGCGCCACGCGGAAGGAGTGGCCGTGCAAGCGGCCGCACTTGTGGCCCTCCGGGACGTGGGGCAGGCGGTGGGCGGACTCGAAAGTGAATTCCTTGAACAGTTCCACGAAATTTCCTGTGATGCAGATGGCGCGCTGACCTCAGAGGATTTCGCGCAGCTGGTGTACTGATTGATGTACTGATTGGTCGTTGCTGGGGCTGATTCGCCGCATCCAGTCTTCGACATCAGACTGGCGCCAGGCGACCGAGTTGGGCCCTATTCTAACCTGTTTCGGGAACGAGCCTTCGCGAATCCGACGATACAGGGTGTTCTTCCCCAGGCCGGTGGTGTGGAGTACTTCTTCGATGCGCATGAAGCGATCGATTTTCTCTGCTGCGCTCATGGCAATACCTCATCGCGCCGGCGCTGGCCGGCGATGGTGGAATGGGGTTGGGTTATGCGGAGGGTGGGGCGGGGAGGGGCTGCCAGTGGGTTGGGGGTTCTTCTTCAGTGAACCCGCCATCCCAGGACCCCCAGTTAGCTCCGCTGTCGTACTCGACCTGACCGAGGTATTCGCCGGTTGTGGAGTGGTGTTCTGCCGCGGACTTGCTCCACTCAATCCAGGCGCCGGAGCTCACGCGAGCTCCTCGGCGCAGGATGATCTCGGTTCCGTCCCTCGGCGCGGTATCAATCGGCTGCCATTCGCTCATCCCATCTGCCTCCCGACCTCGGCCGCGGCGCGGACGATGGCGCGACGAGTTGCTGCATAGCGTTCCTGGTCTCCCTGGAAGCGCTCCCAGCAGATTGGCTCTCCGCCATTCCAAGGTTTCTTGCCGACCATGCACTTGCTTGGCTCGCAAGGAATTTCGTCCAGCGTATATGCGACTGCCAATTTGAGTTTTGCCGCCAGGCGCAGCGCATCGCCATCGTCATGCAGCGGATCCCACTGCTTCCAGCGCCCTGACTCTGCGAGGATTACCGGAACTGGCGGCTGGGAAAGGCTGCGCATCGAAGTAGAGAACTGATATCCAGCCGCCTTCGCCGCCAGCTCCAGGAGTTCACGGTCGGTCATGGCTGCTTCACCTCGATTCCGGCTTGCTGGAGGGCTTCGACTATCTCGGAGTAATGCGGGAACTCCCAGTCCGGCAGCTCCACCTTCAGAGCCGCGCGGCTGGCTTGCCAGGTTTCCCAGCGCTTGGCGCATTCCCCGGCGTTCCAAGCATCATCTTCCTCAGAGATGCAGTAGCCGAACTCAGCGTGGTGCCACGCTTCAAACTCTTCTCGAATGTCGGTCATGGCCGAATCTCCAGGGCACCCTTGAGCAGCCAGCGGGCCAGACGCTCACGCCATGTCATATACCGAGACTCGCCGCGAGCATTGGTTATCAGAAGACCAGGGAAGTCCTCGGACACGCGCACAGCATGTTTGTCGAGCGCGTGCGATGCTTCATGCAGGACGTGCTTCGCCTCGGCCTCATGCTTCGGGCCGTTGTAGCTAAGGCACTGGGCGGCACCCTGGCACTTGCTGGCCAGTTCGGATTCATAGGAAATTTCGTCAGGCACGGTCGTTCTCCTCAAGGCGCTTCCAGCCTTCCTGATCATCCTCGCGGCCACCCCATTCGATCTCGGGCTTGCTCCAACTCTTGATCAGGCCATCGACGCCCACCTTGAAGATGATGTAGTCGCCATAGCCGTTCTCGGTCGGGCAGAGGAAGTCGTCCGGTACGTAGTAGCCGGCCCACTGGGCGACACGTTGCCGGTTGTCGTCGAGCAGCCAGTACTGGCCTGCGTCGCAGACCTTGTAGTGGATGTCGGCGATCATGCCGGCCGGCCAGTCCATCACCATGCCATCTTCCAGGCGGATCACTGGACACCAGAGGTCGTCACGACGGAACGGCACCAGAGAGCCGTCACTGTCCTCCTGCCCGTTGATCTTGGCGTCTTCCCAATAGCGCACTTCGGCGCTCACTTCGATGTAGGTTGCTTGAATGTCAGGCACGGTAATGCCTCCCATATGGGTGTGCGGTTAAGGGGAATGGTTAGGATTGGAGGAGGGCGCGGAGTTCGTCGGCAAGATCGGATGCAATGGATGCACTTGGTGATCCAATCGCGTCGTACTCGATGTGATCCTGCAAGCGCTTCAATAGCTCGATTGGCACCAGCACCTGGTCGGCGGGGATTTCCACCAGCGGAACGCGCCGGTGCTGCCAGCCCCAGAGTTCGGCATTGCATTCCCGCACAGGGTTGGCATCACCAATCTCGATGCGATCCTCGTTTCCGGCACGGGTGTAGACCGTCGCCCAGGCGATGGGCTTCAGCTCAGGCATGGCCGTTCTCCTTCCCCTCGTCGAGCAGGGCGCGCAGTTCATCCCGCGCCTCGGCAGCCATGGCGATGTCGCCTTCTTCTGCCGACTCGTCGCACAGATACTCGAAGTAGAACTGGAGCATCTGTTCGCAGCGCCGCAACAGCCCCTCGCTCACCACCTTGCCGTTGAGGCGCGCCAGTTCGTCGAGGCAGGCGTTCCAGCCAGTGTTGTGCTGATAGATCGAAGCGATGTCAGAGCTACGCGGCATGCGCTCGGGCACAACCACCACCCTTGCGCGCAGGGCTGCGGCTTCGGTGCGCAGCGACACGATCTGGTCTGCCTGATCGTTGCGGTGCCGTTCACCGCGCGCGACTTCCTCCCTGAGCGCCTGGGCTTCGGCTTCGAGCTTGGAGTAGTCAGATGCCAGCACGTAACGCATGTGAGTCTTGAAGGTGTCGTCAGGGAACCTGTAGGTCTTCACTTCGCTCATAACTCACCTCCCTGTGCCGGCGCGGCGGCAAACTCAACCAGAGTCGTGTAGCCATCTTCCTCGCACTCGGCGCAGGCCAGGTGCAGACCATGAACCTGCCGGCCATCGTCGTCGGTGATCTCGCCGATGAAGAGGATGCCGTCCTGGTAGTCGCCATAGGATCCGCCTCCATCGCTACAGTGGAAGGCGATGCACTCAATAAGCTCCTTGTCGAGTAGCAGGCGGGTCGGAATAAGTGCATAGCCCTCCGGTACCTGGTTCCCCAGGTCGGATAGCCTGGCTCGTAGCGCTTCAATTTCGTCGCGATGCTGGACCGCCTGAGAAGTCAGGCGCTTGCGGTCCTGGCGCAGGTTTTGGGTGGATTGCTCAAGCTCCGCCACCCTGGCCTGGGCGGCGTCGCGCTCTTCGGTGATGACGCGAATATCTTCGTGCATTTCGGAAAGTCTTACACCGCGCTTGGCCGACTCAGCCCGCAGCGCCCCGACGATGCGGTCATGCTGGGCGACGGTCATCAAGTGGTGTGCTCCAATCTCTAGGCCTTCCGTGTGCCAGCTCCTGGTTGCATCCACACTTTTCGAACCGTCGTAGTGCTCGCCGATAAGCAACGTGCCAACCACCTCCGGCCGCTCCAGCTCCGGCGCCGGGGAGGGTTGCGCCAGGGCGGCGCGGGCTTGCCAGGCTGCCCCGGCTTTGAACGCCGCGAACTCTTGGTTTTCCTTCGCGTGGAATGGGGCGCTGCCAAACACTCCCCGATACCAAGCGCAATACGCGGAAAGCGCCTCCCGCTCCCCCTGCGCGCCCTCTGCCTGCTCGGGGTGCTTCTTGGCGCAGGTCTGGCAGTCGATGTACCAGACGCCGCAGCCGTCGCTGTCAGATACCTTGCCTGAGCCGTCGCACTGCGGGCACTGCTCCCCCTGCTGCGAGGCGAGGATTTGCTGCGCCATCCAGATTTCGTTCCCGGTGATGTAGACCTGGGTGAAGTCGCCTTTGATGGCCTTGCCGCTGTAGAGGCCGGCGATGTGGCGGATCAGGTCCATTGCCATGGTCATGGTTTAGTCCTCGTATGCTTGGCCACGAACTCAGTCGCTTCAACGCAGAGTTCATGGGCTATCGGTGAAGCGCTGCGGTCGGCATAGACCTTCAGGCGCCGGATCAGGTCCAGGGCCCGCTCGTGGAACAGGGCTTCTTCCAACTGGGCCTGGTAATGCGCGTGTGGGTTCGCTACCAGCGCCTCGGCTGAGCGCTGGAAGGCTGATTTGTCGAGCATGACGAATCCTTGCGCCTGCTGGCGCGGGAAAGAGTTTCCGGAAAAGGGCAGTTTGTTGCGGAGGGTCAGGCAGCGGCGGCTTGCTTCTGCGCCAGGATGGCGAGCGCGGCGTGGCGGATCATGTAGAGCTCGCGCATCAGGGACTCGGCCGGCGTGGTGGTTCTGATCTCCCACCAGTCAGGCCCGAGGCCTAGCGTCTCGCAGTGCTCGTTCATGAAGGCGCCTGCGTAGTGCTCATCGCCAATGTCACTGGCTTCGCGCAGCAGGTCGTCCCACTCCCCCCACTTATCGTCGGCATCGTTCTTGCGGGCCTCGGTGCAGATGAAATCGCGCAGCTCCTTCCAGTGGCTGCCGTCAGGGCCGCGCTCCTTCTCCTCGCGCACCCATGCGGGGAGCTCTTCATAAGCGTCGTATTCAGCCTCATCGGCGATGCGCTGGCAGATCCCGGTGACGAGTGCGCCACGGAATGCTGCCTCGTCGAATTCCCTGGTCTTGCACTTCTCGTCGAGCTTCGAATGGATGTAGTAGCCAACGTCGTCGCCGGACAGGAAGTCGAGGCCGTAGCTCAGTCCAACACCGAAGGTCAGATTGGCGATGTCGCCCACGACGGCGATGCCGTAGCGGGTGAGCATGATGTCGAAGGCATAGGCGCTGGTGCCCGGCTGCTGGCAGCGCCAGACCTTCACGTCATCGGCATCTACCAGGGGGCGATACTGGTGATTCTTCAGGTACTCGGCTGCTTCAGCTCGGCGCTCTTCGCGCAGCTGTTCGTAGGTCTTCATGAGATGTCCTCGCGCCGTAGTGGCGCAATGGCGGGGAGTGGGGTAGGTTCGGATGGCCCGGCATGGGGCCGGATAAAGGAGGAGGCGATGGGCTTGGATTCGATTGCGTCTGGCGCATCGCTTGTAGTAGGCCGCGGGCATACTCATGCTTCGAGCTCCTCACCTAAATGGCCAGTTCGGCTTGGCCACTACGCGTCCAGACCGGGGCTGAGTTGTGGGCTTCGATGCGATCAGCGATCACTGCCGCGCGCTGGCCTGCTGTAGGCGGCACGTACATGCCGAATCTGGAGACGCTGCCGCCGTTGACTGCCGCGTTCGTGCTGTCCGCACTGGCGAACGGCAGGCGACTGAAAATCTGCGGATCGAGCATCCGCAGGCCGTGCAGCCGGCAGACCGGCCGGCCGTGGGCATCGCAAATGACGTCCATCGCGCTGGCAATGCGTTTCCACCAAGCCGCCGTGCCGGGTGTCGCCCATTGGCCGGAACTGCCCAGGGCAACAGTGCGCCACGCGCTTGCCAATCTTTGCAGGCGTTCCAGGGATTCGTGCAGATGCCAGACCGGGACGCCAGGCAGGTGCGCTGGCCACTGTTCGAGTAGTTGGTCGTTGGCCTCTTCATCGCCGTCGATTACGTCGGGGATCAGCGCCCAGTCGAACCCGGGGTGCTGGCGCCAGTTCTCTACCCAGCGGATGTACCCGTCGACGTCGAGGGTGCCGCCCTGCTTCCAGACCGAAAAAGCACCGTTGTCGAAACAGAAGCTCTGGCAGGTGTCGGCGACGATGCCCATATCGTCCTGGCGCGGGAACGGAACCAAGGCATGCCGCCCAGCGAGGAAACGCGCGGCGTCCTGGCGAGTGCCACCGATTGGGGTGCCGTGGTAGTGAATCATCACGCTGGCAACCTCACGGTTTCGACCTCGACGCCCTGGTGCAAGCCGACGATGCGTTGTTCGCCGCCGAGTTGATCCTGCAGGCGGTCCGCGATCTCTTCCTGGAAGCCACATTTGATCAACGCGGTGGCGGTACGGATGTGCTCGACGCGAATCATCATCGCCGAGCGGATCTCCAGCCTGTAGATGATCTGCTCACCATCCGCGGGGCACTTGGCAACGAAGGTGTGGCGGTAGATGTTGAGATTCAGATTCATGATGGCCCTGTGCGTTGGCGCGCCGCTGGCAGTTGGAATGGAGTCGGACGGCCCGACATGGTCCTTTCCGCCGCTGATGCTGACGATGTTGTGCTCGGTCATGGTCTCTCCAGGCTGCGCAGCCACGCCGCGAGAGCAGTGGGTTGCGTGATAGTCAGGGGAGGCGTCGCTTACCCATGGTCATGTCGGCGATCATGCCGGCCGGCCAGTTGCTCCCGGCGATCTTCCAGCGGATGACGTGTGCGGTAGTCGATGGGGATCATGCTCATGCTGCGACCTGCTGCCCGGCCTGTGCCTGCTGGATGTGGGCGATCAGCGCTGCACAAATACGCTGGAAGTCGGCGGCGCGGTACAGCACCGCTGCACGCTCGCGGCCGGCTGGCTCAAAGCCGATGGAGCGAAGGAAGTCGGCAGTCAGCGCGAAGCCTAGGCGGTTGTTGATGTCGCCCAGCTTGATGCGCAGGCCGTCGTCCTCCGTCGGCGCAACTACGGCCACCGACACCGCCTGGCGCTGCGCCACTTGCGCCACTGGCTCGGCAGCAGGCTGCGTTACTGTCGCAGCGCGCTTCTCTTCCAGGCGCTTCTGCTCGGCTTCGTGCTCAGTGATCCTGGACTTTACTGTCGCCACCAGGTCATCACTGGGCTTCAGTACCAGCTGCTGCAGGTCGGCGAACAGGGATGCATGATCCCCAGCCAGTTCGTCGAAGCTGCGCAGATTGGCGCGGATGCCGTCGGCCACCTGGCTGGCTTCGATCTTCGCCCTGGCCAACTCGGTGTTTGCGGCGTCCTGCAGGCTGGCGACGGTCTTCTTCCCCTTGATGGCGCCGGCGAAGTCGACAGCGATGGCGGGCATAACGACGCGACCGCCGAGCGTCTCGTTGATCTGCGCGATGTGCTCACGCAATGCGGTGCTGGCCTTGGTGACGATGTCGGTGCGGATTTTCTCCTTCCGAGCTTTCACCAGCTTATCGAGTTCCAGGCGCTTGGCGCGGGCCTCGGCCGAAATCTCGTCGATGGCGCGGAAGAGGGCGTCGATGCTCTCGGTCTGGCTCAGCGCATGCTGCTTGGCGGCTGCCAGGCGTTCCTCGACGTCGCCGCACCATTTCACCGCCTGCTCGGCGTTGGCAAAGTCCTGGTCGGTCTGCAGCTCGGTGTTGATGCCCTTGAAGATCGCCAGGGCGTGTTCCTTGAAGGCATCGAGGTTGCTGGCGGTGACCATGCCGGTGACTTCGATGCGCAGCGCTGGCAGAGCGCCGGGGGCACGGCCAACGGCTTCTACCTTGGCTTCCTGCGGGGAGAACTCGGCCAGGTCCTGCTCGAACTGTGCCCAGCCAGCCAGCAGTTGCTCACGGCGCCCGGCGACCGGTCGATATTCCATCTGCACCAGGTTGTTCTCGGTGCCGTCGGAGCAGACGAAGATGGCGCGCTCGGCGCCGGTGACCAGCAACTGCTGTTCCAGCTGCCAGTAGTAGTGCGGCTCCAGCTCTCCGGCGCGCACCTTGGCGGCCAGGCCTTCGTTCCAGAGCTTGTGCTCGAACAATACGGTGCCGAGCATGTCCATGCCGTCGACGCTGGCGAGCAGGTTGCCCTCGGTGGCGACCACCGGGAACAGGTCTTCGCCGATCTGGGCCTCAATGATCGCGCGGGCCAGAGCCTCGGTCTCGTGGCCGCGGTCGAACAGTCGCTGCTGGGACTCGCTGACTTCCGGTACGATGCCGGTCCTCTTCTGCTTCAGCAGGTCGCTGCGCGACTGGTACTTCGAGACGCCCATCATCGCCGGCGCCTCGGAGGCAGTGAAGTAGTTGGCTCGCAGGGCGTGCCACTCCGGCGCACCCTGGGTGACGTTGTGGATCTGCATGATCATTCTCCTTCGATGGGATCGAGCGCCTTGATCTGGGCGACCTGCTCATCGCTCAGGACGTATTTGCTGCTGATGGTGTTGATCAGGTGGTCGGGCGAGGTCTTGCTCTGCTCGATGGCTTGGCGCCATTTCGGCAGGTTCTCGGCCAACTGCTCGTCGGTGTAGGCCGGTTTGTCCTGCTCCAGCTTCGGCGACGTAGGCGTGATGTCGCGCTCCTTAGGCATGTCCATCACCTCTTCGGCAACCGGCATGCCGCGCAGCACGTCGGGGAAAACGTCGCGCAGGGCGAAGGCGCGGGCGCGGAGTTGCAGCATTCGCTTGGGGTATTGCGTCCAGGGCCCCTGCTTGCCGATCAACCCAGCGGCCTTCGCGTCGGCCAAACTGAAGGTGCGGACCTGTTCTTCCTCGCCGCGACGCTTCACGCGACAGGTGGCCACATCGCCGTCGATGGTCTCGTACACGTACTCACAGAGCGGCGAGGAGCGAACCAGGGCGATTACGGCATCACCCCACAGCGCCGGGCGTCCGTTGATCACGGCGATGTTCTGCATTGCCTGCATGGGCTGCAGGCCGAGTTCCATACCCCACTGGATGGCGACCAGGATGTTGCCCGGGTTGCCGTTGAAGTCCTTTGGCACGATGCTGGACTTGCTCAGCATCTCGGCGAAGCGCAGGGCCTCGTCGAGCGACTGCGGGGCCAGGCTGAAGCTGCCGCGCGATACGGGTTCAGTGATTGCGTTCACGGTTGTTCCTTGCCGCGCGGCGCGCAGCTGGTAGAGGGGAGGGGAAAGGCGCTTACGGCGCCACTCGGCAGCGTCATCCCTGCGGGATGAATAGCGTTTCGCTAGAAGCCGCTGCTGCGGGTGTTTTCTTCATGCCGCCCACCGCCCGCTGGGGAAGCCGCAGCTATCCGGATTACCGGCCTGCTGCGGACAGGTGCGTAGCTTCTGCGGTGATGATGCCGCCCCAGATCGGGCCGGCTGCGAGAATGAACAGGTACAGCGGGCCGCCGCGGTCGGCTGTGGTGTTGGGTACTGAATCGGTTGCTCTACGGTGTGCCGGCCCGTGATCGCGTCGGCGAACTCGATGGCCTTGAAGAAGGCGAGCATGGAGAGGAGTGCGAGGATCAGGCCGTTGCGGAGGGCTTTGCGGAGCATCATGCTTCCTCCTTCCGATAGAAACCGAGCCTGTTCAGCGCGCCCTCAAGGTCAAAATCAGTAGCGTCCTTCTTTGCCGAACCGAGCAGCATGACAACGAACTGCTCTCCGCGCGGCGGCCTGAACCCGAACGTCATCTTCCTTCCGTCCTCGGTCCACCCGATCTTGTTGAAAGACCCAACAAAGGTCGCGTCTCCGTCATTCAGATTCATGGCTGAACCTCGCACACCCAGCGCCCAGCCTGCTTGAACGGCGAGCGCCGGAAGACGGGCAAAGAAAAGCCCTGACATTGCAGGGCTTTGATCAAGTCCGGGAAGGTGGCGGCTATGCAGACCATGCTTCGTCCTCCCGAGCTTGGTACACGCGATGCTTCAGCGGCTCGCCTTTCCAGCCTTCCTGGCGCGCGAAGATCTTGGCGTGTGCTACGGCCTGACTTTCGCTGATTGCCTCAAGGCGGACCGTATAGACCGGCTGGCGAGTCTGCTTCGGATAGTGAAGGTCGACGTCGTATTTCATGCCGCCTCCCAGTCGCGGTCGTCGCGATCTTCATGAATTCGATCCAGAAGCCGCGCCTCGATCTCTTCGGCGTACAGCTCAGCCACCGATGCGCAGCCGTTACGGCCAAGGTCTTTCGCGTTGCCGCCCTCGTCGTAGACCAGACCAGAAACAACTTCGAATTCCAGCTCTTCAGGCTCGTCGGGGTAGCAATCCTCCCAGGGGCCGCTGTACTTGCCTGCGCGGCCTGGCGAATAGTCGGTGACTTCGACCTGGAGTTCGTACTGTTCGATGCTTACTGTGTAAGTCATGGCTTCCTCCTGGGAGGGAATTAAGAGCGAACGCCGGGCACTTCCCCGGATGTGTCAGGTCTGGCTGCGCTAGCCCCTCGACTCGTTCGCTGTTCGGTTACGCCGCTTCGGTTTCGGCCGGCTTCTCGCCGCCGGGCACGGCCGGAGAGGCGTCGATGATCTGCTTCAGGATCGGTTTCCAGACCGCCCACCAGTCCAGCGCCTTCGAATCCATGCGGCCGATCTCTTCGTCGTTGAAGGCCCACCACTCGCTGAGCAGGTGGAACTGGCAGCCGATCTGCATATGGGTGGCGGTGTAGGTGACCGGCCAGATGTCCGCCTGGATGGCCTTCACCTCGCGGAGGTTGCCGGTCAGGCCACAGATGGAAGACAGTTCGCTCAGGTAGGCGCCGCTCAGGTTGGCGCCGCTCAGGTAGGCGCCGCTCAGGTTGGCGTCGCTCAGGTCGGCGCCGCTCAGGTCGGCGTCGCTCAGGTCGGCGCCGCGCAGGTAGGCGCCGCGCAGGTTGGCGCCGCGCAGGTTGGCGTCGCTCAGGTCGGCGTCGCTCAGGTCGGCGCCGCGCAGGTTGGCGCCGCGCAGGTTGGCGTCGCTCAGGTAGGCGTCGCTCAGGTCGGCGCCGCGCAGGTCGGCGTCGCTCAGGTTGGCGTCGCTCAGGTAGGCGTCGCTCAGGTTGGCGCCGCGCAGGTTGGCGTCGCTCAGGTCGGCGCCGCGCAGGTAGGCGCCGCGCAGGTCTGCCTGCTCGCCGCCTTCTTCGTCATCCAGCCACATGCGGTGTTTTTCCAGGACCTCGGCAAGCTCTTCGGGGGTATAGGTTTTCATTGGGGTTTCCTTTGAGGAGTTCGAATGCCCTTGGCCGAGGGCGACGTGCGCGCTTTCGGCTGCCGGCGATGCGTCGGCATGCGAAAGAGGGCGAAAAAAGGCCCGGCGAACCGGGCGAAGGATGGGGAAGGTGATGCTCGTCGCATCCCGCTGCACCCGGTCGCCCAGGTGCAGAAGTGATGCTCAGGCCTGGGGAGCGTCGCGGTTCGGGCCACCGCGCTGCGGCGCCTGCACCTGGGCGGCGGTGACGCCGTCGCCGATGACCTCGATGCGCCCCTCATCGAACCATTGGGCGCCTTCGATCTTCCCGTCGCGCGCCGGCGGCACCAGGCTGTACTGGTCGCAGCCGGTGAGGTATTGGCAACGACCGGTGATGATTCCCTCGAAGCCAGTGATCTTGTCCCGGCCTTTCTTTCCAAGCTCGATCATGGTTTCTGCCTCAGAAGAAAGTCGGTTGAGCGACGGCGCGCGTCAGCGCCATCAGGCCGATCTGGAGGTCCTTCTTCGCGATCGCGGCCCAGCGGCGCGGGCCGGCCGCATCGAGGCGCTCGGTCTCTTCATCGGTCTCCATGCTGTTGGCTTTCTCAACCTGAATGCCGATGTGCTCCTCGACCTTGTCGATCAGTTGGGCGAGCTGCGGGCCGAAGGCCTTGATCTCGTTCATCAGGTCGATCTCGTTCTGGCTGAGTTCGCGGTAGCCGCTGATTTTCCGGTGCTGGTTGTCCACGGTGATTCCTCTGCTGGTGATTTCCCGGATGCCCCTGTCTCCAAGGGCATCGAATAAATCGGTGTTGCTCGCCGCGCTCAGCTACTGGCGTCTCGCGCGGCGTGTCTTGGGTTAGGTGTTGGACCGATGCGCGCGAGTGGCGTAGCACCAAATCGGCCACAGCTGCATCGCGGCGGCGATATTCGCGTTCGTACCTTCCCAGTTATCAAGCAGGGCCACTGCCTGCTCACGGATAGGCTTGGCTGATTTGAGTTCAAAGCGCTGCTCGCAATAGCGAGCTGCAAACTCGCGGCTGATGTTGAAGATGGGGGAGGCCATGGTCAGAACCATGTCCTCAGCAATCTCCGCCGGGCTGCGTCCGTAAGTAGAGGCCATCTCTCATCCCTCAATGTTGAAGTGGCGGCGGGCGACCTGCTCCCCGATCTCGTCAAGGATGGCTTCGGCGCCAAAGTGGTTAACGATCTGCTCAATGTCGAAGTTCTCCAGCACCGAGGCGCCGTCCGCATCAAAGGCCGAGATGCCTACGGTCGTGCGGCTGGATGGGTCTACATCGATCTTGTAGGCCGTGAAGTTCAAAACGCTGATGTTCATGATCCTGTCCTCTTGGCTGACTTCCCAGATGCCACCCTCTGGATGGCATCGAGGAAATCGGTGTTGCTCCGCGTTCGCCTAACTGGGCTTCTACAACCCGCGGGTGGTGCTGTCCTCACCACTGCCGATAGCAGCTCGGACTCGATGTGTTTGGCCTTGGGCTTCCCTCGCTGCGCCTTCAATCGGCTTACGGAGCAGGTCGTGGGGGACTAGAGGTGATCTCGCGGGTTCGCTGCAGCCCGGCGGCCTGGTGATGTGGGCAGCTGCTCGCGAGGTGCCGACCCGAACATCGGCTGGGCTTGTTACTGCATGGGTGGGTTCCTCCTATTGGTGTCATCTCGGTCGCTTCTCCATGTCGGGGTTCGTTCCCACTCCTGCGTTTGCTTCTTTGGTCTATTGGCAGGTGACTTGAGCGACGTCGCGTGCAATGCATGGGCTTGCACGGCTGGACTGTCTGGCCCAGCTCAGGCTGCGTCTTTTGCCTCTTCCAGCGTCTCGCGACGGTGGTGCAGCAGAGGGTTCCCGAATTGTGAAAAGAGCGTTCCGGCTTCGCCGAGGCATCTCTGCCTGGCCAGCGCGGTGGATTGCGTTGGTGTGAGACAAATATCAACCAGTGGTTGTTTTATGTCAACAACCAGAAGTTGATATTTCGTGTTTCAGTTGATATCCGGTTGATTTTCTAAGGGAAAAATTTTCTATGCGGCCAGCTTGCAAAGAGCCTGAGGGAGGAAATACTGTATATACATACAGCAACAGGAGGTTGATATGGCAAAGCAAGCGAAGAGGCAGGAACCGCGCGAACCGAGCAGTTACGAGGTACTAGGGAGAAGGATTCAGCGACTGATGGGTATGCCGGCCGCGCAGCTGGCGCGGTCGCTGACCATCAGTAGGGAGGAGGGCGAAAGCCACGCTGACTGGGACCGGCTACTGGACGAGATGAGCCTGGCTGACGGGGTGGATATCGAGGAGGGGGAGGAGGGCGCTGTCACCATCCGGTGGCAGGTAGACGAGAGCGCCTGGTAGGAGGAAGAGACCGGAAACGAAAAGCCCCGCAGTGCGGGGCTTTTTCATGGGGCGATTGATATCAACCTGGTCCAGCTCGGCCCAGTATCAGCCAGATGACGGAGACAATCGCTGCCGAGGCGATAGCCCAGGCGCAGAGAAGAACCCAGAAGGTCGGTCGATGTGGTTGCCCCATGGCGTCCTCCTGTGCAGATGCCAGAAAAAGAAAGGCCGCCTCGATCAGGGACGGGCGGCCGGAAAGGTCTCAGCATGGAAACTTCAGCGTAGCAGGCGATGCCGTCATTGCCAGAAACGAAAAAGGCCGTACCCAATCGATACGGCCTTGTCCTGGTAGCTGCTGTCTTCCCAGCTCCAGGGCAGGGAAAATTTACCAAAACGGGTAGGGCGGTCAAGGGAGGGCGAAAAGCCCAGCGGGCGCGGGGCTTAGGGCCATGCTTAGTGATGACTTCGGCTGGCGCCGCGCTTCTCCAGGTCGGTGAACAGCATGGACTTCACCAGCGATGAGATGATGTCGCGCTCCATCAGGGCGCTCGCGTGGTCCTTACGGTCATCGATCACAACCATGATCTCCCGGCCCTTGGTATAGGGGCTGCTCAGGATGTCGCCGGCCTTGCGCATAACGCCGCCCGTCGCATTGGCGTTCGGGCTGATTGCGTCCACCAGCAGATTGCCCAACTGGAAGTCGAAAGTGTGCTCGCGCCGGGACAGGCCGCGAGCCTTGGGCCGCAGCGACAGTGTTTCGGTGGGGCGCCAGTGCCGCAGTAGCATCTCCACCTCATCGACCAGCACATGCCAGTCAGAAGGAGTCGCCAACGCCTCGCGCTCGTATTCGACGATGGACATCAAGCCAGCCAGGTAGCGGGCGATCAGATCGGAGGCCTGTTGGTTCGGTCCGCTGGCCAAGATCTCGCCCGCATCGCTCAGCGCCAGGCTATGCAGTTCCAGGCGATTGCGCAGCGAGGCCCAGCGGCGCTTGTCCGAAGAGGACAGACCGATGCTCATCAGGTGGGCGAGGGTGTCGCCATTGTCGCTGAGCACCAGAACGGTTCCGTGCTCCTTCACGTAGAAGGCAATCGGCTCTCCATCCGAGAAGGAAAACGGCGTGTCGACCTCTAGCACCGGCCCATGGGTGATGCCTTTCACGGGTCGGCACTCGAAGCCCAGATTATTGATCAGCCAGTTACATTCCATGATCGTCACCAAACGGGTATGGCAGTTCGGTCTCCAATGTCAGACAGATGCGGCTACAGAATAATTCCAGCCAGAGCTTGTAGTCTGTGCAGCAGAGGTCATTTTGTACAGGTCGCACATCGCCATCGTCGCCGTAGTGCTCGTGCGGGCCGTAGAGCCTTGGCGGCCCGTTGTGCGAACGCTTGTCCTGGGGGACGACTTCTAGTTGGTAGACGCGCCGCTGCTTCTGGTTGCTCAGGCGGAACATGGTGAAGGTGTACTTGCAGCGATCCGCAGCCACGCCCGTGCGCAGCACGATCTCGATGGTCACGCCGGGGATGGTTGCGCCATCCTCATCCTCCGGCCGGAAGGCGGCGACCTTGAACAGGGTGTTAGTATCCTTAGTGCCGAACGCCAAACGGCCAGAGAAGCGCTTGGGTCGCGCGATCAGTTGCTGATCATCCATGCATACGCCTCACTCCCCCCATTTGCCTATCGCTCCGGCCCTGGCCATGACACCTATCAGCCCTTACTCCGCGTTATCCGCCCCGCCTTGACCTCATCAGCATATGAGCCAAGACGGTCCTCGCCGTTGATGAGCACCCCAACGATACGGAGTACGGCCCAGGCGTCAGTCTCATTGCCTGCCTGGCTCAGTCGCTCGGCGATCTTCACCAGGTCGACGGATGCCCATTTGAGGTCCGCCGTTATGGACTTGAGGTCGTGCTTTAGCAACTGGGTGGGTTTGTTCATGCCCATTTCTTACAGATCCCCACCGCGCCAAACAATCTGCCCCATCAGCGACATAGGCTCGTCATCCTCGTCCAACCACTGGTCCGGGAATTCGCGCTTGTCGAGGTTGTCGCTGATCAGCCCCCACTGGTTCACGGCGCTCGCATGCGAAAGGCGCTTGATGATCACGCCGTCGGCGCCATTGAGGGCGAAGATTGTGTTGTGGATCGGCTCTTTCTGGGCCTTGTTCAACAGCACCACGTCGCCATCGTTGATGGTGGGATGCATGCTCCACCCGTCGGCATAGAAGGCTTCTAGGTATTTCACATTCAAGCCCCTGGCCATGATCCAGGATCGCTTGAACGCCAGATGCCCCTTCACTTCGACGTAGGGGTTCTCGTAGCCGCGGCCCATTGCGCCCCTGGCGCTCTTCAGCGGGACGTGGACGTATTCGTCATCGGACGAGTCCGCCGAAGGTTCGGGCTCGGGCTTCGCCTGGTCCGATTCGCGCATTTCGCCCAGGCCGTATTCCAGCCATTCGACGCGAACACCCAGCCAGCGCGCTAGCAGTTCCATGTTGTCGCGTTCAGGGATCGAGGAGCCGGTAAGCCATTTGTGAGTAGCCTGCTTCTTCGCTCTAGCCCCTAGCTTCTCCAGTGCGCCATGCAAATCGACATTGCGGCCGCGCTCCTGCCTGATCTCAGGCATTTCGTCCAGCGCTCTGTTCAGGCGCGCCGCAAAGGCGTCCCGTATCTCTTGAGTCTCAACCATTGGTTGATCCTTGCACAGAACTTGCGCAACAGTCAGTTGATCATTAATATCAACCGTAAGTTGATGAGCGAGGCTCAATATGGATACTCCATTCACCTGCCGAGAAGGCTCTGTTGCTGAGGCTGTAGACCTCGCCGGGGGCGCCATTGCCGTTGCCAAAGCGTGCGGCAAGAGCCGCCAGGCGGTGGACAAATGGATCCGCAGCGACCAGCTCCCCCGCACCGAATACACCGGCGAAACGCGTTACGCCGAGGTGATCTCCGAACTGGCACTCGCCCGCGGAAAGCACCTAGATCCGGCCGCGCTTCGCACCAATGCATCCCCCAAAAAATCAGCCGCATAGGAGACCTGTGCATGTACGACCGTCCCGAGCAGCGCAAAACCCAGCGCCCGAAGCTCAGCTTGACACCTCAATTCGACCGGATGCTGCGCAAGGCGGCCAGCAGGGCTGACATCGAGTACGCCGCTTTCCTTCGTGAACTCATCGAATGGTCCGTCGTGAACGGCGCCATCGAGTCGATCCAGGAAGAACAAGCCATCAAGTTCGATTCTACGGCGGCTTAAGGCCCCTCTGGAGGGGCTATGAGCGCACTCGAATTCGATGACCTGCCTGAGTGGGTGAAAGCGCGTATCGATGCCCTGGCCAAGCAGCACGGCTGGAGCATTGAGCGCTGCATGGAAGAGATCGTGATCGAAGGGATTGCGATGGGCGGACTGACATCCGCAGGGCGACCTAAAGCGAAGGTCGTCCAGCTGAGGCCTGAAGAGGGGCTCAAGAGTGACTAACTGCGCTGTCGGCCAGTGACAGCTAAGGCGCCTTCTCCGAGCAGGCGCAGCGGTGAAAGTGAAGTACAGAGCACGGGGCGAAAACACCAGCCCCCGAGCGTCCGGCAAGTGGAGGGAGTAACGCCCCAAGAGCTGAGTCGGACCAACCGCTAGGACGCGGGGAAGCTGCAAGCAGGTGACGGCGAGAAGGGCCGGTGACTGTGGAGGCGCGAGGGGATTCTGGAAGGAGGGCGGCCCTGCATCCGAGCAAGCGGTCACTGTTCGGATGCCAACCCTGGCGGCAAGTGAGTTGCCCGGCGAAGTAGAGAAGTCGGGCGTGTTTGGGGGGCAGAAGGCCGCCCCATCCAGCCAGGTATAGCGAGCTCCAAAGACAACCGATTCCGGGAAATTTCGTTGGGCCGGGTGCCCTCTTGATCTTGGTATGCCTGAAACACAGGGCCAAGCCAGGAAAAGCCCCGACCAGGAGTGAGTGAGATGGCTCGACGGCGTAAGGGGAAAGCGCAGAGCGCCTCCCTGGATGGGAAGAAAAGGAAGCCGGACCCGAACGGCTACTACGACTGGCTCATCGGGAAAGGTTATGCGCCCGCCAACGCGCTGCGGATGGTTGAGGCGAAGTTCGGTGGGGAGGCGAAACGCGAGCCTTCCCTTGGTTGGGCCTGGAAAGGCTGAAACGAAAACGCCCCGCAGTCGGCGAGGACAGAACGGGGCGCTGCTCAGAGAGCGAGGACGATTATGGCTCAAATCCTTCGACCGTACCAAGACCAGGCGCTGAACGAGCTTCGGCGCGGCATCCGCGATGGGTTTCTCGTGCAGATGCTCATGGCGCCCACGGGGGCCGGGAAGACCACCATCGCATCGGCGATGAAGCAGGGTGCCTGCGCCAAGGGCAAGCGGGCGTTCTTTATTGTCGACTCCCTGGAGCTAGTGGATCAGGCGGTGGCACGGTTCTGCCATGACGGCCTGCAGGTGGGTGTCATCCAGTCCGACCACATCTTCACGGACTACAGCAAGCCCGTGCAGGTCTGCACCATTCAAACCCTTCGCTCCCGCTGGAAAGACTTGGCCGATCATCTTAAGCCTGACTTGGTGGTGATCGACGAAGCTCACGTCCTGCACAAGATGCACAAGGAGATCATCGCCGAATGCATCGAGCGCAAGATTCCGGTGATCGGCCTCAGCGCCACGCCGTTCCGCAAGGGGCTCGGCAAGACCTTCGGGCGCCTGGTGGTCACCGCCTCTCTGTCCGACCTGACTCAGCAGGGCTACCTGGTGCCAGCCGAATGCTATGCACCGCACATCCCGGATATGAAGGGCGTCAAGACCACCGCCGATGGTGATTGGGCTGAAGATGCCCTGGCCGAGGTGATGGGCAGTGCCAAGATCATGGGCGACGTGGTGACCAACTGGCTGATCCATGCGAAGGACCGCCAGACCGTGGTGTTCGCCTGCAACGTCGCCCATTCCCGTGAGCTTGCCCGCCAGTTCAACACAGCCGGCATCCTGGCCGCACACGTCGATGGGTACATGGATGAGCAGGAGCGGGCGAAGATCATCAAGAACTTCCGCCACGGCTCCATCCGTGTTCTCTGCAACGTCGCCGTGCTGACCAAGGGTTTCGATGCGCCGGAGACTTCCTGTGTTGTCCTGGCGCGCCCCACGAAGTCGCTGATGATGCATTACCAGATGATGGGGCGCGGCCTGCGTCCAGCCGATGGCAAGGATGACTGCATCATCATCGACCACGCCGGTAACTGCCTGCGCAATGGCGTGCCGACTGAGGCGCTACCGACTGAGTTGGACATGGGCGCCGGCAAGAACAGCGACCGCCGCGTGCGTGATACCGAGAAGGCTGAGCGCCTGCCTCGCCCATGCCCGAAGTGCCAGCGCCTTTTTGCCACCAGCATCTGCCCGGCCTGCGGCTTCAAACCCGAGGCGCATGAGGATGTCGAGTGGTGCGACGGCAAGCTGGTGAAGATCGGCGAGGGCACTTCCAAGCGGAAGACCTTCAGCACCGCCGAGAAGGAAGCCATCTTCGCCCAGTTCCTCGGCTATGCCATAGACCACCATCACAACCCTGGGTGGGCCTGGCACAAGTGCCGCGAGTACTGCGGCAGCGCTCCGCGTGACACCAAGAGCATAGCCCCGCGCCATCCGTCCCCCGAGATCGAGAAGTGGATTCGCCACATCAACATCAAGTGGGCCAAGCGGAGGGTGGCGGCATGAAGACTGTCGACCGCATGGTTGGCCGCTGGGCTGATGCGCTTCGCTCCTACGGACTCAACGAGAAGCAACTGAGCGGGAAGCACACGGAATGCCCGCTCTGTGGCGGGAAGGACCGCTTCCGCTTCGACGACAAGGAAGGTTCTGGCTCCTACTACTGCAATGGCTGCGGTGCTGGCGATGGATTCAGACTGGCGATGGGCATCACCGGCATGGATTTCAAGGAGCTTGCTCGCGACCTGGACAGTCGTTCCGGTGCCCTGCGCGAGTCCGTGAAGCAGGAGCGCGATCACCGCTCGCTGCTCAAGCGCATCCACGATGGAAATCTGCCGCTGGCCGATATCGATCCCGTGGTGCTGTACCTGCGCAACCGCGGCATCCAATCGGCTCCGCGCCAATACCTCCGGTACAACCCGGGCATCTGGAACTGGCAGGACAAGACGCTTTCCCCGGCGATGGTGGCTGCTCTCTTCGACGCCTCCGGCAAGCGCAAGGGCTACCACCTGAGCTTCATCACCAAGGAAGGCAGGAAGGCCCAGCTTTCCAGCCAGAAGCTCTACACCCCAGGTCAGACCGGCGATTGCGTGATCCGCCTGTGTGACACCCCGAAGCATCTTGGTCTCGCCGAAGGCATCGAGACGGCCCTGTCGGCATCGCAGCTCTACGGAGTCGCCTGCTGGGCCACTGGAGACGCCGGCCGCATGGAGCGCTTCCAGCTTCCTGAAGGGGTGGGGCAGGTGACGATCTTCGCCGATGTGGACCATTCCCATACTGGCGAAGCCGCAGCTGAGGCTCTGGCTCGGCGACTGATCATCAAGCACAAGATTCCGGTCGAGGTCCGCCGCGACTGCCCTCGCGGCCAGGACTACAACGACCTGCTCATGCAACGCATTAGGGAGGCCTCTTGAGATGGGAGCGCATCAACGAATGGCTCGTCCGGAGGCCGGATGGGTACGCCATAGCGAAGTTCATGGATGGATCGGAGCCCCTATTCAGGGCCTCATTCAGGGGCGCGTTCATCGGTCCTGCCGGCACGAAGGAATCGGCACTGGAGCACTGCCGGGAGCATGCCAAGGCTCTGCGATGATCCTGATGGAAGACTGCGACCCGCTGGAAGTGGTGCGGAGTATCTGGCCGACTGCGGAGGTGGCGTGATGAGTTTCTTCAAGTTCTATCTGATGTGGGCTGCATCGACTTGGTTCGGACTTCTCCATCAATGGCGCTATTGCCCTGAATGGGACAAGGCCCTTGGCGCGCTTCTCGATAAATGCAGCGACAGGGTTCTTGTTGGCGAGCACACCACGACCATCAATGGAGTCGAGGTGTGGACTTCAAACGCCTTCTACAGCTACGGGCATATCTGGGGGTTTCCTCTTCAGAAGCGTCGCCCGGGCCTTTGGAATATGTACCGCCTCTGGCTCGCTGTCGACGCCAAGCAGAAGGAGCTCGCCCGACGCGAGCGCGAAGAGTACGTACGTAAGATGCGGGAGCTGGCCAATGACTGACTTCACCATCCTCGCCACGCTCTCCTTCTGCGCCAACTTCTGCTTCGTGCGTCGGAGCGTGGTTGGGATCATTGCCTGTATCGCCTTGGCTGCGGTGATTGGGGTGAGCCATGGCTGAGTACAAGAAGCCGGACATCTACTCCGATGCTGACTGGGAGATGGTTCAGGGGTACATGCACGGTCGCAATGGCATGTCCCGTGAGTCTAAGACTGCCGCCTACATGCATGGATACCGCAATGGTGAGTCTGACCGTCGAGGGGTTCCGCATGAGCGCGCCGAGGTGCTCCGCCGGCGCGCCATGATGATCCCAGGTGTCACGCCGGTGGAGGAAATTCGCCATGGCTAACCCGCGCTTCCCAATCCGCAACGAAACCGACCGCCAGCGCGCCATCGCGATCCTGCAGCGCATCGACCTGGCTGAAGGCAAGACCTGGAGCATCCACGACGAAGCCCGCAGTGACGCCCAGAACAGGCGTATGTGGGCCATGTTGCGCGACATCAGCCACCAGGTGGAGTGGTACGGCCGGAAACTGGACGACGAGAGTTGGAAGCACATCTTCAGCGCCGCGGTTCAGCAACAGGACGCCGTCCCGGGCATCAACGGTGGCTTCGTGGTCCTGGGCGTCTCCACCCGCAAGCAATCCAAGAAATGGTTCAACGAGATGTTCCTCGTGATGGAGGCCTTTGCTGCTGAGCGCGGCGTGAAGTTCACAACGCGGGATTACTGGGAGGGAGCGGCATGAGCAGGTTCAAGGCCGGCGACTTGGCGCTTGTGATCAATCACACCTTCCCTCCGGTGGTTGGAACCTGCGTTGAACTGATCAGCCGCCATTTGGTTGGGCCGGTTGATCGTAGCGATCCGATGGACCCAGGAGTTTATGAAACCCCTGACGGCGAGCCGGTGTGGGTAGTGGACGATCAAGGCGCCATCGTTTGGGAGAAGTGGTTGATGCCACTGAAAGGCGACTTCCAGCCCGAGCAGCAGAAGGCGAAGGAGGTGGAGGCGTGATTCACGCGAAGCTGATGCGCAAGCGGAAGAAGTTCGGCCGGTGCTGTTGCGCCGGCCATGGCGGTTCCTGCCAAGTTAGCCGGGATATCCAGTCGACGCCATGCGGGCGCTCTGTAGACCGGCGGGAAACTCGTAAGGCGCTCCGTGACGGCTGGGAGGACTACTGATGCTCTCCACCCGCCAGCCACGCCCGAAGAAGTGCCAGAACACCGAATGCGGCACCAAGTTCATCCCTCAGCGCCTCGGGCAGCGCGTCTGCTCACCAGCCTGCGCCCTGGCCATCAAGGACAAGCACCAGGCGCCGGCGCGGAAGGCCATCGCCGACCGCAACCGCCGGGAGATCAAAGCGCGGAAGGAGAAGCTGAAGAGCAGGGCGGAGCACCTGAAGGAATGCCAAGCCATCTTCAACCAATACATCCGGCTCCGGGATGCGGACAAGCCCTGTGTGAGCTGCGGCCGTCCCGCCACCTGGGATGGCCAATGGCACGCGTCGCACTACCGCAGCGTCGGCTCCACGCCGGCGCTCCGCTTCAACCCGCTCAACGTGCACCGCGCTTGTTCCATCTGCAACTCGCACCTGAGCGGCAACATCATGGGATACCGGCCTGAGCTGGTGCGTCGGATCGGGGAAGAGGCAGTCCAGATCCTGGAAGGGCCTCATGAGCCCCTGAAGCTGACCATCGAGGACATCAAGGCGCTGAAGGCCAAGTTCCGGGCCTGGGTGCGCGAACTGAAGGCCGCTACTGAAAACTACAGGGGAGAGACGGCATGACTGGCGATGCGTTCCTGTACTCGATCCTGATACCGCTTGCCATTGGCTATCTCTGGGGGAGTTGGAAGGCATGAAACTCAACAGCGCGCGAGAGGCTTGGCATTCGGCGTTCTACTCGCAGTCCGATGGGCAGTGGATTGCCTTCGAGCAACAGCATTACCTCGGCTGCATGGTGCAGATGAGCGAGCGGGACCGATCAACGCTTGTGGCCATGCATCAAGCACTCGCCGGACCAATCCAGGGCGCCATTGCCACGCTCCCGGTTCGCCTGCAGGCCTTCGGGCACCACATGTACGGCCCAGGCACCGAGGACGACATCCGGGAGGCTGCTGAATCCCTGGTGTTCGACGTGGTGTATGCGCAGATGCTCGGGCGCGGTGAGAAGTTCTACGCCAAGACCATGGTCCGGGCTCAGGCGATCGCCGCCGGCGTTCTCTACCGGTACCGCCGCATGCACCAAGGCGGCCAGAGCGCGATGCCCGATCCGCTGCCCAAGCCCGAAGCCTTCCGGAAGTGGATCGAAGACGAGAAGGGCGTGAAGCTGGCTAGCGAGTCATGGGGGCGCGAGTGGGAGCCGTTCGAGGCGGCCTGCTTCCTGGCGTGCGATGACTTGGACAAGGCAGCGCTGGTGCCGGTTTCGCAGATCCTCGCGGTGATGAAGGAGGCGGCGTGAAAACGAACCGTTATAACGTATTGACAGAAAATCTCGGTTGGTGAACAATCATTCCCATCCTAGAAATTGTCACTTCAGAGCCCGGCCATGCGCCGGGCTTTGTCGTTCTTGCATGCGTGAAGCGGAGCTGCCGATGGAACCGACCTCTACTGCGGCAGGAGCATTGCTCGCCAAGTACAGCGCCGCGATAGCCGGCTTCGCGGGGGCCATCCTCTCCCTGTCGTTCCTCCGCGGCCTGACCCGCAAGCAGGCCGGCGCCGCAGTGATCACCGGCTTCCTGTCATCGATCTTCACCACCCAGCTCGTCGTGAGCTACTTCGGACTTCCCGCTGATGCTGATTCGAAGAACGGCGTGGCATTCCTGATCGGTCTGCTCGCCATGAACATCATCCCAGCCGTAAAGGCCGCTGCGGAGCGCATTCTCGCTACCAAGGGTGCCTGACCATGATGAACTCGATCCTCATGGGCTTGGACGCCGTGCTGTGCATTCTGGTGGTACTGGCCGCGCTGGAGTTCCTGCGCGCCGTCCACCTGTTCGAGCATCCAATCCTGAGCCTGTCGTTCTACCTGGTCGCCATCGGAGCCTTCGGCTTGCTGGTGGAGCTGGCAAAAGGCTACTGGGTCAGCCCCTGGGCGGTGGTGATGCACCTCGGCATCGTCAGCTACGCCTGGTCGCGCCGGAAGCAGATATTCCGAGAGAACTGGTCCTGGGATGGAGCGGATCGGAGACGACGCTGAGTTTCAAAAGTAGATAGGAATAGAAATGACTGGCAGACCAAAAGGACTGCCCAAAACGGGCGGCAGATCAAAAGGAACGCCCAACAAGGCCACTGTCGACGTTAAGGCGCTGGCGCAGCAATACAGCGAAGAGGCTGTGAAGAGTCTTGTTGAGATCATGCGCGATGATGGTGCGCCTCACGCTGCCCGAGTAGCTGCGGCCAAAGACATTTTGGACCGAGGGCACGGGAAGGCGACTCAGCCTATTGCGGGAGATCCAGATCGCCCTCCAGTCGGCATTGCGCCGAATCTCTCTGACGACCAGTTGACGCAGCTGGCCAGGAAGATCAACGACGAGGTGTAGCAATGACCGCCGCAGCAGAAGAGCGCTACGCGGCGATCCAGCTTGCCCGGGCTGACTTCTACTTCTTCGCCCGCTGGATGTTCCTGCAGCGCAAGGGCTTCAAGTGGATGCGCGCTGCGCACCACAAGATGGTCTGCGACGCGCTGATGCGGGTGTACCGCGGCGAGTGCAAGCGGCTGGTGATCAACATCCCGCCGCGCTACTCGAAGACCGAGCTGGCCGTGATCAACTGGATGGCCTGGTGCCTGGGCAAGGTGCCCGACGCCGAGTTCATCCACACCAGCTACGCCGCGCAGCTCGCCTCGAACAACGCCTGGCAGGCACGGGAACTGGTAGCCCACGAGGCCTACCGCGAGATTTTCCCAGAGACACAGCTGCGCCCTGACAGCGCGGCCAAGCACGAATGGCGCACCACCAAGGGCGGCATCGTGTATGCCACTGGCTCCGGCGGCACCATCACCGGCTACGGCGCCGGCAAGCATCGTCCAGGCTTCGGTGGCGCGATCATCATCGACGACCCGCACAAGGCCGACGAAGCGAACAGCGACACGATCCGGAAGGGGGTGCTGGACTGGTTCCAGAACACCCTGGAGTCGCGCAAGAACGACCCGCACAACACGCCGATCATCGTGATCATGCAGCGCCTGCACGAGGAGGACCTCGCCGGGTGGCTGCTGGCCGGCGGCAATGGTGAGGAGTGGGAGCTGCTCTCGCTGCCTGCGCTGGGCGAGGATGGCGTTCCGCTGTGGCCCGAGAAGCACACTGCCGACATGCTCGAGCAGATGCGCGCGGCCAACCCCTATGTCTTCTCCGGACAGTACCAGCAACGACCCAGCCCACTCGGTGGCGGGATCATCAAGGGCGCCTGGTTCCAGCGTTACAAGCAACTGCCGCTGCTCAACTACCGCAAGATTTTCGCGGACACCGCCCAGAAGACGAAAGAGCACAACGACTACAGCGTCTTCGAGTGCTGGGGCCAGGGCGAGGACGGCAAGGCCTATCTGCTCGACATGATCCGCGGGAAGTGGGAGGCGCCAGAGCTGAAGCGCCGCGCCGTCGAGTTCTGGAACAAGCACCTTGCCTTCGACACGCACCAGTTCGGCTCCTTGCGCGCTATGGCGGTCGAGGACAAGGCCAGCGGTACCGGCCTGATCCAGGACATCCGCCTGACCTGCAGCATCCCGATCCTCCCGATCGAGCGCGAGAAGGACAAGCTGACGCGCGTCCTCGACGTGGTCGGTTACATCGAAGCTGGCCGCATCTGCATACCGGAGGACGCGCCGTTCACCAGCGACTTCGTCGCCGAGTGCGAAGCCTTCACACCGAACGACACGCACGCGCACGATGACCAGATCGACCCGATGTGCGATGCCATCAACGACATGGTCGCCTCCGGCAACCTCATTGAAATCTGGAACAGGCTGGCAGGCTGATGAGCAAGAAGAACGCACGGCAACAGCAGCGCCTGGCAGCCAAGGTAACCCACGACACCGACCGGGCCCGCAAGTCGTTCGTCACCCGCGACAGCTTCGAGAACTTCGCCGCGCGCGTCGGCCTGCAGGCCAACAACCAGAACACCGCGTCGCACTACACCTTCGACCTGGTCAGCCGCAACCGCGTGCAGATGGAGGCGGTTTACCGCTCCAGCTGGATCGCCGGCATGGCCGTGGACCTGGTGGCGCAGGACATGACCCGCTCTGGTATCGAGCTGGTTTCGGACATGGAGCCCGAGGACAAGGACAAGCTGAACCAGGCGCTTGAGCGTCTGCAGGTCTGGAACCAGCTGTGCGACAACGTGAAGTGGTCGCGCCTGTACGGCGGCTCGATCGCCGTGATGCTGATCGACGGCCAGGACGTCAGCACGCCCCTACGGCTGGACACCATCGCCAAAGGTCAGTTCAAGGGCCTGCTGGTGCTGGACCGCTGGCTGGTGCAGCCGTCGCTGGAGGATCTGGTCACCGAGTTTGGCCCGAACCTGGGCAAGCCGAAGTTTTACACCGTGCTGGCGGATGCCCAGGCGCTGATCAACCAGAAGATCCACTACACCCGTGTGATTCGCCTTGAGGGCGTGCAGCTTCCCTACTGGCAGCGTATCGCCGAGAACGGCTGGGGTCAGTCGGTGCTGGAGCGCCTGTGGGATCGCCTGATCTCCTTCGATAGCGTCAGCGCGGGCGCTGCCCAGTTGGCCTACAAGGCGCACCTGCGCACCTACAAGATCGAGAAGCTCCGCGAGCTGATCGCCACCGGCGGCAAGGCCTTCGAGGCCGTCGTCAAGCAGATCGACCTGATCCGGCAGTATCAGTCCAACGAGGGCATGACCCTCATGGATGCTTCGGACGAGTTCGAGGCGCACCAGTACACCTTCTCCGGCCTGGCCGAGCTCAAGCTCAGCTTCGGTGAGGAGTTGTCCGGCGCGCTGCAGATTCCCCTGGTGCGCCTGTTCGGGCAGTCCCCTGGCGGCCTGAACAGCTCGGGTGAGAGCGATATCGCCACCTACCACGACAACGTGGCTGCCTGGCAAGACCGCGACCTTCGCCCGGGTGTCACCACGCTGCTCGAGGTGGTGTCGCGCTCAGTGCTCGGTAAGCCCATGCCCGATGGCTGGGACTTCAAGTTCAACCCGCTGGGCCAGCTCACCGATACCGAGAAGGCTGACATCGGCAGCAAGGACACCTCGTCGATTGTCGAGGCCTACGACGCCGGAATCATCAGCCGGGCGACGGCGTTGAAGGAAATGCGCCAGTCCAGCCAGACCACCGGCCTCTGGTCGAACATCACCGACGAGGACATCGAGGAGGCGGAGAACGACCCGCCGCCTGGTGCCGAAGACCTGGACCCTCCAGATGCGAACGATCGACCGGAAGAAAAACCGGAATCCGGTCAGGACCAGCCGAGCGGAGCGTGAGTACCAGCGCAGCCTGACCCAGGTGGCGCGGCAGGTCGGCGCGATCATCAACGGCTTCCCGCCAGGTGATCCGTCGGCTGAGCCGACCATCAGCCAGATCCTGCGCAAGTACGCAGACGCACTGAACGACTGGGCCATCGCCACCGGCGCCAGGATGATCACCGAGGTCAACCAGCAGGACCGCAAGGCCTGGGCTGCGAGGACCGAGGAGATGTCCAAGGCGCTGCGTGACGAGATCCTGCACGCCGGCACCGGCGTCGCGATGCGTGGGCTGCTCAGCGAGCAGGTGACGCTGATCAAGAGCATCCCGCTCGACGCCGCCCAGCGCGTGCACGAGCTGACGCTGCAGGGCATAGAGGACGCCACCCGCGCGAACGAGATCGCCAAGGAGATTCGGCGCTCCGGCGAGGTGGCCGCCAGTCGAGCCCAGTTGATTGCCAGGACCGAGGTATCGCGCACCGCGGCGACGCTCACCGAGGCACGCGCCAAGGCGACCGGCAGCGAAGGCTATATCTGGCGGACCGCCCACGACGGCACGGTCCGCAGCTCGCACAAGGCCATGGAAGGGAAGTTTATTCCATGGTCCTCGCCTCCCACCCTGGACAAGCTCACCGGCCACGCAGGCCGTCTGCCGAACTGCAGGTGCTGGCCTGAGCCTGTAATCCCCGAATGACACCCGCCGCCTGGCGGTTTTTTGTGAGTGCACACCATGCAGGTAAGGACGCAAGACGACGCCGGCCGCTGGTTCACGCCCGAGACCCTGAGCGCCCGACAGCGGATGACGCCGGAAGGGTTTCTGCTTTGCGAAGCGGTTCCCATCGCCCGCACCGGCACGCTGATCTACGACGAGAGCGAAATCCCAGTGGAGGGCGGCCCTGGCGGCCTGGTGACCATCGAGCGCAACGCCGACGAGGTGTTCCGCGCCGAGACGATGGCCAGCTTCGAAGGGAAGCCGGTCACGCTTTCGCACCCAGACGAATTCGTGACCCCGGCGAACTGGAAAGAACTCACGGTTGGCATCACCCAGAACGTGCGGCGCGGCACCGACGTCGAGTCGGACCTGATGCTGGCCGACCTGCTCATCACTGATGCCGCTGCCATCGCCCTGGTGCGCAGCGACAACGAACCCAACAGCGAACGTTTGCGGCAGGTCTCCTGCGGCTACGACGCGGACTATGAACAGCTGGCTCCCGGCCGAGGGCGTCAGACCAACATCGTGGGCAACCACGTAGCACTGGTAGAGCGTGGCCGCTGTGGCCCGCGCTGCGCAATCGGAGACTCCGACACCATGAGCAAGACCAAGAAACGCAGCTTCGCCGATCGCCTGCGCGCGGCCTTCATGTCCAAGGACGCCGAGGCAGCCGAGGCACTGGCCAAGGAAGCCGAAACCGCCGACGAGGATGAAGACGACGAGGACAAGGAGAAGGCCAAGACCGGCGACTCCGCGACCCTCGCGGCAATCCTGAAGGAGGTCCGCACGCTGTCCGGTCGCGTCGGCGACATGGAGAAGAAGCTCGAAGAGCAGACCGAGGACGATGACGAAGAGGAGTCTGAAGAGACCACCGACGACGTCCTCGAAGCCGAGAAGGCCAAGGAAAACCCCGAGGCAGGCGGCGAAACCTACACCGGCGACAGTGCTGCGCTGACCGACCTGCGCTCCCGCGCCGAGATCCTGGTGCCAGGCATCACCTTCGGCACCCGCGACGGCAAGGTGAAGGTCGCCGACCACATCTGCAGCTGCCAGCGCCAGGCGCTGATCAAGGCGATGGCTACCGACACCGGCAAGGCCGTGGTCGAGCCGTTCCTGTTCGGCCGCTCCCTGGACAAGTTGACCGCCGACCAGGTGGCCGCTGCCTTCAACGGCGCGAGCGAGCTGGCCAAGGTCCGCAACAACGACAAGGCCGCGCGTACCGCCTCCGCCACTCGTGATTTCGGCAAGACCAAGTCGATCGCCGAGATCAACGCCGCAAACCGCAAGCACTGGCAAGGCCAGGGCAACAACTGAGGACCACCCGATGAGCAACGCATTCCTGTACCGCATGCCGGCGGGCATTCCGGGTGATGTCACCCGTGCCAGCCAATCCACCATCGAGCCGGTATTCCTGAACCCGTCGCTGCCGTTCGCCGGCTTCGGCCTGTTCGGGAAGATCGTCAGCGAGAAGTTCGTGCCCTTCGGCGCGGGCGACGTTGCTGGTGCCGAGTACGGCCTGCTGGTTCGTCCGTACCCGATCACCGGTGGTTCCGGTTCCGATCCGCTCGGCACCTCCACGCCGCCCACCAAAGGCGTCGCCGATGTTCTTCGCCGCGGCTACATGACCGTGAAGCTGAACGCCGGCACCGCCGCGAAGGACGGCCAGGTGTACGTCCGCGTGGCTGCCGCTGCCGCCGGCAAACCTATCGGCGGCATCGAGGCCGCGGCCGACTCGACCAACACCGTGGCGATCACCACTGCCACCTTCATGGGCCCGGCGGATGCCTCCGGCAACGTCGAAATCGCCTACAACATCTGACGGAGATAGCTCGATGAGCAACCTGATCCTGCCGCGCGCTATCAAACGTGCGCACACCCGCGACTCGATGATGACCTTCGACGCGGCGACCATCGACTCCACCGGCGTGTTCCTCATCGGTGAACTGGAGCGCCTGGACCAGAACCTGCACGGCCCGCTGGCGTCCGTGACCTGGTCGCGCGACATCCAGCTCCGCGAGGACGTGTCGATCGCGGACGAGATGTCCAGCTTCACCAACAGCACCTTCGCCGCTGTGGGCGGCACCAGCCCGAACGGCAAGGCCTGGATCGGCAAGGACTCCAGCTCCATCGCCTCGCTGGCGCTGGACATCGGCAAGACTCCCAGCCCCCTGACCCTCTGGGGCATGGAGCTGTCCTGGACCCTGCCGGAACTGGCATCCGCCCAGCGGCTGGGCCGCCCGGTGGACTCCCAAAAGTTCGCCGGCATGCAGCTCAAGCACAACATGGACACCGATGAGCAGGTGTACATCGGTGATGCCGATCTCGGCGTGACCGGCCTGGTCAACGCGGCCAGCGTCACCAACGTCAGCAACGCCGTCACCGGCAACTGGGCAACCGCCACTCCGGCGCAGATCCTGGCCGACGTGAACGACCTGCTGAACAGCGTGTGGGCTGCCTCTGGCTTCGCCATCTGCCCCAGTGAACTGCGTCTGGACCCGGTCAACTACAGCCGCCTGGTGAGCCGCATCGTCTCCGATGCAGGCAACATCTCGGTGCTGGAGTTCCTGCGCGTCAACAGCCTGTCCAACGCCATAAACGGTCGGCCGCTGAACATCCAGCCGCTGAAGTGGCTGACCAACCGCGGCACCAGCAACACCAACCGCATGATGGCCTACACCAACGAGCAGGACCGTGTCCGCTTCCCGATGGTGCCGCTGCAGCGCACTCCGCTGGAATACCGTGGCATCCGCCAGATCACCACCTATTACGGCCGCCTGGGCGTGGTGGAAGTGGTCTACCCGGAAACCATCGGCTACCGCGACGGCATCTGAGGAGAGCATCATGGCCAAGCGCAACGTGCTCAAGGCGTTCAAGCTGAACACCCCCGATGGCATCATCGAGTTCGCCGCCGGCACTCAGAAGATCGAGGACAAGCACCTCGATCACTGGTTCGTGCAGGCGCACCTCGAGCAGCCGGAGGACTCGGCTGAAGAGGAGCAGGAAGAAGAGCAGCCGGAGGACGAGGCCGCCGAGCGGCAACGCCTGTTCGCTGAACTGGCCTCGTTCGGCATCAATGTCGGCGGTAACATCCGGCTCGACACTCTGCGCGCCCGCGTCGAGAAAGCTCGCGCAGATGCCGAGAACCCCACGGAGTAACCGATGGACGCCACCAAGTTCCGCCAGGACTTCCCCGAGTTCGCCGACACCACGAAGTACCCGGATTCGGCGGTGAACCTCTGGCTGGACTTGGCCAGCAAGACGCTCCCAGCTGAACGCTGGTGCGACTATCTGGACATCGGCATGGAGCTTTTCGCGGCCCACAACTTGGCGCTGGCCGCCGGCAACCAGGCTACGGCCGCGGTTGGCGGTGCTCCGGGCCAGGTTAAGGGGCCGCTGACCAGCAAGGCAGTCGACAAGGTCAGTGTCGGCTACGACAGCGGCGCGGCCGCGCTGGAGGATGGCGGGTTCTTCAACCTGACCACCTACGGCATCCAGTTCCTGCAACTGGCGCGAATGATCGGTTCTGGAGGCATCCAGCTATGACGATGAAGGTTGTGAAGGATGATGTGAGCAAGGTACTTGCTGCCATCCAGAAGCTAGTCGGTCAGGAAGTTCTGATTGGAATACCCGCCAGCAGCGCAAGCCGTGAAGGTGGCGGCCCCCTCAATAACGCCCAGATTGGGTACATCCACGAGTACGGATCGCCGCAGGCGAACATTCCTGCGCGTCCATTCCTCGAGCCTGGGGTTTCTGAGGCGATGGACAAGATCACGCCACGCATGAAGGCAGCGGCGAAAGCGGCGATGGATGGAGACTCCAGTCGGGTTGACCAGCAGCTGCATGCGGCCGGCCTGCTTGGCCAGATTGGCGCCAAAACAAAGATCGAAAGCGGCGAGTTTGAGCCGCTGAAGCCTGCAACAGTTCGCAAGCGCCGGAAGGCTCGGCGGACTCAATCTATGCGAGCGGACGAGAAGAAATACCTGGAGTTGATCGCTAACGGCGCTACGCCGGAGCAGGCTCAAGAAGAAACCGGCATCAGGCCGCTGCACAACACTGGTGAGTTGGGAGACCACCTGACTTACGTCATCCGCAAGAAGGAATAGCCCTGTGGCCCAGCTCGACGTCACTGAAATCCTCCTCGATCCGGATTTCATGGACACGGGGCTGGTCTGTAAGCGCTCCGTCCAGGTCGTCGGCGATAACGGTCGGGCGACCAACGTCGTGACCTCTACGCCGTTCGCCGGCGTGGTAACCAGCGACAAGGGCGACATCCTCGAACGGATCGCCGGCGGCGAGCGCAAGAAAGGCTCCATCACCATTCACACGATGTTCAGGCTCACCGCCGGGAGCGGCGAGGACAGCATCGCCGACGTCGTCACCTGGCAGGGCCGCGATTACACAGTGGCCAACGTCAACGACTACAGCCACTTCGGCCGCGGCTTCGTCGCCGCCTCCTGCGACCTCCTACCCCTGGCGGGATAACTCATGGCGAACACCTCAGCATCCGGCGGGTACCTGACGCCGGCGGGCTCTCCTACGCCCGCGGACGAGGCGCTGGAGGACATCCTGCAGCCGATGGTGGCCGGGATCACCGGCCTGCCGGGCAAGATGGTCCGGCCGCGCTGGCAGCCGGGCAACCCGAAGCAGCCCGAGCCAACGGTCAACTGGTGCGCCTTTGGCGTGATGCAGACGAAGCCCGACGCCAACCCGGCCATCGAGCATGACGGGTCCGGGGACGGCGCCGACCAGTACCAGCGCCACCAGGATGTGATCCTGCTGGCCACCTTCTACGGGCCCAACGCCCAGGCCTATGGCCAGCTGCTGAGCGACGGCATGTACGTCCCGCAGAACAGCGAGGCCCTGAAAGCGCAGGGTATGGCCTTCGTCGAGGCCGGTGACCTGGTCGCCGCGCCCGATCTGATCAACCAACAGTGGGTCCGCCGCTACGACCTGCGCATCCGGCTCCGCCGGAAGATCGAACGCACCTACCCGGTGCTCAACATCCTGTCCGCTGATACCCCCGTCATCACCGGCTGACTCCATCGGAGAACTCAATGCAAACTCTCGCCGTTTCGGACGTGGTGAGCGTCCAGGTCGTCATGTCTCCCAAGGCGGCGGCCATCCGAGATTTCGGTGCGCTGCTGATCCTCGGCTCCTCGCCGGTGGTCGACGTAAACGAGCGCATCCGCCAATACTCCAGCCTGGATGGCGTGGCCGCCGACTTCGGCACCTCCGCTCCGGAATACCTGGCCGCGAACCTCTACTACAGCCAGTCGCCGCAGCCGGAAACCCTGTTTGTGGGTCGCTGGGCCAAGGCCGCGACCTCTGCACTGCTGAAGGGCGGCGCGCTGTCCGACGCCCAGCAGGCCCTGTCGAACTTCACCGCGGTCACCGCCGGCGGCATGAAGATCACCATCGACGGCACCCTGAAGACCCTGAGTGCAGTCGACCTGTCGGCCGTGACCAACCTGAACGGCGTCGCCTCGGCGGTAACCGCGAAGCTGGGAGCCTCTGGCGTCTGCGTCTGGAATGCCTCCTTCGACCGCTTCGAGATCACCAGCAGCACCACCGGTGTGACCTCGACGATCACCTACGCCGAGGCTCCGGCTTCGGGTACCGACATCTCTGCGTTGCTGGGCCTGGTCACTGGCGTGGCATCCGCTCCGGTGAATGGCGTTGCCGCCGAGTCGTTGGTGGACGCTGTCGCCGAGATCGCCGGAATCTCCAATGCCTGGTATGGCCTGCAGGTCGCCGACGCCACCCTGTCCGAGAGCGATGTGCTCGCAGTGGCCGCCTTCATCGAGGGCTCCGGCCAGTCGCGCATCTTCGGCTACACCACCCAGAACCCGCTGGCTCTGGACGGCACCAGCACCACCGATATCGTGGCGAAGCTGAAGGCCGCGAACTACAAACGCACCTTCGACCAGTTCTCCAGCAGCAGCCCATACGCCGCGGCCTCGATCTTCGGCCGGGCCTTCACCGTGAACTTCCAGGGCAACAACACGACCATCACCCTGAAGTTCAAGCAGGAGCCGGGCGTCACCGCCGAGAGTCTCAACGAGACCCAGGCTGCCGCGCTGAAGGCGAAGAACTGCAACGTCTTCGTCAACTACAGCAACGACACCGCCATCATCCAGGAAGGAGTGATGGCCAACGGGTACTTCTTCGACGAGGTGCACGGCCTGGACTGGCTGCAGAACGACCTGCAGACCGCCGTCTACAACCTGCTGTACACCAGCACCACGAAAATTCCGCAGACCGACCAGGGCATCAACCGGATCGTCACCACGATCTGCCAACGCCTGGACCAGGCTGTCGCGAATGGCCTGGTAGCGCCCGGCCAGTGGAACGGACCGGAGTTCGGTGCGCTGAAGACCGGACAGTTCCTGAGCACTGGCTACTACGTCTACGCGCCGCCGGTGGCGACCCAGTCGCAGGCAGACCGCGAAGCACGCAAGGCCCCCGTCATCCAGGTGGCGGTCAAGCTGGCCGGCGCCGTCCACTTCGTCGACGTCATCGTAAATGTGAATAGGTGATTCATGAACTCAGCCCCGATTGATTTCTTGCGAGAGGCGCTGAGCTACGACCCCGAATCAGGTGTTCTGACATGGAAAGACCGCCCACGATCGCATTTCGCTACCGATCGTGGTCATCGTGTATTCCGGTCTAGAGATGTAGGGAAAGTAGCTGGACATGTGGTGCAGAGCACAGGATATCGGCTGATAAACCTTGGCCAGTATGGGTTCATTGGCGCTCACAGAATTGCTCTGGCTCTGGTTACAGGGGAATGGCCCGAGGTGGTTGATCACATCAATGGCGACCCTTTGGACAACCGACTTTTGAACCTGCGCTCTTGCACCAAAGAACAGAACTGCAGAAACAGGCGGATGAACCGAGGCAATCGGGCTGGGCTGAAGGGTGTATCGGCACATCCAAATACTCCGCGCTGGATTGCACGGATTCAGCACCAAGGAAAACAGCATTACATCGGGACATTTGACACTCCCGAACTCGCACATGCCGCATACGTTGCGGCCTCAAAACGCCTGCACGGCGAATTCGCGAACGCCGGATAAAGGAGATTCAAATTGTCCACTTACTCATTTCTCGATGTGAACGCCACCCTGGTCGGCGCAGGTGCAGTGATCGACCTGGGCGCCGGCGCGGCGACGGCAGAAGAGGGCATCTCCATCGTCGCGGCCGGTGACAAGAACACCATGATGATTGGCTCCGACGGCGAGGGCATGCACTCCATGCACGCCGACAAGTCGGGCCAGGTCACTGTGCGCCTGCTGAAGACCTCGCCGAAGAACGCCCAGCTGATGGCCCTATACGACGCCCAGTCGCTGAGTTCCTCGGCCTGGGGAAACAACGTGATCACCGTGACCAACTCGGCCAACGGCGACACCACCGTGGCGCGCTCCTGTGCCTTCAAGAAGCGCCCGGACCTGAACTACCGCAAGGACGGCGACATCGTGGAGTGGGTATTCGACTCCATCAAAATTGACGGCCTGCTGGGGACTTACTGATGGCTGAATTCACCGTAAGCGGCCAGAACTACCGCACCGCCAAGATCGACGCGATGCGCCAGTTCCACCTCTCCCGCAAGATCGCGCCGGTGATCCCGGCGCTGATCCCAGTCTTCGCCAAGCTGGCCGAGAGCCAGAAGGCGGATGGCGCGAAGCCCTTGAGCAGCGACCTGGTCGCAATGGCTGCACTGTTCGAGCCGTTCGCCGAGGCCGTGGCCACCATGTCGGACGAGACGGCCGAATACGTCATGGGCACCTGCCTGTCGGTGGTCGCCCGGCAACAAGGCACCACCTGGTCGCCGGTCTGGAATGATCGCCAGAAGGTTGTCATGTTCGACGATATCGACAGCGGCGTGATGCTGCAGCTGGCGGCGCACGTCGTCCGCGAGTCCCTGGGCCCTTTTTTGGCCGGACTCCTGTCGACCTCGGCGCAGGGGTAGGGTCAACGGTCGAACTGGCGAAGCTGCCAGACGGCTTGGACTGGCTCCTGCTGCCGGTCGCCGAGGGAATGTGCAAGTACGAATCCCTGCTCGACGGGACGCTGGATCTGGCGGATATCGCCCTGATGAACGACTGCCTCCTGGTGCGCGCCGAGAACAAGGCGCGCCTGCAGAAGGCCATGGAGTCCAAGTAAATGGCCGATTCCGATGTGATCAAGGAGTTCTTGGTCGGCCTGGGATTCAAGGTCGATGAGAAGGGGCTGAAGATCTTCACCGGCGGTATCGACAACGCCACCAAGGCGGTGACCAAACTGGTCACCACGCTGGCCGGCGCTTCGCTGACTGTCGCCGCCGGGGTCTCGGCCTTCGCCTCGAACCTGGAAAGCCTGTACTACGCGGCGCAGCGGACCGGTGCTGCAGCGGATAGCCTGAAGGCCGCCGACTATGCGGCCCGCGACCTGGGGGCCTCTGCCGCTGAGGTGCGCGGTTCGCTCGAAGGCATGGCGCGCTTCCTGCGCGACAATCCGGGCGGCGAGGGCTTCCTCCAGAGCCTGGGCGTCCAGACGCGAGATGCCCGCGGCAACATCAAGGACACCGCCGACATCCTGGTAGGCTTGGGCCAGCGCCTGCGCTCGATGCCCTGGTATCAGGCTAAGCAGTACGCCTCGATCCTTGGCGTCGACGAGAAAACCATGCGCGCCATCATGAATGGCGAGTTCGGCCGAAAGCTGGAGGAGAACCGCAAGAAGCTCGCCGGCGCCGGGCTGAACCAAGCCACCCGCGATGCCCACGAGTTCATGGTGCAGCTGCGCGGCATCGGTCTGCAGTTCGAGACCCTGGGCACCCAGGTGCAGGCCGAGCTGATGCATCGCCTCGGCCCGGAGTTGGAGAAGTTCTCCGCCTGGTTCGAGAAGAACAGTCCGATGATCCGGGACCGGATCGTTGACGTGACCAAGGCACTCGTCGAGTTTGGCGAAGAGTCCGAGCCGTACCTTGAGGCTGTCTACAAGTTCTTCGTTGACTTGGACAAAGCAACTGATGGCTGGAGCACGAAGATCATCGTAGTGCTGGGGCTTATGCGTGCGCTCGGCCTTACGTCTCTGGTAACCGGAATTCTCAAGCTGGCGGGCGCGTTCCTGAAACTTGGGAAAGGAATTGGTGCAGCCGAGACTGCCGCTGGTGGTGGTGCTCTGAGGAAGCTGGTAATGGCAATTGGGCCTACCGCTGCCTTTGTCGCGGGGATGCTCTATTCGCCTGACCTCAATGAAGGCGAAGACAAGGAAGTGGCGCGCATTCGCCGCGAGCGCGGCCTGCCTGATCAGGAGCCGAAGACTCCCGGCCTGGATGCAATGGCCAACGCCTGGCGCACCCTGCAGGGCGTCGACAAGGACAAGTCGACCTTCGCCATGGACTTTTTCCAGGCGCAAGGCTGGAAGCCGCATCAGGCCGCCGGAATCGTTTCCAATCTGGCCGCCGAGAGCAATCTGAACCCCCATGCCATTGGCGACTGGGGACGGGCTGCGGGGATTGGTCAATGGCATCCCGACCGCCAGCAGGCGTTCGAGAAGTTCGCAGGCTTCAGCCTGCACGACCCGCGAGCGGACTTCATGAAGCAGCTGGAGTTCGTCCAGTACGAGCTGACCCAGGGCGCCGAGCAGAAGGCAGGGAAGCTGCTGATGGCTGCCCAGAACGCCCAGGATGCCGGCGGGGTTGTGTCGCGCTACTACGAGCGGCCAGCCGCTACCGAGGTTGAAGCCGCGAAGCGCGGCCAGATGGCTGTGCAGCTAAATCAGACAACCAATATCAACGTGTCCGGTGGATCAGATCCGAATTCTACCGCCCAGGCCGTCGCCGGTGCTCAGGGCCGTGTGAACGAGGAAATGGTCCGAAGCACCAGTACGGCGGTGAACTGATATGCCCAACTTTGCAGGACTGATCTCGATCGACCCGAAGCGCTCCATCGGGCCCATCACTGCGATGGTCACTCTGGAAGAGCTCAGCACCGACAACCTGCAGATCACCGAGCACCCCGTGGAGCTCGGTGCCAACATCAACGACCACGCCTTCAAGCAGCCGGCAGAGGTGGTGATTCGCTGTGGGTGGAGCAATTCGAGCCTTGGCAGCCTGATCTCCGGGCTGCGCCAGGCGGTTTCGACCATTTTCGGCGACTCCGCCTTCGGCTCTGATTACGTGTCGGGTGTCTACAACCAGTTACTGGCATTGCAGGAATCGCGTATTCCGTTCGACGTGTCGACCGGCAAGCGCACCTACCAGAACATGCTGATGCGCAGCTTGGCACTGACCACCGACCCTCGGACCGAATACGCGCTGATGTGCACGGTGGTCTGCCGGCAGGTGATCATCGTGCAGACGCAGGCGACGACGCTGCCGCCGCGTGATGCCCAGGCGAACCCGCAGGGCACGGGCGAAGTGTCCAACATGGGATCGAAGCAAACGGCTGAGGCCTTTCCAGCGCCTGGCGGCTGGCAACCGCCGAACGGAACGGGGTGATCGATGGCGAACTTCGAGATTCCCCTGTCGCCCGAGGGGCAGCGCTTCAGCATCACATTGAGCGGCGTCGAGTATCAGCTGCGGGTGCAGTGGCGGAATGCCGTGGACGGCGGTTGGGTGTTGGATATCGCCGACGCCGGCGGCACGCCCATCATCAACGGCATCCCTCTGGTGACGGGCTGCAACTTGCTGGCGGCCTATGCGCACCTGGGATTCACCGCTGCGCTGTGGGTGCAGACGACCGCCGAGCCTGATGCGGTGCCCACGTTCGATAACCTGGGCGTAGGCTCGCATCTCTATTGGTGGACTGAGGGCTAGAAGAAGAACACTTTCATGATCAGGTAGCAGACGAAGATGATGAAGGCGAGCTTCATTAGGACAACTACCAACTGAAAGAAGCCGGCCACGAATGAGACTGGAGATACCTTTCGTTGCCGGGGTGCGCCTACGCCGCCTGAAATCTTCGTGCGGTATGAGAGACCGGTGCCAGGTATGCCTGCATTGGTGTGCACGCCTTTTTTGCCGACGTTCACAGACGCGCCGCGTTTCCCAACAGTAGTGCTAACGCCTCCCTTGGAGATGTTCAGCTTGATACCTGGCGCTACTTTGATGCTCTTTCTGAACCTGAATCCCATCAGAATTCCCTCTCTTATGGTCTAAACCTAATGAGCGTACCCCAATACCTGCGCCAAATCAGCCTGAAGATCGGCAACGACCAGGAAGGCCTCGACCTGTCCAATCTGCGCATCCGGTTCTCGGTGCGCCGTGGAGATGTCTCGACGCCAAACACGGCCGACATCCGCGTTTATAACGTCAGCGCCGAGACTGCCAAGAAGGCTGACCTACGGGAGTTTTCCCGGCTGGTCCTGCAGGCAGGCTACGCCGGCAACTTTGGGGTGATCTTCGACGGCACCATCAAGCAAGTGCGGCGCGGCCGGGAAAGCCAGACCGACACTTACTTGGATATCACGGCAGCGGATGGCGACAGCGCCTACAACTGGGCCGTGATCAATACGTCGCTGGCCGCTGGGTCTACGCCAGAAGACCACCTTCAGGCCGCCATGAAGGCAATGGAGTCGCGCGGTATCACGATGGGTGAGCGGCCGCCGCTACCGACCAACAAGCTGCCGCGCGGCAAGGTCATGTTTGGCATGACGCGCGACTACCTGGATGCCCTGGGGAAGACGCAGGACATCAGCTGGAGCTTCCAGGACGGCAAGATGACGCTGATCCCGAACACCGCCTACCTGCCCGGCGAGGCCGTGGTGGTTAACTCGGAAACAGGGATGGTGGGCCTGCCGGAGCAGACCCAAAACGGTGTCAATGTGAAGATGCTGCTGAATCCTGCGGTTCGCTGCGGTCGCCGGCTGCAGATCAACAACGCCAGCATTCAACGGCTACGGCTTAGCCCGGCCGAGCTAGATGAAGCTGATGTACGCTTTATGCTTCAGCAGATAAACCTGGATGCTGACGGGTTCTATAAAGTTTTGGTCGCAAATCACGTCGGCGATACGAGAGGTAATGAGTGGTATACCGACGTGATCTGCATATCTGTAGATACAACGGTTAGCAATCAGGGAATGGTCAAGGCCGGGGTCGGGATACCAGGAGTTATTGCTGAGCCAGGCCCCGTCAAACCCTATGGCTAATGTCGCTTGTAAATGGACTTAACGATCCTGGCGTTTCCTTTCTTGTCCACCTCAGCCACTACATAGGCTGACTCTGATGACCGCCTCGTCATTCCATTCTCGAAAACAATTACCACCTCGCCGCCAAGAAGCTTTCCCCAGCACGCCTTCATTGGGATGGCTATGGCGGTGGTGGTGTATTCACGCATGTCTTTGGCATTGACGATCGGAAGCTGGCAGGGGCGGTCCAGGTAGAGCACTTGCTTTGCGGATCGCGCATCAAACTCTTCGCCCACGTATTGCCTGCCTTCGCCCGGATCGAAAAGAACTGTTTCTGCAAAAGCAGGCGCTGCTACCAGCAGAGCGCCCATCAAAATTGCTTTCTTCACGGTGACTCTCCTTGAATCCTCTTGAACGAATGGACGACCCAATCCGTTGGCTTGCCGTGGCTTTCAACGGCCTGCAGTCGAAACTATGGACCGCGCTACCGGGAATTATCCAGAGCTTCGACGCGGTTGCCATGACGTGCGTGGTGCAGCCGGCCATCCAGGCCCTGGTGCGCGACGAGGCCGGCAACCTGTCGCCGGTCAACCTGCCGCTGCTGCTGGACTGCCCGGTGCAGTTCCCGGCCGGCGGTGGCTGCACGCTCACCTTCCCGGTAAAGCCGAACGACGAGTGCCTGGTGGTGTTCGCCTCGCGCTGCATCGACTCCTGGTGGCAGTCAGGCGGCATCCAGGCGCAGGCCGAACTGCGCATGCACGACCTGTCCGACGGGTTCGCTCTGCTGGGCTTTCGGTCTCAGCCGCGGGTCATCGGCGCCGTGAGCACCAACTCGGCTCAGCTCAGAAGCGATGACGGTATCGCCTTTGTCGAGATCAATCCGAGCACGCATGCCGTGAACGCCACCACGACTGGTCCGATGGCGCTCTCTGCGCCTCTGGTCACGATCAACGGGGACGTGAAGGTGAACGGTCGCGTCGACACCACCGGTGACGTAAAGGCCGGGACAATCAGCTTGCAGTCCCACCGAACCTCTGGCGTTACCGCAGGGACGGGCACAAGCAGCACCCCGGTACCGTAATTGGCCTCCTATATGGACAAAAAACCTCACTAGTACAGAGACAGAAAGCAAAAGCCCCGAGTGCTCGCAACACTCGGGGCTTTTTATTCCAACCCCCATCAGACCTGGGAGAAGAAATTGGATGAATTTTAACCTCAATGTAGAGGTACGCAAAGTGCTACAGCTCATCGCTAAAACGCCCTGCCTGCGCCGCATGGCGTGGACTGTTCTACTGATCGGCGTGATGTGGGCATCCGCCCCGCTGGTCACTGCCGTGCGCTGGTGGTGACGATGCGATACCGAAAGCTCGATGCCGACGGCGACTACACCTTCGGCGGTGGCCGTGCGGATTTCCTCGTGGATTCCCCGGAGGCGGTTGGCCAGGCCGTGCTGACGCGCCTGCAGCTCTTCAAGGGTGAGTGGTTCGTCGACACTGCCGACGGCACGCCTTGGCAGACCGAAGTGCTTGGCGAACACACCAGGGCGACATACGACATGGCCATCCGGAATCGAATCCTCGGCACCCAGGGCGTAGAGCAGATCGACAGCTACGACAGCGAGTTCGAGCCGAACAGCCGGAAGCTGACGATCACCTGCACGATCACCACGGCCTACGGCCAGACCACTATCAGCGAGACGCTCTGAATGGCCTCTTCGACCGCACCGATCATCGACGCCAACGGCATCTCGGCGCCCAGCTATGCCGAGGTGTTGGACTACCTCCAGCAGCAGTACCGCTCGATCTACGGGGCGGACGTCTATCTTGGCAACGACAGCCAGGATGGCCAATTCCTGGGCGTGCTCGCGTTGGCCATCAGTGATGCGAACGCCGCGACCATCGCCGCCTATAACTCGTTCTCTCCGCTGACTGGGCAGGGCAACGGCCTGTCCAGCAACGTGAAGATCAACGGGATCGCGCGTGCGGTGGCCACGAACTCCCAGGTGGATCTAAAGGTCGTCGGCCAGGCTGGCACCGTGATTACTCAGGGTATCGCCCGGGACGTGGCCGGCTTCAACTGGGCACTTCCGGCCACCGTGACGATCCCGCCGGGGGGCGAAATCACCGTCACAGCTACCTGCACCGAGATGGGCGCAATCTCCGCCGGCATTGGCCAGGTCAATGTGATCGCGACGCCGACGCGCGGCTGGCAGACGGTCACCAACCCTTCAGCGGCCGACCCTGGCGCTCCGGTTGAGACTGACTCAGCCCTCCGCCAGCGGCAGCAGGTATCGGTGGCGCTTCCTTCTCGGACGGTGCTGGAGGGAACCTCGGGGGCGGTGGCGAACATCGTCGGCGTGACTCGCCTGGCTACCTACGAAAACGACACCAACTCGACGGACGCCAACGGCATTCCCGCGCACTCTATCTCGCTCGTGGTGGAGGGAGGGGATGCCGCCGCCATCGCGCAGGCGATCGCCGACAAGAAAACTCCAGGAACCGGCACCTATGGGACAACGTCGCAAGGCGTGACGGATGTGTACGGCCGTCCGCTGACCATTCGCTTTTACCGGCCAACCTACCAAGCCCTGACGGTTGCACTGACGATTAAAGCCTTGGCTGGCTACAGCTCAGTCACTGGCGCAGCCGTCCAACAAGCCGTTTCTGACTACATCAACTCGGTGGCAATAGGCGGCGGTCTGAGCAAGTCGGTGGAGTGGGCGGACGCGATCACCGCAGCGAACAGCGTTCCGAACAACACCACCTTCAAGATCACCAGCCTGGCGCTTGCTGGACCGGGCGGGGCAGGTAGTCCAGACGTGCCGCTCGCATTCAACCAGGCAGCCCAGTGCTCTCCATCCGCTGTAACGATAACGGTGACCTGACCCATGGCGAGCCTTTCCGATTATCTCGCGCTGATCACTACGGAGCACGCCGACAAGCCGAAGTACATGGCGATGATCGAGGCGGTGCTGGGCCCGATGGTCGACGCTCTGAACTCCTCGGCGCAGCTCCCTAAGGACTTCGACCTGGACCAGGCAATCGGCGCGCAGCTGGATGTCGTTGGGCTCTGGGTTGGCATAGGTCGCCGGGTGAATACGCCCCTAGTGGGCGTCTATTTCGCCTTCGATACGGCGGGCGTTGGGCTTGATCAGGGCGTCTGGAAAGGGCCGTACGATCCTGACAGTGGCGTTGTTGAGCTCGACGACGAAACCTATCGGATCCTGATCAGGGCGAAGATCGGTGCGAATCGTTGGGACGGCACGATGAGTGGCTCAAAGGCGATTCTCGATCTGGTTTTCGGCGGCGACACCTACGTATTTCTCCAAGACAACCAGGACATGTCGATGACCATCGGCGCTTCCGGAGAGCCTCCGTCCGCCATTGCCCTAGCCCTGCTTACCGGCGGCTACATCCCGATCAAACCAGAAGGCGTCCGCGTGGACTACTACGTCGTCACCAATACAGACGCTCCTCTATTCGGTTTCGACGTTTCCAACCAATTCATCTCCGGCTTCGACCAAGGAAGCTGGGGAACTGTCTACTCCTGACGGGAGCACTACATGGCAACTAACGATTTCCTGCCGTTCGCCGGCGGGGCGGGTTCGAACGTCCTCACTCAGGCAGCCTATGCAGCCCTGGCCGCCAGAACGGCTGGCTTTTCTGCTGGCGTGGCAAAGTCAGCCGAGCTGAATAAGGTTTGGCGGCAGTCCTCGATTATGGCTGCCGTTCTCGCTCAACTCATCGCCGATAACACGGGTGCTGATGTTATCGATGATGGTACGACCGCAACCATTCTGGACGGGTTGAAGAGTGCTACTGCGGGGCGCCTGATTGGCGTGCGCGTATTCAGTACGGCTGGATCATCTGTCTATACCCCAACGACAGGCACAAAATCCGTGGTGGTCGAAGCAGTCGGCGCTGGTGGTGGTAGCGGTGGAGCACCGGCTACGAACGCTTCCCAGAGCGGCCTTTCGGCTCCTGGCAGTAATGGAGCTTATGCGAAGGCCCGTTATCTCTCTGGTTTCTCCGGCGTGACCGTAACGGTGGGGGCAGGAGGAAGTGCAGGCGGGCCAACCACGGCAGGCGGGAACGGCGGCACCACGTCCTTTGGCGCCCTTCTGTCGTGCCCAGGTGGCCGCGGGGCGGGTACCGGCGTGCTAGTTGGAGCCACCCCGGTCATTTCGCTTGGCGGCTCTGGCTCTGGATCTCCAACAGGCTCCGGGATACTGCAGGCCATCGGATCATTCGCAAGCAACAACGCTTTGGGGGCGGCCTGGGGGAATGCCACAGGATTCCTCCCTCTGCAAACCACTCCCATTGGCGCTGGTCTCGGAGCGAGTGGTGTTTACACGGGGGCAAGCGCATCTGCAGTTAATGGCAACACCGGCGAAAACGGCTGTGTCATCGTTTGGGAGTACGCATGATGAAGACCTATGCACGCATTGATGGTGTCGAGGTCGTTGAGCTGTTTGCGACCGATGGCGATATCACGGAAATGTTCCATCCGGACCTGGTGTGGGTAGAGATCCCGGAGAATGCAGATCCTTTAGTTGGCTGGGTCTATGAAGACGGAGAGTTTTCTCCGCCGCCACCACCGACTGAAGAAGAGCTTGAGGCGATTGCAGGTGGGCATCGAGCAGCCCTTATGGTCTGGGCGTCTCAGCAAATTGCACCGCTGCAGGATGCCGTCGACCTCGAAGAAGCAACCACGAGCGAACAAGCTGAACTCAAGGCTTGGAAGCAGTACCGCATTTCACTGAACCGACTTGACCAGCAGCCTGGCTGGCCGACAGATATTCAGTGGCCAGTTGCGCCGGAGGTGGAGTGATGCCCCTCACTGAAGCGCAACTCCTGCGCATCCTCCCGAACGCCGGCCCTCGAGCCGGCGTTTTCGTTCCTGCGCTCAACCGCGCGATGCAGCGCTACCGGATCGACTCGCCGGTACGCCAGGCCGCTTTCCTCGCTCAGATCGGCCACGAATCTGGCCAGTTGCGCTACGTGCGCGAGATCTGGGGCCCGACGGCGGCGCAGCAGCGCTACGAGGGCCGGAAGGACCTGGGCAATACCCAGCCGGGCGACGGGGCCAGATTCAAGGGCCGCGGCCTGATCCAGATTACCGGCCGGGAGAATTACCGGAAAGCTGGCGCCGCCCTGGGCCTACCGTTGCTCGACCAGCCTGAACTGCTGGAGCAGGCCGAGTGGGCAGCTGCATCTGCCGCTTGGTGGTGGTCGAGCCACGGCCTGAACGAGCTGGCCGATGCCGGCCGCTTCGAGGACATCACCCGGCGCATCAACGGTGGCCTGAACGGTCAGGCTGATCGCCTGGCGCTCTGGGAGAAGGCGAAGGCGGTGCTGGCATGACCTGGCTGCTCAGCTACTGGAAGCCCCTGGCCCTGGTAGCGGTCCTGCTCTGCGCCTTCGCTTCTGGCTGGCTTTCAAACGGCTGGAGGCTGGGCCAGCAGATCGAGCAGCAGCAGGCCGCTTTCCAGGCTGATCTGAGTACGATCAACCTCGCCACGGCAAAGGCCCAGCAGGAAGCCAACGAACAGCGTCAGGCGCTTGCCAAGGCTGTCCAGCAGGATTCCGCTACCCGATACCAGGAGTACACCGATGCCCAGCATCAGAATGCTCAGCTTCGTGCTGACCTGCTCACTGCTCAGCGCAGGCTGTCAGTCAAGGTCAGTGGTTGCAGTTCCTCCACCGACGTGTCCACCGCCGCCGGCACCGGAGGCGTGGATCATGCAGACGGTCGAGCCGACCTTGACCCAGGATCTGCTGATCGAATTGTCGCCATAGCCAATCGAGGTGACGATGCCATCCGGCAGTTGATGGCGTGCCAGGGGTATGTCAGGAAAATCTTGGGGGAGTAGGGCGCCCAGAACGGAGGCTCAATCCCACGGCGTGATGCTGTCAGCCCACTCCTGCATCATGCCGCGCCGCTGCTCCAGGTAGGTCGCGTGGTTGTAGGTCTCACGGATGATGCTGGGATCGGTGTGGGCCAGTTGCTTTTCGATCCAGTCGCGGTTGTAGCCGCGGTGGTTCATTTCCGTCGAGAACATGTGCCGGAAGCCGTGCGGTGACTGCTGGCCGCGGTAGCCGCAGGCATTCATGGTCTCGGTGGCGTAGTTCACGCCCATTGGCCGACTGATGTCGTTCCGGTTCGGGAAGACATACTGGAGTCCCTTGGAGAAGGGCAGCATGGATTCCAGTAGTTGGATAGCCTGGCGCGACAGCGGGATGACGTGGTCGCGACGCGCCTTCATCCTGGTGGCCGGGATAGTCCAGGTTGCCGATTCAAGGTCGATCTCGGCCCACTCGGCATAGCGCACCTCTCCAGGCCTGCAGGCGGTGTAGATCATCAGTAGCGTGGCCGTGATGTACATGTGGCCAGTTTCGCATTCACGGATGGCCTTCATGATCCTCGGCATCTCGTCGAAGTCGACGAATGGCCGGTGCTTATAGACGTCTATCTTCTCAGTGACGGTATGCATCTCTGCTGTCGGGTTGGATTCAGCCACGCCGGTGGCGATGGCGTACTTGAACACCTGGCCAATCCATTGTCGTGTCTTAACTGCCGAGGTGATGGCGCCCCTGTCCTCGATCTTCCTGATCAGCGTGATGATCTCGGCTCGACTGATGGACTTGATCTGGCGCTTACCGAAGGCCGGCAGAACGTCATTGTCCATCGCAATCCGAATTCCCTTCCTTGTTCCCTCCGCAATATCTCCCTCCCTGAACTTGAACCATTCCTCATAGACCTTCTTGAAGGTCTGGCCGCTGGCCTCAAGTCTCTCCGTTTTCTTTTCCTTCCTTGATTCGCGCGGATCAATTCCGTTTGCGACCTCCTCGCGGGCCTCGTCCCGACGCGTTCGTGCCTCCTTCAATCCGATCTCGGGGTATGTCCCCAGCGATATGCGAGCCTGCTTGCCCAGCCAGGTGAAGCGGAAGTGCCAGCTTTTCACGCCGCTGGCGGCGATATAGAGAGTGAGCCCGAGAGAGTCGGCAAGCGTGTAAGCCTTTTCCTTTGGCTTGGCTTGCCGCACGGCGGTGTCCGTGAGCGCCACTAGTACATTCTCCAGTCCGGTTCAGTTGGGTGTACTGGAGGATGTACTAATTGGCGTGGGCTGGGAAGGTTCTTCGTGACACTCGGTGACACTGCGAATCCTGCTGAAGAAGCGCTTTTGCAGGTTTCGTGGTGCTCGCCGGTTTTTGGCGGGAAGGAAAAGTGGAACCCTTGAACAGTTCCAAGAGGTGGCCTTCAGATCATCAGTGGGCAATTGCAACCGCTCATTGTACCCACTTTGCCCGCCGCCCGGGCACACCCCGTCGGCGGCTCAGCGCGTCAACTCGACCTGGACTTCCTCGCCCTCGCGCAGCATCAGCGGCGCCATGACGGTGGCGCCCACCGTGGTCGGGCCGTTGGCGCCGGTGGTTTCCCAGGTCACTTCGCAGCTCAGGTAATAGCGCCCCGCCGGCACCTGGGCGAAGCTGAAACGGCCCTCGGCGTCGGCGCGCACCGTGCGGGTGTAGATCTTCGCCCGGGTGTCGGGCTCGCCTAGCGGCCGCCGCTCCTGGTAGGCCTTGTACAGCGGCGCCATGTAGCGCGTCGCCGGGATCAGCGCCACGTCCTTGCCGGCCGCCGGCTTCAGGGTGCCAGCGCGGGTCTTGAGGAAGGCGCGGCCGTCGATCCTGCCGTTGCCGTGGACCGCCAGCGCCTGGTACTCGGCGCTGGGGAACTCGCCGAAGTTCAGCGGCCGGCCCTGGTTGGGCGAGATGCAGCCGGCCAGGGCGAGGCCGAGCAGGGCGACGAACAGGTGACGCATGAAGGCTTCTCCGGGGCATGGGCTATGCGTCTGCAAAGATAGCCCAGGCCCGGCTCACTTGAGGTCCAGGCGCCTGGCCAGGCGGTTCAGGTTGGCCCGGTCCACCCCCAGTTCGCGGGCCACGGCCGCCCAGTTGCCGGTGTGGCGCTGCAGGCTGGCGGCGATCAGCTGGCGCTGGAAGTCGTCCAGCGCGGTGCGCAGTTCGATGCCGGGTTTGGGCAGTTCGCGGGCGGGTGCTGTCTTGCCGGCTTCCGGCAGGTGCAGGCCCTGTTCGAGGCCGAGGTCGTCGAGCTCCAGGGTGAGGATGCGCGGGCGTTCGGGGCTTGAGGCCAGGGCCTTGAGCGAGGCGCGGCCGATCAGGTGTTCCAGTTCGCGCACGTTGCCCGGCCAGGGGTAGCCGAGCAGGGCGGCCTGGGCCTCGGCGCTCAGGCGCAGGCTGCGCAGGCCCAGGCGCGGGCGGTTCTGTTCGAGGAAGTAGCCGGCCAGCAGCAGGATGTCGTTGCCGCGCTCGCGCAGCGGCGGCACGCGCAGCGGGTAGACGCTCAGGCGGTGGTAGAGGTCGGCGCGGAAGCGCCCGGCGCGCACTTCCGCGGCCAGGTCGCGGTTGGTGGCGGCGATCAGGCGCACATCCACGCGGTGCTCGCGGTCCGAGCCCAGGCGCTGCAGTTGGCCGCTCTGCAGCACGCGCAGCAGCTTGGCCTGGATCGCCAGGGGCAGCTCGCCCACTTCGTCGAGGAACAGGGTGCCGCCGTCGGCCAGTTCGAACTTGCCGCGGCGCTCGCCCACGGCGCCGGAGAAGGCGCCGCGCACGTGGCCGAAGAGTTCGCTCTCCACCAGGGTTTCCGGCAGCGCCGCGCAGTTCAGGCTGATCATCGGCTGGGCGTGGCGCAGCGAGCGCTGGTGGATGGCCTGGGCCACCAGTTCCTTGCCCACGCCGGTCTCGCCGGTGACCAGCACGCTGAGGTCGCTGCCGGCCACCAGCTTGATCTCGTCCACCAGTTGGCGGTGCGCCGGGCTCTGCCCGACCAGTTCGCGCGGGGCCTCGCCGGCGGCGCGCTGGTAGGCGTCGGCGCGCTGCTGTTCGTGTTCGGCGCGCAGGGTGAGGTCGAGCATGCGCTGGCTGGCCTTCACTGTGGCCGCCGCCAGGCTGGCGAAGGCCTGCAGGTTGTCCAGGTCGCCGCTGGAGAAGCGCCCGGGCTCGAGGGCGTCGAGGGTCAGCAGGCCCCAGGGCTGCTCGTCGAGGTACAGCGGGCAGCCCATGCAGTCGTGCACTTCCAGGTGCACGCCTTCCACCAGGCCGTCGTAGGGGTCGGGCAGGCCGCAGTTGGCGTCGAACAGGGTAGGGCCGGGGCGTTCCAGCAGGGCCTGCAGGCGCGGGTGTTCGGCGATCTTGAAGCGGCGGCCGAGGGTGTCCGGGCTCAGGCCGTCCACTGCCAGGGGCACCAGTTGCTCGCCTTCCAGGCGCAGCAGGGCGCTGGCGTCGCAGGGCAGCAGTTCGCGCAGGGCTTCCAGCAGGCGGCGGTAGCGTTCTTCGTCGGGCAGTTCGCGGGACAGGTCGTCGACCAGGGGGAGCAGGGTGGCAAGCAAGGGGTTGCTGGTCATTCTGACCTCTATGTAGTCCGTATGACTCGAATGATTGCTGGTCATTATGACTTCTGGCGCCGCGGAAGTCCCGCGAATACTGGGCGCCGGCCTTGGCACGTTTTCTGAAGGATTACAGGCAGTTCCCACCCTGTCTTGCGTTCCAAGGAGATCCGCATGCTGTCCAACGAACAACGCACCCTGATCAAGGCGACCGTCCCGCTGCTGGAAACCGGTGGCGAAGCCCTGACCCGGCACTTCTACCAGTTGATGCTGACCGAGTATCCGCAGGTGCGTCCGCTCTTCAACCAGGCCCACCAGGCCTCCGGCGACCAGCAACGGGCCCTGGCCAACGGCGTGCTGATGTACGCCCGCCACATCGACGAGCTGGAGCGCCTCGGCCCGCTGGTGGGGCAGATCGTCAACAAGCACGTGTCGCTGCAGATTCTGCCGGAACATTATCCCATCGTCGGCGCCTGCCTGCTGCGTGCCATCCGCGAAGTGCTGGGCGAGGAGATCGCCACCGACGAGGTGATCGCCGCCTGGGCCGCCGCCTACCAGCAACTGGCCGACATCCTGATCGGCGCCGAGGAGTCGGTATACGCCCGCAATGCCGCCGAAGAGGGTGGCTGGCGCGGTGCGCGGCGCTTCCGCGTGGCGCGCAAGGTGGCCGAGAGCGAGGAGATCACCTCCTTCTACCTGCAACCGGTGGACGGCGGCGCGCTGCTGGACTTCGAGCCGGGCCAGTACATCGGCCTGCGCCTGGACCTGGATGGCGAGGAAGTGCGCCGCAACTATTCGCTGTCGGCCCCGGCCAACGGCCGCGAGTACCGCATCAGCGTCAAGCGCGAGCCCGAGGGCAGGGTTTCCAACTACCTGCACGACCAGGTCCGGGAAGGCGACGAGATCGACCTGTTCCCGCCGGCCGGGGACTTCGTCCTGGGCGACAGCGACAAGCCGCTGGCGCTGATCACCGCGGGCGTCGGCATTACCCCGTCGCTGGCCATGCTGCAGCAGGCGCTGGACGCCGGCCGCGTGGTGCACTTCATCCACTGCGCGCGCCACGGCGGCGTGCACGCCTTCCGCGAGTTCATCGAGAACCAGGCGCGCAAGCACCCGACGCTGCTGCACTTCTTCTGCTACAGCGAGCCGCGCGAGCAGGACCAGGCCGATGCCGAGGGCTTCATCAGCCAGCAGTTGCTGAGCAACTGGCTGCCGGAGCAGCGCGACCTGGACGCCTACTTCCTCGGGCCCAAGCCGTTCATGGCCCAGGTGAAGCGCCTCCTGCGCGAGCTGGGCGTGCCGGAAAAGCAGTGCCACTACGAGTTCTTCGGCCCCGCCAGCGCGCTGGAGGCCTGAGGCTAGACCGGCCGGCCCATGTGGGCCGGCCACCTCGAACTACCGGAGGTGTGTGATGAAAGGCTTCTTCGCCTGTCCGCAACGCAATCTCAGCCATTCCAACGCCCTGCTCAGCGCGGGGGCCGCTATGCTGCTGGGAGGCATCTTCGGCGCCTATTTCATCGACGCCTTTCTCAACCTGCCGCAACTGGTGGCCGCCCACGCCCTGACCGTCCTCGGGCCGACCGCCATCAAGCTGGGCTACGTGCTGCGCCTGATCGCCCAGCGGCAGATGCGCCAACCAGGCTGGGAGGTCTGTTGTGCTGTTGGTTGATCGCAAGGTTCTATTGGCGATTCCGCCGCTGTGGCGGCTGGGTTTCCGCCCTTTCTTCCTCGGCGGGGCGCTGTTCGCGGCGCTCGCCATATTCCTCTGGCTCGCCGCACTGGCCGGCTGGCTGCCCGCGTGGCAGCCGCTGGGCGGCTGGCTGGGCTGGCACCGCCACGAGATGGTGTTCGGCTTCGCCCTGGCGATCATCGCCGGCTTCCTGCTCACCGCGGTGCAGACCTGGACCGGCCGCCCGGGCCTTAGTGGCGCTCCGTTGCGCAACCTGGCCCTGCTCTGGCTGGCGGCACGGCTGGCCTGGCTGCTGGGCGCGCCCTGGTGGCTGGCCACGGTGCTGGAGCTGGCCTTCCCGCCGGCCCTGGCCTGGTTCGTCGGCCGCAGCCTCTACCAGGTGCGGCAGACGCGCAATTACCCGGTGCTGATGGTGCTGGTCCTGCTGACCCTGGCCGACGCCCTGGTCATGGCCGGACAGGCGCTGGGCAACGAGGCCTGGCAGCGTGGCGGCGTTCTGGCTGCGCTGTGGCTGGTGGTGGCGCTGATGAGCCTGATCGGCGGGCGGGTGATTCCCTTCTTCACCCAGCGCGGCCTGGGACGTACCGCCCAGGTGCCGGCCTGGCCGTGGCTGGACTGGGCGCTGCTGCTGGGTGGCGCGCTGCTCGCGGTGCTCAGCGCCACCGGCCCGGCGTTGCAACCGGGGCCTGTGCTGGCGCTGCTCTTCGGCCTGCTCGGCCTGGGCCACCTGGTGCGCCTGGTGCGCTGGTACGACCGCGACCTGTGGAGCGTGCCGCTGCTGTGGTCGCTGCACCTGGCCTATGCCTGGATGACCCTGGCGCTGTTCGGCCTGGCGGCTTCCGCGGCCGGCGTGGCGCTGCCCTCCAGCCTGCCGCTGCACGCGCTGACCGTGGGCGGCGTCGGCGGACTGATCCTGGCGATGATCGCCCGCGTCAGCCTCGGCCACACCGGCCGCGCGCTGCAGCCGCCGAAGGCGATGGCCTGGGGCTTCGCCCTGCTCAACCTGGGCGTGGTGGCGCGGGTGCTGGTGGTCTGGTGGCTGCCGCTGGGTGGCTTGCTGCTGGCGGCGCTGTGCTGGTCGCTGGCGTTCCTGATCTTCGCCGGGTACTACGGGCCGATGTTGTGGAAGGCCCGGATCGACGGGCAGCCGGGGTAGGGGCGGCTCGGCTTCTCGTAGGAGCGAGCTTGCTCGCGAACAGGCTCCGCAGCGGGGTTTGTTCGCGAGCAAGCTCGCTCCTACGAAGAGCATCTCGGTGCGGTCGGTAAGACAGTTGCTCCTGCGCAACTGTTCTTCGTTGGCCGGGACGCGCACCGAACCCTTGTAGGAGCGCGCCCTGCGCGCGAATCGAGAGCAGGGCCCGCTACAACGGCACCAACCTTTCTCCCAGGCGCCCGCCGTCGACCAGTTCGAGGAATTCGTCGCCCATCCGCCGGCTTTCGTCCATCGCCTTGTTCCAGTAGCGCTCGCGGCCGGCGTCGTCGCCCAGGTAGCGCTTGAAGTCCTTGCGGTCCGGCAGCTTGTTGTGCGGCAGGCGCGCCAGGTATTCGCGCGACGGCGCCAGCAGCAGCACGTCCTGCAGGCGGGTGGCGTCGCCGCGGCGCCAGGGCAGGCCCTTGTCGAACCAGCCGGGGATGACCTTGTCGGTGAAGTGCGGGTAGAGCACCACGCCGTCGGTTTCGTAGGGCAGGTCCAGGTGGTAGTCGAGCAGCCCGCCGTCGCGGTAGGTGCCCGGGCCGGCGCCGGGGATGTCGCGCACGCCCTGCATGACCATGGGAATGGAGCCGGAAGCGAGCAGCGCGTGGCGCAGGTTGCCGACGTCCAGCGGCAGGCAGCGCGAGGGGAAGTCCCGCAGCGGCGCCAGCGGCGGGGCCAGGCGCGCGTCGTGGAGGATCACCCGTTCGAAGTGGCGGTGCAGGTGGCGGCGGCCGAGCAGGTTGTCGCGGATCACCGCGCCCAGGCCTAGGCCGAGCGCGCGCTTGCCGTCGTCGGCCAGGCGCCCGTGGCTCTTCACCACCACCACGTTGAGGCGGTAGTGCGGGTTGGCCAGCACGCTGGCGTCCTGCCCGGCGAGCAGGTCGTCGAGCATCCGCGTGCAACTGGCCGAGACCTCGGCTATGTCCGCATTGCGCGAGAAGCGCTGCTGCGCGTACAGCTCGCCCAGGCGGCGGATGCCGGCGGCGGCGTCCGCCAGGCAGGCGCTGGCGAAGCGCCAGGAGCCGATCGAGGCGCCGATCAGCGAGCGCTCGCGCGGCGCGCGCGGCAGCCATTCGCCGAACAGCGCCAGGTCCAGCCCCTGGATGCCCAGCGCCTTCGGCCCGCCGGCGGCGCCGGGGAGGATGCCGACGTCGGCGGGGCTCAGGCCGCGCTCGCGGATGCGCCGCAGGGCGCGGGCGCCGGCCTTGAGGGTGAGGGCGGGGGACTTGATGTGGATGGCTGTCATGGGGGCACTCTCTGGCGAGCCGCCGATTATAAGCGCTGTATTTTCCTAGGCAGCATCCTTCATCCGGTGAATGATCCGTCCTGCATCCATTCAGCTTGAGTTAATGGCCTTTCGATAGCCTGCGAGCATTGGCAATTCGCAGGAGCCTTCCCATGCAAACCCTCACCCGTCTGATCGCCGCCACCGCTCTTTTCGGCGCCTCCAGCCTGGCGCTGGCCCACGACATCGGCCCCGACGAGGCCCTGCGCCTGCGTGACGCCGGCACCATCCAGGACTTCCAGCGCCTGAACCAGGCCGCGCTGGCCAAGCACGCCGGCGGAACCGTGTACGATAGCGAGCTCGAACTGGAACACGGCCGCTACCTGTACAAGGTCGACATCAAGGACGCCCAGGGGGTGAAGTGGGATGTCGAGCTGGACGCGGTGAGCGGTGAAGTGCTCAAGGACCGCCAGGACCACTGATGACCTATCCTCTGCGTTACGCGCTGCTCGTCGCGGTCTGCCTGGCCGGGGCGGCGTCGGCCCACGACATCAGCCAGGACGAGGCCCTGCGCCTCACCCGCGAAGGGGTGATCCGCCCCTTCGAGTCGATACTGCCGGCCGCGCTGCAGCGCTACCCCGGCTCGCGCCTGCTCGAGGCGGAGCTGGAGAAGGAGCACGACGCCTACATCTACGAGATAGAGCTGCTCACCGCCGGCGGCGTGGTCCGCGAACTGGAACTGGATGCCCGTGACGGGCGCATCCTCAAGGATAAGGAAGACGACTGATGCGTCTGCTGCTGGTGGAGGACCACGTCCCCCTCGCCGACGAACTGCTGGCCGGGCTGAGCCGCCAGGGCTACGCCGTGGACTGGCTGGCCGACGGCCGCGACGCCGCGGTGCAGGGGGCCAGCGAGCCCTACGACCTGATCATCCTCGACCTCGGCCTGCCGGGCCGCCCCGGCCTGGACGTGCTGCGCGAATGGCGCGGCCTGGGCCTGGCCACCCCGGTGCTGATCCTCACTGCGCGCGGTTCCTGGGCCGAGCGTATCGACGGGCTGAAGGCCGGCGCCGACGACTACCTGACCAAGCCCTTCCACCCCGAAGAACTCTTCCTGCGCATCCAGGCCCTGCTGCGCCGCGCCCACGGCGTGGCCAACCAGGCCCAGCTGGAGGCCGGCGGCCTGCGCCTGGACGAGGCGCGCCAGTGCGTGCAGCAGGATGGCCGCGAGGTCGACCTGACCTCCGCCGAGTTCCGCCTGCTGCGCTACTTCATGCTGCACCCGGGCCAACTGCTGTCCAAGTCGCACCTGGCCGAGCACCTCTACGACGGCGAGACCGAGCGCGACTCCAACGTCATCGAGGTGCACATCAACCACCTGCGCCGCAAGCTCGGCCGCGAGATCATCGAGACCCGCCGCGGCCAGGGCTACCGCTTCGCCGGCAGCAGCGGGGGCGCGGCTTGATCTCGATCCAGCGGCGCCTGGGCTTCGGCCTCGCCGCGGTGCTGCTGGTGATCGGCCTGGCGCTGGCCCAGGCCGGGCTCTGGCTGTTCGACCAGGGCCTGCGCCGCTACCTGGCCAGCGGCCTGCAGGACGAGGCGGAAAGCCTGCTGGTGGCGATCATTCGCGGCCCGGCCGGCCTGCAGCTGGACCCGCAGCGCGTCGACGGCGCCTACGAGCGGCTGTTCTCCGGGCGCTACTTCCAGATCCACTTCGAACAGACCGACTGGCGCTCGCGCTCGCTGTGGGACCACGAGCTGAAGGTGCCGGCGCGCACGGGGCTGCGCGAAGGCCTGGCCAAGGGCCCGGAAGGCCAGCGCCTGCTGGTCTTCCGCGGCGACTACAAGCGTTACGGGCGCAGCCTGCGGATCAGCGTGGCGCAGGACTACACGCCGATCCTCAAGAGCTTCAACCGCCTGCGCAACATTGGCCTGGGCGCCGGGGCGCTGGCGCTGCTGCTGATCCTGTTCTTCCAGCGCCTGACGGTGCGCCGCGCGCTGCGCCCGCTGGAACAGGTGCGCCAGCAGATCGCCCAATTGCAGGACGGCCAGCGCAGCCAGTTGGACACCCGGGTGCCGCAAGAGCTGGAGCCGCTGGTGGAGCAGGTCAACCACCTGCTGCAGCACACCGAGGAAACCCTGCGCCGCTCGCGCAACGCCCTGGGCAACCTCGGCCATGCGCTGAAGACGCCGCTGGCGGTGCTGATCAGCCTGGCCGAGCGCGAGGAGCTGCGGCAGCACCCCGAGCTGAAGCGGGTGCTGCAGGAGCAGCTGGAGCAGATCGACCAGCGCCTGGCCCGCGAACTGGGCCGCGCGCGCCTGGTGGGCGAGGCGCTGCCCGGCGCGCATTTCGACTGCGACGCCGAGCTGCCCAGCCTGCGCGAGATGCTCCAGCTGATCCATGGCGAGCACCTGCGCATCAGCTGCCAGGCCGAGCCCGGCCTGCGCCTGCCGTTCGACCGCGAGGACCTGCTGGAACTGCTCGGCAACCTGCTGGACAACGCCTGCAAGTGGGCGGCCAGCGAGGTGCGCCTGCAAGTGGAGAAGCGCGAGGACGGCTACCGCCTGCTGGTGGACGACGACGGCCCGGGCATCGCCGAGGAATTGCGCGACAGCGTGCTCGAACGGGGCACCCGGCTGGACGAGCAGGTGGCCGGCCACGGCCTGGGCCTGGGCATCGCCCGCGACATCGCCGCGGCCTGCGGCGGCAGCCTGGCGCTGGAGGGCAGCGAACTGGGCGGCCTGCGGGTGCGGGTGGCCCTGCCGAGGCGGGCTGCGGCGTAGCGCTCTGCGCGGCGCTCAGTCGCCGAGGCGTTCCAGGGTGCGCAGCAGCACGTCCACCTTGGTCAGCGACTCCGCGTATTCCGCCTCCCAGTCCGAATCGGCGACTATCCCGCCGCCGCCCCAGCAACTGGCCTGGCCGTCCTTCACCAGCAGGGTGCGGATGGTGATGGAGCTGTCCAGCTCGCCGCGCACGTCCAGGTAGAACAGGCTGCCGCAATAGATTCCGCGGCGGCTCGGCTCCAGCTCGTCGATGATCTGCATGGCGCGGACCTTGGGCGCGCCGGTGATGGAGCCGCCGGGGAAGCTGCCCAGCAGCAGGTCGAGGGCGTCCTTGTCGGCGGCCAGCTCGCCGGTCACGCTGCTGACCAGATGGTGCACGTTGGGGTAGCTCTCCAGCGCGAACAGTTCCGGCACCCGCACCGTGCCGGGCGTGCAGCTGCGCCCCAGGTCGTTGCGCAGCAGGTCGACGATCATCAGGTTCTCGGCGCGGTCCTTGGGGCTGGCCAGCAGTTCCTCGGCATTGGCCGCGTCCTCCGCGGGCGTGCGGCCGCGCGGGCGGGTGCCCTTGATCGGGCGCGTCTCCACCTGGCGCCGGTGCATGCGGATGAAGCGCTCGGGCGACAGGCTGAGGATGGCGCCGTCGCCCAGGCCCAGGTAGCCGGCGAAGGGCGTCGGGCAGGCTTCGCGCAGGGCCAGGTAGGCCAGCCAGGGCGAGCCGCTGCAGGGCGCGCGGAAACGCTGGGTGTAGTTCACCTGGTAGCAGTCGCCGGCGAGGATGTAGCCTTGCACCCGCTCCAGGGCCTGGCGGTACTGCTCGCGGCTCAGGTCCGGCCGGAAGCCGGCATGCAGGCGGAAGGGCGGCAGCGCCGGCGCCGCCGCGTCGGCCTCGAACAGCGCCAGCAGGCGCTGGCGCTCGGCGGCTTCCAGGCGCGGGTGGAACACCAGCTGGCTGGTGCCGCGCTGGTGGTCGGTGACCAGCGCCCAGGCGTACAGGCCGACCCGCGCATCGGGCAGGCCGAGGTCGTCCCGGCTGTGCTGCGGCAGGCGTTCGATGCGCCGTCCCAGGTCGTAGCTCAGATAACCGATCATTCCGCCGACGAATGGCAGGTCCGGAATTTCCCCCGCGTCGGCCTGTCCGAGGCTCTGCAACGCCGTGCGCAGGCGGGCGAAGAACGCCTTGGCCGATTCGTCGGCACTTGGCGCCAGTTCTGCCAATGGCCAGGCGCTCATAAGGTCATAGCGTCCACGGTCGGCGCCAGGCCTGCCGGCGTCCAGCAGCACGGCGCCGGGCGCCTGGGCGATGCGGGCGAAACGCGCCGTCGGATCCTCCCGGTAGGGGAGCGGGTGTACACAATAGCGGGACATAGGTAGGAACAGGAACCCTGGGCTAGGCTGAGAGCCATTCCTGCGCACGCCCGAAGAGTCGATGCTAGAGCCCTTCTCTTCGGTTTACGCAAGGTAAGCATTCTGATAAGAATTGGATTATCCCGCGGAAGCCATGCTCCGTACCACAACGATAATGAAACAGGGATAGAGGCCGTGGACGTAGTGCTAAAAACCGCAGCCGGCAGCCTTCTGCGTACCAGATCGACACCCCCCGGGGTGCCTGCCGAATACCAGTACCGCCCCCAGCTCCAGGCTGCCCTGGAGCGTTCCGCCCATCATCGCGTCCTGCTCTTCAGCGCCCCCGCCGGCTTCGGCAAGAGCGCCGCGCTGGCCATGCTCGCCGAGCGCCGCGAAGCGCAGGGGCAGAAGGTGGTGTGGCTTTCCCTGGAAGGCTCCGACGACGACCCGGGGCGCTTCTGCGGCAAGCTCACCGAGGCCCTGGCCGCCAGCCTGCCGGACGTCGGCCGGGACGCCGCGGCCTACCTGCACAACACCCTGCGGGTGCCGGCCGTGGCGGTCATGGAGAGCCTGCTTTCCGACCTGTTGCGCGTCGACGTGCCGCTGCTGCTGGTGCTCGACGACCTGGACCGGATCACCCAGCCGGACATCTTCGCCGGCCTCAACCGCCTGGTGCAGTACGCCCCGCCGGGCCTGACCCTGGCCATCGGCAGCCGCTCGCAGCCGCCGCTGAACCTCGCCACCTGGCGGGCCAAGGGCCTGCTGCTGGAAGTCGGGGTGGAAGAGCTGCGCCTGTCCCAGGAGCAGACCCGCGAATACCTGAGCGGCGAGGGCGTGGAACTCGACGAGGCCTGCCTGAAGGCCGTGTACGCCCGCACCGAGGGCTGGGTGATGGGCGTGCAACTGTTCGGCCTGTGGCTGCGCCAGCCGCCCGCCGGCGCCCCGCGCGACCTGGCCGAGCTGGGCGGCGGCCCCGCCGAGGTCGGCGACTACCTGCTGCGCAGCGTCTTTGAGCGCCTGCCCCGGGACATCCGCGACAGCCTGCTGACGCTCAGCGTGGCGAGCCGCTTCAACGGCGAGCTGGCCAACGCCCTGACCGGCCGCCAGGACGGCCAGGCCCTGCTGGAGCGCCTGGACAGCCTGCAACTGTTCCTCATGCCGCTGGACCGCGAGCGCCACTGGTACCGCTTCCACCAGCTGTTCGCCGACTTCCTCCGCGCGCACCTGCGCGAACGCGAGCCGGAACGCTTCAAGCAACTGCACTTCAACGCCAGTCTGTGGTTCACCAACCACCACATGCCGACCCTGGCCATCGAGCACGCCTGCCTGGCCGAGGACCCGGAGATGCTCGCCGCCCTGGTCGACGGCTACGGCCTGGAGCTGATCAACCGCGGCCAGCTGTACCTGATCTCGCGCTGGCGCCGGCAGGTGCCCGACGAGATCGCCGCGCGCTACCCGATTCTGGTGCTCAGCGACGTCTGGACCCGCGCCAGCGAACTGAGCCTGCCCGAGGCCAACCGCATGCTCGACGAGCTGCTGGCGCGCTGGAGCGACGGCAAGCCGCAGACGCCGATGGGCGACCAGTACCTCTCGGCGCTGGCGGTCAAGGCCGTGCTGGCGCTGCAGAAGGACGACCTGGAGCAGTGCATCGCCCTGGCCCGCCGGGTGGAGAGCCAACTGGGGCAGAACTCGGCCTTCCTCGAATGCGCCATCCTGCTGGTCGCCGCCTTCGCCCAGGTGATGCACGGCCAGCCCGAGCAGGCGCGCCGCCTGATGGGCCTGGCGCAGCAGCGCAACCATTTCCTCGACGGCCGCTACCTGCACATGCAGCTGTCCACCATCGAGGTGATGCTGGCCCTGGAGCAGGGCCAGGTGAAGCAGGCGCAACTGCTGGTGGAACGCGTCAAGCAGCAGGCCGTGCCGCTGTTCGACCGGCGTTCCCAGGCGCTGGCCCTGCCGGCCATCACCGAGGGCCTGACCGCCTACTACCGCATGGACGTCGACGGCCTGGAAGAGCGCCTGCGCTGGGCGCTGGGGCGCGTCGACGTGATCAACCCCATCGACCTCTACGCCCAGGGCATGCAGTGCCTGGCGCGGGTGCAGCGTCTGCAGGGGCGCGGCAAGGAGGCCCTGGCGACTCTCGGGCTGATGCAGAGCCTGGCCTCGCGCAACCATTCCTGGCGCATCTTCGCCATGGCCGTGGGCGAGGAGATCAACCTGATCCTTCAGGAGCCGGCGGCCGACCGCTGCAAGCGCGCCGAGCAGCGCCTCAACGGCATCGACTGGCAGAAGCTCGCCGCCTCCTACCGCCAGGGCCCGTTCAACCCGGTGCTCTGGGTGCGCGGCCTGAGCCGCGTGCGCCTGCTGCAGGCGCGCGGCCATTTCAGTGAGGCGCTGCACGAGATCACCCAGCTGCGCGGCCTGCTGCAGCCCAACTGGCACGGCCTGCAGCGCCTGCGCCTGGACCTGCTGGCGGCGCTCAGCTACCAGCGCCTGGGCTACCAGGAGCGCGCCAACAGCCTGCTCGGGCAATGCCTGGTGGGCGCCGAGCGCGAAGGCGTGCGCAGCCTGTTCATCGAGGAAGGTGAGGGCATCCGCCAGATGCTCCAGCAACTGGAGGCCACCGAGCGCCAGCCGGCGCTGCAGGTGTTCATCCGCAGCCTGCTGGGACTGTGGCCCGGCCAGGAAACGCGCAAGGCACAGGACGTGCTCGAGGAAGGGCTGACCGACCGCGAGCGGGAAGTGGTGTGCCTGGCGGCCCAGGGGCTCTCCAACGAGGAGATCGGCCAGCAGCTGTCGCTGGCCCTGGGCACCGTCAAATGGCACCTGCACAACATCTACGAGAAGCTCAAGGTGCGCAATCGGACCCAAGCGATTCGCCGCGCCCGCGAGCTGAGCCTGCTCTGACATGACCACACTCAACTCCCAGCAGCCGCCCCTGCCGCTGCTGCGCACCAAGCTGTTCCCGCCGCGTACCGACGGCGCCCTGCTATTGCCGCGGCGGGCGCTCATCGACCGCCTGTTCGCGGCGCGCCAGCAGCGCGCGCTGATACTCAGCGCGCCGGCCGGCTTCGGCAAGAGCACCGTGCTCAGCCTGTTCCGCGAGCGCCTGCTGGCCAGCGGCGCGCTGGTGGCCTGGCTGTCCTGCGACGAGGGCGACAGCGAGCCGCAGCGCCTGCTGCAGTACCTGGTGGAGAGCATCCGCAGCGTCGTCCCCGGCTTCGGCGCCAACACCTCGAACCTGCTGCAGTCGGACATGACCCTGCCGCTGGAGGGCCTGCTCGACGCCTTCCTCGCCGACCTCAAGCGCATCGACGGGGCGCTCTACCTGTTTCTCGACGACTTCCACCAGATCCGCCACCCGGCCCTGCAACCGGGGGCGCGCTACCTGATCGAGCACCTGCCGGACAACGTGCGCCTGGTCACCAGCACCCGCTACCGCCCGCGCTTCCTGGTGGACGAGCCGGCGCTGGCGCCCTGGGCCTTCTGCCTCAACGGCGCCGACCTGCGCCTGACCCGCGAGGAGGCCGACACCTACCTGCTGGAACTCAAGGGCCTGCAGCTGGACGACGCCGAGTTGGGCCTGCTGTATAAGCGCACCGAGGGCTGGATCACCGCGCTGCACCTGGCCGCCCTGGCGCTGGCCCGGCACAGCGACCGCGAGGGCTTCCTGCGCGGGCTGTCGGGCACCGAGCGGGACATCGCCGACTACCTCGCCGAGGACGTGCTGGCCAGCCTGCCGCCGGCGCTGCAGCAGTTCCTCGACCAGACCTCGGTGCTCGACGAGTTCTGCGCCGAGCTGTGCAACGCCCTGACCGGGCGCCGCGACGGCCTGGACATGCTCATGCGCCTGCAGAACGAGCAGCTGTTCATCATCCCCCTGGACGATACGCGCGAGTGGTTCCGCTACCATCACCTGTTCGCCGACTTCCTCCAGGGCCGCCTGGCCCGCAGCGCCGACCCCACGCCGCTGCTCAACGCCGCCGCGCGCTGGTGCGAAAGCCGCGACATGGCCGACCGCGCCGTGCGCTACGCCCTGCGCGCCCGCGACTACGCCTTCGCCGCCGACCTGCTGGAGCGCCAGGGCGCGCGGCTGATCGCCGGCAACCGGGTGTACAGCATCCTCGGCATGCTCGGCGGCATTCCCGCCGAGGTGATCCGCGAGCATCCGGTGTTCCAGATCTTCTACGCCTGGCAACTGGCCTTCGAACAGAAGTTCGCCGAGGCCGAGGCGCTCATCGAGGAACTCAGTGCCCGCCTGCTGATGGGCCAGGGCAAGGCGCGCAACTTCGGCCTGGCCGAGTTGCTGGCCGTGGCCCAGGTGCTCAAGGCCCTGGTGCTGCTGTACCAGGACAAGCTGGAGGCCAGCCTCAAGGTGTCGCGCCAGTGGCTGGCGCTGGTGCCGGCCAACCAGCCGGTGTTCCGCGCCAGCCTGGCCTGCATCCTGGCCGCGGCCCATGCGCTGCTGGGCGACTACGCCGAGGCCGCCGGCGCCATCGGCGTGGCCCGCGAGTGCCTGCGCATGGCCGACAGCGAGTACCTGCAGGTGGTGGCGAGCATGATCGAGGCGCTGATCTGCAAGGAAAGCGGCGAACTGGAGCGTGGCCGGACCATCGCCGAGGGCGCGCGCAGCCGCGTCGAGCGCGTGTTCGGCCGGCGCAGCCGGGTGGGCGGGCCGCTGGCCCTGGCCTACGCCGACATCCTCTACGAGCAGGACCGCCATGCGGCCATCCTCGCCGAACTGCCGCTGGCCACCACCTGGCGCGACGTGGCCACGCCCATGGAGCTGATCAGCCGCGGCCAGTTGGTGATGGCCAAGGCGCGCTTCTTCGCCGGCGAGGCCGAACAGGGCCTGGCCCAGCTCGACGAATGGCTGGCCGGCCTGCAGTCGCCGGGCTACGAGCGCGTCTACGCCCTGGCCATGGGCTGCAAGGTGCAGTTGCTGTTGTGGCTGCGCCGGCCGAACGAGGCCGAGCGCGTCTGCCTGCAACTGGCGCGGCACCTGTCGGGGCTCTCCGCCGAGCGCTATGCCGACGCCCAGGCCGCGCTGGCCCTGGCCGAGGCGCGGGTGGCGCTGTCCGAGCGGCGCGCCGAGCGCGCCCAGCAGCGTCTGGAATCGGCGCTGGCGGCGAACGCCTCGCCCTATCTGCGCGACCGGCGGTTGCGTCTGGCCTTGTTACTTTCTGTGGCGTATTGGCAGAAAGGTAACAGCGAAAAGGCCTTCGCCCTGTTCGCGCCCACCCTGGAGGAAGCCTGGAACCAGGGCTACCGCCGGCTGTTCCAGGACGACGCCATCTGGCTGCTGCCGTTCTGGGACGCCTGGCGCGAGGCCGAACCCAAGCGCGCGGCGGCCTGGCAGGGGGTGGCGGAACTGCTCCGCGAACAGTGCCGCAGGCTGTCCGTCGATCCAGCAGGTTTCGAGGAAAATCAAGATGTTAGCCACCGCGAGCGGGAAATCCTGCGGCTGGTGGCGGCCGGGCTTTCGAACCGCGACATCGCCCAGGCGGTGCATCTGTCGGAGGCCACCATCAAGTGGCACTTGCACAACCTGTTCGCCAAGCTGGGGGTGCGCAGCCGTACCCAGGCGGTACTCAAGGGCAAGAGCCTGGGGTTGCTCAGCGAAGCCTGAGGCGAACGACGTTTCCGGCTCCATCCCTTGGATGGGCTGGCAGGTGGGGGGTTGCCCAGTAGCTTGGGAAACAGGACGCGAAGCCTGGAGCTTCACGAATCCATGCCCGCGGCACCTAGGGAAGACGGCGCGGGTCTGGAGGGTCGGCTTGGCCGGCCAACCTGCAGCGGGGCAGGACGCCCCCTGCAGTGCCCTGGGGCAACCCACCTGAACACTGGAGAGAAACAAGAATGAAAAAAATCAAACAACTGGTTCTTGCAAGTGCTGTTCTGGCCGCTCCCTTCCTGGCCCATGCCGATCTGAAATCCATGGACGACAGCGCGCTCGCCGGCGTGACCGGCCAGGACGGCATCAGCATCGCCGGTGACTTCAAGGCGAGCATCGGGGCGGTGGTCTACACCGACAAGATCGACGACACCAAGTCCGGTTCCCTGCGCCTGGAGAACATCACCCTGACCGGCCCGGGCGGCACCGCCCTGAAGATCGACGATGCCAACCCGCTGACCGTCGACGTGGTCACCACCAAGATCGGCACCGCCGACACCCAGCAACTGGCCCTGGGCCTGCCGGGCATGACCGGCGACGTCTCGGTGGGCGCCATCAAGGTGGGCGACACCAGCGCCGCCAGCATCGGTTCGCTGACCGTGTCCAACCTGAACATGGCCGGTTCCCAGGTTCGCATCTGGGGCCACTGATCCATCGGTCGTGTGACGCGTATCCCCTTGCCGGCCCGTGCCGGCAAGGGTTCTTCCAGGAGAGAGGAGAGGGGATGTTCGAGATACTGCTGGGAAGCCTGCTCGGCCTGTTCGGTTTCACCCAGACGGTGGATACCCAACCGCAACCCCGGGGCACGGTGAACATCACCCAGCAGCTCACGCCCAACGGCCCCTTCCGCGAGGCCGTGCAACTCGAACCCATGAGCCAGGTGCAGTTCCGCAACGTCATCCGCCAGGCCTACGACTACAGCTGCGGCTCGGCGGCGCTGACCACCCTGCTGGACTACTACCTGGGCCGCGACCTGCAGGAACGCCAGGTGATGGAAGGCCTGCTGAAGTACGGCGAGGCCGACAAGATCGTCCAGCGCCGCGGCTTCTCGCTGCTGGACATGAAGCGCTACGCGGCCGCGCTGGGCTACAGGAGCGGCGGCTTCCGCGCCGAATTCTCCGACCTGGATTCGCTGGAGCACCCGGCGCTGGTACCCATCCACTACGGTGGCTTCAAGCATTTCGTGGTGGTGCGCGACGTCTACAACGACCACGTCTTCGTTGCCGATCCTGCCCTGGGCAACATCAGTTTCACCCGCAGCCGCTTCGAGGCGATCTGGGACCAGAACGTGCTCTTCGTCATCTACCCAAGCGGCCAGGAGCCGAAGAACGCCCTGGCCCTGAAGGAGCAGGACCTGCGCCTGGTGGACGACCGCACCGTGAGCCTGCTGGCCTTCCGCGAGTTCCCGGAGATGAGCAAGTTCACCAGCAACCGGATGATCGAGGCCGCATCCAAAGGCGACGTGCAGTTCATACGCAGCAAGTGATCGACGTTTCATCCTTCCATAAGAACAAGACCAGGGGATTGCATCATGAGATTCAGGGGGTATGCGTGCGCCGCCATACTGGCCTTGCTGGCATCGGGCCCGGCGCCGGCCGAGGAAGGCTCGGTCGACCAGGCGCGTGACGCGCTGGCCAAGAAGGCCGACGACGCCGACAGCGCCAAGGCTCTGGAAGAGGTGTTCCAGGCGGCGGAGAAGAGTTACACCCTGCTGAAGAAGGGCGAGCGGACCCTCACCTACGGCCTGGACTACTCGATGATGCGCGACACCCGCATCCAGCAGGTGCGCACCGGCGACAGCGTGTACAGCGTGCTAGCGACCAGCGAGGCGCAGCACACCTTCACCAACTCCTTCACCTTCGACTACGGCATCTGGGACAACCTGACCTTCAGCCTGCGCCTGCCCTTCGTGGCCAAGTACGACACCGAGAGCGACGTCCACGCCTACAGCCTCGGCGACATTTCCGCGACCCTGCGCTGGCAGCCCTGGGCGGCGATGCGCGGCCGCCCGGTCACCACCTTCTACGCCACCCTCGGCCTGCCCACCGGCGACAGCCCGTTCGACATGAACCCGGACAAGGACGTGTCCACCGGCAACGGCTACTACAGCCTCGGCGTGGGCGCGAACATGTCCTACGTGATCGACCCGGTCGTGCTCTACGGCTCGCTCGGCTACACCTACAACCTCAAGGTCGACAACATCCACCAGAACCAGTACGGCGAGGAGCTGAACAAGGTCACCCCGGGCGACACCCTGAACTTCGCCATGGGCATGGCCTACGCGCTGTCCTACGACGTGTCCCTGGCCACCTCCTACCAGATGGCCTACCAGATGAAGAGCCGCTACCACTTCGACACCCGCACGGTGGAGGCTCCCGAGCAGACCAGCGCGGTCATGAACTTCTCGCTCGGCCTGCGCACCTCGCCTGACTACATCGTCAACGTGAACGCCGGCTTCGGCTTGACCGAAGACTCACCGGATATCTTGCTGGGGGTTTCCCTGCCCCTGGATATCAAGGGCCTTAAGCCCGACTAAACGGCGAGCGGAGTTCCCATGACGAAGCGCATTTCGCCACTTCTGCTGGCGATGGCAGGGGCGGGGCTTGGCTGGATTCTGCCGGCCCAGGCCCAACTGGCCAACGACATCACCATCGGCAACCCCAAGGCGATGGCCCTGGGCAACGCGGTCACCGCCGATTCCACCGGCATCGACGCCGTGCACTACAACCCCGCGGCGCTGACCAAGCTCAAGGGCCGGCAGACCACGGTGAAGCTGGTCAGCGGGGTGATGGACATCCGCGCCGGCTTCCACGCGCCGCCGAACTACGGCGAGAGCACCTTCGGCGTGTCCGACGACCCGGTGGCCAACTCCCACAGCCGCACCATGACGCCGACCATGTACCTGCCGGGCCTGGGCGGCATGACCGACGTGCCCATGCTGGTGGCGCCCCTGGCCGGCCTGTCGATCAACCCGCCGGGCTCCAAGTTCACCTTCGCCACCAACGTCTACACGCCTCAGGCGCTGGGCTACTCGCGGGACTCGGACGGCGACCCGGGGCGCTACGACGGGCGCCGCGTGTCGCTGCAGCGGCTGACCTACTTCTCGCCCTCGGTGGGCTACCAGATGAACGACACGCTGTCCTTCGGCCTGTCCATCGGCTTCTCGCACCAGGCCATGGCCCTGGACACCGACTTCCGCAACCCCGGCCTGCTCACCGGCCTGCTGCAGACCCTCCACGACACCACCTGCGTGCCCGGCGCGCAGGAGATCGTCGAACTGGTGTTCAACGTCTGCGGCGGGCGCATCGGCCCCTACGACACCCTGGCCAACCTCAAGCTGGACATGCAGCAGACCCTCTCGCCCAGCTACAACCTGGGCGTGCTCTGGGAGCCCACCGACTGGTTCGCCTGGGGCGCGGTGTACCAGAGCGAGTCGCGCATGAAGCTCAAGGGCAAGTACCGGGTGGACTACACCAAGGACTGGCAGGGCTTCTGGTCCGGCCTGCAGAACTCGGTGTTCGGCGCCTTCCTCAGCCCGCTGTTCCCCTACGGCAACGCCGAGGAGGAGCACGGCGTGGCGACGCTGAAGATGACCAACCCGGACAACTTCTCCACCGGCATCAAGCTGCGCCCGTTCGACGACTGGCAGTTCAACTTCGACCTGAAGTGGAGCGGCTACAGCGACTGGAACAACCTGGAGATCGAGTTCGACAGGGAGCTGGACCTGCTGCGCATCGCCAAGAACTTCGCCCCCAACGGCGCCACCGACCACAGCATCATCCTAGACCGTGGCTACCGCGACACCTGGAGCTACGCCATGGGCGTGCAGTACGACGTCAACGACCGCCTGCAGCTGCGCGCCGGCTACGAGTACCGGCCCTCGGCGATCCCCAAGAGCAAGGCCGACGCGCTGGTGCCCATCGGCGACGCCGACCTCTACGGCCTGGGCCTGGGCTACCGTTGGGACAAGGACACCAACATCGACCTGGGCTTCAACTACTTCGTCTCCAAGCAGAGCATCAAGGCTGGGCAGAGCTGCAACCTGACCTGCACCGGCATCGACAACCTGGTCTACAACCCCTATGCCGGCATGGATGTACATACCACGGTGAAGGCCTATATCTTCGCCCTGACCTACAACACCACCTTCTGAGGAGCGGCCCGATGCAGCGTTCCCGCCACCTGTTCCTCTGCCTGCTGGCGGCCGCGCCGCTGCCGGCGCTGGCCGACGCCGGGCGCTACCTGTCGTGGATCGACGACAGCGGTCAGGTGCACAACACCTTCGTCGACGCCGGCTACGGCCAGCAGCAGCGCCAGGCGGCCAGGCGCATCGACCAGAGCGACCGCGCCCGCCTGCGCGACGACGGCGGCACCCTCTGGCCCGGCAGCGCGCCGGCGGGGGAGAGCAAGCGCCGCTACTTCACCTGGGTGGACGGCCAGGGCAACCTGCAGAACAGTTTCTACGCCGGCAACCAGGTGCCCGCCGGGCGCGGCGACTACGTGCTGCCCAACGGCGACCATTCCTCCGAGTACATCGACGCCGAGGCCTACGAGGACAAGGGCTTCGTCCGCAGCGAGAACGGCAACCCGTACTACACCTGGGTCGACGAGCAGGGCCGCATGCACAACTCGCCGATCACCGCCCAGGACCGCGCCGACGGCATCCGCCGCAACCAGATCGCCTTCACCGAGGGCCG